>Ga0105243_10004316_pt1 | contig 11256 bp, 9 predicted proteins | sample KBSM34metaG_FD_81525 | JGI IMG/M metagenome (GOLD analysis project Ga0105243, IMG submission 81525) | Miscanthus rhizosphere microbial communities from Kellogg Biological Station, Michigan, USA - KBS M3-4 metaG | ecosystem: Host-associated > Plants > Roots > Rhizosphere > Soil | place: Michigan...
CGACCTAGCAGGGCCAGCATCTCAAAAAGCGGGGGTGAACTGGCTTTGCCTGTCAAGGCTCCCCGCAGGGGTTGGGCGACCTGGCCGAGCTTAAGACCCTTTTCTTCGGCAAATGACCGGGCTGCTGCCTCCAAGGCCGGTCCGCTCCAATCCGTCGCCTCAAGCACGGGCAGGATGGCGGCCAGGTTGGCCCGCCCTTCCGGCGTCAGCAGCTTGACGGCGGCCTCGTCCAAACTGCGTGGACCATCGCTGAACAAAAACTCCGCGCCTTGAATCAGTTCGATCAAGGTCTTGGCGCGCTCCTTCAGCAAAGGCATGGCAAGCTCAAGACGCCGGCGCGCGGTCATGGACAAGATGCGGGGCGGCGCCTCGCGCGACACGAAAGCAGTGACTTCCGCCACCAGATTGGCATCGGAGGTGGTGCGGATGTAATGGCCGTTCAAATTGTCCAGCTTCTTGTAATCCATCCGCGCCGCGCTTTTGCCGATGGATTCGAAATTGAACCAGGCGATCGCCTGCTCGGTTGAGATGATTTCGTCATCGCCATGGCTCCAGCCCAGGCGCAGCAGGTAGTTGCGCATGGTCTCGGGCAGATAGCCCATGTCGCGATAGGCCTCGACCGCCAGCGCGCCATGGCGCTTCGACAGCTTGGCGCCATCCGGACCATTGATCAGGGGCAGATGGCCATAGACCGGGATGGGAGCGCCCATGGCTTCGATTAGCTGCAATTGCCGCGCGGCATTGTTGAGATGGTCGGCGCCGCGGATCACATGGGTCACGCCCATGTCCAGGTCGTCCACCACCACTGCCAGCATATAGGTGGGCGTGGCGTCCGAGCGCAGCAGCACCATGTCGTCCAGCTGGCTGTTTTCGAAACGCACATCGCCCAGCACCACGTCCTTGACGATGGTCTCGCCTTGCTGACGGGCTTTCAGCCGCACGACATAGGGCTTGCCCGCTTGTTCAGGGCCGGGGGCGCGATCGCGCCAGCGGCCGTCATAGCGCATCGGCTTTCCGGCCGCCTTTTGCTCCTCGCGCATCGCGGTCAATTCATCGGCGGTGGCATAGCAGCGATAGGCCTTGCCTTCCGCCAGCAGCCTTTCGGCGGCTTCGCGATGACGCGCGGCGCGGGCGAATTGGAAGACGACATCGCCATCCCAGTTCAGCCCCATCCAGCTCATGCCGTTCAAGATGGCTTCGACCGCTTCCGGCGTGGAGCGCTCGCGGTCAGTGTCTTCGATGCGCAGCAGGAAGGTGCCGCCGGCATGGCGGGCATAGAGCCAGTTGAACAAGGCGGTACGGGCACCGCCGATATGCAGCATGCCGGTGGGCGAGGGCGCGAAACGCAGGACAGGTTTTTGCGACATGGCCGCAGCAATTAGCCCGGGCGCTGTGCTTTGGCAAACAGCTTCTTGTCCAGACGTATTATAGCGCCACGACCGCCCGTCATCGGAGTGTCTCCAGCGTTAGGGAGGCGCCGGAGATGCTCTGGAAAGAAAGACTGGCGGCCGAGCGGGACCGCTGGCCGTTGTGGCTGCCGGTGGCCTTGGGCACCGGGGCCGCCGCCTATTTCGCCTTGCCGGCGGAGCCTTCTCTCCTATGCGGCGTCCTTGTGCTGTCGCTGTCAGGGTTTGCCGCCCTGCTGGCGGCGACAGGCCGGATGCGCTGGCCCTGCGCTTTGCTGGCGGCGATGCTTTTGGGGTTCGGCCTGGCCAAATTGCGCGAGAGGAGGATCGAAACACCGCTCCTGGATCATGCGGTGGTGGCGCATCTGACCGGGCGCATCGTCGCCCTGGAACCGCGCGCGCATGGGATAAGGTTGGTGCTGGATGAGGTGCGCTCCGGCACGCTTCATCCGGTTCCTAGGCGCATTCGCGTGGCCTTGCTCGCTGCGGATGATTTTGGTCCCGGCCAGTGGCTCAGCCTGACGGCGCGGCTGGACACGCCGCCTGCGCCCAGCGAGCCCGGGGCAAGCGATCTGGGGAGGAGCTTGTTCTTTCAATCCATCGGCGCGGTCGGCTTTGCCTATGGCCGGGCCCATGCGGTGGCGCCGGCGCATTCGCCCAACTTGCGTGATCGCCTCGCGATTGCCGTCGAGGACCTGCGTCTGACCATGACCCAGCGGATCCAAGCCCGCATTCCGGGCAGCCTGGGCGGCGTGGCCTCGGCGTTGATCACGGGGGAGCGCGGCGGAATCAGCGAGGAGGATGAACAGGCGTTGCGCGATGCCGGGCTTGCTCATGTGCTGGCGATTGCCGGATTGCACATGGCGCTGATGGCCGGCGGCATCTTCTGGCTGCTGCGCGCTGTGTTGGCGGCCATCCCGGCCATCGCCTTGCGATTTCCGATCAAGAAATGGGCGGCGGCGGGCGCGCTGATGGCGAGCATCTTCTATCTGACCATCAGCGGGGCGGCGCCTCCGGCGGTGCGCGCCTTTGTCATGCTGGCGATGGTTATGGTGGCTATCCTGCTGGACCGGCCGGCGCTGTCCATGCGCAGCCTTGGATTGGCCGCGGCCATTTTGCTCCTGCTGCGGCCGGAAGCGATTGCCGAGCCGGGGTTTCAAATGTCCTTCGCGGCCGTGGCTTGCCTGATCGCCGTGGCGGAATGGGAGGTGCAGCGCGAGCGGCTCAAGCCCCGCGGCCCGCTGTATCGTTATGTCCATGGCATCGCCATGACCAGCCTGGTGGGCAGCCTGGCGACTTTGCCCTATGCCATGTTTCATTTTGAGCGCGCCACCCATTACGCGGTGTTGGGCAATCTGATCGCCATGCCGGTGATGGGATTTTGGGTGATGCCGGCCGCCGCGCTTTCCGTTGCCCTCATGCCGCTGGGGCTGGACGGGTTCGCGCTGGATCTTTTGCGGCAAGGGATCGCGCTGATGGTGGCGATGGGGCGCTGGGTATCGGACTTGCCAGGCGCGGTGTCGCTGGCGCCCGCCATGCCGCTTTCGGCTTTGGTCTTGATTTCGGCAGGCGGGTTGTGGCTGGCGATCTGGCGCAAGAACTGGCGTTGGGTTGGATTGGCGCCCGTGCTTGCGGGCACCGGCCTTGCCTGGTTCGCGCCCGTGCCCGACATGCTGGTTGCGGCCGATGCCCAAACCGTTGCCATGCGCGCACCCGACGGCTTGCTGCATTTTGTGCGCAAGCCGGCCGACAAATATGCGGCCCGCGACTGGCTGCGCCGCGACGGCGACGGGCGCGAAATCGCCGATGCGATCGGTGTGCCGGGCCTGTCCTGTGATGGTCTGGGTTGTGTGTTGAGACGGCCCGTCCAGATCGCCGTCGCGCTGCGTCCGGAAGCCTTGGAGGAAGATTGCCGGCGCGCGACCATTGTGATCAGCGCGGCACAAGCCTTCCATTGCCAAGGCCCGCAGGTGGTGATCGATCAGAAGGCGGCGGAGCGCGGGCAGGGCTGGCGGATCACGCTGTCACCAAGACCGACAGCGATCAGCGTGCGTGATTGGCGTGGCGACAGGCCGTGGGTGACCCCACTCAATACCTTCGAATAAGTCCCACCAGCTTGCCCTGAACCTTGACGCGGTCGGCGCCATAGAGGCGGGTCTCGTAGGCGGGATTGGCGGCCTCCAGCGCGATGGAGTCGCCGCGGCGGCGCAACCGCTTCAAGGTCGCTTCCTCATTGTCCACCAAGGCGACAATGATTTCGCCGGTATTGGCGGTGTCGGCTTCCTGGATGATGACCGTATCGCCGTCCAGAATGCCGGCATTGATCATGGAGTCGCCGGTGACTTCCAAAGCATAGTGATTGCCGCGCCCGATCATGCCGCCGGGCACAGGCACGTCGCTCATCTTGTTCTGCAGCGCCTCGATCGGCGTGCCGGCTGCGATCCGGCCGACCAAAGGCACATTGACGGCATTTTCGCCGCCATCGCCATATCCGCGCCTGGGCGCGGGGGAACGCGAATCCGCCAGGCGGATATCGCCGCGGCCATGCCGGCTGGCGGCGCGCTGGATCTGGCTGCGCGTGGTGGCAGGACGCAGCGTCTCGGCCATATTGTCCGGGAGCTTGAGCACCTCCAGCGCCCGGGCGCGCTTTTCCATGCGCCGCAGGAAGCCGCGCTCCTCCAGGGCTGTGATCAGCCGGTGGATGCCGGATTTGGATTTCAGGTCCAGCGCCTCCTTCATCTCATCGAAGGAGGGCGGAATACCGGTTTCCCGCACCCGTTCATGGATGAACATCAACAGCTCATACTGTTTGCGGGTCAGCATCGCAGCGTCTCTCCCCCGGGGCTTTCCAGACAGGGCGGCAAGGCCCAAAATGGCCGGCGAACAAAGCCGGTACACTTGCGAATCGTTCTACTTTAGTTCCCACCCCCCGTCAACGCGTTTTGGGCCGGCTGTCCACGATGGAACAAGTCGGAATCACTCTTTTTTTGGCGGGATTCGGCCTGGCCGGATGCCGGCCTTTCCCTGCCGGGCGGAACGACCTTTTTGTTCCATCGTTTTTATTTTCGGGAGGCGGTGTTCTTTGGAAATGGAGTATCCGATGAAGATCAAAACCCTCGTATTGGGCACAGCCATTGGCCTCGGTGCATTGATTGCCACCGCCGACGTGGCGTCTGCCCGCATCGTCTGCAATGCCTATGGCGATTGCTGGCGGACCCGTGAAGTCTACACCTACAACCCCGCCTGGGGCCTCAAGATTTATGACGACAATTGGCGGTGGCACGCGCGCGACAACGCTCGCTATCGCTGGCGGGACTATAACCGCGGTTACTATGGCCGCGGCGGCGTCTGGATTACTTTCTAATCCAGTCCTAACCATGTGAGGAAAGGGCGGTCCGTGTGGCCGCCTTTTTCCTTACTCAGCGGAAGATTTCCTCGACCTTGCAGTTCGCCGCGCGCGCCAGCTTTTCCAGGCTGGCGGGAGGAACAGCGCGGGACTTGCCGGTGAGAAAGCCCAGGATCTCGCCGGCCGGTATCCCCGCCATGCGTGCCCATTCGGAGGGCCGCAAATGCCGGGCAAGCATGAAGGCGCGAAGACTTTCGCGTTGCTGGCCTATATCGCGCCTTGCCATTTCCGGGCCGCGTGGTCCGACCACTTCCCCCATCAGAACTTTGGGCTTGGGATGAGACGAGCGTGAAGTCGGCGCTGGCGGCGGCGGTTCCGGCCGCGGCTTGGGCGGCGTGGTGGGAAAGGCGGGAGGCTTCGCGTCCAGGGGGCTCTTCAGCATCCCAGCCGAACGCCGGATGCGCGGTTCTTTGGTCATCGAAAGCCGTTGCCCAACAACAATCGCGTGGCGGCGGCGACATCCTTCTGGCGCATCAGGCTCTCGCCCACCAGCACCGAGGTGACATGGGCTCCCGCCAGCCGCTTCAAGTCGGCCGGCGCGGAGAGACCGCTTTCCGCCACCACATGCACGGAACTGGGCACTTTGGGCGCCAGCTTCAGTGTCACGCCCAAGTCGGTGACGAAAGTCTTCAAGTTGCGGTTATTGATCCCGATCAGGCTGGCGTCCAGGTCCAGCGCCCGCTCCAACTCCGCCTCGTCATGGATTTCCACCAGCGCGTCCATCTCCCAGCGCGCCGCTTCCTCGATCAAGGCGCGGGCATGACCGTCATCCAGCATGGCCATGATGATCAGGATGCAGTCCGCGCCCCAGCTGCGCGCCTCGATCACCTGGTAGGGCTCGATCATGAAATCCTTGCGCAGCACCGGCAGGCGGGTGACTTCGCGCGCCTGGGATAGATATTCCGGCGCGCCCTGGAAGGACGGTGCATCCGTCAGCACCGAGAGGCATGCCGCGCCGCCATCCTCATAGGCCTGCGCCAAGGCAGGCGGATCGAAATCGGCGCGGATCAGTCCCTTGGAGGGAGACGCCTTCTTGATCTCGGCGATCAGGCCGAACTCGCCGGCGTCTTTCTTGTTTTCCAGCGCGGCCAGGAAGCCGCGCGGCGGGTCCGTGTCGCGGGCCCGCGCTTCCAGGTCGGCCGAGCTTGCTTTCGTTTTGGCGGCCGCCACTTCCTCGCGCTTATAGCCGAGGATCCTGTCCAGGATGCTCATCGGTTGGAGGTTACCAGAAGTTTGGTGAAGGCGGCATGGGCGCGCCCGCTGCGAATGGCCTCATCCGCCATCTCGGCGCCTTGGCGCAAATTTTGGGCTTTGCCCGCCACGTTCAGCGCGGCGGCGGCATTGAGCAGCACGATCTGGCGATAGGCCCCGAAGGCGTCGCCCGCCAACAGACTCCGCAGCGCCGCGGCATTATGGGCCGCATTGCCTCCAACGATGTCGGCCAGCGGCCAGCGCTCGAGGCCGGCTTCTTCCGGCGTCACTTCGCGGGTGGTGATGGTGCCCTGGTCCAGAATTGCAACCTCGGTGGCCGTGCTGATGGAGAGCTCATCCAGCCCGTCACGGCCATGCACGATCCAGGCGCGTTCGCTGCCCAACGCCTTCAGTGCCTCGGCGTAGGGCACCAGCCAATCGGACGAGAAAACCCCGACCAGTTGACGCCGCACCCGGCCCGGATTGGCGAGAGGCCCCAACAGGTTGAAGATGGTGCGGCGGCCGATCTGCTTGCGCGCATTGGCGACGTGTTTCATCGCCGGGTGATGGGTTTGCGCGAACAGAAAGGTCAGGCCGGTTTCGTTCAGCACGGATGCGGCAATGTCCGGTTCGAGGCCGATCTTGATGCCCAGCGCTTCCAGCACGTCGGCGGCGCCACTGCGCGAGGAGGCGGAGCGGTTGCCATGTTTTGCCACCGGCACGCCGCAAGCGGCGACCACAAAGGAGACGGCGGTGGAAATATTCAGGGTGCCAAGCCCGTCTCCGCCGGTGCCGCACAGATCGATCGCCTGGGCCGGCACGGCAATGCTGCGCATATGCTGGCGCATCGAGGTGACGGCGCCTACCAGCTCATCCACCGTCGGCTTGCGGTCTGCCGTGGTGGAGAGATAAGCGATGATTTCCTCTTCACTGAGGCGGCCGGTGAAGATCGCGTCGAACAGCCGCTTGGTATCGGCGACGCCAAGCGGCTCGCCGGCCTGGGCCAGGGCCAAGGCGGCGGGAAAATCCACCGACGCGCTCGTCACTTTCATGGCTAGGCCGGGACTTTTGCGAAATCGCGCGCGATTTGAAGAAAGTTGGCCAGCAGGGCGTGACCATTCTCGCTGGCGATGCTTTCGGGATGGAATTGCACGCCATGCACGGGATGATTTTTGTGCATCACGCCTTGGATCACCCCATCCTCGCTGGTGGCGGTGACTTCCAGCACGGCCGGCATCGAAGGCGGATCGATGGTTAGCGAATGATAGCGCGTGGCCAGAAAGTCGTTGTTCAGTCCGCGGAACACGCTTTTGCCGGTGTGATGCATGCGGGAGAGCTTGCCATGCATGGGTTCGGGCGCGCGCACGACTTTGCCGCCATAGACCTGGCCGATGGCCTGGTGGCCCAGGCAGACGCCCAGGATGGGCATGGTGCCCGCGGCCTGTTTGATGACATCCAGGCAGATGCCCGCTTCATTGGGGGTGCAGGGACCCGGCGACAGCACGATTCCTTCGGGCTTCATGCCTAGCGCGTCGGCGGCGGAAATTTCGTCATTGCGCACCACGCGCACCTCGGCGCCCAGCTCGCCCAGATAATGGAAGAGGTTGTAGGTGAAGCTGTCATAATTATCGATCAGAAGAAGCACGGGACCTGTCCGTTGAAGCGGCCCGGTTATAGCCGGAAAATGCTGCGATTGCACAGGGCGAAGATTTCATGCGCCGCCGGTACGCCGCCAGCACCGCCCCTCCACCGTCATCGCCCGCGAATGCGGGCGATCCAGTTTTCTTTTTTTTTAAAATGGATCACCCGGACAAGCCGGGTGATGACGGATCACCCGGATCTCACTATGCCGCTTGGCCGGGTGATGACGGTAAAAAAGCCGTGGGCATCAAGATATCTTGTAATTTGCATCCGACCCCTCCGAACGTATTGATTGCGGCACGCCAAACCGCCACCTTCTTTCTCATGAAGACGAATGAGAAAGACATGGATGCAGACATAAAGAAGTTGGCCCGCACGCACGCCAGAGCCGCGATCGGGGCGCACGTCGAAAGCATGAACAAGGACGATGCGCCAGCGGCGGCGCGGCTGTCCGCGCAGACCTTGCTGGACCGGGGCAAGGGCTTGGGGAGGCGGGGCGGCCATGCTAGGACTCCCCGCCATAATAATAAGAAGGTGTGTGGGGAGATGATCTCGCGGCATCTGGGCATGGCGGTCTTGGCGTCGGGCTTGCTGGCGGCTCCCGCGGCGGCGGAAAATTTCGAAACCCGGCTGTCGCCGTCGCCCTTGACCGACGGTACCCGCGTCAACATCAAGGGTGAGGGCACCGCCTTGGTGCAATGGGACGGCAATATCCTGTCGGTCAGCGGCAATTTTCAGGGCCTGGTGACCAACGCCACCACAGCAGCGATCTATGACGGGATGGGGATCGGGATACCGGGTCCCAAGGCCTTCGACATTTCGGTGACCCAAGGAACCTCGGGCATGATCTGGGGCAGCCTGACCCTCACACGCAAGCAGCTGGCGGACCTGCGGGCCGGGCGCATGTATGTGCAGATCAACAGCGAAAAGGCCCCCGGCGGAAATCTCACCGGCTGGCTGTTGCCGCCCCATCCTTTTCCTGGTGAGGGCGTTCCGGTAGCCGGCCAAGGGTTCCTTCCACAATTCGAAGTCAAGAAATGAAAAAGCAGCTTCTGGTATCCTCCGTCCTTGCCGCCGCGCTGTTGGGCGTCAGCGCCATCGCCTTGGAGCAGGGTCCTTTCACCACCGACCAATCCGGCGCCGGCCGCGCGCTCTATGCCGCCAATTGCGGCGCCTGCCACGGAGCGACGCTCGCGGGCGCGGGTGAGGCGCCGCCGCTGGCCGGCAGCACCTTCCTGGCTGCTTGGGGCAATCGCACCACGGAAGAGTTCTACAATTTGGTCAAGGCCTCCATGCCCTACGGCAACGGCAACAGCCTGGACGCCGACACCTATCGCAGGATTGTTGCCTATGTGCTGGCCTATAATGGGGCGCAGCCGGGGACCAAGCCGCTCACCGGCAGCGAAAACGTCAAGATCAATACCATCGCGGACGGCAAGACTCCGCCGGCGCTGCTCGCCCAGCAAACGACGCCGGCGCGCGGCGGTGGGGGCGGCGGACCCAGGCCTGCCACTTATTATCCGCAAACCCGCCTCGGCATGACGGTGACCGGCACGCTGCCGACATATAACCCAGTCACCGATGCCATGCTGGCCAAGCCCGCCGATGGCGACTGGCTGATGTACCGCCGCAATTATCAAGGCTGGAGCAATTCTCCCCTGAAGCAGGTCACCGCGGCCAATGTGAAAAACCTGCAGCTGCAATGGTCCTGGGCGATGAATGACGGCGGCGCCGCGCAAGTCACGCCGATCGTCCATGACGGCATCATGTTCCTCTCCGGCACCGCCAATACCGTGCAGGCGCTGAATGCCAAGACCGGCGAGTTGATCTGGGAGAACCGCATCGGACCGCCGCCGACACGGGCCTATGGCGCCACCCGCAGCCTGGCGCTCTATGGCGACAAGGTGTTTGTGCCCACCACCGATGCCAAGCTTTATGCCTTGGAAGCCAAGACCGGAAAGATCGTCTGGCAAGCGGTGATCGAGAATGCGCAGGAGGGCTACAGCAACACCGGCGGCGCCATGACCATCCGCGGCAAGGTGCTGGTGGGCCTGACCTATTGCAATCGCTATCAGACCAAGCATTGTTTCATCAGCGCCTATGACACCAACACCGGCAAAGTGGCTTGGCGCTTCAAGACCATCGCGCTGAAAGGCGAGCCGGGCGGCGACACCTGGAACAACCTGCCGGATGAATTCCGCCAAGGCGCGGAGACCTGGATCGCCGGCACTTACGATCCGGAGTTGAACACCACTTATTGGGGTACCGCCCAATCCAAGCCCTGGACGCGCGCCAGCCGCGGCACGGGAGCAGGCGCCACGCTTTATGCCAATTCCACGCTCGCTTTGGATCCCGATACCGGCAAGCTCAAATGGCATTACAGCCACGCGCCCGGCGAGAATTTCGACCTGGACGAAGTGTTCGAACGCGTGCTGGTGGATCACGGCTCCAGCAAGGACGTGCTGACCATCGGCAAAGTCGGCGTGTTGTGGAAGCTCAACCGCGTCACGGGCCAGTATGAAGACAGCGCCCAGACGGTGTTCCAGAACGTCTTCGACAAGATCGATCCCAAGACGGGCATCCCCACCTATCGCAAGGATGTGCTGGACTCCAAGATCGGCGACTGGATTTCGTCCTGTCCGGGCCCGGCCGGCGGCCATGACTGGCCCGCCACCAGCTACGATCCCAACAGCGACTTGATGATCATCCCGCTGCATCAAAGCTGCGTCTTGATGCGCGCCGAGCCGATGGAAAAGAAGATCGGCGTGGGCGGCAATGCCGGATCGCAGCTGTTGTTCGAGATGCCGGGCACCGACGGCAATCTGGGACGGCTTTCCGCCTACAATACCAGCACCATGAAGGCCGCCTGGAGCTTCCAGCAAAAGGCGCCGTTCCTCACCGGCGTGCTCACCACCGCCGGCGGGGTGGGATTTGTGGGCGATTATGACCGCCGTGTGCGGGGCTTCGAGACGGCGACCGGAAAGACGCTGTGGCAGACGCGCCTTCCCACCGCGGCGCAAGGCCATATCGTCAGCTATGCCGTGGACGGCAAGCAGTACATCGCCATCGAAAGCGGCTTGGGCGGCGGCAGTCCCGTGGGCAAGCCCGCCACGCTCTTGCCGGGCATCCATAATCCCAACAATGGCAATGCGATCTTTGTCTTCGCGCTGCCGGACAATTGAAGGAGTTTAAGATGAGATTTCTCACCACCGTCGCCGCGGCGGCGCTGATCCTGGGTTCGGCGAATGCCGCCTTCGCCGCGCGCGCCTATATCGGCACCTACACCAAGGACCCCGCCGCCACGCGTGGCGGCGGCAATGGCGAGGGCATCTATCTCGCCGACATTGACGATGCCACCGGCGCGCCGTCGCGTCTGCGGCTGATGGTCAAGACCTTGTCGCCGTCCTGGATCACGCTCTCGGCCGACCACAAATTCCTCTATGCGGTGAATGAAATCGCCACCTACGGCGCCAACAAAAGCGGATCGGTCACAGCCTATGCGGTGAATCCTTCAACCGGCGCGCTGAAGCAGCTCAATGTGGTGGATTCCGGCGGCTCCATTCCCTGCTATGTCGCCGTTCATCCCTCGGGCAAGTTTCTTTTGATCGCCAA
>Ga0105243_10004317_pt1 | contig 11255 bp, 8 predicted proteins | sample KBSM34metaG_FD_81525 | JGI IMG/M metagenome (GOLD analysis project Ga0105243, IMG submission 81525) | Miscanthus rhizosphere microbial communities from Kellogg Biological Station, Michigan, USA - KBS M3-4 metaG | ecosystem: Host-associated > Plants > Roots > Rhizosphere > Soil | place: Michigan...
CCCATGAGCATGATCACCACGGAGCGGCTCCGCGAGGTCGTCGCCGCCATCCCGCAGGGCGGATGGATGAGCTATGGCGACGTCGCGGCGGCCTGCGGCGGCACGGACCGCCACGCACGGACGCTCAACCAGCGCCTCCTGCGCGAAGAGATCCCGGGCGCGCACCGCGTCCTCAAGTCGGACGGCACGGTCGGCGGCACCGCGCTGGGCGACCCGGCGGCCGTCCGCCGGCAGCTCGAGTCGGAGGGACTCGAGTTCGAGAGCGGCCGCGCCGACCTGGCCCGGCGCGTGCGGCCGGAGCCCGCGGTTCTGGCCGCGGCGGCGGAGGCGTCTCGGGCCGCGGCGGCCGGTGAGGGCGCGACGGAGGAGGCGTTGGCGGGGCCGAGCGGGTCCGAGGTGCCCGATGGGTCGACGGCGGCCGAGGCGTCGGCGGCGACCGAGCGGTCGGCGCCGGCGACCACGGCGGCGGGCATCAAGGCCGCCGCGCCGCCCGAGCCCGCCGCCGCGAAGCCGAAGCGGGCGTCCGCGAAGCGCACGGACCGCGGCGGAGCGCGGGCCGGCGTGAGCAGCGACCCGCCGCCGCTCGCCGGGCCCTCGGGCGCGCCCGCTTGAATGGCGGGCGTGCGTCCGCCCCTGCCGCCAGGCCCCTTCCTCGTCGTCGGCCTCGCCCGCTCGGGCGTGGCCGCGGCGATCACGCTGCGTGCCACCGGCGCGGCGGTGTCGGGCTGCGACGCCGGGGCGATCGGCGAGGAGGGCCGGGCCGCGCTGAACGCCGCCGGCGTACCGGTGCACGAGCGCACCGACGGCGTCGCGCTGCTCGAGGCCGTGGCGACACTCGTCAAGAGCCCCGGCGTACCGCAGGCGGCGCCGGTCGTCCAGGCGGCGCGCGCCCGCGGGATCCGCGTGGTCGGGGAGCTGGAGGTGGGTTGGCGGCTGCTGCCGAACGAGGTGATCGCGATCACAGGGTCGAACGGCAAGACGACGACCACCCAGCTGGTCGGGGCGATCCATCGCGCTGCCGGCGTGCCGGTGGCGGTCGCGGGGAACGTCGGCACCGCGCTCAGCTCGCTGGCCGGAACCCTGTCGCCGGAGACGGTCGTGGTCTGCGAGTGCTCGTCCTTCCAGCTCGAGGACACGGAGGCCTTCGCGCCCGAGGCCGCGGTGCTCCTCAATCTCGCGCCGGACCACCTCGACCGGCACGGCACCTTCGAGGCCTACCGCGCCGCCAAGCTCCTGCTCTTCGCGCGCCAGGATCCGGCGGCGATCGCGGTCCTGCCCGTCGGCCTTGAGGCCGATGGCGCGGCACGGCGCGTGCGCTTCGCACCGCCCGGCCCCGCCGAGTCGTCCCGTGCGGCCGCCGCCGAGCCGGCCGGCGCGGACATGGAGGTGCGTGACGGCGCCCTGTCGTGGCGCGGCACCTCCGTCATGCCGGTGTCCGAGCTGCGGCTCCGCGGCGTCCACAACGTCGAGAACGCCATGGCTGCCGCCGCGGTGACGCTCGCTCGCGGCGTCGACCCCGAGGCGGTCCGCACCGCGCTGCGCACCTTCGCGGGCGTGGCGCACCGGCTCGAGGAGGTGGCGACGGTCGGCGGCGTGCTGTACGTCGACGACTCGAAGGCCACGAACGTCGCCTCCGCGGTCGTCGGCCTCCGCTCGTTCGAGGGCGGCGTGCACGCGATCCTCGGCGGGCGCGGCAAGGGGGAGGACTACGGCGCGCTCGCCGCGGCCGTCGCCGACCGCTGCCGCGCCGTCTACCTCATCGGCGAGGAGGCCGCGCCGCTCCGTGTCGCGCTGGGCGACAGCGGCGTGCCGCTGTGCGACTGCGGCACGCTCGGCCGTGCCGTGGAAGCGGCGCGCGCGACCGCGGCGGCCGGCGAGGTCGTCCTTCTCTCACCGGCCTGTGCGTCCTATGACCAGTACCGCTCCTTCGAGGAGCGGGGGAACCACTTCCGTGCCCTGCTGGCGAGCTGAGCCCGCCTCGCGGCCCGCCGCGACGCCGAGGCGGGTCGAGGCCGAGCCGCGGCGCCGGCACGCCGCCGCGGCGGCGGTCCGACCGGCGCGCCTGGGCGGCGGGAGGGCATCCCTGCGGCGCCACCGGGCCAGATCCGGCTGCTCCGAGCGGAGCTTTCGCGGCGCTGACGCATCCCCGAGGCGCCACGGAACCAAACCCGGCTGGTCCGACCGGCGCCGTTGCGCGGCGCCGGATACGGGAGGCGTCCGATGCAGTGCGTAGAAACCAGGCCTGATGGGGCCACGGACCAGGCAGCAGCCGCTGGAGCACCGACTGCTGCTCACCGCCACGTTGTGCCTGCTGGCCGGCGGCGCGGTCATGGTCTATTCCGCGTCCTCGGCGCGGACGCTGCTCGAGGGCCACGGCGACGGGACCGCGTACCTGGTCAAGTACCTGATGTACGGCGCGGTGGGATTGGGGGTGATGCACCTGCTCGCGCGACACGACCTCGCGCGGGTGCGGCGCTACACGCCCATGCTGCTCGTGGCGGCGTTCGTGATGCTGCTGCTCGTCCTCGTCCCGGGGATCGGGGTGCGCGTCAATGGCGCGCGCCGCTGGCTGGGCGCCGGGCCGTTGCAGTTCCAGGCGGCGGAGGTGATGAAGCTCGCGCTCGTGCTGCACGCCTCGGCGGTGCTCTCGGGCGCGCGCCGCGGCGCCCCGACCCTGCGCCGCGTGGCGCGGCCGATCTTCCTGCCGGGCGGCTGCGCCGTGCTGCTCATCGCCGCCCAGCCCGACCTGGGCACGGCGCTCGTCATCTGCTTCACCCTGGCGGCGCTGCTCGTGGCGGCGGGGTTGCCGATGCGCCAGCTCGGTCTCGTCGCGGCGGCGGGCGCCCTGTTCGTGCTGCTCTTCGCCCTCTTCGAGCCCTACCGGCGCGCCCGGCTGACGGCCTTCCTGAACCCGTGGGCGGACGCGGGGGGCAGCGGCTTCCAGTCCGTGCAGGGGCAGATCGCCATCGGCTCGGGCGGCCTCTTCGGGCTCGGGCTGGGCGAGAGCGTCCAGAAGATCTTCTACCTGCCGGAGGCCCACACCGACTTCATCCTCGCCGTCATCGGGGAGGAGCTCGGCATGGTCGGCATCTGCGGCCTGCTCTCCCTCTACGGGATGATCGGGTACGCCGGGCTGCGGACCGCGAAGGCGGCCAAGGGCGCGTACGCGAAGCTGCTCGCGACCGGGCTGACGTCGCTCATCCTGTCCCAGGCGCTGCTGAACATCTACACGGTGCTGGGGCTCGCGCCGTTGACCGGCGTGCCGCTGCCCTTCATCTCGTCCGGCTCGACGTCGCTGATCGTGCTGCTGGCGTGCATGGGGCTGCTCCTGAACGTGGCCCAGGGCGGGTCGGCGCAGCTCCGGCCGCTCCGGAGCGACCCGAAGGCGCGCCGTGACCGGGTCGCGGATCGTAATCGCCGCCGGCGGGACGGCCGGGCACGTGATCCCGGCGATCGCGGTCGCCGACGCGCTGCGGGCTGAGGGCGCGGAGGTCTCCTTCGTCGGCGGCGAGCGCGCCGAGGCCGAGCTCGTCCCCGCCGCCGGATATCCGCTGGACCGCATCCGGGTCGAGGGCATCTCGCGGACGAACCCGCTGCGGGCCGCGCGCGCCGCGCTCAAGGCGGGCGGCGCGGTCGGTACGGCGGCGCGCATCCTCCGCCGCCGGCAGGCCGACGCGGTGCTCGGCGGCGGCGGGTACGTGGCCGGTCCCGTCGGGCTCGCCGCCGTCCTGGGTCGTGTGCCGCTCGTCCTCACGGAGGCCGACTCGCACCTCGGGCTGACCAACCGCCTGCTGGCGCCGCGCGCGCGTCGCGTGTGCCTGGCGTTCGCGCTGCCGGGCCGCGAGGGCGAGCGCTACCGCGTGACCGGGCGTCCCGTGCCGGCGCGCGTGGCGACGCGTGCGGCAGCGCGCGAGTCGCTCGGCGTGGGGGAGGAGGACCGCCTCGTGCTCGTCTTCGGGGGCTCGCTGGGCGCCCGGACGATCAACCGTGCCGCGCCCGCGGCCTTCGCCGACGCGCCGTATCGCGTGCTGCACATCGCCGGCCGCCGCGACGCCGGCGAGCTGACCTCGCCGGGCCCGCACTACGACCTGCGCGAGTATCTGTGCCGTTCGGCCTCGCGCTCGCGGCGGCCGACCTCGCCGTGGCCCGCGCCGGCGGCTCGATCTTCGAGCTCGCCCAGCACGGCATCCCCGCCGTCCTGGTCCCCTATCCGCACGCGACGGGCGATCACCAGGCGGCCAACGCGCGCTGGATGCGCGACGGCGGCGCGGCGGCCGTCGTGCCGGACGCGGAACTCACGCCCGAGCGCCTGCGCGCCGAGACCGACGCCATCCTCCTCGACCCGGCGCGCCTCGCGGCCATGTCGGAGGCGGCCTGCCGCCTCGCGCGCCCCGATGCCGCGGCGGAGGTCGCGCGCGAGGTGCTCGCCGCGGTGCGCGGAGGCGGGTGAGGCGGTCGCCACCGCACACCGGTTGACACGTCGTTCCGGCGCCGCGAAGGTCGCCGTTTGCATCTCCAACCCGGACGGAGGCGGCGGTGGCCGAGGGAAGCAGCGACGGCGTGACGCGCAGGCAGGCGATGGGACGGGGGACGGCGATCGCGGTCGGCGCCGCGGCGGGAGCCGCCGTCGCGAGCGCGCCGGCGGGCGCCGCCGGGCGGCGGCACGGGGGCCCGGGCGATTCGCTCAGCGTCCTGTCCGTGAGCCTCGAGCAGGCCGAGCGCGTCATCGAGGCGGCCCGGCGACGGGCGGAGCAGCTGGGCGTCGCGATGTACATCGTCGTCGTCGACAGCGCCGGCGTCGAGAAGGCGAGCCGGCGGATGGACGGCAACGGCCAGGCCAGCCCGACGCTGGCGCCGCTCAAGGCCCAGACCGCCAACGGCTTCCGCACAGCGACGCACACGTTGGCGGAGGCCAACGCCGGTGATCCTGCGCGGATCGCGTCGATCGCCTCGGCACCTGGCTTCACGCTGCTCGGCGGCGGCGTCCCGCTGCGCGACGGTGACACAGTCATCGGCGCGATCGGCGTCGGCGGCGGGAGCGCCGCCCAGGACGTCGAGGTGGCGGAGGCGGGCGCGGCCGCGCTCTCCTGAGCTCTCCGAAGGGCGCGCCGGCGCTCGAATTCGCCCGTGGGCGCGGCCGCTCACGACGTCGGCGCGGCCCGACCGGCCACTCGCGGCGTCGGCGCCCGCTCGCCACGCGCCTCAGGCGGCCCGCAGCAGCTGCCGCTCGACGACGACGTCGATGGCCAGCGTCTTGTAGCCCACGTCGTCGAAGAGCACCACGACGGCGTCGTCGTCGTAGCGCTGCACGACGCCCTCGCCCCACTGCTCGTGCACGACGCGCGCGCCGACGGCGAACGGCACGTGCTCGGGCGGCGCGGCCGCCTCGGCCCGGCCGGCCTCGCAGTTGTCGCAGTGGCCGCACGGCCCGGCGACCGGCTCGCCGAAGTACGAGAGCACGAACCCGCGCCGGCACGTGTCGGTCTCCGCGTAGGCGCGCATCATGTCCACGCGCGAGCGGTCGTAGGCGCGGCGACGCTCCTCCGCCTCGGCGGCCGCGGCGATCGTCTCGCCGCGCGGCGGGCGCTCGGGCCGCGGCGCCACCTCGCCGTCCGGCAGCACCTCGACGGCGCCGACCTCCTCGAGACGCGACACGGCGGTGGCGAGCTTCGTCTGGCTCAGCTCGGTGGCCTCCTGCAGGCGGCCGGGCTCGACCGGGCCGCCCGCCTCCTCCACGGCCTGCAGGACCGTGCCGATCTCGGCGAGGTCGACCTGTCCGCCGCCGGCGAAGAAGCGCCGGAGCCCCAGGTCCTCCGTGCGGTAGAAGAGGACCGCGTCGGCCGGCTCGCCGTCGCGCCCGGCGCGGCCGACCTCCTGGTAGTAGGCGTCGAGCGACTCCGAGATCTCGGCGTGCACCACCCAGCGGACGTTCGGCTTGTCCACGCCCATGCCGAACGCCGTCGTGGCGACGACGACGTCGAGGTCGTCGTCCATGAAGCGCTGCTGGACCTCGTCGCGGTCGGGGCCGCGCATGCCGCCGTGGTAGGACGCGGCGCGCAGCGCGTCCCCGCACAGGCTCTCCGCGAGCTCCTCGGCCGCGCGCCGCGTCGCCACGTAGACGAGTCCCGGCGGCGGCGCGGCCGCGATGTGGTCGCGCAGGGCGCGCAGCTTGCGGTCCTCGTCGTGGAAGCGCTGCACCGCGAGCCGGATGTTCGGCCGGTCGAAGCCGCGGACGAGCACCACCGGGTCGCGCAGGCCGAGCCGGGCGATGATCTCGTCCCGGACCGGTGGCGCGGCGGTGGCGGTGAGGGCCGCGATCGGCGGCCGGCCGAGCGCCTCCGCCGCCGCTCCGAGCCGCAGGTAGTCGGGCCGGAAGTCGTGCCCCCACTCGGAGACGCAGTGCGCCTCGTCGACGACGAGCAGCGACGGCCGCGCGACGGCCAGCTCGTCGAGTACCGCCTGGTTGGCGAGCTGCTCCGGCGCGAGGAAGACGAACTCCAGGGCGTCCTCGGCGAGCTCGGCGAAGGCTGCGTCGCGCTCTGCGGCCGCGATGGTCGAGTTGAGCTGGGCGGCACCGCCCGCCGCCCGTTCGCGCAGATCGTCCACCTGCTCGCGCTGGAGCGCGATGAGCGGCGAGACGACGACGGTGGCGCCGGGGGTGAGGAGACCGGCGATCTGGTAGATGGCCGACTTGCCCGAGCCCGTCGACATGACGACCAGCGTGTCGCGGCCGTCGAGCAGCGCCTCGATCGCCTCCCGCTGCCCGGTGCGCAGCGTCTCGAATCCGAACGTCTCGCGGGCGACGCGGTCGATGCGATCCGGGACGGTCATCGCGGCGTGGCCTTCCCGGGCCGGGCGCAGGGCGAAACTCGCCTCCGTCGTCGTGGCGCCCGCCGCCTCCTCATCTAGGGTGACCAGCCGTGACGCCCGCGCAACCATGGGCCGGCCGTCGGCTGCACTTCGTGGGGATCGCCGGTGCGGGGATGAGCGGCCTCGCGCTCGTCGCCCACGCCCTCGGCGCCTCGGTCACCGGCTCGGATCGGAGCGTGGACACGACGTACGCCGCGCGCCTCCGCGCGGCCGGCATCGCGCCGGTCGCGGGGCACGCCGCCGACAACGTGCCGGACGGCGCCGAGGTCGTGCTGTCCTCCGCCATCCCCGTCGACAATCCGGAGCGCGTCCGGGCGCGCGAGCGCGGCGCGCGCGAATGGCACCGCGCTCAGCTGCTCGGGGAGCTGACCCGGCTGCGCCCCACGATCGCCGTGACGGGCACCCACGGCAAGACGACCACGTCGAGCATGCTCGTCCACGCCCTGCTGGGCTGCGGTCTCGATCCGGCGTACCTGGTCGGGGGCGAGGTGCGCTCCACCGGCACCAACGCCGCGTGGGGGGAGGGGGAGTGGCTCGTGGTCGAGGCGGACGAGTCCGACCGCTCGCTGCTGGAGCTGACGCCCGCGGTCGCGGTGCTCACCAACGCCGAGCTCGACCACCACACCACCTACGCCTCGCGGCGCGACGTCGACGCCACGTTCGCGACCTTCCTCGGCCTCGCCCGCCGCGCGGCGGTGATCTGGGAGCGGCCGGAGCTGCTGGCACTCGCCCCGGACGGGCTCGACGTCGTCCCGTTCGACGCCGACCCCGAGCTGCTCCCGGGCGGCTCGCGCTTCACGCTCGACGGCGTGGAGGTGGAGCTCTCCGTGCCCGGGGCCCACAACGCCCGCAACGCCGCGGCGGCGCTGACCGCGGCGCGCTTCGCCGGCGCCGACCTCGGGCGCGCCGCGGAGGCGCTCCGGAGCTTCGCGGGCGCGGGCCGGCGCTTCGAGGTCCTCGGCCGCACGCCCGCGGGCGCGCAGATCGTCGACGACTACGCCCACCACCCGACCGAGGTGGCCGCGACCATCGCGGCGGCCCGCACGCTCCGGCCGCGGCGGCTCGTCGCGGCGTTCCAGCCGCACCTGTTCTCCCGCACCCAGCGGGAGGCGCACCGGTTCGGCCAGGCGCTCGCCGCCGCCGACCACGTCGTCGTGCTCGACGTCTACCCGGCGCGCGAGCGCGCCGAGGACTTCCCCGGCGTGTCGGGGCTGCTCGTCGCCGAGGCCGCCGCCGACGCGGCGGGCGGCCGGCCGGTGGCGTGGCTCCCCACCACCGCCCACGCCCTGCCGCACCTGCGTCGCCACCTGCGGGAGGGCGACCTCTGCCTCACGCTCGGCGCCGGCGACATCGACGGGCTGGGGCGGGCGCTCGTCGCGGGCTGAACCGCGCGGCGGGACCGCACCGCGGGCCGCGTCGTCGCGGCCCCGAACCGACCGCGAGAAACTCTCCATAACCAGGTAGGAAACCGCTCCCTCGCGGCGAAGGACGCGCCATGGCCCGACTCCGCCGCGTCCCGTGGCGCGTGCCGGCCGGCATCCTGCTGGCGGCCGCCGGCCTCACGCTCGGCTGGCTGTGGTTCCGCGACTCACGCTTCGCCGCGGCCGACGAGATCTTCGTGACCGGCACGTCGTCCTCGGAGGAGGCCCAGGTGCGCGAGGCGCTGCGGGAGGCCGCGCAGGGGATGAGCACGCTGCACGTCCGCGAGGACGTCCTGCGCAACGCCGTCGCGCCGTACAGCTCCGTGGCGGACCTCGAGGTCCATGCCGACTTCCCGCACAAGCTCAGCATCGAGGTGCTGGAGCGCCGGCCCGTCGCGACCGTGGAGTCGGGCGGCCGCACCGTGCCCGCGACCGGCGGCGGGCGCCTGCTCGACGGCGTGCGCGCCCCCGGCCTGCCCGTGGTCGCGGCGGACGCCGGCGCCACCTCGGCCGGCGATCACGTGCGGGATCGCCACGCGCTCGCGGCCCTGCGCGTGGCCGCCGCGGCGCCCGAGGACCTGCTCGCGCGATCCGAGCGCGTCTACTACGGGCCGCAGGGCATGACCCTCGACCTCCGCAACGGCCCGGAGCTCTTCTTCGGCTCCGCCGAGGGCGCGCGGACGAAGTGGAGGGCGGCCGCCAGGGTGCTCGCCGAGCCGTCCGCCGAGGGCGCCGTGTACCTCGATCTCCGCGTCCCGGGACGGGTCGCCGCGGGCGGCGTAGGGCCTATCACCCCGGATCCCGCGCCTCCCATCCTCAACGCTCAACCTTAGGGTGAGAATAGGCCAATTCTCAACCCCGAGTGGAGAGTTCGCCGCTTTGCAACGCGCCTTGCGGGGGTTCACCGGCTTTGACATCGGGAAGCAACGCGTCCTAATGTGCTGGAATCCGCGGCTCCACCGAGCGCCAGAAAACGCTCGACTCTAACTCGAGGTCCGGACGAATCTTTATGGAAGCAGGCAGCTATCTCGCAGTGATCAAGGTCGTCGGCGTCGGCGGCGGCGGAACCAACGCCGTCAACCGGATGATCGACGCCGGCCTGTCCGGCGTGGAGTTCATCGCCTGCAACACCGATGCCCAGGCGCTCCAGATGACGGACGCCGACATCAAGCTGAACATCGGGCACAACCTCACCAAGGGCCTCGGCGCGGGCGCGAACCCGCAGGTGGGCCAGGGCGCCGCGGCCGAGTCGCGCGACGACATCAAGGAGGCGCTCAAGGGCGCCGACATGGTCTTCGTCACCGCCGGCGAGGGCGGCGGCACCGGGACCGGCGCCGCGCCGGTGATCGCCGAGATCGCCAAGAACGAGATCGGCGCGCTCACGGTCGGCGTCGTCACGCGCCCGTTCACCTTCGAGGGCGCCCAGCGCCAGCGGCAGGCGCAGGAGGGCATCGACCGCCTGCGCGAGATGGTCGACACCCTCATCACCATCCCGAACGAGCGGCTGCTGTCCATCGTCGAGCGGCGCACGAGCATCCTCGACGCCTTCCGCGAGGCGGACAACGTCCTCCGCCAGGGCGTCCAGGGCATCACCGACCTGATCACGATCCCCGGCCTGATCAACCTCGACTTCGCCGACGTCCGGACGATCATGCACGACGCGGGATCGGCGCTCATGGGGATCGGGACCTCGCAGGGGGAGTCGCGCGCCGCCGAGGCGGCGAAGTCCGCCATCTCCTCGCCGCTTCTGGAGGAGTCGGTGGAGGGCGCGACCGGCATCCTGCTCAACATCACGGGCGGTCGCGACCTCGGCCTCTTCGAGGTCAACGAGGCGGCGGAGATCATCCACTCCGCGGCCGACTCGAACGCCAACATCATCTTCGGGGCGGTGATCGACGAGGGGATGGGCGACGAGATCCGCGTCACGCTGATCGCCACGGGCTTCGACAAGCGGCCGGCGGACCCGGGGCTCGGCGGCGGCTACGGCCGCGCCGAGCGGGGTCGCGGCCCGGTCGACCGCGGCCCGCGGATCGACGACCGGCAGCGCTCGTCGCTCGAGATCCGCGACGACGAGATCGACATCCCGCCCTTCCTGCGCTGAAACAGCGGGCGCGCACGCCGCGCCCGCGCCCGACTCGCCCGCGGGACGACCGGACGAGCGTCCGCGCATCGCACCGGTGCCGCACGGACCGCATATCGGCGCCGAGACGACTCAAGTCCCGGCACCGCAGGCCGACATCTTGCTTGTGAGACATCGCACCTCCGCGAGCGCCGTCCGGCGCGGCATCGGCGTGCTGATCGCCGCCTGGCTCCTGGCCTGGGAGGCCGCCGATGTCCTGTGGCCGGACGCGCTCGGCAGCGTCGTCTTCTCGCGCTTCGGCCACGACGTCGTGCTCGTCGTCGCCGCGCTGCTGGCCCTGTGGGCCGGCGTTGCCTCCACCGACCGCCGCGAGCGCCGCGCCTGGCTGCTGATCGGCGCCGGGGTGGCCGCGTGGACCTTCGGCGAGATCGAGTACACGGCGGTGCTCTGGACCGCCGACGAGATCCCGATCCCGTCGGTCGCCGACCTCGGCTACCTGCTCTTCCCGCCGCTCACGCTGGCCGGCATCTGGTCGCTGCTGCGCGCCCGCGCCCCGCGCATGGGCGCGATCATGTGGGTGGACGGGGTGACCGCCGCGCTCGGCGTCTCCGCCGTCGGCGCCGCGCTCGTCTTCACGACCGTGCACGACACCGTCTCGGGCCAGGCGCTCGAGGTGGCCGTCGGGCTCGCGTACCCGATCATGGACCTCGTCCTGCTCGGCGTTGTCGTCGGCGCCCTGGCCGGCACGGGCTGGCGGCTCGACCGCACGTGGGCGCTGCTGGCGCTCGGCATCGTCTCGTTCTGGTTCGCCGACTCGCTCTACCTCGTCGGCAACGCCAACGCCACCTACACGCCGGGCTCGTGGTTCGACATGGGCTGGTGGC
>Ga0105243_10004321_pt1 | contig 11254 bp, 7 predicted proteins | sample KBSM34metaG_FD_81525 | JGI IMG/M metagenome (GOLD analysis project Ga0105243, IMG submission 81525) | Miscanthus rhizosphere microbial communities from Kellogg Biological Station, Michigan, USA - KBS M3-4 metaG | ecosystem: Host-associated > Plants > Roots > Rhizosphere > Soil | place: Michigan...
GGTTTCTTCCGCTTCGAGGGGGAAATGCTTCCGCCGGATGATCGCATCAATGTGCGCCTTGATTTGGAAAATATTATTATCGAGGGATCGCGCCAATTGCGTGAATGGGAACAGCTCCAGGATGAAATCCCCAGCCTTGAGATGGCTCTCAAATTCACCGATCGTCCGTTGAAGAATGTGAATCTGAGCGTGGAAGAATGGCGGGTTGTCTCGTATATCAACCCGAAGAATAGCATGAAGCAGATCGCACAGACGAACAAGATGAACGACATCGAGATTCGCCGAATCGTGTATGGATTATTGCAGGCTGGCCTCGTCGAAATTATCCGACCTGAGGGTATGGTCATCCCACAGAGCCCCAAGACGTTCCCAACGCAGAACAAAGAGGAACAGAAATCATTAGTAAACAGATTAATTAGTCGTATTCGCGCGCTGTAATTATCAAATCGGAAGGATAAGACTTATGCAAACAGTCAAGATGGTGGTGACAGGGCCCTTCAGCGCTGGAAAGACAGAATTTATACAATCCGTCAGCGAAATTGATGTCGTCTCCACCGAGCGTAAGATCTCGAGCCCCGCGGAGCGCTCTGTTAAGGAAGCCACAACGGTCGCGATGGACTTTGGCCGCATCACAGTTGATGAGGATCTTGTACTTTATTTGTTTGGTACACCCGGGCAAAAACGCTTTGATTTCATGTGGGAAATTCTTTCAGAGGGCATGCTGGGTTTCATTGTGATGGTCGATAGCACCCGGCCCGAGACTTTCCGTGAAGCGCGCTCGATCCTTGAGACCTTTCGGGCGTATGCACCAACTCCATATGTCGTTGCCGCCAACAAACAGGATCTTGGAGATGCTTGGGAAATCGACGATATGCGTCACGCGCTCAGGCTCGATAGCAAGGTAAAATTCCTTCCCTGTGTGGCCACCGATAAGAACACTGTGAAGTCTGTTCTTCTTGAATTGCTCTATAGTATTCTTGCTGAAATGGAGTCGGGAGGATAGGGGGAACCCGCTTATCAGGAAGTCGTGTCATCAATTACCACTGATCAAGGGATTGTTCATTACGAAGTGTATGGGCGCGGGAGACCGGTCATCCTGTTGCATGGCTGGCTGGGTTCGTGGGGCTTGTGGCAGGAGACGATGGGCTTTCTGGGTCGCTACTATCGCACGTACGCGCTGGATTTTTGGGGTTTCGGCGAATCGGGCAAGAAGCGTGAAACGTATGCCGTTCAGGATTTTGTCAGCCTCGTTAATCAGTTTATGGATCAATTAGGTATTATGCACGCGCCGTTGGTTGGTCATAGTATGGGAGGGACAGTCAGTCTTGCTGTTGCAATTCGTTATCCCGAACGCGTGAGTAAGGTGGTTGTGGTAGGTTCGCCAATGGTGGGTTCTTCGCTAGCGCCATTACTCAAGCTCCTGGGGCTTCGTCCTGTCGCCTTCATGCTTTTCAATATGATGGGATTATTCCGAACAGGAATGAGGTTATATTCTCCTTTTATATGCAAGGATCCGCGCTTTCCAGATATGATGGACCGCGACCTTACAAGGACGACCCTGGAATCTTTTTTACGTTCAATCGGGTCACTTCGGCGTACAGATCTGCGCCCGATGCTGGATCAGATCAAAATCCCTGCCCTGGGCATCTATGGCGACCACGATATTATTGTTAATCCCAAACAATGGCAGCCGATGCAAAAAGGGATCGCTCATGCGCAGATCGCGCGGCTTCCATTTGCAGGGCATTTCCCGATGCTCGAAGAGCCTCAAAACTTTTCAGAACGACTCAAAACATTCCTTGATATGGATGAAACAATTCAGCCATCACAATCATCTATATCTCTCACTCCTTCACCCTCAGTGACACTTGCCCCATGACTACTCCTATAGCAACCTATCATTATCCGAATCGAATGGGGAGGATCATACTCTTATCTATGGAAGAGGTTATGGGGCGAAACGGAGTTAATGCTGTTTTGAAGCTTGCCTCACTTTCGTCTCTTATTGAAAAATACCCTCTGGATAATTCTGATCTTGCCTTCTCATTTTCAACGGTCAGTAGCCTTACCGAAATGCTGGAGCATGTTTACGGTCCGCATGGTGGACGCGGGCTTGCCATGCGAATCGGGCGCGCCTGCTTCAATTCCGGAGTTCGTCAGTATGGTACACAATTGGGCCTGACTGAAATGGCTTTGCGCATCCTGCCAATCCCTGCCAAGTTGCACGCCGGTGCAAGTGCCTTTGCTGAATTATTCAACAGGTTCACAGATCAGCGCGTGCGTGTCGAAGAAGAGGATGGGAAACTACTCTGGCACATCGAGCGTTGTCCACTGTGCTGGGAGAGACATACCTACGAGCCTGTTTGCCATCTGGCAGTCGGATTGCTGCAGGAGGCATTGTACTGGGTGAGTGGTGGGAAAGTCTTTAATGTGGAAGAGAAGACCTGCATTGCTGCTGGTGACAAGACCTGTACCATCGTGATTGATCAGTCCCCCATTTTTTAGCTGGATCAGCCACTCTAAACAAATCTGTAGGCAAGCGGGCGGGAACTTCCCGCCCTGTTTTTTCAATTTTGTGGAATAATAGTTTCTTGGTATGCTCAAAGTTATCCTTAATGCCCCCCATCCTATTACCCCGTTCAATGAGCCCGCTCGGGATTTGCGTATCCAAAACCACCCCCTCTGGTTGCATCAAAGGAATGTCCTTGCGCCTTACACGACACGTGAGCTTGAATTGAGGCCAGGTCAGCGTATGCCGGTGGATCGCGAAGAGGCGATTGTCTATCGGGATAATCTGTTCTTCGATGAAGGTTATATCCGTACTTTTATTATGGAAGCACGGAAAAAAGGACGCGCCAGCCGCGCGGCCTTCTCGGCGGATGACCCTGCATTTAAAGAGCATGCCCTGCCTCTTTCATCTTCCTACACCCCCGCTGGAGGCCTCTATCTTGCGGATTTGTGGTATTACCCGCGCGGGCCCGTTGCAGATGTCGACCCGTTGGTCATTGACCTTGAACCGCATGAGATGGGTTATTATCATGTGCCCACTTACATGGCAGACCAGAGCGGCGACCTGGTCTTTCATGTCCCTTTGCGGACATTGATCGCGATTGACTCGTGGGTACATATCTTTATTGCCGACGTGGTTTTTGGGTTGTTTTCCCGGGGCGCTCGTTTTGAAAAACGCCTCAGCGAAGACCCTGCCTTTAAGTTACGTATTTTAGGCAGAGCAATATATGAGGGATGCCAGATCTTGGAATGTTCAGAGCTGGTCAAGGTTGGCAGGAACTGCGTTATTGATCCGCATGCCATCATTCATGGACCAACAACCATCGGAGACAATGTTACGATTAATGCAGGCGCGGTGATAGAAAACTGTATAATTGGGAATAATGTAAATATTTCGCAGGATGTCCAGTTGATGCTTTCAGTTGTGGGGGATGGAGCGTTCCTTCCGTTCCGTGCCTCCCTCTTTATGACCACCGTTATGGAAAACAGCATGATCGCACAAAATACCTGTCTGCAGATGTGCGTGATAGGACGTAACACTTTTATCGGTGCTGGTTCTACATTTACAGATTACAACCTTATTCCTGCACCGATCCGCGCTGTGGATGGAAAAGGCAAGCTGAATATTTCTAATCGCCCCGTGATAGGAAGCGCAGTGGGACATAATTGCCGCTTGGGTTCGGGGATGATCGTGTATCCTGCTCGTACCATTGAGTCGGACGTTGTCCTTGTTGCATCAAAAGACCGCCGTGTGATAGACCGCGACATCCGTTTTGAAGATAGCGATCATTACAAGTTCAGATCTGCCGGCTTGCACCGACGGTTGTATCCACGCCCGGGTGAAGCCGAAGTAGAATCCTGGTAATGCTTTGGATACTTTTGCATTCATTATCCATCCCATTGATCCGAAGCGGGATGTCAGCCGCAAGTTCCCATTTCTTGGACGTATGCTCAATGACAAGCAGATAGATTTCTTCTCCACATTCTTTCCACCCGTTTACATATCTGAGATTACAGGGATTACTTCCGAAGAGACGGGAAAAGAAATAAAAGGCTGGTTCATTGCCTGCCCTTTCACACCACGACGGATGATGGAGTTGTCGGAGCGCACTGTCTACCGTAAGATTATTCAAACAGGTCGCCTGGCTGAGAAACTAGGTGCGCAAATTTTGGGATTGGGCGCATTCACGTCTGTGGTGGGGGACGCCGGGATTACAATTGCAAAAGCCCTCGATGTGCCCGTCACGACTGGCGATTCATACACGGTCACTGTTGCCGTGGATGCGGTTCGACAGGCGGCGCAAGCTATGCAGATTCCATTAAACACTGCCACAGCAGCAGTAGTGGGTGCAACAGGCACTATAGGGCAGGTCTGTGCTGAGCTACTAGCTGATGATGTCGAAAGGTTATACCTGATCGGCCGCAGACAGGAAGCACTTGAAGAATTGCATGACAGGCTAACGGTCCGGGCAAAAACGCTTCGACCAGGTTCAGCGCTAGCCGAGCTCATCGTCAGCACGAAGATGGATGTTTTGGCGGATGCTCAATTAATCCTAACAGTAACGAGTGCCATCCATGATGTCATCCGCCCCGAATTCTTGCTGCCTGGCAGCGTAGTGTGCGATGTCGCCCGCCCTCGTGATGTTTCTGCAATGGTGGCGGCGACAAGAGATGATATATTAGTGATTGACGGTGGAATGGTCGATGTTCCAGGCCCCGCTGATTTCCATTTTAACTTTGGCTTTCCACCCAGAAAGGCTTATGCATGTATGGCTGAGACGATTGCACTGGCACTGGAAGGCCGTTTCGAGGACTATACCTTGGGCAAACATCTAACACGAGAACGCGTGGAAGAGATTGATGCAATGGCTAAAAAACATGGTTTCCGCTTGAGCGGGTTTCGTTCGTTCGAGCGCGAGGTCACACTGCAACAGATTGAGACAGTGCGCCGCAATGCAATACACGCGCGTAAAACGCGCGTGGCGCAAATGTAATTTTGGAGGCTGCTTATGGGAAAAGCTCGCCTGTTGGTTGTCGAAGACGATGTTGACATCGGAAACATGCTGAAAATCTACTTTAGCGGCATGGATTTTGATGTTGACGTTGCTGTGCGCGGTTCGGAGGCGCTGGAGAAGACGAAACAAGTGCTGCCGCATTTGATCGTGCTTGATATTATGCTGCCCGATATTGATGGCTATGAAGTGTGCCGCAAATTGCGCACCAACATGCGCACAAGTCATATCCCTGTTATTTTCCTCACACAAAGAGATGAGCGTAGCGACAAATTGCAGGGCCTTGAGCTGGGTGCGGATGATTACATCACCAAGCCATTCGATATCGAAGAACTCAAATTGCGTGTACAGGGCGCAATCAGACGCTCTGAGCGTGAGAGCTTAACGGATCCCCGATCTGGGCGCCCTGCAGGACGCCTCATCGAGGAGCAACTGCGCCGCATCATTCGGGAAAAAGGCTGGGCACTGCTCGATACGCGCGTCAACAGCTTTGAGCCTTTCAAGGATGTCTATGGTTTCGTCGCCGGCGACGATGTTCTTCGTTTCACCTCCTTGATGATTGGTGAGGTGGTGGATGAGCTTGGAACCATGTCTGATTTCATCGGCCACGCGGGCGGCGATAACTTCATCATTATTACAACTGAAGAAAAAGCTTCAGGGATCAAATTGCGTCTCCAGGAAAGGTTTGATAAGGAGGTGCAAACACACTATAACTTCATGGATCGCCAACAGGGATTTATGCAAGCGCCCGCGTTGGACGGGGCAACAGCCAAAGTTCCCTTTATGACGATGTCGATAGGAGTCGTGTCGCCAAGTAAGCAGTCATTTGCTGACATTCGTGAGATCACCGAGCTTGCGGCTGAAGCACGCCGCCAGGACGCCGCGGCTGGCGGATAAGGTGATTTCTGATAATGCTTTCCGGATTGCAAGTGGGCTTCGTGTTGGTTATCTTGGCGCTGGTACTGATTCTTCCAGTACTAGTTGTGGTTGCATTGCGCTGGTTGCCCCATAACGCGTCACCTGTGCCGGAATCTACTTCATCTTTCATTTCTCCCGATTCTTCACATTCGAATGAGGCTGTATTAATTGTCCAGGCTGGTGGGCGGGTTGAACACGTTAATGGTCTGGCTCGCGAATGGTTTGGGTTGCGGGCGGACGAAGCTGCAGACCTCGAGCGGTTGATCCGCCGCGCGCGCCCTGCCGAAGACCTATTTAACCTTTGTGCTCGTCAGGGTCAGAAACGACTCTCAATAGGTGGGCGATTGGTAGAGGCTATCTCTCATCAAGTTCCTGGACCCTATCCCCTCATGCTCATCACAATGCGAAGCGTGGAACTCTCTAAGAACTTAGATGAGGTGGGTACTGATTCGTCCATACTTCAGATCGTTAGCGACTTTGGCAAGAGTGTTTCCGCCAGCCTTAATTTGGATGAAACTTTATACGCCATTTTGCTAAATGTATCCCACCTCGTCCCTGCTGATGTACTGGAAATAAAACTCTGGGATCCATTGCAACAGCTTCTTACACCTTATACATTGGAATCTTCTGGCTCCTCACGTGTGGTTCGTGCAGCGCACTCCCAGTTTGGTGGACTGACGAGTATCTTGAATGCCCGTCGAAAGCCTCTCCTCATTCCAGATATCCACATTCCTGATACCTCTTTGTCTGAATTGCCTGATAGTTCACCCGTGCAATCCTATCTGGGCCTGCCACTCATCGCTGGTGATGAAATGGTCGGCACTTTGGAGATAGGCCATCTTTCTCCCGGGGTCTTGGGTCAGCATGATCATGATCTTATTCAACTTGTTTCTGCTCAGGCAGCATATAGTGTGCGCAATGCCCTGTTATATGCCAGTGAACAAAGCCATTCTGCAGAGTTAAGTGGGCTCGCGAATCTCGCACAGGTCTTTGGCGCTGTGCAGGATTATACAAATCTGTTCGGCCGTCTTGTTGCAACCATCACGCCACTTTTTTCAGTTGAAGTTCTGGGATTTTTGCTCTACGATGAGAGCAAGCGAACTCTGGAAGGTCAAATCCCATTTCGGGGATTGCCCAAACATATTGTTGAGATTTATCGCACAACCGTCCAGCCTGACAGCGCGGCGGAAAAGTTATTATCTGGTCGAGAGCTGCTTGTAACGCGCAATGCGGCGGATTCGCAGGCGTGGCGCGATCTGGGTCTACAAAACTTTGCACAGGCAGCCAGTCTACGGGAATCTATCCTCGCGCCTCTCATATCAGGTGAACGATTCGTGGGTTATCTGCAGCTTTCAAATCATCGTCAATCTCTTGTTGAGTTTTCTGAAACTGAAGTCCGGTTGGCGAAAACAGTTGCCGATCAGGCGGCAGGCATCATTGAGAATTCTTTTGTTGTTGAAAAATCCCGGCAGCGCGCTTTACGTTCCGATGCATTGCGCCGTATTGCAAGCCTTGCAGCGTCCAATGCAACCCTTGATGAAATCCTGCGTTTCTCTGCCCAGGAACTGGCTCGTCTTTTCCAGAGTGATCTTGCGGCAATATTTCTCCTTGATGAAGAAGTAGGCGAATTACGCTTGCATCGTGAATCTGTGGTCGGTGCACCTGCCAATTCTGTAGCAGCTCTTGCACGCTTGCACATGGCGGAACCTCAGTATCGATATACGGTATCTGGAAGCCAAAAGTCATATCTTTCCGGGCATTTGAGTTCAGACCGCACTATTCTGTCTGCCTATCGCCCCCTGGTTACAGCTCTTCAGGTTGAATCAGCAATTGTCGTTCCTCTTGTGGTCCATGAACGTAGCCTTGGTGAATTGATGCTGGGAAGCCAGAAAACTGAATTCTTCAACACGTCCGATTTGCAAGTGATCTCCACGGCGGCAAGTCAGTTAGCTTCAGCCATAGAAGATGCTACGCATTCCACGCAGACAGATGAAAGTCTGCGTCGCCGGGTTGAACAACTGACCTCCATTGCGCGTGTCAGCCGCGAATTGAACTCTGTGGTCGACCTGAAAGTTCTACTGGAGGTGGTGCGCGATGAAAGTCTACGGACCACGCACGCGGAGTGTGGATTCATTCTCCTCTTTGATACGAACGCTTCATCCAATCCTCCGCTGGTTACCCTTTCAATTGGCTGCCTTCCTCCTGAAACATTTTCAGCTCTCGATCAAAAAGTGATTGAAACCGGTGATCCGCAACTAGTGGCTGATTATTCGGCAAATGGCGAAGTTCCCACTCATGATGGAGTGCGTTCCGCCATGGTTGTGCCGATCATTAATCAGGGCAAAACAGCCGGGCTGATCCATCTGCATTCCAACCAGGCCGGGTTTTTTGATCGGGCGTCACTGGAAGTCACGCAAACTCTGGCTTCACAGGCTGCGGTCGCCCTCGGGAATATTCAACGTTACCAGGAACAACGCCAGCACTCTGAACTTCTTCGGCGTCGAGCCGAGACACTCACAAAATTAACCGAAGTCAGCTATAGCTTGAATTTTGAGCAACCTCTGGACCAGTTGCTTCGCACTATTGCCAATGGGATCCGCGAAGCCACTTCTTTTCAGGCAGTGCTCGTAAGTATTTATGAGCCGGAAACCGGGTTGTTACGCCGCGTTACGGGCGTAGGTTTTCCACCCGAAACCCTGGTTGAGTTGATGTCACGCAAACAGCCTCTTACTAGTATTCAACAGATGCTCAAACCCGAATTCCGCATTAGCCGATCCTATTTCATCCCAGTGGACGAAGCTCCAATCATCCCAGCAGATGTTCACATGATTACATTGGACCTGGATGGTCGGCCAGAGAAATCACCGAATGCCTGGGATCCCGATGATTTCCTTATTATTCCATTGGAAGATAATCAAGGCGCTCCTCTTGGTTTGATCAGTGTGGATGCACCACGTGATGGCTTGCGGCCCGACCGTGCTACGATCGAGGCGCTAGAAATTTTCGCTGCACAGGCCTCGCTTGCCATATCCAATCACTCGCGCTTTCTCGAATTGCGAACAAAAGCCGACTCTTTATCAGCGGACCTGGAAAGGCAACAGCGGCTGATCAGCCTTACACAAAATGATTTACCAATCCTGCTTCGCAAGGACCTGGATCAGACCATTGCAATTCAAAACCTTGATCAAAGAGGGCAGCGCGTGCGCGCGGGCCTTGTCATTACGGAATCTGTAAGCCGTCAATTGGACGCATCTTCAGCGTTACAAGCCCTGGGGCGTGAGACTTTAACCCAGCTAAACATGGCAGTGGCGATGGTGGCTGAAATGACGACTGAAGGCCCGCGCCTCGTACATGTACTGGGGAGCGTGCCACGTGCTACCAGCCCGGAGGCATTGTTTGGTCAACGGAATCCACTTCGGGCTTGTTTGCAGAGCGGCGAAGCGATCCTTATCTCGAATCTCGATGAAGACTTGGAATGGCGCGACACCCCACTTCTTACTGCTTTGCGTGTTAAGTCGCTGATATGCCTGCCGATCAAGATTGAAAAGCGGACAGTAGCAGCCATGCTGGCTGTGAGTCCTGAGCCGATGCCTACATTTACAGATGAAGATCTGCAAGTCTATCACCAGATCGCGCGGCAGGCCTCCGTTATTCTGCAAAACATATCCCTGCTCAATGAGACGCGCCGCCACCTGCAAGAAGTAAACCTGCTGCTAGATTTCAGCCGTCAATTGCGCGGTTTGGATTCGGATCATATTGTTCAAGCCTTGCTCGAGAGCGCGCGACGCGCGTTAAGTTCAGCCCATGCAGGTGTAGTGCTGGTCTGGAATGAGCATACAAGTCAATTATTGCCAGTGGCAGTTTCAGGTTATGCAGACAACGAAACCATGAAACGTATTGTTTATAACACAGGTGAGTCGCTGCCGAGCCAGGTATTTGAATCCAAGCGTCCCATGCGTGTGGACGAGGTTCAGTTCACACGAGACTATACCTTCTCAACAGAGGGATTACTGCTCTACCGCCAGGCAACGGGCGGGCGTTTGCCTGTTTCAAGTCTGCTGATCCCGATCCAATCGGGCGAACAGTCTGTAGGTGTATTGGTGTTGGATAACTTCAATACCCCTGCGGCGTTTACTGCCGAAGATGAAACCTTACTTATTTCGCTTTCACAACAGGTCGGACTTTCGCTCCAAAATGTTCGATTGGTTCAGACTACACAGGAGCGTGCCGCCCAGTTGGAAGCCTTGACTAATGCTGCCACCACTCTCACAGCGAGCCTGCAAAGTGATGAACTGGTCTCATCGCTGCTCGATCAACTTGAACCTGTCATTCCCTTCGATACAGCCACATTATGGCTGCGTGAGAAAGGTCGGCTTACAGTAGCTGCAGCGCGTGGTTTTCCCGATACCGAAAGCCGCCTTGGTTTGACTATTGCAATGGCAGATAGTGCGTTGTTCAATGAGATGATCCGTACAAACCAAGGAATTCTGGTTGGTGATGTAAGGCAGGATCCCCGCTTTCCATCCGTGGAGGCACCGCGTCTTTCCTGGCTGGGGCTGCCTCTAATTTCCAAGAACGAAGTAATCGGCGTTTTAGCCCTCGAAAAGTGGCAGGCGAATTTTTATGATCGTGATCATGTCCAGGTCGGAACGACCTTCACAAGCCAGGCAGCTGTAGCCTTGGAAAATGCAAGATTGTTTGAAGACAGCCTCAGCCGCGCGACGGAATTGGATGAACGTTCGCAACGATTGGCTCTCCTTAACCGCTTCTCGTCTGCCCTGAGTGGTTTGCTTGATGAGGGGAAAATCCTGCAATTAACCTCGCAGGAGTTAATGGATGCATTGAATGCTCCACGTGTTTCTGTTGTTGTCTTCGAACGTGGAAATGCAGTCTGGAAACATTCATTTCCCAAAACAAAAGCCGCTCTTCCGCAGAGCTTGCCAGATGCACCAATATTCAGCCGGCTAAAAGAGTCGCTGGGCGTGTTTGCGACAGATGCCGTCAGTACAGAACTCGACCTGACCTCACTGGGCAGTTTTCTGGGCGAAGAAACAAAATCACTTCTCGTATTGCCTTTGGTAAGTGGAGCGAATCTGCGCGCGTTAATTTTCATCCACCAGAATGCATCCATCCGTTTTAGACTTACAGAGATCGAATTGGCGCGCACGCTCACTAATCAAGCGTCCATTGCGTTGGAAAATGCGCGCTTGTATCAATCCACGCTTTCCACTGCGGAACGATTCTCCATCCTGAACCAGGCGAGTTATCAGGTCGGTGCGAATTTTGATCCTGAACAGATTTATGTTGCTGTTCAC
>Ga0105243_10004322_pt1 | contig 11253 bp, 11 predicted proteins | sample KBSM34metaG_FD_81525 | JGI IMG/M metagenome (GOLD analysis project Ga0105243, IMG submission 81525) | Miscanthus rhizosphere microbial communities from Kellogg Biological Station, Michigan, USA - KBS M3-4 metaG | ecosystem: Host-associated > Plants > Roots > Rhizosphere > Soil | place...
ACTGGGCGTCCAGAAGTGGGCCGAGGGTTCGTGCCTTGTGAAGTTCGGCGATACGCAGGTGCTCTGCGCGGCCACGATCGGCGACCGCGTCCCGCCGCACCTCCGCGGCAAGGGGACCGGCTGGGTCACGGCCGAGTACTCGATGCTGCCGCGGGCGACGGCCGAGCGAAGCGACCGAGAGTCGGCGAAGGGCCGGATCGGCGGGCGGACGCACGAGATCCAGCGCCTGATCGGGCGATCCCTGCGCGGAGTCGTCGACCTGTCTCGGCTCGGCGAGCGGACGGTGACCGTCGACTGCGACGTCCTGCAGGCCGACGGCGGGACGCGCACGGCGTCGATCACGGGTGGCTACGTCGCGCTCGGCGCCGCGCTGATCACCTACGGGATGGAGCGGCTGCTGACGTCGCGCGTCGCGGCCGTGTCGGTCGGTGTCGTCGATGGCGCCGGTTACCTCGACCTCGACTACAGCGAGGACTCGCGCGCCGAGGTCGACATGAACGTCGTCGGCACCGACGCCGGGACATATGTGGAGCTCCAGGGGACCGCCGAGGGTCGCCCGTTCGATCGGGCGGCCGCCCTGTCGATGCTGGACCTCGCCGACGAGGGCCTCGCGACGCTGTTCGCCGCGCAGGCCGAGGTGCTCGCCACGGTCAGGCGTTGACGCCGCCTGAGGGACGCCGCCCACGACTGCTGGTCGCGACCCACAGCGAGCACAAGCTCCGAGAATTGCGTCAGCTCCTCGCTCTACCGGTTGCGGAGTTGGTCAGCCTCGATGACATCGGGGTCGTCGATGAGCCGGTCGAGGACGGCGACACCTTCGAGGCGAACGCCGCGATCAAAGCGCGGGCGGGACTGGAAGCCACGGGCCTGCCGACCCTCGCGGACGACTCCGGGCTCGAGGTCGACGCGCTGGATGGCGCGCCCGGCGTCCGGACGCGACGCTATGCCGGCGAAGATGCGACCGATGACCAGAACAATACGAAGCTGCTCCGGGCACTCGACGGGTTGCCACCGGAGCAGCGCGGTGCCCATTACGTCTGCTCGCTTGTCCTGGCGATGCCGGGCGAGGCGCTCATCACCGTGCGAGGCGAATGCTTCGGACGCATCGCGACCGGCCCGCGCGGGAGCGGCGGCTTCGGCTACGACCCGATCTTCGAGCCCGAGGGCGAGCCGCCCGGCGGTAGGACGTTCGGTCAGTGGAGCGCCGAGGACAAGAATCGGGTGTCGCATCGCGCGCGTGCGGCGCGCGCGATGACGCCCTACCTGGTCGACCGCGGGTTCTGACGGGATGCGGATCTGCGTCTTCTGCGGCGCGAGTCCCGGCAACGAGGCGCGCTACGTCGATGCGGCGCGGGCCGTCGGGGAGGGGCTGGCGCGGCAGGGGATCGGCGTCGTGTACGGCGGTGGTCGAGTCGGGCTGATGGGCGCCGTCGCCGACGCGGCACTGGCGGCCGGCGGCGAGGTGATCGGCGTGATCCCCCAGGGCCTCGTCGATCGCGAGCTCGCCCATCCAGGTCTGACCGAGCTGCGGGTCGTCGACACGCTGCACGAGCGAAAGGCCGAGATGGCCGACCTCGCCGATGCGTTCATCGCGCTGCCCGGTGGGCTCGGCACGCTCGAGGAGCTGGCCGAGGTGGTGTCATGGGCGCAGCTCGAGCTGCACCGCAAGCCGATCGGGCTGTTCGAGGTGGGCGACTACTGGACGCTGCTCCTGGCGTGGCTCGACATGGCGGTCGCCGAGGGGTTCGTCGCGCCCGCCCACCGACGCCTGGTGACTCGGGCGGATTCGCTCGAGGGCCTGCTCGAGGCGTTCCGGCGCTGGCAGCCACCACCCGGCCGTTGGGCGACCGGACCCTAGGGCGTCGCCTCGTCGGTCCAGGCCCAGGACGTCGCGACGTCACCGACCGTGTCGAATCGCTCCTGGACGGTGCCGGCACCCAGCGTCCAGACGACGTCGTATGCCACGCCTCGGTGGCTGCTCACGAGGTGCACGATCGTCTGCGGACCATCGCCCAGGTCGATCTCGGCGTAGGTGACGGCCATGGCCGTCTCCGAGCCGAGATAGGTCGGGACGACGTCGCCGGTTGCCGGACCGCCCTTCCGGGCGTAGTCGACCTGGACGTCGGCGACGAGCTTCTCCGGCGAGCTTGTGGCCGGCGACTCGCGGACCGCGACTCGGGCCGTGCCAGATGGACCAGAGAACGTGTCGGCCTCCGCCGTCGAGCCCTCGGACTTCCACGAGGGCGGGAGCGCCAGGCTGATCGGCATGTCCGGCGAGCGGAAGAGGGTCCAGTCCGTGTCGGGCGGCTCGATCGGATCGGGAAGGCCGGGGATGACCGTGTAGGTGGCCTCGTGGGTGATCCGGCCTCCCCCGAACTCGTCCTTGCGCCGCCCGGCAAGCTGCGAATGGACCCGGACGAGTCGGCCGTCCGGTGTCAGGTCATAGGTGACGGCAACATCCACGTCGTCGAGCTCGTTGCCGATCGCCAGCAGGTAGATCGGATCGATGACCGACGGATCGGCATAGCCGAGCTGCCGCACGACACGCTGGCCGACGGTGGCCTCCCCAAGGTCCACGAACGTACCCGCATCGGGGTCCGCGGTCAGCCTGAGCGGGTGGTCGAATAGCCCGGTGAACGGGATCCACGGCCCATCCGTCCGGGTGTAGCCCGAATCTCCGATCCAGACCAGGGCGTACGCGGCGGTCGAGACCATCCCGCTGCCGGCGCCGCGATCCGTACGGGTTCCCTCGGCTGCCCATGCTCTAGGCGCGACCCGCATCGTCCCTTCGATCCGTGACGTCGTCGTCTCCGACGTCTGGACCCGCTCCATCCGCAGCTGATACGGGCCCGGAGCCCGCAGGATCTCGCGCAGCACCGACGGCAGATCTGCCACTGGGCTCGGGGTGGCCGGAGCCGACGTGGCCGGCGTGACCGGGGACGGAGAGGCGATCGCCGGCGAGCAAGCCGCCACGATGAGCACCAAGCCGATCGTGAGGAGCTGACGCGGGGCCCTCATGCTGGGCCGACCTACGGCGAGGGCTTCGGGCTCGGCCAGGGCACGGGCGTGCCACCGGGCGGTGGGAACAGCCCGGCGGCGACGGCCTGGATGGCCTTCACGTCAGGCTGCAACGAAGACCCGTAGCGCGTGTCGACCGAGCGCACGAGCGGGTGCCGGATGACCGCTCGCGTGATCCCGCCCTTTCCCATCTCATCGATCGCGACGGCGAGCTGCGGCAGCCGGTCGATGGGCAGGTCGGTCCGGATCGAGTCGCCGACCGCGCCGATCAACCCGGGCAGCTCCCAGAACACGCTGCCGCCGTCGGTGGCAGCGTCCTTGAGCGCGACGATGATCTGCTGCTGGCGCCCGGCGCGGGTGAAGTCGCTCTCGCCGAGCGACTTCCGGCTGCGTGCATATGCCAGGGCGTTGGCACCGTCGAGGTGATGCACTCCGGCGGTGATCGACCAGCCTCGCTTGCCCTCGCCGAAACCGTCGTAGCCGGGATCGTCGATGCCCTTCTGCACATCGATGTCCACGCCGCCGACCGCGTCGACCATGTGGATGAAGCCGTCGAACGCCATCGTCGCGTGATAGTGGATCGGGATGCCGAGCAGGGCGCCGACCGCGCCCTGGAGCGTCGCGAGCCCGCCCTTCGGGAAGGTCTTCGGATGACGGTCGGCATAGGACATCAGCGAGTTCAGCTTCGGACCGTAGATGTCGCCGTTGCCGAGCGGCACATCGATGAGGTCACGGGGCAGCGACACGAGCGAGGCCGTCTTTCCGACCGGATCGAACGAGATCACCATCATCGTGTCCGTCAGGACCGACGTCCTCCCCGGGGCAGCGTCCACGCCGACGACGAGCACGTTCATGCGCTCGTTCGGGCCAGGACCCGGGGGCGGTTGGTCGCCGTCCGCCGCGAGACTCGGTGCCTGGAAGATCTGCGCGAACGCGTCGCCGAACGCCGTCCCGTACCGGTAGACGGCCAGGTGTGGGAGCACGACGAGCGCCGCGATGACGACGATGCCGATGATCCCCAGCCGCCCTGTCGGACCCTGCCGGCGGGTATCGAGGAACGCCTGACCGACGGCGAGCAGCCGCCAGCCGAGGATCAACGCGTTGAGCGATAGGAGCCCGCCCAGCACGACGGGCGCGACGGCCCAGGCCGCGATGCGCGTCGGTGTCTGGGTTGCCCACACGAGCACGACGACCGCGCCGATGATCAGGGACGGGATCAGGAAAAGGAGCGTCAGCCTGCGTCGGCCGTTGACGGCCTGACCGAGACCGGGGATGAGGGCCGACAGACCGGCGGCGACGAGCCGGCGGCGGTCGATGGGTCCGGACGCTGGAGCGGTCCGGATCCGGGTTGCGTGCACGACGGGCGAGGTCCCCCTGACTGGTGTCGGGTCCGACCGAGTCTACCGGAGCGCGCCAGGCGGCTGCGGGCGAACGGCTGGACGTGGTGACGCCGGGCGGTCGATCAGCCTGCCATGACCACCCGGCGTCTTGTCCTACGACGCACCTGGTGTCGCGCGCGTGACGCGACTCGGTGGCAGCAAGGGTCAGAAGGCCACGGGCAGCCTCTCCAGCCCCCGGTCCGTCGGCGTGGGCAGACGCACGATCGGCCCGTCCACCGACCATGCCGGGATGCGCGGCAGAAGCTCCTCGAAGACGATCTTCGCCTCGAGCCGGGCCAGCGGTGCGCCCAGACAGTGGTGGATGCCGTCGCCGAATGCCACGTGGCGTGGGCTCCGGCCGATATCGAGCGTGTCCGGATCCGGCCAGTGGCGTTCGTCGCGGTCGGCCGACGCCCAGATGAGCGCGACGCTCGCGCCGGCGGGGATCGTCGTCCGGTGCAGCTCGACGGGTCGGGTCGTCGTGCGGCCGAGCGCCTGGATCGGCGCCTCGTAGCGCAGCAGTTCCTCGACCGCGGCCGGGATCGTCGCCGGGTTGCGCCGCATCGTCTCGCGCGTCTCATCGAACCGGACGAGATGGAGCAGCGAGTTGGAGATCAGCCCGGATGTCGTCGTGATGCCCGCGACGAACAGCAGCAGCGAGCTCCCGAGCAGCTCGTCGCGGCTCAGCTCGCCGGCGGCCTCGGCGCGGACGAGATGCGTCATGAGGTCATCGCTCGCGTGGATGCGTCGCTCACGTGCGAAGTCCAGGACATACGAGCGGAGCTGGTCCCGCGCGGCGATCGCGACCGGCGGCAGCGCTCGCTCTCCCGGAGTCCGCCGCAGCATGTCTCCGAACAGACGAAGCAACAGCTCGTGGTCGGCCTCGGGAAAGCCGAACCACGTGAACATCGTCGTGCCCGGGAGCGGCCGGGCAAGATCGCGCGCGAAGTCGGCCCGGCCGGCGTCGGCGAACGTGTCGATCGTGTCGCGTACTTGCGATCGGACGGCCGGTTCGAAGCGCACCTTCAACGCTGACGGGCTGAATGCCAGTCGAAGGGCACCGCGCAGGCGGGTATGGAGCGGCGGGTCGGCCGCCGGCAGGTCCCCGGCGGGCAGGAACAGCTGGTAGGTGTCGTCGAGGTCGTTGCCGGTCCCGCCGATGCTGCTCGAGAACGTCTCCCAGTCCTTCGCTGCGCCCTGGACGTCATCCCACCGAGACAGCGCCCAGACATTTCGTTCGCCGTGGTGATAGACGGGCGCCTCATCACGCATGCGCCGGTAGACGGGGTACGGGTTGTCGAGGGGTAGCAACGGATCCCATCCGAGCGAGTGATCGGTGGCCGCAGAACTCCCGACGCTGACCATCGTGAGCCTCGTGTGCAAACGGTTGCACAATCAAGCCTACCGCGGCCGTCCGGCGCCGTCGAGACCCTGATCGCGCCCGCGGCGTACGCGGCCCGGGACGCCGCGACTCAGCCGGCAGTCAGGTCGTACAGCGTCATCCCGCCGATGGACGTCTGCTCGTAGTTCGCCTCGACCCAGGCAGCGATCTCCGCGGCATCCTGCGATCCGCCGATCGCGCCCCGGAACCCGCCGGCGTCCGAGCCACCCACGTAGTAATGGATCAGCCTCTGCTGGACGTACGCCTGGAACTGCTCGAGTGTCGGCGCGGGATCGGTGCCGTTGAACCCGCCGATCGACATCACCGACGTCCGGCTCGCAAGCGCGAGTCCCGCAGCGTTGTTCGAGCCCGTCGTCGCCGCCGTCCACCGATAGCGGATCGCATCGACCTGCAGGGCCTGGACGACGGCCGGGTCGGCGTTGCTCGCATCAAGTAGGCCGCCAGGACCGCCACTTCGCCCTCCGCCACCACCTCCGAACGGCCTCGCGCCGAATTGAGGCGGCCCGCCGAATCCTTGACCGGGCGGTTGGAACGGCTGGCCCTGGGCGAAGACGCCATTGCCGAACCGACGACGAGACCCGAAGCTGCGAGGGCCGCCGAACCCGCCCTGCGAATCGGGCGCAGCGGTCGGGATCGCTCCGGTGTGCGGTTCGGCAGCAGTCGCGACGGAGGCGATCATGGGCGTCAGCACGGTCACAAGGACCGCCGTAACGACTGCGACCCTTCCGAGGTCATCACGACGAAGGACGGTCGCCCCGACGATGAGCACCACCGCGACGATCCCGCCGATGACGACCACCGGAGCGAGCCACGGGATCCACCCCGGAGCGAGTGTCGTCAGCATGTACGCGGTCCAGAGCGCCGATGCGAACACGGCGATGCAAGCTGCCACGGCGACGACGGCCGGGTAGCGCTCCCGCTCGCGCCACGCGACCGCGCAGCCGAGACCGACGAGCGCCCCGATCGCGGGCGCGAGGGCGACCGTGTAGTACTCGTGGAAGATGCCTTGCATCAGGCTGAAGACCAGCCCGGTGACCAGGAGCCAGCCGAGCCACAGGATCGTCTGAGCGCGGATCGGGTCCGTACGAGGGGTGCGGGCGCGTGCCCAGAGCAACAGGAGGCCCGTCATGAGCGCCAGCGGCAGCAGCCAGGAGATCTCGGTGGCGACCTCGCCATCGAACAGACGCCACAGCCCGGCGCCATCGCTGAACGGGCCACCCCCGCCGACACGTCCGACCTCGTTGCCGGTGATCCGCCCGAAGCCGTTGTAGCCGAAGAGCAGCTCGATGATGCTGTTCGTCTGCGAGCCGCCGATGAACGGCCGCGCGTCGGCCGGCCAGAGCTCGACCAGGGCGATGTACCAGCCACTCGACAGGATCACGGCGATCGCCGCGATGGCGACCTGCCGGAGTCGACGCCCGATCGAGACCGGCGACGCGACCAGGACGACGGCCGTCAAGGCTGGGATGACGAGGAACGCCTGGAGCATCTTGGCGAGGAACCCGAACCCGACCGCGACACCAGCGATCACCAGCCAGCGGGTCGAACCGGTCTCGATGCCTCTGACTGTCGCGTAGGCCGCCACGACCAGGAGAAGGACCAGGAGCGCGTCGGGGTTGTCGAAGCGGAACATCAGCGCCGCCACCGGCGTGAGGGCGAAGACGCCCGCGGCGATGAACGCCCCGAGTGGGCCGACTGCTCGTCGCACGGACGCGTAGAGCAGACCGACAGCCGCGACACCCATCAGAGCCTGCGGGACGAGGATGCTCCACGAACTGAGGCCGAACAGGCGGACGCTGAGACCCATGACCCAGAGAGCGGCGGGCGTCTTGTCGACGGTCAGCGCGTTACCGGCGTCGAAGGAGCCGAACAGCCACGCCTGCCAGTCCTGCGCGCCGGCCATCGCCGCCGCCGAGTAGTAGGCGTTCGCCCAGCCGGAAGCGGCGAGGTTCCACAGGTACAGCACGGCCGTCGCGCCGAGCAGGAGCGCCACCGCCACCGCCTCGCGGCTGATCGCAAACGAGCGCGGCGAGACCTGCTCGGCCGGCAGGGTCGGCGTCTCGACGGCCGCTGGAGGGAATGGCGTGGAGGCGCGTTGCCAGGGAGTCGGCTCGTTCATCGCCGACGACTCTCGGCGCGATCCCTGAGACGCTTCTGAGCGCGGACCCTATCGGCGCGAGCTCGCGTGCCGGCCTGTCAGATGGACTGTGACCCGGCGCCAGGAGCCCGCCTGGGGTTGGTCACACGTGCCGGTGCAGGTCGCTCTCAGGCGTCGTCTCAAGCGGATCCGTTTCCCGCGGCGGCTGTTCCCAGCCCATTTCCTCCGCCTCCCCCTTGGCAAGGTTCAGATAGACCACTCCGTCATCGACGTTGGCGATCGCCGAGGATGGGACGAACAGATCACTCAGACGTCCGGCTCTCGAAACGAGCACGTAATGTTGGCCCACGTCGCCTATGGCTCCCAGGCGGTGCCCGTCATTCGCGACGACCGTCCAGCCGGGTTTCAGGTCGGTCATGCGCATGTCGGTCCGGAGCCTCCTTGGTGCCTCGATGACCTGTTCAGGAGCGTGAGATTACTCTGGTCTCCGGCATCAGCCCACCTAAGGACCTGTTCGATCTTCGCGGGGTGTCGTCGTGGCCCAGCTGCCCCTTGAGTTGATCCTGGTTCGCCAACTGGCCTACGGGCTGGCGGTTCCGACCTTCGTGGTCGATGCTGCGGGTGACCTGGTCTTTGTCAACGAAGCTGCGGAAGCACTCCTCGGGGTCGATTTCGAGGATGCGGACCAAGTGTCCTTTGCGGACTGGACGACCGCCTTTGCATCACGCACCAAGGGGCGCCAACGAGCCGACCCGGCCACCCATCCTCTTGCCATCGCCATTCGCCAACGGAGGCCGGTCCATGGACCACTCCGGATCGTGGGCCGAGACGGCGCTCTTCGTTCGCTTGTGGTGACAGCCCTCCCTCTGGAGGGCTCTCGCGGTCAGCTCCTCGGTGGCCTGGCGATGTTCTGGGAGCCGCCGACCCGATGATCGTCCGCCTGTGGGGGACTCGCGGGTCGCTCGCCAGCTCCGGCCCGGAAACGGCGGGTTACGGAGGTAACACCGCCTCGGTCGAGATCGTCCACGCCGATGGCAGCATCCTCGCGCTCGATGCCGGGACCGGCATCCGCCGGCTCGGAGCCGCGATCGACGGGTCCGTCGAGCGTGTGGACATCCTCCTGACCCACCTCCACATGGACCATATCCAGGGCCTGGGCTTCTTTGCGCCGTTCTTCCGGCCCACCGGCGAGATCCATGTTTGGGGCCCTGCCTCCGCGACGATGGATCTGCGGACTCGCCTCAGTCGCTATCTCTCGCCGCCGCTCTTCCCGGTCCGGCTCCGCGACCTGGACGCTCGTGTCGTGCTGCATGACGCGCCCGATGAGCCGGTACGCATCGGCGGCTTCGAGGTCGTTGCCCAGCATGTCATCCATCCAGGACCCACGGTCGGTTACCGGATCTCGGGCGACGGGGCGAGCGTTGCCTACCTGCCCGACCATGAACCGGCGCTCGGTGCGCGAGACTTTCCCGATGAGCCGCGCTGGACGTCCGGCTTCGACCTTGCCGCCGGCGTCGATCTCCTGATCCACGACGGGCAGTACTCGGATGACGAGCGAGGAGGGCGCATCGGCTGGGGTCACAGCTCGGTCAGCGAGGCAGTCACGTTCGCGGAACTAGCGTCGGTTCGCCGACTCATCCTCTTCCACCACGACCCATCCCATAGCGATGCGATGCTCGACGGATTGACCGAGGCTGCGCGCGCGCGGGGCACGTCGATCGAAGTCGTCGCTGGTCGCGAAGGCGCTCGGTACGATCTGGGAACCGGCGTCCGAGCCTAGCCGGTCGCGCTCTCCCTGCCGCATCGATCGGCGTTGGGCCCGAAGTCCTCCTCGGCTAAGACACCGGCAACGTCAGCGGTCAGGCTTCGCCTCGGCGGATGCGCCCGCTTTCGCGACGACGTCGGCCCAGAATTCGACCGCCTCGCTTTCGTACCGCAGGCCCATCGGCAGGGTCTCGCCGCGCCAGTGCTCGACGGTCCGCTGGCCTCGCCGAGGTCCTTCCGCGCGCCGTTCGTACCGATCGGCCTCACGGTAGGCGGCGAGCTTCGCCTCGTGGATGGCGAGGCGCCGCTCGGCAAGTCGACGTTTCGCATCATCGGACGCCAGGTCCGCGAAGAAGAGCTGAAGGAGCCCCGGATCGCGAAGCTCTGTCGGCGCACCCGACGGCCGTTCGAGCCAGGCGTCCAGGGCGGACGTGCCCGCGGGCGTGATCGAAAAGATCCGTCGACGTCGACCCTCGGTCTCGCGCGTCTCGGTGACCAGGCCGAGCGCGCCCAGGCGGGGCGGCTCGCTGTACAGGAGGGTGTGCGGAAACGACCAGAAGTTCCCAAGTGTGGCCTTGACATGCTGCTCGAGGTCATACGGCGTTGATGGCCCCTCACGGGCGAGGAGCCCGAGGACCAGGTACGACGTCGGCGTCAGGCGTTCTGTTGACATAGTACGGAATGTACCATACAGTTCGAACTATTCCGCCCGCCCCCAACCGACCAGGTGCCGGGAAATTCACTCCGGTGGGCGCCCGTCAGGGGGCTCTTATCCTGGACTCGCACGGCGGCGCGGATCGAAGCACAGGTGGTCCACCATGACCACGGAAACCCAGAAGATGATCGAGCGGATCCCGCTCGAGGTCATCAACAATGGCAAGTTCGAGCTCATCGACCAGCTCTACGCGACCGACTACGTCGAGCACACGCCCCAGCCGGGTGTTCCCCCGACGCGTGAAGGCTTCAAACAGACCGCGATGGCGCTGAAGAAGGCCTTCCCCGACCTGCGCTACACGATCGACGACGTGGTCGACGGCGGCGACAAGATCGTGCATCGCCTCACCGCCAGCGGCACCATGAAGGGTGAGTTCGCGGGCATGCCTGCGACCGGGAAGCACGCAACCTGGACCGAGATCCATATCGGACGGGTCGTCAATGGGCGCCTGACCGAGCATTGGGGTCTCATCGACCAGTTGCCGATGCTGATCCAGCTCGGCGTCATGGAGTCACCCCTGCGGGTTCCCGTCACGGCCTAATCGTCGCGACGACATCGCATCGAAGCCCCGGCAACGCCGGGGCTTCGTGCTGCCATGCTCGGGTTGCCATGCTCGGTCGGTGCGCCGGCTTAGCGCCCCGGCGGCATCCCAAATCGGACAAGGTCGGGGCCGATATCGACGTGGCAAAGGAACCCCGGGGACGGCTCCGCGGCACGCAGCGGCCGGCCGATCATCCTGCGGTTCGAGAGCGCTGCTACATCCGCGCCGTAGCGGAAAACGCGGCTGCTGCCGAACTGTAGCCGGGCTGCAACCGGCGACCTCCAAGGTCTCGTCACCAAGCACCCACCAAGGGTGCGAGTCGGAGGTCATGACAGA
>Ga0105243_10004324_pt1 | contig 11248 bp, 7 predicted proteins | sample KBSM34metaG_FD_81525 | JGI IMG/M metagenome (GOLD analysis project Ga0105243, IMG submission 81525) | Miscanthus rhizosphere microbial communities from Kellogg Biological Station, Michigan, USA - KBS M3-4 metaG | ecosystem: Host-associated > Plants > Roots > Rhizosphere > Soil | place: Michigan...
CGTTGGGCGGCGACTCCGAATCGGGTGGGGTCGAGCCGGTGGGCGCCAGCACCTGCCAGCGCAGCGCTCCGACGTGGGCCTGCTCCCCCACGGACGCAACGCGCAGCGGCACACCCGCCCGCGCCGCCAGCCGGCTCACATCGGCCGCGCCGCCTGACGGCTCGGCCAGCCCGGTCACCTCGATCGCCCCTACCCGGCGGCCACGGAGCACACCGGCCAGGCCGGCGACGTGGTCGGCGTGGAAGTGCGTGAGCACCACCAGCGGCACCCGTCGTACGCCCAGCCGCCGCAGGCACCCGTCGACGAGGGCGGGGTCGGGACCGGCGTCGACCACCACCGCCGCACCGTCACCGGCGTCAAGCACCAGCCCGTCGCCCTGACCCACGTCGCAGGCCACCAGCACCCACCCGCGGTGCGGCCATCCGGGCGTCGGCAGCGGCACCAGCATCAGCACCAGCAGCAGGACCGAGGTGCCCACCGCCCAGCCCCGTCGGGCCAGCAGCGCCCCGAGCACCAACGCCAGCCAGCCGCAGACCAGGGTCAGCACGAGCAGGGGCACCGGCCCGGACGGCCAGCCCAGCGCCGCCGACGGCAGCGCCGCCGACCGGTGCGCGACCGCGATCACCCAGTCGGCACACCAAGTGGCCGCGGTGCCGACCGGCCGCCCGGACGGCACCCAGACCGAGGACAGCAGGCCACCGCCGAGACCGAGCACCGTCGCCGGGGCCACCGCCGGCGCAGCGAGCAGGTTGGCCACGACCGCGACCAGGCTCACCTGGCCGGAGATCGCGGCCACCACCGGCGTGCACGAGAGCTGCGCCGCCAGCGGGACGGACAGTGCCTCGGCCGCCCACCGGGGCAGCCACCGGCACAGCGCGTCACGCCAGCCCGGCGCCAGGAACACGATCCCCGCCGTTGCCAGCACCGACAGCGCGAACCCGACCTCCCCGGCCAGCCACGGGTCGAACAGCATCAGTCCCAGCACCGCGAGCCCGAGCGCCCGTGGCCCACGCTGCCGACCGTTGCTGCCCATGCCGACCAGCGCCACGGAGCCCATCACCGCTGCCCGCAGCACGCTCGGCTCTGGACGGGCCAGCAGCACGAAGCCGACCACCCCCAGGGCGCCGGCCACGACCAGCCCGCGGGCCCGGACACCGATCGCGCGCGCGAGCACCAGCAGCGCGCCGACCACCAGCGTCAGGTTGGTGCCGGACACGGCCAGCAGGTGGGTCAGGCCAGCCGTGCGGAAGTCCGTCGCCGTCCGTTGCGGCAGACCGACGTCGTCACCGTCGACCAGCGCCGGCACGAGTGCGCGCGGCTCGGACGGCCGGTGGGCCACCGACTCCCGGATGCCCTTCCGCACCTGCGCGGCACCGCGCAGCAGCGGTCCGTCGCGTGCCAGCACCTCGGGCTCGCCGTGCGCGAGATAGACCGCGCCGAGGTCGTCGTCGTCGGCCGGCGACAGGCGCCCGGACGCCTGCACCGTCTCGCCGAGGCGCAGCGAGCGCCACCCGGCGGGCGCGATCACGAGCACCGGCTGGTGCAGCCGCCAGGTCACCCCACGAGCTGCGACCCGGGTCGCGGCCGCCCGCACCAGGACGTAGCTCGAGAACCGTCCCTCCCTCACCGTCGGGTCGCCCGTGAGCTCGAGCCGAACCTGGGCGGTGACCTCCTCCGCGGCGAGCCGCGGCAACGGACCGGCACGAACCACCTCGATCCGGAGCAGCGCACCGCCCGCCACCACCACGGCGACCAGCAGCCAGACCACGAGCTCGGCCGGCACGCGTCCTCGGCCTCGCCACCGCGACAGGACCAGCGCGCCACCGGTGGCGACCAGGGCGCCGTCCAGCCAAGGTGGGAGGTGAAGCCCCGCCAGCGCGGCCAGCCAGGCGACCCCACCCAACGCCGGTGTCCGCAGGTCGGCTCCTGGCGTGTCCGCGTCCTCGAGCTCGTCATGCTCGTGTCCGTCCACCTCCTCACAACGTCACGTGCGGTGCGATGTCGGCGAGGGTCTTGTCCCCGATGCCGTCCACCTCGAGCAGCTCGTCAACGGAGGTGAACGTGCCGTGCTGCGTGCGCCAGTCGATGATCTTCTGCGCCGTCACCGGCCCCACGCCCGGGAGCGTGTCGAGCTCGGACAGGGTGGCCGCATTGAGGTTGACCAGCGCGCCAGCGGCGGGTGACCCGTCCGCGGCACTGGGTGCCACCCCCGGCACCACCGGTCGCCCGACCAGGACCTGCTCGCCGTCGACGAGCCGCCGCGCGAGGTTGAGGGACGTCAGCACCACCCCGGGACGTGGACCACCCGCCCGCCGGATGGCGTCCTGCACCCGCGACCCGGCGGGCAGCGTGACGATGCCGGGCCGACGCACCTTGCCCGCCACGTCGACGACCACCTGGCCGGTGGCGGCAGCCGACGCTGCCGTGGCGGCTGGAACGGCGGGCGAGGCCTCCGCCGTGGCCGACCCGCCGGTGGTCACCAGCCGCGGAGGAGGTACGGCGTCGGCGTGCGCTCCGGATCGCACCGCCAGCCAGCCGGCCACCACGAGCGCCAAGCCGACCAGCGCCAGCACCACCACCCCGTGCTGCCCGGACAGCCCCACCCGCCCCCGCAGCGCCGCCGGGACTCGCTCAGCGAGCCAGCCCGGCACCCGATAGCCCGGACCGGCCCGCACACCCCGGGCATGGCGACCGGGCTCGCGCACCGGCGCAGGCACGCCGAGTGCCGCCGGACCCACCAGCGGTGGCTGCTCCCGGGTCCAGAACTCCTCGTGGTCGCCGGCCTGCTGCTCCCGATCGGGCTCCCGATCGGGCTCTACGCGCAGCCCCGCGAGCTCCGCCTGGAGGAGCTCAAGGCGTCGCCGCGCGACCTCGGACACCTCGCCCCGCTCTCGCCTGCGCATGGACAGAACCTAGGGACCACGGGAGCCGGTCGACATGGCCCGCGCCAACCCTGTGGACAACCGCAGGGGACACCCGGCATGTGGACGCCAAACGGTCCGTGGTTACGGTCGGAGCATGCGGATCACCATCGCCGGAGGACACGGCCAGATCGCCCAGCACCTCGAACGCCAGCTGACCGCGGCCGGTCACGAGGCCGTCGGAATCGTGCGCAACCCCGACCACGTCGCCGACCTCGAGGCCAACGGGGCCGAGGCGGTCGTGCTCGACCTGGAGGTCGCGAGCGTCGCCGACGTAGCACGAGCCCTCGACGGCTCACACGCCGCCGTGTTCGCGGCCGGTGGCGGACCGAACTCCGGTGTCGAGCGCAAGGAGACCGTCGACAAGAACGCGGCGATCCTGCTGGCCGACGCGGCGGAGGAGGCAGGGGTGGGGCGCTACCTGATGATCTCCGCGATGGGCACCGAGGACGCCGACCCCGGCAGCGACGACGTCTTCCAGGTCTACCTTCGGGCGAAGAAGGCGGCCGACGACGACCTTCGCCGACGTGACCTCGCCTGGACGATCGTCCGCCCAGGTCGGCTCACCGACGAGCCCGGCACCGGCCTGGTTCGAGTCGGCGACCTTCCGCGTGGCAGCGTCACGCGCGAGGACGTCGCCGCGGTGCTCGTGGCTGCCCTCGACGTGACCAGGACGGTCGGCAAGACCTTCGACCTGCTCAACGGCGACGACGAGATCGAGGAAGCGCTCCGGAAGGTGTAGTCAGTCGCGGACGGCGACCGCCACCGCCACCATCCCCGGGCCCACGTGGGCCCCGAGCACGGCGCCCACCTCACCGAGCCAGATGTCGCGATCGGCGAGCCCGTCGGCGAGCCGTTCGCGCAGCCTGCCGGCGAGCTGCTCGGCCCGCTCCGGGCTCGCCAGGTGCGCCACGGCCACGTCGACCTGTGCGGACCCGGCGGCCTCGACCGCGAGCTCCTCCAGCCGGGCCAGCGCCTTGCCCGACGTGCGCACCCGCTCGAACGGACCCACCTTGCCGTTGTCGATCCGCAGGATCGGCTTCACCGACAGCGCCGAGCCGAGGAGGGCCGCGGCGGCGCCCACCCGGCCGCCCCGACGCAGGTACTCCAGCGTGTCGACGTAGAACAGCGACGTCGTCGACGCGGCACGGTTCCTGGCGGCCTGGGCAGCCTCGGCGGCGTCGGCACCGCCGCCCGCCGCGTCAGCGGCCGCGAGCACGGCGAAGCCGGTGGCCATGCCGACCTGACGCGAGTCGACGGGCACCACCGGCACCGGGCTTTCGCGCGCGGCGAGCTGGGCGGACTCGTAGGTGCCGCTGATCTCCGCGGACAGGTGCACCGACACGATCGAGGTCGCACCCTCGGCCGCGGCCGCCCGGTAGGCCTCGAGCATCGCCGCCGGTGTCGGCCGGCTGGTGCTCACGGGCGTCCACTCCCGCAGCGACTTCGCGACCAGCTCGGGCGTGGCCCCGTCGGACCCGTCTTCGTCGGCTCCCGGCGTCAGCGCCTCGTCGTACGACACCGCGCCGATCACCACCTGCAGGGGCACCACCCGGATCCCGCGCGCCCGCGCCACCTCGGCCGGCAGGGACGCGGTCGAGTCGGTGACGATCGCGACCGTTCCTGAGGAGGCCGCGCTGCGACCATCTCCGGGGGCGGACATGCGGGAAGGCTACCGACGACCGCTCACCCGCCGTCCGTGCCCAGCGCGAGCGTGAGCTCCAGCACGGACTCCGGGTCGTCGAGACGCTCGCCGTACAGCTCCCGCAGCTGGCCCACGCGGTAGCGCACCGTCTGCGGGTGCACGTGGAGCAACCCGGCCACCTCCGCGCGCCGGCCGCGGCACAGCAACCAGGCCCGCAGCGTCTCGGTGAGCTTCTCCGCGCTCGCCGGACGCAGCTCGGCAAGCGGCCCGAGAGCCCGCGTCCGCAGGTCGGCGAGTGCCTCCTGGTCGGCCTCCAGCACCAGTCGGGCGAGGTGCCGGTCCGTGTCGACCGCCGGCCCGCTGCCCGGACGAAGCCCGAGGTCGCGCGCCCGCACGGCCCGGAGGTACGACGAGCGCGCCCGCCGCCAGCCCACGGCCGGGCCGACCACCGCGTGCCGGCCGTCGAGCGCGCGCAGCAGCACCGGACGCGCGACGTCGGGCACCAGCAGCACGGCCACCTCGTCGCTGTCGAGGTCGGGCAGGTCCTCCCCCGCGACCAGTGCCCGCGACCCCAGTGCGGTCTCGGCACCCCTGACCTGCCCCGGCGGCAGCAGCACGACGGTCAGCGTCTCCGGCGGAGACCACTCGGCGCGCTTCGCCGTCGCATCGAGCGTTGCCGGGGTCGCGCCGGTCACCAGCTGGCGGGCCAGCCGCTCCAGCAGCCGCTGCCGCACGCGCCCCGACGTCTCCAGCTCGTCGGCGTGGCCGGCCGCGCTGGCCGCGGACAGCTCGTCGATGTAGGCGAAGACCAGCTCGGCGAACGCCGCCACCTGGTCCGCGCGCAGGCCGGCCGCGACGGCCCGGTCGGAGAGCAGCCGCCAGGCGCGCCGGGCGCCCGTCCGGTAGGCCGCGAGCAGCGCCTCCATCGAGCGCCCTGCGCGTGCCTCGCCGCGGCCCAGCCGGTAGGCGCCCTCGACGACCGGTCCGAGCGGCGTCCCGGCGTCGGACGCCCCTCCCCGCGCGCCCAGCTCCAGGAAGCCGTCCAGCGCCAGCGCCACCGCGTCACGGATCGTGCGCCCCATCGTCCCCGCGAACGCGCCGCGGTAGCTCGGCACCTCGGCCACCACCACCGCCACGACCTCGTCAGACACCGTGCCGAGGTCGTCGCGCAGGGCCGCGAGAACGATCGGGTCCAGCCGGACCTCGGGCTGGGGTTCGGTCACCATGTTGTTCGCCGTGAACAATTCGAAGGTTCAGATTCACATCCCACGACCATGACTTTACCTCCTGCGTGGACCAGAGTAGATGGCATGACGACGACTCGAATCCCCTGGCGCAACCGCGCCACCCGGTTCGCCGAGACCGTCACCACGCCGCTGCTGCCGGCCGACTACCTCGACCTGTTCGCCCCGCTGCGCTCCGGTGCCGCCCTGCGCGGCCGAATCGAGGAGGTCCGTCCCGAGACCGCCGACGCGGCCACGATCGTGATCCGGCCCGGAGCCGACTGGGCCGGGCACACGCCCGGCCAGTTCGTCCGGATCGGGATCGACGTCGACGGCGTCAGACTCTGGCGTGCCTACTCGCTCACGCACGGTCCGCGCACCGACGGCCGGATCTCGATCACGGTCAAGGCCGTCCCTGAGGGCGTGGTGAGCAACCACCTCGTCCATGCCTCGCGCCCCGGCACCCTGGTCCACCTCGAGCAGGCGGCCGGTGAGTTCGTGCTGCCGGCAGACGGCGGAAAGCTCCTGTTCGTCACCGCGGGATCCGGCATCACCCCGGTGATCGGGATGCTGCGCAACCTCTTCCCGGTGACCGACTCCGGCGTCGTCCGGCTCCCCCGCAGCGACGCCTTCGACATCACGGTCGTCCACGTGGCGCCGACCGAGCCCGACTCGATCTTCCTCGACGACCTTCGCGCGCTGGCGGACGTCGGCGCGATCGAGCTGCTCGCCCGGTACGACGACGTGCACGGCGTCCTCGACGTCGCCGACCTGTCCGCGCTCGTGCCCGACGTCGACGCGCGGATCTCCTACGCATGCGGGCCGGCCGGCCTGCTCGACGCCCTGGCCGACCATCACGAGCGACGCGGCCTCGATCTGTTCACCGAGCAGTTCCGGTCCACGAACCGCGTCGTCGGCGAGGGTGGCGCGGTCACCTTCAACAACGCCACGATCGTCGAGGCCGACGGCGCCACCAGCCTGCTCGACGCGGGCGAGTCGGCCGGACAGCTGATGCCGTCCGGCTGCCGGATGGGCGTGTGCTTCGGCTGCGTCATCCCGCTCAAGGAGGGCTCGGTGCGCGACCTCCGCAACGGAGAGGTCACGACCGCCGAGCCCGGCGACGGCGTGAAGATCCAGACCTGCATCTCCGCGGCCGCCGGACCCTGCCACCTCGACATCTGATCCCCGCTCGAAACCCCGGACCCGATCCGAAGGAGTCACCATGACCACGATCCAGAAGCAGTCCACCAACCCGATCGCCCACCTCTCCCCCGAGGACATCGAGGAGCTCGGCCGCGAGCTCGACGCGATCCGGCAGTCCGTGATCGAGAGCCGCGGTGCCGACGACGCGGCGTACATCCGCAAGGTCATCGACGCGCAGCGCAAGCTCGAGCTGGCCAGCCGCGCGGTCCTGCTGCTCTCGATGTTCCCGCCGGCCTGGCTGGTCGGCACCGCCGGACTCTCGGTCGCCAAGATCATCGAGAACATGGAGATCGGCCACAACGTCATGCACGGCCAGTGGGACTGGATGCGCGACCCGAAGATCCACTCGACCACCTGGGAGTGGGACAACGCCTCCCCGGCCGAGCAGTGGAAGCACTCGCACAACGAGCTGCACCACACCTACACGAACGTGATCGGCAAGGACAACGACCTCGGCTACGGCATCATGCGTGTCGACGAGGAGCAGCGCTGGCACCCGATGTACCTCGGGCAGCCGCTGTGGAACTTCATCAACGCCTGCTTCTTCGAGTACGGCATCGCGGCGTACGACCTCGAGCTCGGCAAGAACCTGGCAAGCGAGAAGCGGCGCAGGAGCCCCGCGTTCCGGGCACGCGCCAAGGTCACGCTGAAGAAGATCCGCAACCAGATGACCAAGGACTACGTGGTCCACCCGCTGATCTCCGGACCGTCCGCGCTGAGCACCCTGTCGGCGAACTTCACCGCCAACCTCGTTCGCAACCTCTGGACGCACTCGGTGATCATGTGCGGCCACTTCCCCGAGGGCGTCGAGACGTTCGAGAAGAAGTCGATCGACGGCGAGTCCCGCGGCGAGTGGTACCTGCGCCAGATGCTCGGCTCGGCCAACATCTCCGGCTCCAAGGCCATGCACTTCATGACCGGCAACCTGAGCCACCAGATCGAGCACCACCTGTTCCCCGATCTGCCCAGCAACCGGTACGCCGAGGTCGCCCCGCAGGTGAAGGACGTCTTCGACCGCTACGGCCTGACCTACACGACGGGCTCGCTGCCCAAGCAGGTCGCCAGCGCATGGCACAAGGTGATCCGGCTGTCGCTGCCCAACGGCTTCGAGAACGCGCCGCTTGCTACGGTCACGGCGCTCACCACAAAGCAGGGTCGCCGCGAGCTCCGGAGGCGCCCCGCAGCCTGAGTCGCACCCGGTCCGGCGCACCCACCGGGACCTGACAGGATCTGTGGGTGTTCCGCCTCCTCAAGGTCCTGCTCGTCCTGGCCGTCATCGCACTCGTCGTCGACCGTGTGGCCGACTACGTGGCGGAGCAGGCGGCGGCCGGCGAGCTCCAGCGCTCGCAAGGACTGGAGCGCAAGCCGGACGTCTCGATCACCGGGTTCCCGTTCCTGAACCAGTTCGCCTCCGGTCACTACGAGCAGGTGATCGTGACCGCGGACGACGTGCGCGTGGGCGCCGCGGACACCTCGCTGACGCTCGCGAAGGTGCGGCTCGACTTCCGCGGGGTCACCGCGTCCCGCGACTTCACGAGCTTCCGGGCGGAGTCCGCGACGGCGCACGCCACGGTCGGCTACCCCGCGCTCAGCAAGACGCTGGGGATCAAGGTCGGCTTCGGCGGTGACGGCCGGGTCACCGCGAGCAAGACGTTCACCGTGTTCGGCAAGACGTTTCGGCCCACGATCACGGTCGAGCCGAGCGTGGCCTCGGACGCCCTCACCTTTGCCGGCTCGCAGATCGGCGGCGGGGGCAACCTCCCGGCCGGTGTCAGCGCCGCGCTACGCGAGATCTTCGGCGCCGACCTTTCCCTCGAGGACCTGCCGTTCGACGTGAAGGTCACGGCGGTGAAGGTGACGAGGACGGGGCTCGACCTGGTCCTGGCAGGCAAGGACCTGAGCTACCAGCCGCCCTCCTGACCGAGTACGACGCAGCGTCACCCAGCGACGATGTTGACCAGCTTCGGGGGTCGCACGATCACCTTGCGGACCGGCCGACCGTCCAGCGCACGTCGGACCGTCTCGTCGGCCAGCGCGGCGGCCTCCAGGTCGTCCTCCGAGATCTCCGGGGAGACCTCCAGACGCGCCCTGACCTTGCCCTGGATCTGCACCACCGCGGTCACGGACTCCTGCACCAGCAGGGCATCGTCGACCACGGGCCACTGCGCGCGGGCGACGGTGGGCTGGTGGCCCAGCCGCTCCCACATCTCCTCGGCCGTGTACGGCGCGACCAGCGACAGCAGGATCGCCACCGCCTCGGTCGCCTCGCGCACAGCCGGGTCGGCAGGGCCGCAGCCGGAGTCGATCGCCTTGCGTGTCGCGTTGACCAGCTCCATGACGCGCGCGACCATCACGTTGAACCGGTAGCCCTCGACCAGTCCCTCTGCCTCGTGCACCGTGTGGTGGGTGACCTTGCGCAGCTCGGGGTCGCCGCCCCCGGCCGGCAGCCCGACCTCGCTGGTGACGTCACCGCTCAGCCGCCAGGCCCGCTTCAGGAAACGCAGCGAGCCGACCGGCGACATCTCGGCCCAGTCGATGTCGTCCTCCGGCGGCCCGGCGAAGACCAGGGTCAGCCGTACGGCGTCCACTCCGAACTCCGCTAATTGGTCCCCCAAGCTGACGCCGTTGCCCAGCGACTTGCTCATCTTCTTGCCGCGGTTGATCACGAAGCCCTGGTTCAGCTGCGCGGAGAACGGCTCCACGAAGTCGATCATCCCCATGTCGTGCAGCACCTTGGTGAAGAAGCGTGCGTACAGCAGGTGCAGCACCGCGTGCTCGACGCCACCGATGTAGATGTCGGTCGGCATCCAGCGCCGGACCAGCTCCTCGTCGAACGGCCCGTCCTCGTAGCGCGGCGAGCAGTAGCGCAGGAAGTACCACGACGAGTCCACGAACGTGTCCATCGTGTCGCTGTCACGCTTCGCCGGACCGCCGCACTTCGGGCAGTCGACGTTCACCCAGTCGTCCGCCGCGGCCAGTGGGGAGACGCCCTTCGGCTTCAGGTCAGCGCCCTTCAGCTCCGGCAGCTCCAGCGGCAGCTCGTCGTACGTCACCGGAACCTCGCCATCGTCGGGGCAGTGGACGATCGGGATCGGCACGCCCCAGAAGCGCTGCCGGCTCAGCAGCCAGTCACGCAGCCGGAAGTTGACCGTGCCCTCGCCGGCCCCTTTCTCCTCCAACCACGAGATGATCGTGCGTTTGGCCTCGTCGACCTCCATGCCGTCCAGCGAGATGTCGTCGTTGGACGAGTTCACTGCCGGACCCTGGCCGACGTACGCCTCGCCCTCCCAGCCCTCGGGCGGCTGCACCGTGCGCACGATCGGCAGCCCGAACCTCGTCGCGAAATCCCAGTCGCGCTGGTCCTGACCTGGCACGGCCATGATCGCGCCGGTGCCGTACTCCGCCAGCACGTAGTCGGCCGCCCATACCGGGATCTGCTCGCCCGTGACGGGGTTGGTCGCGTGCACGCCCAGGAAGACACCGGTCTTCGGCCGGTCGCTCGACATCCGGTCGATCTCGGATGACTTCCGGGTCTCCTCCAGGTAGGCCTCGTACGCCGGCCGCTGCCCCTCCGTGACCAGCTCGCCGGCCAGCGCGGCGTCCGCCGCGACCACCATGAAGGTGGCGCCGAACAGGGTGTCCGGCCGCGTCGTGTACACGGTCAGCGTGCGCTCGGACTCCTCGGTCGAGCTTGAGGAGACCACCGGGAATCGGACGTGTGCCCCTTCGGACCGGCCGATCCAGTTGCGCTGCGCAGTGATCACGCGGTCCGGCCACGTCTTCTCCAGCGGCACCATGTCGTCCAGCAGCCGCTGCGCGTAGTCGGTGATCTTGAAGTACCACTGGGTCAGCTCACGCTTGGTGACCTCGGCCCCACAGCGCTCGCAGCGGCCGTCTACGACCTGCTCGTTTGCCAGCACGGTCTGGTCGTTGGGGCACCAGTTGACTGGGCTGTTCCTGCGGTAGGCCAGCCCGCGCTCGCGGAACTTCAGGAACAGCCACTGGGTCCACCGGTAGTACTCCGGGTCGCTCGTGTTCAGCCGTCGCGACCAGTCGAAGCCGACGCCGTACCTCTTGAACGACTCGTACTGGGTCTCGATGTTGGCGTAGGTGTAGTCCGCCGGGTGTGCGTCGTTGCGGATCGCGGCGTTCTCAGCCGGCAGCCCGAACGAGTCCCAGCCCATCGGGTTCAGCACCTCGTAGCCGCGCAGCCACCAGTAGCGCGCGATCACGTCGTGCAGCGCGGTCACCTCGGC
>Ga0105243_10004325_pt1 | contig 11246 bp, 8 predicted proteins | sample KBSM34metaG_FD_81525 | JGI IMG/M metagenome (GOLD analysis project Ga0105243, IMG submission 81525) | Miscanthus rhizosphere microbial communities from Kellogg Biological Station, Michigan, USA - KBS M3-4 metaG | ecosystem: Host-associated > Plants > Roots > Rhizosphere > Soil | place: Michigan...
CTACGACCTCAAGGAAGTCAATCCGACCGCGTTGGTGTCGGTGAAACTGGTCGCGCACGCCGGCATCGGCACCATCGCCGCCGGCGTGGTCAAGGCCTACGCCGACCTGATCACCGTGTCCGGCCACGACGGCGGCACCGGCGCCAGCCCGGTCAGCTCGATCCGCTATGCCGGCGTGCCGTGGGAACTGGGCCTGGCCGAGTCGCACCAGGCGCTGGTCGCCAACAACCTGCGCGACCGCACCATCCTGCAGACCGACGGCGGCCTGAAGACCGGCCTGGACGTGATCAAGGCCGCGATCCTGGGCGCCGACAGCTTCGGCTTCGGCACCGGCCCGATGATCGTGCTCGGCTGCAAGTACCTGCGCATCTGCCACCTCAACAACTGCGCCACCGGCGTGGCCACGCAGGACGAACGGCTGCGCGCCAACTACTTCACCGGCCTGCCCGAGCGGGTGGAGAATTTCTTCAAGCTGCTGTCCGAAGAAGTGCGGCAGTGGCTGTCGTACCTGGGCGCGCGCTCGCTGGACGAGATCATCGGCCGCACCGAACTGCTGCAGCAACTGGACGTGTCGCCGCGCGAAGGCGTGCGCGTGGACCTGTCGCGGCTGCTCAAGGACGTGCGCTACGACGGCGGCCATTGCGCGGCGCAGCGCCTGTACGAATCGCCGGACAGCCTGGCCACGCAGATGGACGGCCTGCTCGCCGACGCGATCGCCAACAAGACCGGCGGCGACCATCGCTTCCTGATCCACAACACCGACCGCTCGATCGGCGCGCGCCTGTCCGGCGCCATCGCCCGCGTGCACGGCAACCACGGCATGGACGACGCGCCGCTGACCCTGCGCTTCCGCGGCTCGGCCGGGCAGAGCTTCGGCGCGTTCAACGCCGGCGGCCTGCAGTTGGAACTGGAAGGCGAGGCCAACGACTACGTCGGCAAGGGCATGGCCGGCGGCCGCCTGGTGGTGCGTCCGCCGCGCGGCGCGCGCTTCGAGGCGCGCAGCACCGCGATCATCGGCAACACCTGCCTGTACGGCGCCACCGGCGGCGAGCTGTACGCCGCCGGCCGCGCCGGCGAGCGCTTCGGCGTGCGCAACTCCGGCGCGCTGGCGGTGATCGAAGGCGCCGGCGACCACTGCTGCGAGTACATGACCGACGGCATCGTGCTGGTGCTGGGCAAGGTCGGGCTGAATTTCGGCGCCGGCTTCACCGGCGGCCTGGCCTACGTGCTCGACGTCGACCGCGATTTCGTCGACCGCTACAACCACGAGCTGATCGACATCCATCGCATCTCCGCCGAAGGCTTCGAAAGCCACCGCCAGCACCTGCACAAGCTGATCAGCCGCCACCGCGAACTGACCGGCAGCATCTGGGCGCAGCAGATCCTCGACGAGTTCCGCGACTACGTCGGCAAGTTCTGGCTGGTCAAGCCGAAGGCGGCGAGCATCGAGTCGCTGACCGAGTCGTTGCGGCGCGCCGCCTGATGGCGGCGCCGGGAATCGGGACTGGGGAATCGGGAATGGTCAAAGCCCGGCTCCCCAGTTCCCCTTCCGCGCACGCAGACCCGCTTTTCCGATTCCCCATTCCCCATTCCCGACTCCCAGCCCTATGAGCCGCAAACAAGCCTTCCAGTTCCTCGACCTGCCCCGGCAGATGCCGCAGCGCATCCCGGTGGAGCTGCGTACGTCCGGCGACTGGAACGAGCTGTACGGCAAATTCGACAAGGCCGACGCGCAGTACCAGGCCGGGCGCTGCCTGGATTGCGGCAATCCGTACTGCAGCTGGAAATGCCCGGTGCACAACGCGATCCCGCAGTGGCTGCAGCTGGTGCAGGAGAACCGCATCGAGGAAGCGGCAGCGCTGTGCCACAGCACCAACCCGCTGCCGGAAGTGTGCGGCCGGGTGTGCCCGCAGGACCGCCTGTGCGAAGGCAGCTGCACGCTGGAGGAATTCGGCGCGGTCACCATCGGCGCGGTGGAGAAGTACATCGTCGATACCGCGCTCAACAACGGCTGGCGCCCGGACCTGAGCCAGGTCCAGGCCACCGGCAAGCGCGTGGCGGTGATCGGCGCCGGCCCGGCCGGACTCAGCTGCGCCGACCGCCTGGTCCGCGCCGGCATCCATGCGGTGGTCTACGACCGCTACGAACAGATCGGCGGGCTGCTGCAGTTCGGCATCCCCAGCTTCAAGCTCGACAAGAGCGTGATCGGCAAGCGCCGCGAGGTGCTCGAAGGCATGGGCGTGGAGTTCCGCCTGGGCGTGGAGATCGGCCGCGACGTGAGCCTGGAGCAGTTGCTCGGCGAATACGACGCGGTGTTCCTCGGCACCGGCGCCTACCGCTACACCGACGGCGGCCTGGCCGGCCAGGACCTGCCCGGCGTGCTGCCGGCGCTGCCGTTCCTGGTGCAGAACAGCCGCATCGTCGGCGGCAACGATCCGTGGGGCCGGCCGATCGCCGGCTGGGAAGACACCATCGCGCTGCCGGACCTGAGCGGCAAGCGCGTGGTGGTGCTCGGCGGCGGCGACACCGGCATGGACTGCGTGCGCAGCGCGATCCGCCTGGGCGCGGCCAAGGTCACCTGCGCCTATCGCCGCGACGAAGCCAACATGCCCGGCTCGGCGCGCGAAGTGGCCAACGCGCGCGAGGAAGGCGTGCGCTTCCTGTTCAACCGCCAGCCGCTGGCGGTGGAAGCCGATGCCGCCGGCAAGCTGGCCGGCGTGCGCGTGGTGCAGACCCGCCTGGGCGAACCCGATGCGCGCGGCCGCCAGGCCGCGGTGCCGATCGAAGGCAGCGAATCGCTGCTGGATGCGGACGTGGTGATCATCGCCTTCGGCTTCTCGCCGAGCGTGCCGGAATGGCTGGCCGCGCAGGGCGTGGAAGGCACCGCCAATGGCCGCATCCTGGCCGGCGGCAGCGACCCCGATGGCAGCGGCCGCCTGCCGTACCAGACCACCAACCCCAAGCTGTTCGCCGGCGGCGATGCAGTGCGCGGCGCGGACCTGGTGGTGACCGCGGTCGCCGAAGGCCGCGACGCGGCCGCCAGCATCGCCGAATGGATCGGCAACCGCCTGCCGGTGACCACCCAGGCCGCGGCCTGAGCGGGATCGGCCGCATCCAAGCAATGGCGTCGCATGCCCGGCAGCGAACGGCCGGGCAGAAGGTTGGCGCGGATTGACGGCGATGCAGCGGCACTCGTCCTGGGCCCGGTATCCGCTGCGCCCCACGACGCCGGCATGGTCGCGTCGGGACTGAAGTCCCCCCACAAGTGCGCCCTTCAGGCACCGCAGCCCCCTTGTAGGAGCGGCATCAGCCGCGACAAGCGAAATCGGAACCCGCGTGGCTCGGCTACCTGGCGGGGCTGAAGTCCCTCCCACAAGTGCACACATCAGTCACCGCGGTCCCCTGTAGGAGCGGCTTCAGCCGCGACGAGCGAAGCCGGAAACCATGCGGCTCGACGATCTGTCAGAGCTGAGACTCCCTCCCACAAGTGCACTCGCCGGGCATGGAAGCCCCCTGTGGGAGCGACTTCAGTCGCGACGAGCGGCGTCGGAAACCACGCGGCTCGGCCATCTGCCAGGGCTGAAATCCCGTTCCGCAAGTGCACGCACCGGACATGGAAGCCCCTGTAGGAGCGACTTCAGTCGCGACGAGCGGAGTCGCAATCCGCCTGGTTCGGCGCTCTGTCGGGGCTGAAGCCCCTCCTGCAAAGGCGCCCGGTGGATGCGCCCACGCAGGCCGTTCAAACCAGGCCGACCATCCATGCGCCACAAAGCGGGGATTGCACCTGAATCGCCACGCACGCAACGCCGTTTTTCGCACGAGTGAATGAGGCGCTAACGCACGAACGCCTAGGCTGGCCGCGCGCGTGCGATCCGCGCACCCTTGCACCGCCGGCGGCTTCCCCCGATGGCACAACCGCATCCTCCCCTCCCCCAAGGACGCTCCCCCATGTCGCTTTCCTCTCTCTGGTCGTCGCGGCTACGCCCCGTCGCTCCCGCCGTGTTCCTGCTCGCCCTCGCCTTCGGCGCATCCGCCCAGGACGGCAAGAGCGTGCTCAAGTACGCCGGCGTCAACCTCTCCGGCGCCGAATTCAATTCCGGCAAGAAGCCGGGCACGCTGTACAAGGACTACACCTATCCGGGCCCGGCGGACTACAGCTACTTCGCCGGCAAGGGCATGAACATCGTGCGCCTGCCGTTCCTGTGGGAACGCCTGCAGCCCACCGCCAAGGGCGAGTTCGATCCCGCGCAGCTGGCGCAGATCAAGAAGGCGGTGGCACAGGCCAAGGCCAACCACCTGCATCTGATCCTGGACCCGCACAACTACGCCAAGTACAACGGCGCGCTGATCGGCAGCGACGGCGCGCCGGCCGACGTGTTCGCCGACCTGTGGCGACGCCTGGCGACCGAATTCAAGGACGACGACACGGTGATCTTCGGCCTGATGAACGAACCCAACGCGGTGTCCTCCACCGATTGGGCCGCGGCCGCGCAAGCGGCGATCAACGCGATCCGCAAGGCCGGGGCCAAGAACCTGGTGCTGGTCCCCGGCACCGCCTACACCGGCGCGCATAGCTGGCGCAGCACCTACTACGGCACCTCCAACGCGGTGGCGCTGCAGCCGCTGACCGATCCGGGCAACCGCATGGCCTTCGAAGCGCACCAGTACTTCGACAAGGACAACAGCGGCACCAAGGGCGAATGCGTCAGCGCCACCGCCGGCGCCGAGAAACTGGCCGGCTTCGTCAGCTGGCTGCGCGAGAACAAGAAGGTCGGCTTCATCGGCGAGTTCGCCACCGCCGATACCCCCGTCTGCAACCAGGCCCTGGAAGGCCTGCTCAGCTACATCGAGCAGAACAACGACGTGATCGTCGGCTGGACCTGGTGGGCGGCCGGCGCGTGGTGGAAGAACGACTATCCGTTCAACGTGCAACCGAACAAGGACGGCAGCGACAAGCCGCAGATGTCGATCCTGTCCAAGCACGCGCGCAAGGTGACCGGAAAGTAAGCGCACCGGCGCTGCCGGGCGATCGCCCGGCGCGCCGTTCCTGCACGCGTGGTCGCGGCCGCGCAAAAAAGCATCGCATACGCCGCCGCATGCAGTGCGGCGGCGATGGCCGACAGAGAACCAGTGCGCGTTGGCCATGCCAAGCCCTGCACAGATCCGCGCATGCACGCATGCCGGTCGTAGTGGCGGAACCGGGAATGCATTACGGTGCGAGCAAGCACACCGTTTGTCATCAGCTCGGCCAACCCGCGATCCGCCTGGCCGAGTCTCCCCCCGCTGATGCAGAAGGAGGCTCCCCATGATCCATGCCTCGCCGTGCCTGCGCGCACTGCGCCTGGCGCTGTTGTTGTCCTTGCTCGCCGTGCTGCCGCCATTGCACGCGCAAGGCGTGCTGAAATTCGCCGGCGTCAATCTGTCCGGCGCGGAGATCAGCTCCAGCAAGAAGCCAGGCGTACTCAACGTCGACTACTTCTATCCGCGCGATGCCGACTACGCGTATTTCGCCGGCAAGGGCATGAACATCGTGCGCCTGCCGGTGTTGTGGGAACGCCTGCAGCCCAGCCCGCAGGGCCGGCTGGACGCGGCGCAGCTGGCGTTGATCAAGGCCGCGGCGAAGCAGGCCAAGGCGCAGCGCATGCACCTGATCGTGGACATCCACAACTACGCCAGCTACTACGGCGACAAGATCGGCAGCGCGACCGTGCCGATCAAGACCTTCAGCGATCTGTGGCAGCGCCTGGCGCTCGAGTTCAAGGACGATAACGCCGTGGTCTTCGGCCTGATGAACGAGCCGAACAACATCGCGCCCGGAATGTGGGCCGCGGCCGCGCAGGCCGCGGTGGATGCGATCCGCGTCACCGGCGCGCGCAATCTGATCCTGGTGCCGGGCGCGCTGTGGAGCGGCGCGCACAGCTGGTACTCGACCGTCGGCGGCGAATCCAACGCCACCGCGCTGGCGGCGCTGTACGACCCGCTGCGGCGCACCGCCATCGAAGTGCACCAGTATCTGGACATCGATTCCAGCGGCACCAGCGCCACCTGCGTGAGCGGCAGCATCGGTGCCGAACGCCTGGTCGGCTTCACCGACTGGCTGCGCACGACCGGACACATCGGCTTCCTCGGCGAGTTCGGCGCTGCCGACAATGCCGCATGCCGGCAGGCGCTGGACGGCATGCTCGGCTACATCGAGCAACACAGCGCGGTGTGGTTGGGCTGGAGCTACTGGGCGGGGGGCGCCTGGTGGAACGCGGACTATCCGTTCAACGTGCAACCCGGTGCGGACGGCCGCGACAAACCGCAGATGTCGATCCTGTCGGCCAGGGCGAAGCGCATCGCGCGCTGACGCCACGTTTCCTGCGAGAGAGAACACCGCAGCGCGGGCCGAACAAGGCCTGAGCGTCGGCGACGGCATGCGTGGCGCCAACGCGTCGGCGCCACGCACGCACACCGCTGGCATGCCGATTGCAACGGATGGGAACAGCCCGCGCCACACACCTGGTGCGCGGCGGCGCCCATTCGCTCTTCCCCCCACGAAGAAGGCAATCCCATGCGACGCAATTCCCTCACCCTCCTGCTTGCTCCCTCACGCTGGCTGCTGCGCCCAGCGCTGTGCCTGCTGCTGGCCACCAGTACCTCCACCGCGCTCGCCCAGGACGGCGCGCACTACGCCGGCCTCAACCTGGCCGGCGCCGAATTCAATTCGGCCAGGAAACCGGGCGTGGTCTTCAAGGACTACCTGTATCCGCGCGACAGCGACTACGCCTACGTCGCCGCGCAAGGCATGAACATCGTGCGGCTGCCGTTCCTGTGGGAACGCCTGCAGCCCACCGCCAACGGCGAATTGGACGCCACCCAGCTCGGCTATCTGCAGACCGCGGTGAGCCGCGCCAAAAGCCACAACCTGCGCGTGATCCTGGACCTGCACAACTACGCCAAGTACGACGGCGCGCGGATCGGCAGCGACGGCACGCCCGCCAGCGTGCTGGCCGACCTGTGGCGGCGCCTGGCGATCGTGTTCGGCAACGACGACGCGGTGATCTTCGGGCTGATGAACGAGCCCAACGGCATTTCCTCCGGCGACTGGACCGCCGCCGCGCAACTGGCGATCGATGCGATCCGCGGCGCCGGCGCCTACAACCTGATCATGGTGCCGGGCACCGCGTATACCGGCGCGCACAGCTGGAACAGCACCTGGTACGGCGTGTCCAACGCGGCATCGCTGGTGTCGATCGAGGATCCGGTCGAAAACCTGGTGTTCGAAGTCCACCAGTACCTGGACCAGGACTACAGCGGCACCAGCGCCGACTGCGTCAGCGCCACCATCGGCTCGGAGAAGCTGCAGGCCTTCACCCAGTGGCTGCGGACCAACGGCTACAAGGGCTTCCTCGGCGAATTCGGCGCCAGCAGCAACGCCACCTGCATGGCCGCGCTCGACGACATGCTCGGCTACGTGCACGACAACGCCGACGTGTGGCTGGGCTGGACCGCGTGGGCCGCCGGCGCCTGGTGGAAGACCGATTACGCGTTCAACCTGCAGCCGAACCAGGACGGCACGGACAAGCCGCAGATGAGCGTGCTGTCGGCGCGGGCGCGGGAGATCGTTCAGTAGCCGGGATTCGGGATGTCGGGATGGCGGGATTGGTGGAGCGCGGAGCGGCTCGGTTCGGCGGCGTCGGACTTCGGACGGTGGCGATAGCGGGCGATTGAGTCCGTACCGCGATCGGGCGCAGACTGTCGCTCCTCTTCCGCACGGATCGACGTATGCGCCTGGGCCTGGCCGCCAACCGACTGCACCACCAGGGCAAGGATGCCGCCCTGTTCCGCTGGCTGCGCGCCTGCGAGGCCGGCATCCGCGAACTGCAGCTCGGCCTGCACGCGGTCGGCCGCACCCACGAGGCGATCGCGCGCGCCGGCTGGCTGTCGGGCTACGCGGAACTCAAGCGCTATCCGTTCGGCCGCGAAGGCGGACTGATGAAGCTGGTCGCCGAAGTGGTGGGCCTGGAAGGCGCCGAGCGCACCCTCGACGGGGCGATCTACTTCATCGATCCGGTCGATCCGTCCTCGATCTTTCCCGAAGCGATCGCGCTCAAGCGCCAGTGCGTGATCCACGGAAAGCCCTTCATCTCCACCGTGGCCAGCGCCCGCGACTGGATCGAGATGGAGCGCGTGCACGCCGGGTTGGCCGCCGACGCCGGCGCCGACGACCTGCACGCGCTGGAGCGACACACCCTGGCGCTGATCGCGCACGATGCGATGAAGCCGCAGATGCTGGCCTTCGCCAGCGAGCATTTCGACCTGTTGTCGCGCTTCGCCGAGCGCGTGGCCACCGGCACCACCGGCCAGCGCCTCAACGAACTGGCCTGGAGCCGCGGCTGGCCGCAGGGCCAGGACTGGGTGCACCGCTACCAGAGCGGGCCGATGGGCGGCGATGCGCAGATCGCCGACCGCGTGCTGGAACGGCGTTGCCAACGCGCGATCTTCTTCGAGGATCCGCACGTGGCGCGCCAGCACGAGGCCGACATCCAGTTGCTGGAGCGCGCGGTGACCACGGTGACCGACAGCGCGGTGTGCATCACCTCGCCCCTGGTCGCCGCACGCTGGGCGCAGGCGGCGGCGAAGCGGGCGCTGCCGTCGGCCTGAGCGGCTGCGAGCGTTTCTCCAGGCCATTGGCCCCCTGTGGGAATCTCTGTGGGAGCGACTTCAGTCGCGACGCGCATTACCTAGAGTGCCCGTCGCGATTTTGCTGCGCTGCCATCCGGAGCCGGTCCCAACTGGTGTCGTCTCCAAGTCGAATGCTCCCGGCGGTGTCCGGACGCCGGCAGGCCCAGGCCGGACGCATGGTTCCAGGAAGGAACCAACTGTACCGCGTGGGTTCTGCCTTTCGCAGTGACCTTCTCCAAGTGCTTTTTTCATCGCATTGACCTGAGCGCTTCTTCTCACCCTCGCTTCGCTTTCGAGCAAACGCGATAGCAGCGGACCTGCGCAGACTGCGTGACACGTCTGCACGACCCGTGACCCGCCAGGCGGCGACCGCGGCCAGCAGCGTCGTCCGCCCAGTCGCGGAAAGAGACGGCGCACGCGCGATCGCCACACTTCATGCGCCCCGCCCACATCGCATGACCGCGCTCACAGTCACTGCCATGTCACGCCTGTCGCCAACACTGCCGCCTGTCCAGATCCTGGGGGGATCCGATGTCGCGTTTCATCCTGCACCTGCTGTTGCTGGGTGCCGCAGTGCTGTGCTCCATCCCGTCCGCCGCCGCGCAGCAGGCCGAACGCCTGCGCGTGCACGGCTCCAACAGCGTCGGCGCACAGCTGATGCCGGCACTGGTCGAATCCTGGTTGCACAGCATCGGCTATCGGCAGATCCAGCGACACCGCGTCGATGCGGCAACGCTGGAAATCTCCGCACTGCGCGACGACGCACCGCTGGTGGTGGAGATCGGCAGCGTCGGTTCGGCCGCCGGCTTCGCCGATCTAGTCCGCGGCGACGCCGAGCTGGCGATGCTGGCGCGGGTCCCCGACGCGCGGGAACGCGATGCCGCCTGGCAGCTTGGCGATCTGTCCTCGCCGGACCAGAACTTCGTCCTCGCCCTGGACGGCGCACGCGTCCTGGTCGCCGCCGACAATCCGCTGGCCTCGCTCAGCGTCGCGCAATTGCGCGACATCCTCAGCGGGCGGCTGACGCGCTGGTCGCAACTCGGCGGCGCCGAACTGCCGATCGAGGTGCAGCGTAATGCGGAACGCAGCGGATTGGGCGACTTCCTGCGCGAACGCCTGCCGCTGCCGGCAACCGCGCGGGCCGCCTCGCAACAGATCCATCCCAGCCTGGTCGAAGCGGCGCAGGCCGTGGCCGGACACCCGGCGGCGCTGGCGATCGTCGCGCTGACCACGCCGCTGCCGGCCGGCACCCGTGCGCTCGCCATCGCCGACGGTGGCATCGCCGTGCTGCCCACGCCGGCCAGCGTCCGTGGCGAGGACTATCCGCTGGTGCAGCGCTACAGCCTGTACGGCGGGCAGATGATGTCGGCGCTCGGCCGCAGCCTGGCGCTGTATTCGGTCGGCGCGCAGGCGCAGCAGGTCGTGCGCCGGATCGGACCGATCCCGATGACCATCGCGCCCGATCCGACCCGCGCGGCCCAGGCAAGCCCCGACACGCGCCAGGCCGATGCCTACCTGCAGGCCGGCGCCGGCGCACAGCGCCTTACCACTACCCTGCGTTTCAGCCTGCAGTCGTTGAACTCGATGTTCGAGGCGCGCAGCGCGCAGGACCTGGACCGATTGATCGCCTACATGCATCAGCCGGCCATGCGCGGCCGCGCCCTGGGCATCATCGGCTTCGCCACGCCGGACACGGCCAACCGCCTGTATCCGACCATCGCCAGCAACGACCGCGCCGACGTGGTCGCTGCCTATCTGTCCCAGCGCGGCATCGTGGTCAAACGCGCGCGCGGGCTGGGCGCGGCGCGCCCCCTGGTCGGCGGCGAGGATGCGGCGGCCAAGGCGCGCAACGAACGGGTGGAGATCTGGTTGCTGGATGCCGGACGCTGACCGCCACGGCGCAACCTGAACGCAGCGCGTGCATGTTCACTTGCTGCAGAACCCCCGGTTGGGAGCATGACGATTCTGGTCGAACGGAGAACGTCATGAACGACACCAACAAGATCCTGTCGCGGCCGCTGCTGGCCATGTCGCTTTCGCTCGCGCTGGCCGTCGGCAGTGCTCATGCGCAAGCGCCGGCACCGGCACAAGGTGGCGCCGCGCTGACCCAGGCGCAGGTAAAAGCCCTGCTGAGCGAGCAGGGCTACACCAAGCTGGACAAGCTGAAATTCGAAGACGGTCTCTGGAAGACCGAAGCCACCAGCGGCGACGGCAAGCGCGGCGATGTGCGTGTGGGTGCACGCGGCGGTCGCATCTACGCGGAAGGAGTGCCGTCGAAGCTGAGCGAGGCGGAAATACGGGCGGCGCTGACGGCGGCGGGGTACACGCAGGTCCACGACCTGAAGTACGACGAGGGGCTGTGGGAAGCACGTGCGCACAGTGCGGCGGGTCAGCGGGTGGAGCTCTACGCGGACCCGACGGACGGAGGCGTGGTGAGCGCGGAGGTGGACTGAGGGGCGTGGTGTTTGTGTATCTCGCGGCCAATAAAAAATCCCCGTCCTTGCGGACGGGGATTTGGGGTAAAGCCCCTGGCGATGACCTACTCTCGCATGGCTTGAGCCACACTACCATCGGCGCAG
>Ga0105243_10004326_pt1 | contig 11246 bp, 12 predicted proteins | sample KBSM34metaG_FD_81525 | JGI IMG/M metagenome (GOLD analysis project Ga0105243, IMG submission 81525) | Miscanthus rhizosphere microbial communities from Kellogg Biological Station, Michigan, USA - KBS M3-4 metaG | ecosystem: Host-associated > Plants > Roots > Rhizosphere > Soil | place...
AAGATCGCCTGGTGGCCCGTGTTCGGGCCGCCGCAGATGGTCGTCAGGTTCGGCGGGTATGCGAGCGTCGGCTTGCCGGCGGCATCCACGGTGTTGATCACGCCGCCGGTCAGCTCGCTGCCGTGGCACCGGACGCAACCGACGCCGAGCCCGTTCTCCTCGGAGTATGGCTCGACGGCAAGTGCACCGCGCGCGATGGAATCGGTCCGCAGCGCGTCTTCCTGCTTCAGGTTGGTGCTGGGCTCGATCAGCCACATCACCGGGAACCAGAGGACGAAGAAGGTGACGAGCACGACACCCCAGCCCTGGAGCTTGTACAGCAGCGGTGTCTCGAGGGCTTGATCCGACGGCCCTGGCCGCATCGTGCCGGGGACCTCGGCGCGGGTGCCGCGCGCGCGGTGACGCAGCGCCGCCACGGCGATCGTCAGCACGATCAGGACGACGCCGACGACGATCAGGGCCAGGCCGGCGACGTTGGTCTCGGCGATCATCGGCTCATGCCGTGGCCACGCAGAACGGGCCTTCCTGCGGCTGGTCGGTCGTGTTCGTGCCGCGGGGCGGCCCGAGCTTGATCGTGGAGGTATCGACGACCACGTTGCCATCGACGACCGACATCACGAAGCGGTCGAGACCGCGAGGTGCCGGCCCGAGCTTGTACTCGCCTGCGTTGTTGTACTTGGAGCCGTGGCAGGGACACTCGAACCACTTGGACGAGGCGCAGAACGGCACCCGGCAGCCCAGGTGCACGCACCGCTGGTAGAGCGCCATCACGCCGTCGGCGGTGACGCCTTCCGCCGGGTAGTCCGCCTGGCCGGGACCGGGCGTCCCTTCCCAGCCGACGAGGTAGGTGCGCGCCGCGCCAACGTACACGAAGTTGTCGGTCTTGATCTGCGCCTTGATGTCGCTGAGCGCCCCCGCCGTGATCACCGACCCGAACCCACCTTTGAGGTTCGGCCACAGGAACCCGATCGTGCCGAGCCCGAACTCCGCGCCGAACAGCATCACGGCGGTGAGCAAGGCGCTCCGCTGGAAGTCGCGGCGGCTGATCGGAGCCTCGGGCGCGGGCGGCAGCTCGCCTGCCGCCGTGCGCTTGATCGCGCGCGTGCGGCGTGAGTAGGTGATCAGGAACACCACCAGGAAGATGTCCGCGAGGAGCACCGCGATGATGATCGCGAGGGTGCCGGGGGCGATCGCGACGATGCTCACAGCTCGAAGAACACCCCCTGTGCCCACGGCCACGTCCAGTTGTAGCCGGGGCCGCGGAAGAAGGAGCCGATGATCGTCAGGATCGCGCCGAACATGAACAGCATCGTGAACAGCGTGATCGCGATCTTGCGGTCACCTGGTTTCGTGCTTGGGTTGCGGTCGACGTAGGGGACCGCGGCGAGCCCGACCAGGATGAACGTCGGGATGACGATCCCGGCCACCATCGGGTGGAAGTAGCGCAGCAGCTCCTGCAAGCCGAGGAAATACCACGGCGCCTTCGACGGGTTCGGGGTGAGGTTGGGGTTCGCGAGCTCGCGCAGCGGTGCGTTGATCAACGACGAGAACACCAGCAGCCCCGCGAAGAGGATCACCATCGCGATGAACTCCTCGAGCAACAGGTGGGGCCAGGTGTGCACCCGGTCGCCCTGCTCGCGCTCGACTCGCTGGATGCCCTCTGGCGGCACGATGGCGAGCAGGCGGTGCTTGTCCGGCGCGCCCTTCTTCGGCTCCGGGATGTTCCCGGTCGGCAGGGGCGCCTCCCGGACCGCGGAGCTCATCGGCGCCGCGGCAACCGCGACCGCCCCGGCAGGTGCGGCCGCAGGAGCCGCCGCCGGCACGCCGGCCGCAGCTGCTGCGGCGGGAGCGGCACCACCAGCGGCCGCCGCCGCCGGCCGAGCCGCCGCCGCGTGGGCTGCGTCCTCCTCGGGGTTGGCGTTGCGGTAAGTGCGGATCGCCATCCGCCGCGCACGACCCTCCGCGACCCGGCGGTCGACGCCGGAAGCCTGCTGCGCGTCGAGCGCCTGCTGGTAGGCGTCCAGGTCCTTGTTGGTCTCTTCCCAGGTCATGCGGCTCCTTTAGAGCGGCCCCGAGATCCCGCCGTCCTTGCGGATCCGCCAGAAGTGGACCGCCAGGAACAGCACCAGCACGAACGGCAGCGCCAGCACGTGCAACACGTACCAGCGCAGGAGCGTGTTCGGCGACACGATCGCGCCGCCGAGCAGCAGGAAGTTGGCTTGCTTCGCGATGGAGGGGGAGTAGCCGGCGAGCGAGGTGCCGACCGTGACGGCCCAGATCGCGAGCTGGTCCCACGGCAGCAGGTACCCGGTGAACGACAGGCCGAGCGTCAGGAACAGCAGCACGACACCGACCACCCAATTGAACTCGCGCGGTGGCTTGTAGGCCCCGGTGTAGAAGACACGGGCCATGTGCAGCGTCACCGACAGCACCATCAGGTGCGCTCCCCATCGGTGCATGTTGCGCACCATGTCGCCGAAGAACACCGACGTGCGGATGATCTGCATGTCGGTGTAGGCCTGCGCGCCGCCGATGTCGGCCATCGGCCGGTAGAAGAACATCAGGAAGATGCCGGTGATCGTCAGGAGCACGAACAGGAAGAACGACAGGCCGCCGAGGCAGAACGTGTAGGTCAGCTTCAACCCGTGGCGCTTGACCTTCGTGGGGTGCAGGTGCCACAGCACGTTGTTCATCGTGGCGAGGGCGCGGTCGCGCGAGGTGTCCTTGTAGCCCTTCCGATAGATCGACCCCGGTCGGAAGATGGACTTCCAGACCTCGGACTCCCGCAGGTTCGGCGGTTGGATCTTCACCACGTTCCCGTCGTCCCTCCCCGCATGACCCTACGCCGACTCGGCTTGCGACAGTGGCACATCCGCCAATGCGCGCCGCCCGCCGGAGCCCTCAGGCAGTCGCGCATAGTACAGGGTGTCGGTCGGACACCGGTCGACGCACACCGAGCACCGGGTGCAGGCGTTGTCGTCGACGACGAACAGCGCGTTCGCCACGTGGATCTCATCCTCGACGGCGACCCCTTCGGAGTCCTCGACGATCTCGGTGGACATCATCCAGATGCAGTTCCAGGGACAGACGTCTTCGCAGGCACGGCACAGGATGCAGTTGTCGGGGTCGAGCATCAGGTGCTTCGGGGACTTCACTCCCTGCGCGAGCCATGCGGGGTCCACCGCCTCGACGATGTAGTCATCGTGGATGTCGACCTCGGTCTTGGTGAAGGGCATCGTCGCGCTCCTAGCGGTACCCGCCCGTCGGACGCGCGCCGCCCTCGCTCCCGCGCAGCCGCCGGCGCCAGTTCTGCATGGCGGCGGACACGACGAGGATCAGGACGAACGGCGCGGTGGTCAGACCCATCGCGACGGCGTCGCGAAGCATGATCAGGAGCTGGTCGTACTCGGCAGGGTTGCCGCCCGGCACCAAGGTCGGCACCTGCCGGAGCGCCGCTTCGAGGTCCGTGGGGCCGGCCCAACCGATCTTCTGCTCGGCGTAGTACATCCAGAACGACGGCATGATCGATGTCGAGATCAACAGGAAGAAGACGAGGACCAGCGAGAAGGTCACGGCCAGCGTCCAGGTCCATTCGAACGACCGCAGGAAGTCCTCGATGCGTGCCTTCACCCCGCTCGTGCGCTGTTGGAACCGCGACCTCGAGGTGACGTCGATCTGACTCATGCTCGTCCGTTCGGGTAGGCGGCGGCATCATAGCGATTCCGCCCTCCCACGACCGTGAGCGCCGGTGCGGCCCAGCGCGGCCGCGACCCTAGACTCCGTCTCGCGCGTCAGCCCGAGGAGCATCGATGATCGCCGACACGACCGAAGCGCTGTCCCATCTGTGGGGACCGGCGCTGGCGTTCGCGGCCGGCTTCGTCTCATTCGCGAGCCCCTGCGTGCTGCCGCTCGTCCCCGGCTATCTGTCGTTCGTGACCGCCGGCGCAGCCGTCGAGCGGCGCGATCGCCTCGCCGACCGCCTGTCGCCGATCCTGCTGTTCGTCGCCGGGTTCACGATCGTGTTCACCCTGTACGGCGCGTTCGCGTCGACGTTCGTCCAGATCTTCAAGGGGCGCACGGGCCAGATCGTGGCGGGGATCGTGATCATCGTGTTGGGCCTGCTGCTGGTGGCCTACGCCGTCGGCCGCGGGCCGATCGCGCTGTTCGCCGAGCGCCGGCCCTTGCTGGACAAGGCCAGGCCCGGCACGGCCGGTGCCCTCCCCCTGGGGATGGCGTTCGCGGCCGGGTGGACGCCCTGCGTGGGGCCGGTCCTTGGGGCGATCGTGGCGATCGCCGCCCAGGGGAGCGCCGCGTGGGGCGCGTTCCTGCTGATCTGCTACTCCCTGGGTTTGGGGATCCCCTTCATCGCGATCGGCCTGGGGGCGGAGTGGCTGACGACCTCGACCAGATGGGTGCAACGGCACTACGCGTCGATCGCCGTCGTCTCGGGTTCGATCCTCGTGGCGGTGGGCATCCTCGTGGCGACCGGCGAGTTCACGCGGCGCCTCGCGCCGCTCGTTCGGTACACCCCGTGGCTCTGAGGGACCACCTGTAGCATCGGGGGGTCGATGTCCGCACCCGACGGCCCCGCGTCCTCGCTGCGTCGTTCCGTCGCGCTGGTGTGGCGAACCCTCCGCTCGATGCGGACGGCCATCATCTTGCTGTTGATGCTCGCCGCGGCCTCGGTCGTCGGCTCGCTGGTGCCGCAGCTGCCCAACAGCCCGGGTCGCGTCGCGGCGTTCCTCGACGATCACGTCTTCTGGGGGCGCGCCTTCCAGGCGGCGGGGTTCTTCGACGTGTTCGGCTCGTGGTGGTTCGTCTTGGTCACGGCACTGCTGTTCGTGTCGCTCGTCGCCTGCCTGGTGCCGCGGTCGCGCGCGATGATCCGCGCCGCGCGCCAGCGCCCGATCCAGGCGCGCGAGCTCGACGCCTTCCCGTCGTTCACCGAGCGGCGGGTGTCCTCCAGCCCCAGCGACGCGGCGAACGCGGCGGCGCGGATCCTGCGACGTCGCCGGTACCGCGTCGAGCTGGACCCCAACGGCGCGGCGGTGGCGGCGGAGAAGGGCTCGCTTCGCGAGGTCGGGAGCCTCGTCTTCCACTGGGCGTTCCTGCTGTTACTGGTGGCGGTGATCGTCGGCAAGGGCACCGGCTACGTCGGGCACGCGACGATCGTCGAGGGGTACGGCTGGACCGACGCGCGCCTGAACTACGACGGCCAGCTGCGCACCGGTCGCTTCTTCTCCGGGAACTTCTCGGGAACGCAGATCACGCTGCAGGACTTCCAGGACGCGTATCGCGAGACGGGGCAGCCGATGGACTACCGCTCCTCGCTCGTGCTGGCCAACGCCGATGGCAGCGACCAGCAGACCGCCGAGGTGCGGATCAACCATCCGATGAGCTTCAACGGGATCCGGATCTTCCAGTACGGGTTCGGCTGGGCGGCGATGGTCCGCGTGCTGCGCGGCGATCAGGTCCTGTTCGACGGCCCGGTCGTCCTCGGACAGGACACGTCGACGGGCGGTAACCCGCTCGCCCAACCGTGGCTCGGCGTCGTCAAGCTCTCGACCCTTCGCCCGCAGGTGGGTATCGCGCTGGCGGTGTTCCCCGACGGCGAGGCGTACCTTCGCTCGATCGCATCGGGCGTGCCGGAGCCGATGACCCAGGCCAACGCGCCGTTCATCAAGTACCAGGTCTGGAGCGGCAAGCTGTTGGACAACGCGCTCAGCGGCCTGGACACGAGGCTGATGCACATGACCTCGACCGGATTGGTGGGCGAGGGTTGGACGGTCGACCTCGATCGTGGATGCGCGATCTCGGGGCCGTCGGGTGACCTGCCGGGCTCCTCGAAGGTCACCTGCCCGCACGCGAGCGGCCCCAACCTGCTCACGATGTCGTTCCCCGAGCTCCGTCAGTACTCGACCCTGCAGATCTCGCGGGACGCGACCGTTCCCTACGTGCTGGCGGCGGCTATCCTCATCGTGCTCGGCCTCCTGCCCGCGCTGTACGTGTCGAGGCGCAAGGTCTGGGTACGAGCCCGGAGCGACGGTGAGGGATCGATCCTGCAACTGGGGGGGTTCGCGCTGCAACGCAAGGATCGCTTCGATGAGGAGTTCGCGAGCATGGTCGCCGCCGTGACCGAGGCCGCGGGCGCGGCCGGTGACCGGGCCCCTGAGGAGGTGTCGACCCCGTGACGACCGAACAGTGGTCGCGGCTGTCGTCGGACGCCTTCAACGCCGCGTTGTTCGCCTACCTCGCCGCGATGGTGGTCTCGTTCGCGTACCTCGCGTTCCGGAAGGATCGGCTGCACACGATCGCCACCGTCATCGGCGTGATCGGCGTGCTTGCGAACGGCGCGTCGATCGTCACACGCGCGATCGCGGCGGACCGTACGCCGTGGGGCAACATGTACGAGTACTCCTCGCTGCTCACGTTCCTGATGGTGTTCGGGTACCTCTGGCTCGTCGAGTGGCGCGCGAAGGTCCGCACCGTCGGCGGGTTTGTCTACGGGCTGGCGGTCTTCACGATGGCGATGGCCGTGTCGTTCTTCTACGTGGGGCCGACGGCGCTGATGCCGGCGCTGAACTCGTACTGGCGGCAGATCCACGTGACCTCGATGATCATCGCGTCGTCGCTGCTCGGGATCGGGTGCCTGCTATCGATCGTCTATCTGATCAAGCTTCGCTCGGAGCAGCGAGGGGTCGCGCGCCTGCGATCGAAGGCCCCGCCCCCGATCATGGGGGGGTCGATCGACACCTCGGATCCCTCGGCGCCGCCGGACTACGCGGGGGCCGGGGACGAGCCGGTCGGCAGCGACGAACAGGGCCACCGGATCGCGTTGCCACCGTCCGCCACCCTGGACGCGCTCGCGTACCGGTTCATCCGCTTCGGGTTCCCGGTGTGGACGTTCGGCGTGATCTGCGGCGCGATCTGGGCACAACAGACGTGGGGGCGCTATTGGGGCTGGGATCCGAAGGAGACCTGGTCGTTCATCACCTGGGTAATCTTCGCCGGCTACCTGCACGCGCGCGCAACGTCCGGGTGGAAGGGCGTACGCGCGGCGGTCGTCGCGCTGGTCGGGTTCGTCTCGCTCCTGATCACGTACTACGCGGTGAACCTGTGGATCGGTCAACTCCACTCGTACTCCGGCGCGAAATGAGCCGGCGCGTGACGCCGCAAGCACGACCGGGGGTCGGAACCTCGGTGGTAGATTCCTGCCGCATCGCGCCCCGCGGCGCGGTACCCGAATGATGAGAGGCAAAGCGCGCAGGAACCTGCTGTGGCTCGGCGGAGCCCTCGTCCTCGCATCGGCGCTCGCGGCCTGTGGCAAGGATCTCCCGCAGAACACCTTCGATCCGGCCGGCCCAACCGCGCAGTCTGAGAAGGACATCCTGTTCTGGCCGCTGGTCATCGCGGGCCTCGTGTTCGTGCTCGTCGAGGGCGGGATCGTGTTCCTGGCCGTCAAGTTCCGTCACCGGCCGGGCCGGGACCAGCTCCCCACCCAGCTGCACGGCAACACGCGTCTGGAGATCGGGTGGACGATCGCGCCCGCCGTGCTGCTCGCGGTGGTCTTCGTGCCGGCGGTGTCGTTGATCTGGCAGTTGGCGGAACGGCCGCCGAACGCGATGCAGATCGAGGTGCGCGGCTACCAGTGGTGGTGGGGATTCGAGTACCTCGACCAGGACATGCAGGTCTCCTACGGGGACCACGCGCCGATCACCACGGCGGACGTGCTGGTGATCCCGGCGGACGTGACGATCGATCTGTCCCTCGTGTCCGCGGGCGGGGGCGCGCACGACGACGAAGGCAACTCCGACCACGAGGTGATCCACTCGTTCTGGGCACCCCGCCTGTTCGGGAAGCAGGACGTGGTGCCGGGCAAGTCCGGGCTCGACAACCACATCGTCTTCTCGGCGGATGAACCCGGCACGTACTACGGCCAGTGCGCCGAGTTCTGTGGTCTGCAGCACGGCATGATGAAGTTCAGGATCGTCGCGCTGAGTCCTACCGACTGGCAGGCGTGGGTCCTGCACCACAAGGAGCCGGCAGCGAAGTCCCCGACCGGTTCCGCGGCTCAGGGGATGGATCTGTTCTTCGGCACGAACGGCGAGGGCGGGCAGTGCATCGCGTGCCACGAGGTCGGGATGGAGGGGGCGTCGGTGAACACCATCGCGCCGAACCTGACCCACTTCGCGGATCGGTCTCACCAATGTTTCGCGGGCTGCGACTTCGAGGTGTTCAACCCCGACGGCAGCTGCAACCAGCAGGCGATCGAGGCGTGGATCCGTGACCCGAGCGCCGTCAAGCTCGGCGCGAAGATGCCGGACTACGGTCTTCCCGACGACCAGATCACTGCACTGACCGACTATCTCTGTTCGTTGAACTAGGGAGCCTGTGGACATGGCCAGCGTGACGGTCTCGACCCAGAAGGGGATCTTGCGTCGCCCGATGGCGACGACGGGGTTCTGGAGCTGGTTCACGACCGTCGACCACAAGAAGATCGGGATCCTCTACGGCGTCTCGTCGTTCGCGTTCTTCCTGATCGGCGGGGGCGAGGCGCTGTTGATCCGCTCGCAGCTGGCCAAGCCGGGGAACACGCTGCTGAACGCCGACCAGTACAACCAGATCTTCACGATGCACGCGCTGACGATGATCTTCCTGTTCGTCATGCCGATGTCGGCGGCGTTCTTCAACTACCTGATCCCCTTGATGATCGGGGCGCGCGACGTGGCGTTCCCGCGGCTGAACGCGCTGTCGTTCTGGGTGTTCCTGCTCGGTGCGCTCTTCCTCAACTCGAGCTGGTTCCTCGGCGGCGCGCCCGACGGGGGCTGGTTCGCCTATGCGCCCAACTCGGTCGTCGACCCGGGCAACGGGATGACGTTCTACGCGATCGGCCTGTTGATCACCGGCATCGCCTCGACCGTCGGGGCGATCAACCTCGCGATCACGGTGATCAACATGCGCGCACCGGGCATGTCGATGTTCCGGATGCCGGTCTTCGTGTGGATGGGGCTCGTGGTGCAGTTCCTGCTCGCGTTCTCGCTGCCGATCATCACGGTGGCGCTGTTCCAGCTGCTGTTCGACCGCCGGTGGGGCACGGCGTTCTTCGATCCGACGCGCGGGGGCGAGCCGATCTTGTGGCAGCACATGTTCTGGCTCTTCGGGCACCCCGAGGTCTACATCCTGATCCTGCCCGCCTTCGGGATCATCAGTGAGATCCTGCCGGTTTTCGCCCGCAAGCCCTTGTTCGGCTACCAGTTCGTCGTGTTCTCGGGGATCGCGATCGGGTTCATCGGCTTCGGCGTATGGGCGCACCATATGTACGCGGCGGGGCTCGGCCCGGTGGCGAACACTGCGTTCGGCATCTCGACGGCGATCATCGCGATCCCCACCGGCGTGAAGATCTTCAACTGGATGGGAACCCTCTACGGCGGTGATCTGCATTTCGCGTCGCCGATGCTGTTCGCGATCGGGGCGGTCGCGATGTTCGTGATCGGCGGGCTGTCCGGCGTGACGCACTCGATCGTGCCGTCGGACTACCAGCAGACCGACACGTACTACATCGTTGCGCACCTCCACTACGTGCTGTTCGGCGGCGCCGTCTTCGGGATCTTCGGCGGGATGTACTACTGGTGGCCGAAGGTGTTCGGACGCATGCTCAACGAGGCGTGGGGGAAGGTGCAGTTCTGGATCCTGCTGATCGGGTTCAACCTGGCCTTCGCCCCGATGCACATCCTCGGGCTCGGCGGCATGATCCGCCGCGAGTACACCTACCCGGCGTCGCTGGGACTGACGGTCTGGAACCAGGTGTCATCGGTCGGCGCGTTCACGATCGCGCTGTCGGTCCTGCTGTTCATCATCAATGTCGTCCGGACGCAGGCGAAGAAGCGCGCGCTCGAGACCGATGACCCGTGGGACGCTCGGACGCTCGAGTGGACGACGCCGTGCCCGCCGCCCGCCTACAACTTCGCCGAGGTGCCGACCGTGCATTCGCTCGATGAGTTCTGGCACCGGAAGTACGCCGAGGACGAGACCGGGCGTCTGGTGCGGGTACCGGCCGGAGCCTCGGGGGAGGCGCACCCGACCGCCGACGGGCATGGGATCCATCTGCCGAGCCCGTCGTTCTGGCCGCTCGTCATCTCACTCGGCTTCCCGCTGCTGGGCTACGGGGTCCTGTACTCGTGGTGGTTGATCGGCGCCGGCGCCGTGGTGATCGTCGTGGGGTTGATCGGTTTCGTGCTTGAACCCTCGGTGGCGGAATAGCGATGGCCGACGTCACCCACGACGCGGTGCACACGGAGCACGTGACCTCGACCGGCTTGAGCTCGACCAAGCTCGCGATGTGGCTGTTCCTGGCGTCGGAGTGCCTGCTGTTCGGCGGCCTGATCACCGCCTACGTGTTGTACCGCGGCCAGAGCACGACGGGTCCCTACCCCCAGGATGTCTTCGACATCGGCTACACCTCGGTCTCGTCGTTCGTCCTGCTCGCGAGCTCGCTCACGATGGTGCTGTCGCACAACGCTGCGCTCGCGCGCGACTACGCACGCATGCGCCTGTGGCTGCTCGGCACCGCGATGCTCGGGTTGACGTTCGTCGGGGGACAGGTCTTCGAGTTCACGACCTTCTATCACGAGGGGCTGTCGATCAAGACGAACCTGTTCGGCTCGACCTTCTTCACGTTGACCGGGTTCCACGGGGTGCACGTCACGGTCGGGATCTTGATGCTGTTGATCCTCGTGGTGCTGTCGTTCCGCGGCGCCCTCTCGGACGACCCGGCGTTCCCCGTCGAGATGGTCGGGCTCTACTGGCACTTCGTCGACATCGTGTGGATCGTCATCTTCACGCTCGTCTATCTGATCCCGTCGCCGAAACCCCCGGGGGTCCCATGAGCCTGGATCCCCACGCACCGCCGCGCCCCGCGCCGCCGGTCGCGCACGCCGAGTACCACCCCTCGACGCGCGAGTACGTGCGGGTCGGCCTGATCCTGATCGCGTTGACCTGCATCGAGGTGTGGCTGAGCTATTCCTCGATCGACGGGTGGAAGCTGATCGCGCTCCTGCTGACGTGCACGCTGATCAAGTTCCTGATGGTGGTCGGGTACTTCATGCACCTCAAGTTCGACAACGGGCGGTTCTCGCGGCTGTTCGCGCTCGGTGCGGTCGGTGCCTTCACGCTGTACGTGGTCGTGCTGCTGATGTTCGGCGTGTGGGGTCACTGAGCGGTGCCGGCCTGGCGCGCGCACGTCGACG
>Ga0105243_10004330_pt1 | contig 11245 bp, 7 predicted proteins | sample KBSM34metaG_FD_81525 | JGI IMG/M metagenome (GOLD analysis project Ga0105243, IMG submission 81525) | Miscanthus rhizosphere microbial communities from Kellogg Biological Station, Michigan, USA - KBS M3-4 metaG | ecosystem: Host-associated > Plants > Roots > Rhizosphere > Soil | place: Michigan...
CATCTATTCGATGGTGCGCAGCGGGCTGAGCCCCGAGATCAACGCGATCTCCACCGTGCTCCTCACCGCAACCGTGCTCCTCCTCTTCGCGGCCTGGCGGCTGGAGCAGGGCCGGCGGCCGCGTCAGGTCGCAGTGCCCGTCGTCCTCGGCCTCTCGCTGCTGGGGGCGCCGTTCCTGCTCGCGCCCGGCTCCGTGACCGGCGGCCAGGGCCAGCTCAACGTCTACATCTGGTCGAACTACATCGCCCCCGAGACCGTGCGCCGCTTCGAGGAGCGCCACCACGTGCGGGTCAACGTCGACGTGTACGACAGCAACGAGGCGCTCATCGCCAAGATGCAGTCGGGCAACGTGGACTACGACGTGGTGTGCCCGTCCACCTACACCGTGCAGTCCCTGATCGCCCAGGGCCTCCTGCGCGAGCTGGACTTCTCGGCCTTGCCCCATCTCACGAACGTGGATGCGCGCTTCCTCGATCGTCCGCACGACCCGCACAACCGGTATTCGGTTCCGTACTTCTGGGGCACCACCGGCATCGCCTATCGGAAGAGCAAGGTCGGGAACGTGGACTCGTGGGGCGCGCTCTGGGACGAGCGGTACCGTGGAAGGATCCTCATGCTGGACGACGCGCGCGAGACCTTCGGGGCCGCGCTGAAGAGGAACGGTCTCAGCGTCAACACCACCGATCCGGGCCCCCTCGGGGTGGCCCAGCGCGCTTTGATCGCGCAGCGGCCGCTGGTGCGCGCCTACAACTCCTCGAACTTCGAGGACGTGCTTCTTTCGGGCGACGTCTGGCTGGCCCAGGGTTGGAACGGCCAGTTCGCGCGCGCGATCGCCCAGGACGCGGACATCCGCTACGTCATCCCCAGGGAAGGCTCCTTCCTGTTCCTGGACAGCCTGGCCATCCCCCGCGGCGCCCCGCATCCGGAGCTGGCCCACGCCTTCCTCGACTTCGTGATGGAGGCGGAGGTGGCCGCGGAGATCTGCCGGACCATGCAGTACTCGAGCCCGAATCGCGCCGCGCTGGCCCTGCTCCCGGCGGCGATCCGCGACAACCCGGCCATCTTCCCGTCCGCGGAGGTGGTGGCGCGCACCGAGATCATCGAGGACATCGGGGACGCCACCGTGCTCTACGACCGGCTCTGGACGGAGGTCAAGACCAGCCGCTGAGGGGCTAGCCTTCGGAGTAGTAGCCCTTCCGCGCGCGTGCCGTGACCTGCGGACGGTCTACGTCGACCTTGATGTTGCGCCAGCCGCGCTTGCCCGTCGTGGGGTCGTAGCCGACCAGGTAACGGTGCCGCAGAGTCATCGCGATCGCCTCCACGGCGCCCTGGAGGCGGTCGACGTTCCCGCGGTCGTGGTCGAGGCCCTTCAAGACTTCCACGCGCGCGCCCGTCTCCTCGGCGAGGTCGAGCAGCGCGCTCGCGTCGAAATCGGAGGCGCCGGAACCGGATGAGCTCGGTACGGGACCTCGCGGCCATCCTCCTCCGCCCCCGGGCCATCCGCCGGGGCCGCCGCCACCTCCACCGGGCCACCCCCGAGGCACGCGTCCCGGGCCCCCGCCGGGAATGCGGCCGATCGGTCCCCCCCCGCTATAGATGCCGCGGAAGGTGAAGTCGCTGCCGAGCGCGATGGAGAAGATGGGCACTTCGGAGCGCTTGGCCAGCTCACGCAGCTCGCCCCACGAGGTGGCGCGCACCTTGTCCATGCCGTCCGTGACCAGGACGACGGCCTTGCTCTCCGCCGCCCCGGGCGCCAGGCGCTCGATCGCCTCCTTGGCCGCGTCGAAAAGGGCGGTGGCGCCCGCGGGCTCGAGCATGTTCAGCACGTGGCCCAGGCGGTTGCGGTCGGACGTGAAGTCCTGGACGACGTCCACGTTGTCGTTGAAGGTGAGGACGAGGATCTCGTCCTCCGGCTCGAGGAGGTCGATGAAGTGGCGCAGGGCGGCCTCCACCTCGCGGATCTTGTTCTGCATGCTCGCGCTGACGTCGAGGGCGAGCGCGATGCGGAGCGGCCGCCGTTCGCCGCTGAAGTAGGTGACCTCCTGCTTCTTGCCGTCCTCCTGGATCTGGAAGTCCTCGCCCCGCAGTCCCATGACCGGATGCCCGGCCTTGTCGAACACGGAGATGGGCACGCGTACCGTGCGCGTGCTGGTGCTGAAGGTGGGCCCGTGCACGCGGCTGGTGGCGGTGGGGAAGCTGCCGACGTCGGGCGGCGCGGACGCGCCGGTGGTCCCTTTAGGGCCGGGCACCGCAGGGGACGCCGGCGCGGACGCGGGCGCGGCACGGCGCACCGCGACGATCAAGGTCTCGCTGGCGCCGACTTCCCGCAGCTGCGCTTCGCGCGCGGAGTCGAGCGGCTCGCCGAAGCCGCGGTCGCGCAGCTCGGCCAGGATGATGCGCTCGCTGATGCCCGCGCGCAGGAAGCGCACGAGGTCGGCGGTGGCCAGGGGATCGTCCCCGCGCACGGCCGCGGCCGCCATGGCCATCGTGGCCAGCACGACGACGCTCGCGAGAGCTCGGCGCAGGGCCCCCCTCATCGCGCGCCGTCCTCTGCGGAGACATCGAGTGGCATCGCGGAGGACAGCCCTCTCTGTTCCCCGCTCCTCCGCCGGTCTCCCCGTCGTGCCCCCAAACCCATCGATCCCATCGAGATCCGCCACCCGGGCCCTGGACTCCCCGTCCGATTGGCACGTGGCGCGTAGGGCAATGGAGCAGGAACCGTGCCGCGTCAGCTGCCGCTGAGCGTCATCCGCCGGATGCGCAAGGTCGGCGCCGCGGACGAGGAGCGCCACACGAGATCGCTGCCCATCGCGTCCACGTCGAGCAGCATCTGCTGGAGGTTGCCCGCGATCGTCACCTCGTGCACGGGATGCGCGAGGCGGCCCTTCTCGATCCAGTGACCGACCGCTCCCTGCGAGTAGTCGCCGGAGACGAGGTCCACCCCGAACCCGATGAGGTCGGTGACGTAGAGGCCGCGCTCCACTTCGCCCACGATCTGCTCGGGCGGCGTCGCTCCCGGCGCGAACGAGAGGTTCCCGGCCCCCACGGACGGGCCGCCGCCTACGCCGCGCCGCGCGCTCCCCGTGGCGCGCGCGCCGATCTTGCGCGCGGAATACGAGTCGCACAGGAAGTGGCGGACGACGCCGTTCTCGAGGGGCACGTTGCGCCGCGTGGGCAGGCCTTCGCCGTCGAAGGGACGCGATCCCAGCCCGCGCGGCCGCCGGCCGTCGTCGATCACGCTGAGGAGCGGCGAGCCGACCTGCTGGCCGACCTTGTCCTTCAGGAACGTCGCGTTGCGGAACACGGAGTAGCCGGAGAGGCCGCGGAAGAGAGTGCCCAGCAGCTCGGCCGCCGTCTCCGGATCGAAGACGACGGGGACCTCGCAGGTCGGCACCTTGCGCGCGCCCAGGCGGCGCAGCGTCCGCTCCGCAGCGATGCGTCCGACTTCCTCCGGCTCCAGGAGATCGCCCAGGCCGCGCCCGTTCGTGTACCAGTAGTCGCGCTCCATGCTGCCGTTGCGCTGCGCGACCGGCACGACGGAGATCGCGACTCCGGACGAGCGGTACGACCCCATGAAGCCGTTCGTGTTCGCCAGGACCACGAACCCCTCGTCCGAGCCGTAGGTGCCGCCCTGCGAGTTCGTGATCTCGGGGGAGGCGGCCAGCGCGGCCGCTTCCGCGCGCCGCGCGCGATCGATCCGCTCGCTCGTGGGAAGCGCGGCGGGGGAGGGATCGAAGAGGCCGAGATCGATCTCTTCCGCCGGGGGGGCCTCGTCCGGCAGGCCCGCGGCCGCGTCTTCGCCCGTCACGCGCGCCATGTCCACCGTGTCCGCGACGAGCGCCTCCAGGGCGGGGGGAGAGAAATCGGACGTGTAGCTCGACGCGGTGCGCCGCCCCACGAAGACGCGGAGGCCCAGCGCCTTGCTGCCGGCGTCCTTGAGGGTCTCCACTTCGCCCTTGCGGACGGTGACGGAGAAATCGGTGCCCTCCGCCACGATGACGTCGGCGGCGTCGGCGCCGAGCGCGCGGGCCCGGCGCAAGAGGTGATCGGCGAGGTCGCGGTAGTCCACGCCCGATTCTCCCACGAGGGTTTCCATTCCCCCGCGCTTCGACTTAGGCTCTTGCCATGGCCGCGCCCGAAGTCCTGGCCCCCGAGGTTCCCTTCGACGCCTCCGGGATCGCCGGCCATCCCCGCGGCCTCACCACGCTCTTCTTCACCGAGATGTGGGAGCGCTTCAGCTATTACGGGATGCGGGCGCTGCTCATCCTGTTCATGACGGCGTCCGTGGCCCAGGGCGGGCTGGGCTGGGACGCGAAGCGCGCGGCCACGATCTACGGCCTCTACACCGCGGGCGTGTATTTCACCGCCATCCCGGGGGGATGGATCGCGGATCGCCTGCTCGGCCAGCGCCGGGCCGTGCTGTGGGGCGGAGTGCTGATCGCCCTCGGGCACTACAGCCTCGCGCTGAACATCCTTCCGTTCTTCTTCGCCGGCCTCGTGCTGATCGTGCTCGGCACCGGGCTCCTGAAGCCCAACATCAGCTCGATGGTGGGCCAGCTCTACGCGCCCGACGACCAGCGCCGCGACGCCGGGTTCTCCATCTTCTACATGGGGATCAACACGGGCGCCCTGATCGCGCCCATCATCTGCAGCTACCTCGGAGAGAAGATCGCGTGGCACTGGGGCTTCGGCGCCGCCGCCATCGGCATGACCTGCGGCCTCGTCCAATACGTCCTGGGGGGCTCGCGCCTGGGGCAGGCGGGCCTGATGCAAGCGCCACCCGTGAACGCGGGCGCGACCTGGGGCCGCGTCCTTGCCGTCATCCTGGCCGGGACCGCGGTCCTGTGGGCGCTCTGGGACTTCAAGGACTTCGTGATCCTGGCCGGCGCCGCCGCGTACTTCGCGTGGCTCTACCGTCAGGGCGCGAGCTCCATCGAGCGCAAGCGCATCGCGGCGGTGATCGCGTTGTTCGTGTTCGCGACCCTCTTCTGGGGAGCGTTCGAGCAGGCGGGATCGAGCCTCAACCTGTTCGCGCAGCGGTTCACCCGCCGGTATGTCTTCGGATGGGAGTTCCCGGCGGGCTGGTTCCAGTCCATGAACTCCCTCTTCCTCGTGCTGCTCGCCCCCGTGTTCGCCTGGGTCTGGATCCGCCTGGGCAAACGCGAGCCGTCGAGCCCCACGAAGTTCGTGATCGCGCTCGTCTGCGTTGGCCTCGGCTTCCTCGTGGTCGCGATCGCGGCCTGGCTCGGCGGAGACCAGCCCGTCAGCCTCTGGTGGCTCATCGGCGTCTACTTCTTCCACACCCTCGGCGAGCTGAGCCTCAGCCCGGTGGGGATGAGCGCGGTCACCAAGCTCGCGCCCGTGCGCCTGGTCGGCTCCATGATGGGGGTCTGGTTCCTCTCCATCTCGCTCGGCAACTTCATCGGCGGCCGCGTGGCCGGGCTCTTCGAGACCTTCCCGTTGCCCCAGCTCTTCGGGGCCGTGTTCCTGACCACGATCGCCGCTGCCATCGTGCTGGCCCTCCTCGTGCGGCCCATCCGCGGGCTCATGAGCGGAGTGCACTGACGGCGTGCCGGTGACCGACCGCGTCCGTCGCGCGGCCGTCCTCCTGATCCCGGTCCTTCTCGTGATGGCCGGACTCGGCGCGCGCCGCATCGGGGCGCGGGCCCTGCGCGCCTTCATCCACTACGAGACGCCGTTTGCGGTCCCGCCGGTGGAGGCGCGGACGGGCCCGCCCCTCGCCCGTCAGGTCGTGCTGGTGCTGGTGGACGGTCTCGGCCTGGAAGGGGCGCGGAGCCTGCCGTTCCTCGGCGAGCTGCGGGCCCGCGGCGCGGACTACGACTGCCGCATCGGCGAGCCCTCGCTGTCGCTGCCGGGCCGCGCGGTGATGCTCAGCGGGGCCTGGCAGGAGGTGAACGGCCAGCCGACGAACTACGATCCCCGGCCCCTGCGCGTGGAGCACGCCTTCACGGTGGCGCGGCGGCAGGGGCTCGCTACCGCGCTGGCCGCGGGGACAGGCGGGCTCAAGCTGTTCGCGCCCGCCCTCTCGCGTCCGGTCGCCTATGCCGACGATCCCGTGAGCGCGCCCTTCGCTGCCTACGAAGCGGGCCTGCGCCGCCAGGCGCAGGCGGCTCGCGCGCTGATCGACGAGCTCCGGGGCCAGCCCGCGCTGGTCATGGTCGAGCTGCACGCGGTGGACGAGAGCGGGCACGGATGGGGGGGCGCCTCCGAGGAGTACCGTCGCGCGGCGGCGGGAGCGGACGCGGCCATCCGCGGGTTCGCGTCAGCCCTCGACCTCGAGCGCGACACGCTGGTGGTCACGGCGGACCACGGCCACGTCGCCATCGGCGGCCACGGCGGACCCGAAGAAGAGGTGCTCCACGTGCCCCTCGTGCTGGCGGGGGCCGGCGTGCGGGCCGGCGTCCGGGGCACGGCGCGGCAGGTCGACGTCGCTCCCACGCTGAGCACGCTCCTCGGCCTCGCGATCCCTTCGTCCAATCAGGGCCGTCCGCTGCTGGACGCGCTCGCCCTCGCTCCGGAGCGGCGCGCCGAAGCCCTGCGCGCCGTCGTCGTCCAGCGCGAGCGGTTCGTCGCCCGCTACGTCCGCGTCCTGGCCACCCTCGACGACCGCAACGCGGCCATCCCCGGGTCGGAGCCCATGGTGCCGCCCGCCACGCTCGACGAGGCCGCCGCGCGCGCCCGTCTCGACGTGCTGGACGGGCAGGAGGCCGCGGCCAAGGAGGAGCGGCGAACCGCCGAACGGCGCGGCCGCGTCCTCCCCGCGGTGCTCTTTGCGCTCGCCCCTCTTGCCCTCGGCGCGATGTGGCTCAGGCTCGGCATCGTGAGCGGAGACGAGATGCGGCGCGCCTGCGGCGCCGCCCTCGCCGCCCTCGCCCTCTATCACCTCGCCCTGCCCGTGCTGGGTCTGCGCTACAGCCTGAGCGCGGTCAACAAGGACGAGTGGCTGCCTCTCTTCTTCCGGAAGGACATGGTCCTGGGCGTCGCCGTCTGCGCGGTCGCGGTGGCGGTAGGGGCCTGGCGCGAGCGGCGCCGGCACGGGACCGAGCTCTTCGATCTGGTGCGTTTCGCCTGGCTGGCGACGGCGGCCTTCTGCTCCGCCTTCGTGGTCAAGACGGCGGTCGTGTACTGGGAGCAGGGCGCGGCCACCCGGTGGACCATCGCGGACATGCGCTGGGCCTTCGCGTTCTACCTGGACGTGCTCGTGCTGATGGCGGTCGGCGTGGCCTCGCCGCTCATGGCCTTGCCCGCGGGGCTGGCGGCGTTGCGACCGCCCCCGCCCCCGCCGACACCGGAGGCCGCCGCTCTCGCGCGCGGAGTTGTGTGAGGCCGCGCCCCCACGGGTAGATCGGGGTGCTATGGTTTGTCTTGCCATGGTGCCCGTGATGAGCGCAGCGACCGGACCCGACGTGCCGATGATCCTCGTCGTCGACGACACCCTCGACGCACGCGAGCTCTACGCGGAGTACCTGCGCATCGCCGGCCTGCGCGCGGAGGTGGCGGAGGACGGCATCGAGGCGCTGGCCAAGGCGACGCAGCTCCGGCCGAGCGTGATCATCATGGACCTGGCCATGCCGCGCATGGACGGCTGGGAGGCCACCCGGCGCCTCAAGTCGCATCCCCTCACGCGGAACATCCCCGTGATCGCCCTGACCGGGCACGTCATCGAGCGCTCGCGCGAGCGTGCGATCGAGGCGGGCGCCGACGGTTACCTCACGAAGCCCTGCTTCCCGGACAGCCTCCTGGCGGAGGTTCACCGCGTGATGAAGGAGCCTCGTCGGCACTAGGCTCCTACTGACGGGTGCCGCCGACCGTGATCTCCGAGACGAGCAGGGTGGGCAGTCCCACGCCCACGGGCACGTTCTGCCCCGCCTTCGTGCAGACCCCGACGCCTTCGTCGAGCTTCAGGTCGTGGCCGATGCGGGTCACGCGGGTCAGGATGTCGGGGCCGTTCCCGATCAAGGTCGCCCCGACCACGGGCGGTCCGATCTTGCCGTCTTCGATGAGATAGGCCTCGGTGGCGGAGAACACGAACTTGCCGCTCGTGATGTCCACCTGGCCGCCGCCGAAGTGCTTCGCGTACAGGCCGCGGGGCACGGAGCGGATGATGTCCTCCGGATCGTCCTGGCCGGCGAGCATGAACGTGTTCGTCATGCGGGGCAGGGGGATCGATCCGTAGCCCTGGCGGCGGCCGTTCCCCGTCGGCGTCATCTTCATGAGGCCGCTGTTGAGCCGGTCCTGCAGGTACCCGCGCAGGATGCCGTCTTCGATGAGCACGGTCCGGCCGGGAGTGTTCCCTTCGTCGTCGACGTTGAGGCTGCCTCGGCGCTCGCGGATCGAGCCGTCGTCCACGACGGTCACGCCCGGCGAAGCCACGCGCTCGCCGATGCGTCCGGAGAACGCGGACGTGCCCTTCCGGTTGAAGTCGCCCTCGAGGCCGTGGCCGACGGCCTCGTGCAGGAGGATGCCCGGCCAGCCCGGAGCCAGCACCACGGGCATCGGCCCCGCCGGCGCCTCCTTCGCGCTCAGGAGCGTGATGGCCATGCGCGCGGCCTCGCGCGCGAAGTATTCCGGCGGCTTCGTGTCGAAGAACTCGGGGCCCATGCGGCCGCCGCCCCCGGCCATGCCTTCGCGGCGCACGCTTCCGTCGCGCGCGATCACGGAGACGCGGATGGAGAAGAGGGGCTGCACGTCTTCGGCCAGCACGCCCACCGAGTTCGCGATGCGGACCTGCTTGGTCTCGTCGGACAGGGTGGCCACGACCTTCTCGATGCGCGGGTCGTAGGCCTTGGCCGCCCGCTCCGCGCGCTCCAGGATCGCGATGCGCGCGGCCAGGTCGAGCACGGAGACGGTGTCGGGCCCGTAGCGCCGCTCCACGGGAGCGGGGGAGACGGCCTGGGGCGCGACCGTGCGCGTGTCCGCCGCGATGTGGGCGGCGGTGCTCGCGGCGCGGGCCATCGCCTGCGGCGAGAGGTCGTCCGTGTACGCGTAGCCCGTGCGCTCGCCGGAGACCACGCGCACGCCCAGGCCGCAGGTCACGCCCGCGGAGGCCGTGCGGATGATCCCTTCCTCCAGCAGGAGCGACGAGGTGCGGTGATGCTCGAAGTAGAGGTCGGCGAACTGCCCGCCCCGCTCGAGGGCGAGCGAGAGCAGCGTCTCCATCTCGGGCACGGCGATGTCGTTGGGAACTCTGGCCCTATCGTCCGTAGGCATCGACCCAGTGTAACAGGGCACCCAGGGCAAGCCGATCGCAGAACGCCCCGGGGACAACCGACCGCAGAGAGCGGCGGCGTCGCGTAGCGGCGGCGACGCGCGAGGGGGGTTTCAGGGGGGGTCGTACCCACACATCGCGATGGTGGGCACAGTGCGAACACCCACCGCGATGGTGTGTGAGTGCCCCCCCTGACTTAATAAGCGGGACTTGTTACGACGCCACGCGATTCCGCCCCGCCTCTTTCGCGCGATACAGCGCCTTGTCCGCCTCGCGCAGGAGCGCCTCCGGGGTGTCGACCCCCGGCAGGGGACAGGTGGCCATGCCCACGCTCACGCTGAGGCGGACTTCGCTCTCGCCGGCGTGGAAGCGGTGCTGCTGGACCTGGTAGCGGATGCGCTCCGCCGTCTGCCGCGCCTCCTCCGGTCCCGTGTGGGGCAGGACGGCCACGAACTCCTCGCCCCCGTACCGTCCCAGGGAGTCGGTCGTGCGAAGCGTCTCGCGCAGGAGCTGGGCCATCTCGCGCAGCACGGCGTCACCGGCCGGGTGGCCGTGCTCGTCGTTGATGCGCTTGAAATGGTCGGCGTCGACCATGAGGACGCTGAAGAAGTTCTGGTAGCGGCCCACGCGCTCGAACTCGTGGTTGACGAGATCCATGATGTGCCGATGGTTGAAGAGGTCCGTGAGGCTGTCGCGGATGGCGAGGTTCCGCACGCGCTCGAACAGGCGGCTGTTCTCCATGACGATGTGCGCCTGGTTCGCGACCTGTCCCAGGAAGGCCCGCGTCTCCGGCGTCATCTTGCCGATGGCGCGCCCGGTGAGGACGAGCATCCCGGACAGCCGGTCGTTCGTCTCCACCGGGAACGAGGCGAAGGCGTCCAGCGTCGTCTCCTCCGCGCTGTGCCCGCTGCCCGGCGGCGCGAAGAGGCGCGCGCGGACGCGCCCCAGGGGCGCGCCGCCCCGCGCGGCCACGATGGCCTCCCGCATCCGCGCCTTGGCCTCGTCCACGACCGCCGGCGCGGCCCGGCGATTGAGGAGGAGCTCGATGTCCGCGTCGTCCTGCTCGACGAACGCCATGGCCCCGACCGTGAACTCGACGACGCGCGCCACCAGGGCCATGACGGACGTGAAGGACTCGTCGAACTGCACCAGGCTGCGGGCCACGCGGCCGATCTCGGAGAGGATCGTCGCCTCGTAGAGCTTGCGGTCCAGGAGGTCGTTCACGCGGGACAGGATGTCGACGCCCGTGGCCTTCGCCTCCGTCGCCACCGGCCGCGCGCGCACGCCGTCGGTGGAGAGGATGTTCTTCACGAGCTCCAGGATGCGCTGGGGGTCGGAGTCCTTGGTGATGTAGTAGTCCGCGCCCGTCTCCAGGCCCCAGAACCGATCGCCCGCCTGGTCCTTGCTGGTGAGGATCACCACGGGCACGGCCTTGGTCGTGGGCTCGGTCTTGAGGAGACGGCAGGCCTGGTACCCGTTCATGCGCGGCATCATCACGTCGAGGATGACGAGGTCCACGCCTTCGACCATCGCCTTCTCGATGGCCTCCAGCCCGTCGTGCGCGGTCAACACCGCGTAGCCGGCCCCGGCCAGCATCTTCTCGATGAGCCGCAGCACCAGCGGGCTGTCGTCCGCGATCAGGACTCTGGGGACAGGCAACAGGCCTCCGGAAACCGTTTGTAGTGTAAGGGGTTCGTATCCTAACATCATCATTTCGACCCAGGCGCACCCCGGCCGCTCTGGGCCGTACGGCCCCAAAACAGCAAGGTTCCAGCGAAACTGAAACTTTCCCGTGGGGCGTACGTATTTTGTATTTTGGGCGGTCGCCGGGGAACACGGCGGTCCGCGCCGGCCTGAAGGGCCGGCCAGGAGGGGGCGGAATGGCGGTGTCGAAGAGGACGCGGATCATCATCGGGGTGGTTGCGGTGCTCGCCATCGGGGGGGTGGTCGCGTTCAGCGTCACCAAGGACCGCCGCAACAAAGTCCCCGTTCAGACGCAGAAAGTCGCACGCCGCG
>Ga0105243_10004334_pt1 | contig 11237 bp, 12 predicted proteins | sample KBSM34metaG_FD_81525 | JGI IMG/M metagenome (GOLD analysis project Ga0105243, IMG submission 81525) | Miscanthus rhizosphere microbial communities from Kellogg Biological Station, Michigan, USA - KBS M3-4 metaG | ecosystem: Host-associated > Plants > Roots > Rhizosphere > Soil | place...
CTCGCTGTCGAGCCCGACAAACAGGCCGAATTCGGTGATCGACTTGATCTCGCCTTCGATCGTGCTGCCCACGGGGTGTTCGGCGGTGAAGCTGTTCCAGGGATTTTCCTGGGTCTGCTTCAACCCAAGCGAAATGCGGCGCTTGTTGGAGTCCACTTCCAGCACCTGGACGTCCACTTCCGCGCCGGGGGTGACCAGCTTGGAGGGCGCGGTGTTCTTCTTGACCCAGGACATTTCGCTGACATGGACCAGGCCTTCCACGCCCGGCTCCAGTTCCACAAAGGCGCCATAGTCGGTGACGTTGGTGACCTTGCCCTTGAACTGCACGCCCACCGGATACTTGGCGGCGACGCCTTCCCAGGGATCGGTCTGCAGCTGCTTCATGCCCAGGCTGATGCGCTGGGTTTCATGGTTGATCTTGATGATCTGCACCGTGACGGTCTGGCCCACCTGCAGCACTTCGGTGGGATGGGAGACGCGGCGCCAGGCGATATCCGTGACGTGCAACAGCCCGTCCACGCCGCCCAGATCCACAAAGGCGCCGTAATCGGTGATATTCTTCACCACGCCTTCCACGATTTGCTTTTCCTGCAGCGAGGCCACCAGCGAGGTGCGTTCCTCGGCGCGGCGCTCTTCCAGAACGGCGCGGCGCGACACCACGATGTTGCCGCGGCGGCGGTCCATCTTGAGGATCTGGAACAGCTGCGCCTGATTCATCAGCGGGCCGACATCGCGCATGGGGCGCACATCGACCTGCGAACCGGGCAGGAAGGCCACGGCGCCGTCGAGATCGACGGTGAAGCCGCCCTTGACCCTGCCGAAGATCACGCCGGTGACGCGCGTCTGGTCGTTGAAGGCTTTTTCCAATTTGATCCAGCTTTCCTCGCGGCGCGCCTTGTCGCGCGACAGCACGGCTTCGCCCAGCGCGTTCTCGACGCGCTCCAGGTAAACTTCAACCTGGTCACCCACCTTGATGTCGGCGGGCACGCCCGGCATGGCGAATTCTTTCAGCGAAATGCGGCCCTCTGTCTTGAGGCCGACATCGACCATGGCGAAATCATTCTCGATCGAGAGGATGGTGCCCTTGATGACGGAGCCCTCGTGTGGGCTCTGAGTTTGAAAACTCTGTTCCAACATCGCCGCGAAATCCTCGCGGGAGGGGGTGGCGATGGAGGCGGTTTCGGTACGTTCCTTGGCAGCGGCGCGAGCCATTCAAATTTCCTGTTGCATCGTTCATGCCGACCAGCAGGGCTGGTGGACTTCCGTAGGGCCCCTCTCAAGCGAAAGAGACCCGCGGGCGGGTTGGATTTTGGAAAGTAAGCGGGAGGCCCCGTGAAGGACGCCGGGCCTCCTTTAGCCCCTGTGGCGGTCCTGGAGCGCGCTCTGAAGTGCCTGGGCGACCTTTGGAGAAACCAGGGTCAGAGCTGCCGCGAACGCGGCGTCTATACCCAAATCGGAGGTATCGAGCAAGTCGGCGTCCGGGGCTTGTTTTAATGGGGAAATCGGCCGGTTTTTATCGGCCTGGTCGCGGGCGCCCAGTTCCGCCACCACATCCTGTTCGGTCCGGCGGATGCCCATGGCCTTGAGCTCGGCCCAGCGCCGGCGGGCGCGCACCTCCAGCCGGGCATCCACGTATAGCTTGGCCGTGGCGGTGGGGCAGATCACCGTGCCGATATCGCGGCCGTCCATTACCGCCCCCGGACTGCCGCCCGGCGGATGGGCCAGGAAGTTTTGCTGAAAATCCAACAGGGCGTCGCGCACGGCCGGGATGGCGGCGACATGGGACGCCGCCTTGCCGACCGTATCGGTCCGGATGGCCGGATCGCCGGCGCGGTTGAAGTCGATGGTCTGGGCGCCGCGCAAGGCGTCCGCCTCATTCTGCGGGTCACCCTTGGCGTCCAGGACGGCAAGCGCGGTGAGGCGATACAGTGCGCCCGAATCCAGATGGGCGAAGCCGAAATGCTGGGCCAGCTTCTTGGCCAGGGTGCCTTTGCCGCTGGCCGCGGTACCGTCGACGGCGATGACGATGGAGCTCATGGCGTTTCCATAACCGCGCCGAGACCCCGCATCAAATCCTGGTACTCCGGAAATGATGTCGCGATCATGGTGACGTCGTCCACCGTCACGGACTTTTCGCTGGCCAATCCCATGGTGAGGAAGCTCATCGCGATACGATGATCCATATGGGTCGACACCGTGCCGCCGCCGCGCACGGCGCCGCCTTCCACGATCAAGTCGTCGCCTTCGATTTCATAACGGACACCATTGGCTTTGAGCCCGCGTGCCACGGCTTCCAGACGATCGCTTTCCTTAACCCGCAATTCTTCCAAACCGCGCATGGCCGTCTTGCCCTGGGCAAAGGATGCCGCAACCGCCAGGATGGGATATTCATCAATCATCGAAGGCGCACGTTCGGCGGGCACTTCCACGCCTTTCAACTCGGAATGGCGCACCACAAGATCGCCGATCTCCTCGCCCCCGCTGGTGCGCCAATTCTTAATTTCAATCCTTGCGCCCATTTCCTGCAGTGTCTGAATTAGCCCAGCGCGGCGGGGATTGAGCAGGATGGCGGGCAATTCGATTTCGGAGCCGGGCACGATCAGGGCCGAGACCAGCGGAAATGCGGCGCTCGACGGATCACGCGGCACTTCGACCACGCAGCCGGTGAGCTTGGCCGGGCCTTCCAGACGGATGACTTCGCCGCCTTCCGGGCGCGGCGTGATGCTGATGTTGGCGCCAAACGCCGCCAGCATCTTCTCGGTGTGATCGCGGGTCAGTGTGGTTTGGGTAATGGCCGTGGTGCCTCGCGCATTGAGCGCCGCCAGCAGCAGCGCAGATTTCACCTGGGCGGAGGCCACTTTCACAGTTTCGGTAATCGCTTGCGCCTCTCGTGCCCCATGCAGGGTGAGCGGCATCAACGCCTTGGGTCCCTGCCCTGCATAGCGGACACCGAAGGCCTTGAGTGGGTCGACCACCCGGGCCATAGGGCGTGAACGCAGGGAGGCATCGCCGGTAAACACCGCCGTAATCGGTGTGGTGGCCATCGCCCCCATCACCAGCCGCGATCCCGTGCCCGAATTGCCGAAATCCAGTTCGGAGGCTGGGGATCTCCATCGTCCCACACCGGTGCCCTTTACCCGCCAGCGGCCCGGCCCCTCGGCGGTCAAATCCGCGCCAAATCCCCGCAAGGCGCCGGCGGTGGAATGGACGTCGCCGGATTCCAAAAGGCCCGAAATGCGGGTTTCCCCTTCCGCCAGGGCCCCCAGGATCAGCGCCCGCTGGGAAATGGACTTATCGCCCGGAACTTGGACCGTCCCCTTAAGGGGGCCGGAGCGGCGGGCGCGCAGAGGGGCGGGATTGGCGTTATCCATCAGGGGCTTCAAAAGACCTTTACAGGCGGGGCAACCCGTGGCAAACGCGCCCCTCCGATAACCCCTTCTTCACGGGAAGATCATCTTGGTCAAGGCAGATCTTGGAACCAAACGGGCTTGTCCCAGCTGCAATGCGCGGTTTTACGACCTCGCCAAGCGGCCGATCGAGTGCCCCAAATGCGGTTTCAGCTATGAGCCCGAGGCGCTGTTCAAGCAGCGCCGCAGCCGCGCCGCGGAAACCGCCGAGGCGAGCGTGATCGCCGCCGCGGAGACCGAGGACGAAGAGGAAGACGACGAGGATGAGGACAATGAGTCCGAATCCGAGGACGAGGAAGAGGAGGCCGTGACCCCGCAGGAAGCCCCGCTGAACGTGGCGGCGACCGGCGAGGATGAAGACGAAGAAGCCGAGGAAGAGGAAGCCGAGGCGGAATCGGGCATGTCGGTGGTGGACGCCGACGAAGCCGAGGACATCGAGGATATCGAGGTCGAGGACGACGAGGACGAGGAAGACGACGATCTTCTGGGCGAAGTGGAAGACGAGGAAGACGATGTCTCCGGCATCATCGATCCCGGCATCTCCAAGGACGAAAGCTAGTAGTTGTTTCTTAAAGCCGCCTTGCTAAACGAGGCGCGCGGACCGGACCACCAGGCCGGTTCCGATTGGTACGGGGCCATAGCTCAGCTGGGAGAGCGCCTGCATGGCATGCAGGAGGTCAGCGGTTCGATCCCGCTTGGCTCCACCAATTTTCCGCCCTACAGCGGAACCCCCATTTCATCACCAGTAGCGGACAATTGGTGGAGCCAAGCGCCCGTAGCGATGTCAGGCTGCCCTTAGCGGCAGCGTAAGGGCAGCCGCCCGGACATCGCGGAGGGGCGCAGGCGGCCAAACGGTAAACTGCAAGGCAACAGCAAAACAATTCGCCATGGGAGCTCAAGGCGGAAAATTGGTGGAGCCAAGCGCCCGTAGCGGCACCGGTCTAGACTTGGCCAAACACCTATTTCCCAGCCGCCTTCTGCAGCCGCGCCGCCGTCATTCTGGCCTTGAGTTGCCGGGCCAGCTGCTTACCGCTCAGCTGATGGATTTCCCGCAAGGAAAAGCCTTCGCGCGTCAAGATCGCGCGAACTTGACTCACCTGGGAATAGTCGCCGCTGTCCGCGAGCTCAAAGGCCCGCTTGATGAATTCGCTGTTCGACATGAAAGCGAGGCCTAATCGGCCTCCCTGCACTTTTAAAAATCGATTGAAAAATACCTATTGGAGCAGCTTACCACCAATGCTCGAATTTGAACCAGCGTCCGGCTTTGTAACCTTGGAAACGCACCCAACTCGCCAAAATCTAAGGCGCGGTGGTTGTCGGAGCGCTTTGCAAGTTGGGCTGGGAACCATTGCCGCCGCCGGATCCCGCCGCCCCCACGACTATCGCAATAATGGCGCTGGCGCCCACCAGGGCCAGGCCGGTGCGCGGAAGTTGAGCAACGCGAACGCCGGCCGAGCGGCCGGGCTTGAGCGGGCCGCTCTGTTGACCGTTGCGCGGCGCAGCGCCATCTGCGTTGGCGGCCTGCGCCCACAGCGCAAGAAGCACTGCCGCCGATAAGGCCGTAAAATTTCTCATCCCTCGAATCTTCTTATGCTAAGCGCTTATATCTCCAAGCAATTTGACGGAATTGCGACAGCCCGGCGCGACTTGATACCGGGGCTTTGTCATTATGACGTTCGTCGAACTGTCGGCGGCGCCAGAGGGATCGGTTGGATTGAATAATCAAAATGCTCCCTCTAAAGACGGGGCATGCGTTTTTCCGGCAAACACATTTTGGTGACAGGGGCGGCCTCGGGGCTGGGGCTCGCCATCGCCCAAGCGGCGCAGGCCGAAGGTGGCACCGTCATTGCCCTCGACCGAGCGGCCGCGCCCTTGGAGAACAGCCGCATCTGCGACATCACCGATGAGGCGCAGGTTCGGGACGTTATCGCCGGTCTCAGCCGCCTCGACGCCCTGGTCAACAGCGCCGGTATCGCCCGGCGCGCCAAGGTTGACGAAACCAACTTGGCGGATTTCGACGCGGTGATGGCGGTGAATGTGCGGGGCACATTCTTGGTGTCGAAACATGCCCTTCCCTTGCTCAAGGTTCAGGGGGGCTCCATCCTCAATCTTTCCTCAGGCGTGGCGACCACGGGATTGCGCAATCGTGCCGCCTATACCGCCAGCAAGGGCGCCATTCTTTCGCTGACGCGCAACATGGCGCTGGATTATGCCGGCGACAAAGTGCGGGTGAACTGCCTTTGTCCAGGCTTCGTCAACACGCCGCTGCTGTCGACCTTGCCGTCCGAGCGCCGCGCCCGCCTGACGGCGCTGCATCCTTTGGGCCGCTTGGGAGAGCCTGAAGACATTGCACATATGGCGTTGTTCTTAATGTCGGACCAGGCCTCCTGGATTACCGGACAAGCAATCGCTGTGGATGGAGGTTTCAACATCGGCCACGGTGACGATGTCTGAGCACTAACACGACATAATTCAGACAAGACAGTTTTCTAGACCCGGCACTACACTCGACAGTCCAAACGGAATTGGGCCTTTGACCGCTTTCCTCGACGCCCGCACGCTTCCTTCCGGCACGATATTGGAGCCCGACATCGCCATCATCGGCGGCGGTCCGGCCGGCATCAGCCTGGCGCTGGCGCTGGCGGACACGCCGTTGAACATCCTGTTGCTGGAGTCGGGCGGGCTGAATTTCGATCCCGCCAACCAGAAGATGTATGGCGGCGCCCAAAGCGGCGTTCCCTATATCGCGTTGGACGCGGGTCGGCTGCGTTTCCTGGGCGGAAGCACCAACCATTGGGGCGGTTGGTGCCGGCCGCTGGACGAAATCGATTTCGAGGCGCGCCAATGGCTGCCGCATTCCGGCTGGCCTTTTCCAAGAACAACACTGGAACCCTATTATCAGCGCGCCCAGTCTTTGGTTGAGGCCGGACCATGGCTATACGACAAGACTGCTACCGGCATGGCCGCCCAAGGTCCCCCGCTCCCCATGGGCGAAGGCGGGGTCTATACAAGCTGGTTTCAATTCTCCAAGACGCGCGACAGCGAACTGCCGACCTATTTCGGCCACCGCTACGAAGGCCAATTGAAACTGGCGCCCCGGGTGAAGCCGCTTCTTCAAGGCAATGTCACCGGCATCCGCCTGTCATCCAATGGCCGGCAAGTCGACCGGCTGGATGTCGGCACCCTCACGGGCAAGACATTCACGGTGACGCCGCGGATCACCATCCTGGCCGCCGGCGGCATGGAGAATGCCAGGCTGTTGCTGGTTTCCAATGACGTCATGAAGACAGGTGCCGGCAATCAAAACGACCTGGTCGGCCGGTTTTTCGCGGACAATCCCATTCCCCGCAATGTCGCCACCTTGGTATCCTTTGCCGGTCCGCTGCCGGCTTACTACGGCGCAAACCTGGCGCTCGATCGCGGTCCGGTGGTGCGCGCCACATTTTCGCCCACCGACGCCTTTCGCCGCGCCACCCATGTCGCGGCGTCCTTGACCACGGTGGAACAAGGCGTGGAGTTGGACGAAAAAGGCACGGCCGCGGTCGTTACCACCGCCATCGCGCTGGGCGTGGATGCCTCCAATGCCAAAGCCTATTCCTTGGGCTGCGGGATGGAGTTGAACCCGGATCCCGAACGCCGGTTGACGCTGTCGGATGAGAAAGACGCGTTGGGATTGCCGCGGCTGAAACTCGCCATGCGCATGGCCGATTCCGATTTCCTGCTCTATCACGCCACCATGCGCGAGTTGGGACGCCAGCTCTTGATGTCCAAGTCCGGAATGGTTCGCATCAATCCGCACCAGGAATGGTCCAAGAACATGGACTGGGGCAATCATCACCTGGGCACGACCCGCATGCATGACGATCCCAAGCAGGGCGTGGTCAATGCCGATGGCCGTGTCCACGGCATCGCCAATCTCTATGTCGCGGGCAGCTCGCTCTTTCCCACCTATGGCGCATCCAATCCCACCTTGAACCTGATCGCACTGACCTTGAAGTTGGCGGATCATCTCAAAAAGGCGGCGTTATGAAACGCAGGACTGTTTTGGGCGGCGTGGCGGCGGTCGGTGCGGTTGTGGCGGCGGGCTTGTACCGCTTCACCGACTTGTTCGTGAAACACTATCCGCCCACACCCTATGACGGCGTGCTGGCAGCCCTCACGGACCGGGACGAAGCGGCCAAGTTTGGCGCCTTGATGCGGGACGCCGGCACGCCGGAGTCGTTGGCGGCCAAGCTGCGCGCCATTGGCAACCCAAACGCTTTGGCGCGGGCTGCCCAATCCGACATCGCAGCGGGGCGGCTGAGCGAAGTGGACGGCTGGATTGTTCCGGAATGCGTTGCCCTGCTGTCGGCGCTGGCGGCCAAGGTCTAGGCGGGCTTGGCGGGGATCAATCCCCGCAAGGAGTTTCCGAAAAAGACCTCGCCCGACAGATCGTCCGGCGTCAGCCTTGCCTCTTGCGCCGTACCATCTGCGATCAATTCCGCGCGCAAGCAGCCATTCAAAAGGCCTGCGTCCAATGGCGGAGTCAGGAGAATATCCCCTCGCCGCACAAAAACGTTGCTGCGGACGCCTTCGGTAACCTCGCCGCGTTGGTTGAGGAAGAGCACTTCGTCCGTGCCGCACCGCTTCACTTCGCTCTCATACACCCCGCGCCAATTGGTCTTGTGGCGCAGCACGAGATCGTCGCTGTGGGTGCGCTCGCGCGAAATCGCATAGCTCCAATACGCAGGATTGGGCGGCAGTTCCTGCGCCGTCGCGTCGTGATGGCCTGCCTCATCCAAGGTCAGCCGCACCCGCAGCGGCCCCGCGCCTCCCGCCACCGCCTTATCGAGAGCCAGGCGCGCTGCGTCCGGATCAAAGGCCAGGCCAAAGACCCGCGCGGATTTGGCCAGTCGCGCCAAATGCGCGTTGAGACGGACAAAGCCATTTTGCCACTTCACGGTTTCGATCAGAGCCAAGGGTTTGCGCACGGTCTCGAAAAATCGTGCCTTGAGCAGGCATTCGGCATATTCGGTATCCGCGGCCGAATCCTGTACCACGCCGCCGCCGATTCCCAATTCGCCTTCCCCGCCCGTAATCGTCAGTGTACGGATCGCGACGTTGAAACGTGCCCTGCCGTCCGGGGCGAAACAACCGAGGGCGCCGCAATAGGCCCCGCGCGGACTGTCTTCCAACCCACGCAAAATCTCCATGGCACGTATCTTCGGCGCCCCGGTCACCGAGCCGCAGGGAAACAGCGCCTTCAAGATTTCGGCAATGCCGGCCTCGGGGCGTTTGTCGGCCATGACGGTGGAAACCATAGTATGCAAGGTCGGATAGGTCTCGACTTTGAACAGGTCTCGGACATCCACACTGCCGGCTTGCGCGATGCGGCTGAGATCGTTGCGGATCAGGTCCACGATCATCAGATTTTCGGCGCGATCCTTTGGGCTTGCGGCAAGTCGCGCGCGGTCCGCCTCATCGTCGTTCCCCCGCGCAGCCGTGCCTTTCATCGGCCTGACCGCAATCCGGCCGTCCGCCGCAAGATCGAAAAACAATTCCGGCGACAGGCTGAGGATCTGCCGTTCACCGTCATCGATGAAGCCGCAATATCGCGCGCCGCTCGCAGCCAGAAGCTGCTCGTACAGCGCGCGCGCCTCGCCCGCGAAGGCAAAGCGGGCCCGCATGCTGAGATTGGCCTGATAGATGTCGCCGGCAGCGATGTAGTCCTTGACCCGACCGAAGCGGGCGACGTAACGCGCCTCGTTCCATTCCGGGCGCAGCGGGCCGGCATAGGCACGCCCCGCCAAGTCAGGCGCACAGCTTCCCGGCGGGCCGAACACGCCCAACCGCAGCAGCGGGCCGGGCCTTGAGGCATCTGTTAAGCGTGGTTCCAGGGCATGGCCCAGTTCATATGCCAACCAGCCGGCCACATGACGGCCCTGCCCCAGGGCGATCTCCACCGCCGCCAAGGCAGCGGGAATTTGGCAAGGCGCGTCAGCCCGGATGACCGCATGCGGTGCCGAAAACACCCGCCTTGGGCCGTCGTCCAGGATAACCAGCATGGCGGGCTTTGTGCCTGCCCAGGCCGCAGGGTTCAACCATCGCCCAGATACAATTTACGGTTGAGTTGCCATTGCCACTGCACCTTGAACGCCGGTTCCTGCAACCTATTTACATTCTATCGGCGGCCCATTCAGGGCGCCGGACAGCCGCTCAAAGGAGGGCTGGATGAACAGGCACACGGCATTCGGAAGCCCGTACCTACTGGGCTTCGAGCATCTGGAAAGACTGTTGGAGCGCACCGCGCGCAACGCCGGGGACTCCTATCCACCCTACAATATCGAAGCTTCCGGCGAAGACGGCATCCGCATCACGCTCGCGGTAGCGGGCTTCTCGAAAGAGGAGCTCAGCGTCACCGAAGAGGATCGTCAATTGGTCGTCCGGGGGCGCCAGATGGAACCAAACGGCAAAACGTTCCTTCATCGCGGCATTGCAGCGCGACAATTTTTGCGCAGCTTCGTCCTGGCAGACGGCATCGAAGTCATCTCTGCCGCGTTGGAAAATGGATTGCTCAAGATCGATTTGGCCCGCAAGCAGGTCCAGCCCAGCCTGCGGGTCGTAGAAATCAAGACTGGAGGCTTAAAATGACGGACAGATTTGAGAGCGATGAGATTGAGGACCAGCAGTTTGTGCCGGGCCGGCTAACTTATATCAAGCCCACCGGCAGCGAAGAGGCGCACCGCCTTGGCCTTCTTCCCGCCAACATTGATCTGCCCGACGGCATGAAGCTGTATGTCTTGCATGCCGAAGACGGCAGCGTGCTGGGCTTCACCGACGGCTATGCCAGCGCCTATGGCGCCGCCGTGCAGAACCAGCTCACGCCGGTCAGCCTCCACTAACCGGGCAAACGAAACAGGGAAAGCCGCGGGGTAAATCATCCCGCGGCTTTTTGTTTACGGCTTCTTCTGTTTAAAGTGAGGCCATGGAAAAGACATGTTTGGCGCTCGCCTTCACTTTGCTGTTTGCCGCTTCGGCCCTGGCGCAGGAGCAGCCGCCGCCGGCCGATATCAACGGCGCCCCTGCCGCCCAACCGGAGGCGCAGCCCAGCCCGCAAGCGGTGACGCCGGCGCCTGCAAACCCGCCCATGACGGGACCCAAGATTCTGATCTCCACCTCCATGGGCGACATCACGCTGCAGCTGGATTCCATGCGGGCGCCCAAAAGCGTCTCCAATGTGCTGCGCTATGTGCGGGAAAAGCATTACGACAACACCGCTTTTTACCGGGTGGCGAAAGGCTTCGTGATCCAGATGGGCAGCTTCGACGCCAATGGTAAGGGACGCGGCATTCATCCCGGCGGCGTGCCCTTGGAAGCCAATAACGGCCTGTCCAACCTGCGCGGCACAGTCGCTTTGGGCCGCACGGAGGAGCCCGACAGCGCCACCGCGGAATTCTACATCAACCTGGTGGACAACACGCCGCTCGACCATAAGCCGGACGATCCCGGCAACACCACCGGCTATGCCGTGTTCGGCCAGGTGATTTCAGGAATGGATGTGGTGGATGCGATCGGCGTGGTGCCGACGGGCGACAATGGACCGATGCCCGGTCAGGCGCCAGTCACGCCCATCATCGTGAAGAAGGTATCGCTTCTCAAATAAAGCGATTAGGCGGCAGTTGCCGCGCCGTCCTTATCGCCAGTAAGGATCGAGTAGAGTGCTTCCGGCGATTTCGCCGCGCGTAGCTTATCGCAAGTTGCCCTGTCGCGCAAAAGGCGGGAGACTCGCGCCAGCGCCTTGAGATGGTCGGCACCGGCATTTTCCGGCGCGAGCAGCATGAACACCAGATC
>Ga0105243_10004336_pt1 | contig 11233 bp, 5 predicted proteins | sample KBSM34metaG_FD_81525 | JGI IMG/M metagenome (GOLD analysis project Ga0105243, IMG submission 81525) | Miscanthus rhizosphere microbial communities from Kellogg Biological Station, Michigan, USA - KBS M3-4 metaG | ecosystem: Host-associated > Plants > Roots > Rhizosphere > Soil | place: Michigan...
CAGATCGCGTTCCAGCGCGGCGAGGAACCGACGACGCCGTGCGTCGTCTCGGAAGTCGGCGATGACGAGCATGTCCGCGGTGACAATCTGTTCAGCTTCGCCGACGAACGCCGGAGGTGCCACGATCGCGCGCCGGTGCTGCGGAAACTCGAGGCGGCCGGGCGCTCGTCCGGCGCGGATCAGGGAATGGTACCGATCGCAGGCATTGCGGTACGCGACTCGCGCCGGGATCATCCATCCCGGCAGGAAGTCCGAGCCCGACAGCGAGCCTGCAGATGCGAGCATCACCTGAAGGGGAACCGCAGGCCCGACTGTCGCCACACTCGAGCCGGTTACCGTCTCCAGCCTCCGTCGGTACTCGCGATCGGCGCCCTTGCGAATCGAGTCGTAGAAGCCTGCCGAGACCAGTGCCACGTGACGGCGGAACATGATCGAGGGTTCCGCCATTGTGAGGGACATGCCTCGGTTGGTGGCGAACGAGAGATCGTCTGTCGCGCGAATGTGGCGTATCACGTTACCCACGCGCGCCGGGTGCGCAAGCAGATCCCTCACCTGGGTTTCGATGCGTTCGGGATGAGACCAGTCGTCCGAGTCGTGGAACGTGACGAACTCGCTGCTCAGACTCCCCAGGATCTCGTTTCTGCGAACGTAGGTTCCCGCGTTCTCCGCGTTTCGGACGACGCGAATTCTCTCATCCATCTCGGCGATCGCGGCGAACACGGCATCGAACTCGTGTCCCGACGCGTCGTCGGTCACGATGAGCTCCCAGTCCTGATACGACTGGGAGACGATTGACCTCACCGCGGTGAAGATCTCAGGTCCCGGTCGCCATGCGCTCATTACAATCGAGACCAACGGCCCCCGCGTCGAGCGTTCCGATTGGGCATGCAGTCGCGCGAATGGCGTGCCGTCGTCGTCAGTGAGCTCGACAGCGGCGAGGCCCGCCTCGCGGTAGATATCGTTCAGCTTCGCGAGTGAATCTTCGTGGGAACCGCCGAAGCGGGGATGGCTGAGCTCCATCTCAGCGACTGCGCGGGCCCAGGATGCGGGGTCCAGCGCGGTCAACACCGATCGAGCCTCGTCGTCGCGATCGAACAGGAGGAGGCCCGCGACGAGCCGAGCCGCACGCTCCTCGCTGAGCTGCCCGCCTCTGCGGTAACCCCGAGCGATGGCGCCGAGCACCGCCGACTCGCCCTCCGAGTCGAGACCGGACCCCAGGGCGTCCCACAGGATGGACAGCTCATCGATCGTGAGTCGTTCTTCACCGACATGCTCGTCGGACCCGACGAGCGTCGTGCGCAGACCATCCCAGTCGTGCTCACCGTGGGTCACGCGACGCGAGATGACCTCCAGCGCCCACGATGACGAGTTCCACATCGCGAACCGCGCGAGGCGGGCGAGATCGTAGGAGTCCTCGTCAAGCGACGAGGGCTCACCCGGGTCCGGCGTGATGGGGGGCGCTTGTTCACGATGCAGAATGGTCAGGATGTTGCGTTCCACTACTCACTCCAGTGCGGGGAGGGGGCCGAGCCGTGCAACGCAGACTCTCGCACTCGACCGTCGGAGGCATGATCATGTACCGCCCAGCGTATCCGAGACGTTCAGCCGCGACATACGACGAAAGGAGCCGGTGACGTGATGCTCGCCACGGCGGCAGAGGTGGTCGAGTTCGACCGAGAAGGAGCCGATATCCGTTCGCGGTGGTTTCGGGGCGAGCTCGGGCGCTCCGACGTGCGACGCTTGCGACAGCGCCTTGATCGCGGCTTCGACCAGGGCGCAGGCGCGACCCTGTGTGATATCGAAACCTCAGTATCCGGAACGAGCGAGCTCAACCCTCTGTTGCACACGCGCTCTCCGATCGGGGGGAACGGCTCCGTCCTCGAGCATCACCACGGCGAGACGGAGGACCTGCGATTGCCGGAGCGTGGCGCTGCGACGCACTGGGTGGAGGCAGGGTCGGTCGCCATCCCGTTTCGCGTCCACGTCGCGAAATCTCCTTTGCTGATTGTCGCGCTACACGGCGTTCTGCGCCGCGACAAGTACGTTCTGCCGAGGTTCGAATGGCTCAACTCGCTCCGACCCCTCGGACACAGTGTGATTTCGTTCGGTGACCCCACAATGGACCTCGCCTCGATGGAAGGCGGTTGGTGGCTCGGCACCGCGCTCATGGACGCCGTGCCGAGGATGGCTGAGATCGTCCGTCGGGCCGCGGACCAGCTCGGCGCTCACGACGTTGTTCTCACGGGGTCTTCGATGGGAGGATTCGGTGCGCTTCAGCTCGGCGCGTTCCTCCCGAGTGCTACCGTCGTCGTCTTCAACCCGCAAACCGACCTGCGCAAGTACCACGCAACGCGAGTCGCTCGCGCTGCGATGGGCGCTGTCTTCGGGGCGGACGGCGAGCCCGCGGAACCGCGAGTTGATGTGGCCGCAAGGTACGCGCAGGTCGGTGCTGCGCCGACGCGAATCCGCTACGTCACCAACGTGGGCGATGCGCACCACATCGAAGCGCATTTCGAGCCGTTCGCCGCAGCCCTCGCCGACCGCGGGTGTGGGTCCGTGATCGAGCGTTCAGATCGAGACGACGGGCCCGGCCACGTCAAGATCCCACGTGATGCGTTCGTCTCCGTGATCACGGAGGAAACCGATCGGCTCCACGCCGCTCGCACCGCCGACGTGTGAGGGTCCTCGCCGCGGGGTCCGATCCGCGAAGTCTGGCCTCACGGCTCGGGTTTCCTCAGCCAACCGTGCCGAGGATCGCCTGAATACGCAGGGAGAGTCTCGACAGTGCCTCGCGCGCGTCATCGATCGCCGGCGCAAGCGTGCCGAGACGCGGGGGCAACAACTCGATGTACTCGGAGAGTCGGTGGTAGGGGCCCACGAGGCTCCCCAGGTCAACCGCATCCAAGAGGCGCTTCAGTTTCTGAGGATCCGCTGCCGAGCCGATCGGATACGCGCCCTCCGTTGCTCCGATGATGAGACCGTGGGCGCGATCGCTGATCACCGCAAGTGAGCGTCCATACACCGCTCGCGTGTGGGCATCCAGCACATCGTGGGAGAAGCTCGGTGATCGGAGGTACGTGCCGCCGAGTTCGGATGCCATCCGGACGGCTCGCGGCGCATCCCGAGCTACTTGAGCAATCGTCACAATCCGTCGGGACGTCGCATCGGCAAGTCGACGGACCGCGGCGAACCATACGTCGTCGGGATATGGCCGGTCGTATCGGAGCGTCACGGAGATCAGATCTCGGGACGGCTCCGGGGCCCACACCTCCGTCAACGAGCCCAGCGCAAAAGCCCAGTCGGGGTTCACCGTACCGAAGCCCGCTGCCTCCTGCGATCCCGCCTCGCGCCAGGACACGATGTCTGCTTCGCGGAATGCCGTTCGGAAGTTGACGTTCACGGCATCGCGGGGATCTTTGATCCCGATCCCCGCTGCGATGATCGCACCACCCCGACGGGCGAGATCGAGCTCCCTTGATCTCAGCATCGTGGGGTAGGCCTGGACACCGGCCAGATCGATCTCACCAGCGTTGAACACATGAATCGGGCCCGCGTCGGTCTGTGGGGATGCGAGCCACTGCGCGCGATTCTCATACCAGACGCTGTGTTCGGGCAGGCTCAGCCCGGCAACGTAATCCGACGTCTGCGATTTGCCGATCAGATGCAGGCGCCGATGCGGCGCAGCCAGTGCCCTGACGTAGCTCTTGCGGAGCGCGGAGTCTCCAAGATTGTCATCCTGTCCGGACACGTCAACCAGAATGTGCTGAAGAGCGTGCGTCGGCATGGAAACACCCTACTGACGACGAGGGGTTCCATTGAACCCGAGGGGGTTTCCTGGATTCGCGCACCCCGCTGGACTCCGCACCCTCGATGCTCGGTCGGTGTCCTCGACGGCGTCGCGGGCCGGGGCGCACCTCGCGGTGCGGTGCGGCGCTGAGCCGACTCGCTCAGCCCGGTTGCTCCGAGCGGAGCGCGTCCCGCTCCTGCACGACCCGCTCCAGTCGGCGTCGAAGACGGTTGTGCTTGCGAACCGCCGCTGCCAGCTGCGATGCATCCATGCCCTGGCGTTGCTGCGCGAGCTCTGCGTGCGCTTCGCGGCGTCGGCGCCGTATCCCGTCATTCGTCATGAGCCGATAAGTCTTTCCGGGCTGGACGAGGGCAGCCAACTGTTCGGGCGACGCGGTCCACGGCTCGTGGGGGAATTCAAAGTAGCGATATCGCTCGTCCTGCAGGGGCAGGAGGTCGATATCCGGCCGCTGCGCAGGATTGAAGATGCCCGAGACGGGCAGGAATATCTGTTGCACATGTGGAGACAACCAGGTCGCGAGCCAGCTGAACGTGCTGACGCCGATGACCACGTTGTGTGCGCTGCGGAGAAGTTCGAAGTCTGAGGCGGGCGAAACGCTCTCGAGGACCGAGCAGCCGGCGAATCGACGCCGTATGGCCTCCGAGTAGGCATCATCACCGAGTTGCCCGACGATGACCGGCTCGAGACCGCTCGACTCCGCGATCTGGGTGAAGAAGTCGACCGGGACGGGACCGTAGTCCTCGTGCGCGTCGCGAAGGATCTCCTTCCCGCGGACGTTGATGACGAGCGAGCCCGCGCCGACGAGGCTCTCGTCCACCTCGCACACACGCGGGAACAGCTTTGCCATCTCGGCTCGGTCCGAGTAGTACTCCAATCGCTGGACGAAAGCCCGGAGCCGTACACCGTCGTACACCCCGGAAACGAGGAGATGGGCGATCTCCTGCATGTCGACCTGGTGGACCGGCGGGAGGTCCAGTTCGAACTCTGGAGCACCGATGGGGCCGAAGTCGATGCCGAACTCCGGGATGCGCACGTCGCCGATGACGATTTCCGGTACCAACGACTGGAGGCGCCGGGCGAACATGTACTGGAACATCGTGTTCCCCAGCCCGCCGACCCTGTCGATGTGGATCGGGATCATTCGCTCCTCCATCCGTACGCGATGTCGTGGACGTAACGTATCAGTCGCGTGCGGTGGCCTCTGGGGCGGCTAGGGCTTGGTGACCGTGATTCGCGCCGTCGAGTTGACGGTGATCCCGTCGGCCGTGGCTTTCACGGTAAGCGTCGCGCGCCCGGGCTTCACAGCGGTGACGACCCCCGTTGACGACACCTTGAGAACAGTCGGATCGGAGGACGCATAGGTCAAGCGCGCCCGGGTGAAGGCGCCGCCCGTGCTGTCTTTGGGTTTCGCGATCACCGTCGCCGTTTTGCCCATGACAATGGTCGCCGGGACTCCCGTAAAGGGGACGGAGCCCAACCGCGACGGTGGAACCGGATCGGCACTCGCTGGTGCGAGAACGACTTCGATGTAGGCCCCCTTGCCAGACTCCTTCGACGACATGGAGACGACCACGGCGTTCGCGCCGGCGTTGTCCTGAGCGAGTGCGTAGGACGCCGTCTTGGTCTTGTTCGCGACGAGCGTCGCCACGCTCTTGGTCACGTTGGCGGACTGTACCTGCTCGGTCTTGGTCGCCAGGAGGCTGGCCACGGTCGCACCGCTCGCCGGTCGTGATGAATAGGTTAGCGACGACTCCGACCAGGAGGCACTGACCGTGTGGAGGTCGACGCGCGATGTCGAGACGGTCGACGTGTCTTTGATCACTGCGGGCACAGACAGGACCGCGGAGCGTACCTCGCGGCCCATGATGGGACTCAGATCGAACGCCATATAGCCGATGCGCTCGATCGCCGCCGAAGTGGTCGGTTTGTTGAGAATGATCGCTGAGCTGCCGAAGTTCGTCGTCGGAGTGGAACCTGCGGCGAAGGTGTCGCGCAGGACGGGGATCCTGATCCGTGTCGGATCGCTCACGGAGACGGCGAGCGTCGTTGTGGTAGACACGCCGTCCTCGGAGGTGACGACCGCGCCCACCTGGACCGATCCTCGCGAGAGGGCCTTCCACGCGCCCGATGCGCCGACCGACAGCACCTTCGGGTCGCTCGTCACCCATCGTGTCGTGGCCGTCCGCGAACCCCCGCTCGCCGACCACGCGGCGTCCACGGTGCCTTGGCCGGAAGCACCCACCGTCGGTGCTCTGTCGAACCCCGACAGTGTCGCGGAAGTCGGGATGGCCGCAGGTCGCATCACATTCTCTGCGGACGCGTCGTATCTCAAGAAGACCGCCTCAGCGATCTGCGCGTCGCCGTTGGGCACGGTGAGCCGTATGTATCTGATGGGCGAGGTCGTGCCGAGTGGGAACGACAGCGTCGCGGTGGGGCCGGTGAACGTCGCTGTCACGGGTGCCGACCAGACCGTCCGGTCGGAGGAGGTCTCGAGCTGGAACCGCGACGAGGTGTAGGTGCCGCTTGCCAGGGTCAGCATCACGGATCGTACGGGGATCGTCTCATTGAGACGCCACACCAGTGACCTCGAGGACTCGGAGGCCGGGTCCCAGGCGGTGTCCGGACGACCGTCCACCGTGCGGGAACGCGGATCTCGGGATACGCGGCCGTCGACCACGGCAGGATCACCTGTCACGAGGAAACGCACCAGGTATGTCGTCGGCCGCGCGCTCCCGTCGGTCACGGTGACACGAGCCGCCATCGTCGACCTCGTCGCCTGGACGATCGATATCGTTCCCGGTCCCGTCGCGGCGACTTTCGGCAGAGCGGACGGGTCGGCGACCGCCACATCGTATGCGGCCGTCTGCGGAGAGAAGCCAGCCACAGCCTTGCCGCCGACGGTGAGCCCCGCCAGCGTGCTGGCCGCTCCTAGCGCCTTCCACGATGACAGGGCGGTCACGCTGGCGGCGCTCGGCGCGTTCGCCGCGTCCATCCCGAGCGTGAGAGGTGTGAATTGCACAGCCAGCGTCGTCGTGGTTCCGGCAGCGGCGGAGAACCAGATGGAAAGGCGCCGTACACCGTCGTTGGACTCCTGCGCCGGTTGCGGTGAGGAGGGGAGGGCGGATGCGGGCATGTCCGTGAAAGTCGCATTCCCGGCGGAGACGATGCGTGCCAGCAGGCGTTCGCCGTTCTGCGCCAGAACGGCCGAACGGCCGTCGGCAGAAATGTCGATGACGGCCCGCGTGTGCATGCCCCACAGGGCGTCAGTCGTTGTGGTGCTCGTGATCTCGTCCTGCACCAGCACCTGAGCCCGGCTGCCGAACAGCCGAACGCCCCGCTTCCACGAGCTGACGGTGCCGGCGAAGGTCGGGCTCGCGTCGGTCGTCGCTAGGAATGCGTCCGGGCTGGCCGAGGCGAGCCCCGCCGTGGTCGCGGACGGCTGTGCTGCGTTCGCCTTCGTGGGGGCGATTGTCAACGTGTTGTGGCCGATCGTCGAGGCTCGGTAGTAACTCCACCGGGCGCTCGATCGGGCCGGGTCGGTGAGGTCGTAGGTGGCCGGTTCGGTCCCGAGTTCCACGGCCCACTCCTGGCCGAGAGCGGCGAGTTGGAAGTCGCCGGCATCGATGTGCTGGTGGGGAGCCGAGAACCCGCTGGCCGTCCGGAAGGCGATGTAGGTCGCGTCCGGACTCGTCGTGGACGAGCGAGCGGTCGTGATGCCGGTCTTGTAGCTCGAGTTCAGCGTGCCCGTTGACGGGGCAGCGGTCTTCCATGCGGGATCACGCATCATCAGTTGCTGCGCCGCTCGTGTGTTCGCCCCGGAGACGTCGCCGGCCGCGGTTGCGCCGAGGCTGGGAGACCCGTAGAGGCGCGCAAGGCCCGCGAGTGGCAGGTTGATCACGCCGGGCAGAGACGAGGAGTCGGCGAAGTTGTACAGGCTGTCGTCCGCGCTCCTCAGGTCGAGTGCGAAGGTCGCGGTCTTGGAGAGGCCCCCGACGGAGGCGAGGCCGTAGTCGGTGCCGGTTGCGCTCTTGAGCGACAGTATCGCCGCGGTGGCGGAGCGCGTCGCGTATGCCCAGTACGTCGGCCCCTCCGCGAACCCGCCATCGGGGTCATACTCGGCGAGGCCGCTACGGATACTCTTCGACGCTCCGGCGAGGACGCTCTGCACCGTCGAGCTCGCATCGTCCTTCGCCACGGCGAGGGCGCCGATGATCATCGTCGAGTTGATGATCGTGTTGATGTTCGTGTTCGCTTCGCGCCAATTGCCGAGATAGCGATAAGGGCTCTTCGCGCCGCTCGCCAGAGCGTAGATCTTCAGGGAGGGTTCGAGACCGAGTTTCACGATGGCCGTGCGCAACTGTGAACGCTGAGCCTGACTCCATGCTGTGTTCGCCCAGTCGTACGCGATGGCGGCGGCGTAGGTGAGCTCTGCGCCATCGAGCATGTGATCTGGATTCCACGAGGTGAGCTGGGTCGCCGCGCCCAGGTCACGCCACAGCAGGTCGAGATAGCTCTTGTCGCCGGAGAGCACCCATGCCACAACGAGCGTGTAGCTGCGGTCGCCGAGTTCGGTCGCCGCGCCCAGCATGCGCCCGCCCGAGACGCTGAAATCGATTCGTGGGGCACTGCGCAGGCTTTCCGCTGCAGCAATGACGCGGTCAGCGAGTACTTTGCTGAATGGATCCTGAGCGGATTGGGTACGGACCTGTTCGATGCGGGCCGCATCGGCCATCAACCGCGGGTGGGACGATGTCACATCGCCGGTACTCGGTGAGGCGGCCGCGGCGACCGGTGGCGCTGCGAATGCAGTCGGAGCAACCGTGAGCGAGGCTGCAATCACGGTGATCGCCAACGCGAGGCTGGATAGTGGCCGCGGTCTGCGTCGACGTGCTCTCACCCTGATTCGCAACGATCTTCCGACTCCCTGCCACGCCGAGCGTCCGCGGGCGGGGGGCGAACGGGGCCGTGGTTCCCTTATTGTCGGGGCAGTGGTGACGGAGCGCAACTTCTCCACCACAGCGCGCGATTCCCCTGACAACGCGGGCGTGGTCGTCAGCGCCAGAGCGCGACCACCCTCGACAAATCGCTGCCGCTAGTATTGAGCGCAGCGTTCGGGTCGCGCCGCCCCGCTTTTGTGACGCTGAAGCCCGGGAGGTGTGGTGACGTTGGTGAATTCGCTCCCGAGCTCACATCCGGCTGGCTTGTTCGAGGTCGGGCAGCGTCCGCCGTTGGGGAAGTACCTGGCAGAAGCGTGGCGGATGCGTCGCTTCGCTCTCACCCTGGCCTCGTACCGACTCGTCGGCAGTTTGGTTCGCAACCGCCTCGGCGTCCTGTGGATCGTCCTTCGCCCGTTGATGACGGCCGTCATCTACGGAGTGATCTTCGGTGCCGTTCTGTCAAGCCAGGCCCGTCCCGCAGATTTCGTTCCGTATCTGATCACGGGCTTCTTCACTTTCGAGTTCTTCACCGGTTGTTTCGGCAATGGCTCGAAAGCGATCACCGCGAATTCCAAGCTCGTGCAGAGCCTCGGTTTTCCCCGCATTCTTCTGCCGGTGTCGGTCGTGGCCGAGCAGGCGATGAGAATGGTCCCCATCGTTGTCCTGCTCGCGGTGCTGTTGCTGATCTTCGGCCAGCCGATCACGTGGGCGTGGTTGCTGGTACTGCCGATATTGGCGCTGATGGCGGTGTTCAATCTCGGAGTCGTGCTGATCGTCGCGCGCATGTCGGTCCAGACGCGTGATGTTCAGCAACTCATCCCGATCGTGAACCGAGTGCTTCTCTACGCGAGCGCGGTCTTCTTTCAAGTGGACAAGGTGTTCGCTGACAATCCCGTCATCCTCACGATCGCCCATCTTGTGCCCACCTACGACTTCATCGCTCTCGTCCGCGGAGTGATGCTCCCTGCGCATCCCGCGCCGACGCTGGCCCTCATCGCCGCGCCCGTCTGGGCGCTGTTGGCGATCGTCATCGGAGTCGTCTACTTCTGGGATGCCGAGGCAAGGTACGGTCTCAGTGACTGACCTCCTGACGCCCCGCACGGCGGATTCGGCGGCGGACACGAGCCGTCGGCCGATGATCATCGCGGAGGACGCTCACGTGTCGTATCGCGTATACGCATCGGGGAAGCGGCTCAGCGCCCGCGAGAGCGTCTTGAACGTGAATGCCTTCCGAGGCGGACGGGGCCTGCATTCCGTACACGCGTTGCGGGGAGTCTCGTTCACCGCGAATGAGGGCGAAACGATCGGCGTCATCGGTCACAACGGCTCCGGCAAGTCAACACTATTTCGGGCCATGAGCGGGCTGATTCCCACCGTCGAGGGAACGATCTGGGCGGCTGACCGACCGGTCCTCCTCGGCGTGAACGCGGCTCTTGTTCCCGAGCTTTCGGGCGAGAACAACATCAAACTCGGTCTTCTCGCGATGGGATTCACCGCTGAGGAGGCCGCCGCTCGGGTCGATGAGATCGCGGACTTCGCGGAGCTCAATGAGTTCCTCTATCACCCGATGCGCACCTATTCCTCCGGCATGGGTGCTCGATTGAGGTTCGCTATCGCTTCTGCGAAAGCGCACTCGATCCTGCTGGTCGACGAGGCCCTGTCCGTCGGCGACCGTCGGTTCAAGCAGAAGAGCGAGCGCCGCATTCGTGAGCTCCGCGACAACGCCGGCCTCGTGATGATCGTGAGTCACTCTCTCGGCTCCCTGAAGGACACCTGCGACCGCGTTCTTTGGATACATAAGGGCGAACTGCGGGCCGATGGCCCGTCGAAGGAAGTGATCGACGACTACGTCCGTTGGACCAAGCAGAACACGAGCACAGCCGTCGGTGCGGCGACACCCACGGCAGGCAGGCACCGCACGGCGCCGAAGGAGGGCCTAGCCGCGGCAACTGACGTGGCCAGCGCACTGCTTCCTGAACCGCAGGACGCCGGGCGCGATGTCGGAAAGGAGACTTCTCGCCGCGATCCCGCCCGTCCACTGGAGCCCGCGGTTTCCGCCCTCGAGAAGCTCATCGCCGAAGCCGCCGAAGCCGCCGAAGAGGCGAAGGAGATCATCGCGCCTACCGAAGGGCTGCGGGCTGCGGCACGTCGTGAGCGCTACCGCCAGGAGGCATCTGAGCGCGCCCGGCGGCGGGTGCTGATCGGAGTGATCACCGGTGCGGCGATCCTGGTCGCTGCGGCGGCCGGTGCGGCTGTGGTCGCTCTCGGCACCCGTTCCCATGCCGGTGACGGCCAGAACTCCCGCCCGTTGTCTGCAGCTCCCGTTATCGGGACCTTCGCGGCAGCGACGTCCAGCGTTGCGTGCGCCGCCCCGGCGGGCACCGCTGATGTGGCTCTGAGCTGGAAGGCGGATGATGCGGTCTGGGTTTCCCTGGCACAGGGGTCTGCGCAGATCGACGCGATCGACCAACCCCTCGCCAGTGGCCTC
>Ga0105243_10004337_pt1 | contig 11233 bp, 12 predicted proteins | sample KBSM34metaG_FD_81525 | JGI IMG/M metagenome (GOLD analysis project Ga0105243, IMG submission 81525) | Miscanthus rhizosphere microbial communities from Kellogg Biological Station, Michigan, USA - KBS M3-4 metaG | ecosystem: Host-associated > Plants > Roots > Rhizosphere > Soil | place...
CATCGGGCTCGTGTCGAAGGCGGTTCCTGCCGACGAGGTGCTTCCCGAGGCGCTGGCGATCGCCGACCGACTGGCACTGGGCCCCCGCCAGGCCACGCTGTTGACCAAGCGGGCGCTCAATCACTGGCTGCGCCAAGCGCTGCCCAACTTCGAAGCGTCGCTGGCCTACGAGATGCTCAACTTCCTGGGCCCGGAATCCGCCGAGGGGGTGGCCGCTCTGCGCGAGCGGCGCCCACCCGAGTTTCCGCGATGAACCTCGACCGCGACCTGTCCGCCGACTTGTCGTTCGCGATGGAACTGGCCGAGATCGCCGACGGCATCACCTTGCCGTACTACGAGCAACGATCGTTCAACCTCGACTGGAAGGCCAATCGCACCGAGGTCACCGAGGCCGACCGCGAGGCCGAGTCGGTGATCGCTGCCAACGTCGCTGCGCGGCGACCTGCTGACGGGTTGTTCGGTGAGGAGCACGGCCTCGTCGGCGACGCGTCGTCGCCGTGGCGGTGGATCATCGACCCGATCGACGGCACATCGAACTTCGTGCGTGGCATCCCCGTGTGGGCCACCCTGGTCGCCTTGACACACGTCGACGCCGGCCCGGTCGTGGGCGTGGTGTCGGCACCGGCGATCGGTCGCCGGTGGTCAGCGGCGCGTGGCCTCGGGGCGTTCGCCGGCGAACGGCAGTGCCGGGTGTCGACAGTCGCCAACCTCGACGAGGCGCAGGTCAGCATCACGTTCTCCCACGAGTGGGATGACGCCGGCAGGACGGACGCGCTCGTCGCCCTTGCGCAGGCCGCGTACCGGGCCCGCGGCTTCGGTGATTTCTGGCAGCACATGTTGGTTGCGGAGGGTGCGATCGACCTCGCCGTCGACGCCATCGGGCTGGCCCCGTACGACCTCGCCGCGGTGATGGTGATCGTCGAGGAAGCCGGCGGGACCTTCACCGATCGTCACGGCGAGCGCACCTACCTCAACGACTCGGCCGTGTCCTCGAACGGCTTGCTCCACCACCACATCGCCGGACTCGGCGACAGCGTTTGACGACTCAGGCACCCAGGAGGGGCGCCAACTCACAAACGCTGCATCCACCAACGAGCGTTTGACGACTCACGCACGGCGGAGGGGCCCGCGTCGCCAAACGGTTGGTTATTACAGGCCGACCTCGTGGTCGGTAGGGCCGAAGAGGAAGAACGTGTCGAGGTAGGGGGCGGGGTCGGCGGACCAGCCGAATGCGGACACCTGCTCGCTCGTTCGACGACCGAGTCGTCCGCGGAACAGTTCGAAGTCGGATACGTCGATCGTGACCGGCGGCAGTCCCGCGGCGGCGACCTGCGCGTCGAAACCTTGCCGCATCATCACCGCGATCCAGGACAGCACCTCGTCGGGGACCTCCGGTGCCAGTCCGAGCGCGACCCGTATGTCGGTCTCGTGGGCGTGCACGTCGACCACTGCCGCGCCTGCCTTCGCTCCATCGGGCGACGACAGGAACGCTTCGAAACCCGTCGCACCGGCCGCCCACTCGTCGATCAGGTTCGCGACCGTCTTACCGCGGCCTCGTTCGACCTGCGCTGCGGTCCACGGCGTAGTGGCCGCACCTTCGGTGTTGCCGCTCGCCACATCGGCGGCGACGCCACACAGATGGGCAACCACGTCGTGCATGTTCCACTCCGGCGTCGCCGGTACCGGTCGATCCGCCGAACCGTCGTCGGTGAGATCGGCGACACGAAGTCGCGCCGCGTTGTACGCATCCCCGAGATCGAGGGCCACGACTCGGACGCTAGTTGATCCAATCTGGCGCTGCGTTTGGCGACTCGGGCCCCGTATGGGGTCCGCAAACACCAAACACAACTCGGTAGGAACCGTCGTGGCGCGCGACGTAGCGTTAACCGGGATGAGTGACAGCCAGCAGCCCGCGACCCGAGCGATCACCGCAGGACGCGCCTACAGCCGCACGTCGCTGGCGCCGGCGTTGTGGGCCAGCACGGTGTGGGAATCCGAGGGTCTCGCCGATGCGAACCGGCGGGCAACGGGCACGAGAGCCGGCGAGTTCTACAGCCGCTACTCGAACCCGACCGTTCGGTCGTTCGAGGAAGCGATCGCCGCGCTCGAAGGCGCCGAGGATGCGTTGGCGTTCGCGTCGGGAATGGGCGCCCTCGCCACGGTGATCTTTGGCCTGTGTTCGACGGGCGATCACATCGTCGCCCAGCGACAGCTCTACGCCGGGACGCTGGCCCTGCTGCAAGGGCCGTGCCAACGGATGGGCATCGAGGTGACCCTCGTCGACGGGACCGAACCCGGTGCGTTTGCCGCCGCGCTGAAGCCGGGCCGCACGATGTTGGCGCTGGCCGAGACCCCGTCGAACCCGCGGCTCGAACTCGTCGACCTCGACGAGCTCGGTGCGTTGCGCGGGCCGATCACCGTGGTCGACTCGACGTTCGCCACGCCGCTCGGCCAGCAACCGCTGGCGCACGGCGTCCACATCTCGCTGCACTCGGCCACCAAGGGGATCGCCGGCCTCAACGACGCCACACTCGGCGTGATCGCCGGCGAACGAGAGCTGCTCGACGGCATCTGGGCCTACTCCGTGCTGCACGGTTCCACGCCGTCGCCGTACGACGCGCTCAACGCGATCCGCGGCATTCGTACGCTGGCGGTACGCACCGCCCATCAGGCGGCGTCGGCATTGCACATCGCCGAAACCCTCGCCGAGGAGCCCGCCGTGGCGGTGGTGCACTACCCGGGCCTGCCGTCGCATCCGCAGTTCGATCTCGCCAAGCGGCAGATGCGTCACGGCGGCACCGTGCTGGCGATCGAACTGGCGGGCGGACGCGACGCCGCCGAGCACTTCCTGGGCTCGCTGCGACTCGCCCGCGTCGCCACGTCGCTCGGCGGTCCGGAGACGTTGGTGTGTCATCCGGCGACATCGACGCATGCCAGCCTCACGGCAGAGGAAGCGGCAGCGATGGGTGTCAGCGAGGGTCTGCTGCGGATCTCCGTCGGTCTCGAGGACACGTCCGACGTGGAGAGTGATCTCACCGCTGCACTGCCGCGATGACCCGAGTGCTGTGCCTCCACGGGCTCGGCGGTACGGGCGCGACCATGTGGCCGATCGTGGCTGCGTGCATCGACGCCGGCTTCACCACGCTGGCGCCAACGCTTCCCGGTCACGGCACTGATCCGGTCGATCTCCTGGGGATCGGCTGGGAGGAGTGGATCGAGGCCGCACGCGATTGGGAAGCGGACGTCGTCGTCGGCCAGTCGATGGGCGCCGACCTCGCCCTGCAACTTGCCGCCGAACGGCGCTGCGCAGGTGTGGTGTGCATCAATCCGCTCGCGCCCGACCCGGATGCGATCGACGGGCTCGAGTGGCGCATGGAGCGCGGGCAGAGCTGGGTCGACGTCGGCCCGTCCGATGTCGGCGAGATCGCGTACGAACGACTGCCGATCGAGGCTGTGCTGGCCATGACCGAAGGTGTTGCCGCGCTGGATCTGGCGTCCGTCGCCTGCCCGGTGCTGATCGTGACGAGCGCCGGCGACGAGGTCGTCGATCCGACGTCGTCCGACACTCTGGCCGCTGCCCTACAGGGCGACGTCCAACGACTGCGGCTACGAAACAGCGGGCACGTGGCGACGCTCGGCGACGAGCGTCATCTGCTGCAGCAGGCGACCGTCGACTTCGTGACAGCCCTCAGTGGTAGTACGGATTCTCACCTGATGCGTGATCGGTGAGGTCGCGCACCCGCTCGATCTCCGGGATCTGCTCGACCAACATCGTCTGCACACCGTCGAGCATCGTCATGCGGCTCATCGAGCACCCGTGGCAACCGCCGCCCATCGTCAGGTAGGCGGTTCCCTCGCCGTCGTGGCCGACGTAGGTGACGAAGCCGCCGTGCGCGGCCAGCGCCGGATTGACCTCGCCGGTGATCAGCGATTCGACCTCGGCGCTGAGCTCGTCGTCGGAGATCAGGCCTTCGACGGACGGTGCCTTGGGCCGGTTGGGATTGCGGATCACGAGTCCCTGCGTCGACGTGTGATCGAGTGTCGATCCCTCGAGCAAATCGATCGACGACGCGGCGATGATGACCTTCAAACTGCCGATCTCGGGCTGGGTGTGGGTGCGGACCTCGTCGGTGAACGCCGCCTTGGTGACGACGTCGAAGCTGAGGTCGTACTTGAAGTCCTCACCGGGTTCGCTGACGATCTCCAGCCGCAGGCCGAGACGGTCACCATCGGGCTCGGCGTCGCGTAGCCCGACCAGCTCCTTCAGCGCCTCGGGCGTGATGGTGATGATCTGGGAGGTCTCGGTCGGTGCGGCCGCTGATGCAAGAGGACTCACGGGTTGAACGCTATCGGCGTAACTAGCCCCCGCCGTTGCAGACGATGCGCTGGCCGGTGATGTAGGAGGCATTTTCGCTGCACAGCCACAGCACGGCGTTGGCGACGTCGATGGGCTGGCAGGTGCGTCCGAACGGGGAGGCGGCATCGAGCGAACGCAGGTCCTGCAGCTCGCGGTTGCCGGTGAACGACCTGGCCAGCCGCACACCCATGTCGGTCTCGACGAGGCCCGGGGCGACCACATTGACGTGGATGCCATGGGCCCGTTCCTCGTTGGCCAGCGTGTACGCCAGTGATTCCATCGCCGCCTTGCCCATGTTGTACGGCGCACCGTTGGCCCGGTTGTACTGCGGCGCCACCGACGAGATCATCACGATGTCGCCACGCGGATGACGACGAATGTGCGGTATCGCAACCCGCGCCAAGTGGTGTGGGCCGAAGGCGTGGGTCGCGACGACCCGCATCATCTCCGCAGGGTCGGTGTCGACGACCGAGTTGCCGCGTGACGCGATACCTGCGTTGCACACGAGGATGTCGAGCCCACCGAACTCGGCGACGACGGTCTCGACCGCGGCGGCACACGCGTCGGCATCGTCGACAGATCCCTGGATGGCGACCGCCGCGCCGCCGGCCGTGCGGATCGCCTCGACGGTCGCTTGGGCGGCCTCGGCATCACGTCGATAGTTGACGCCGACCGCGGCGCCCTCCGATGCCAGCAACTCGCTGATGGCGCGGCCGATCCCTCTGCCGCCGCCGGTGACGAGAGCGATTCGTCCATCGAGTTGGCCCATGTGCCTCTCTCCTTCGCCGGGTGCTCCGTGTGCCAACCTGTCTACATGCACGAGGGCAGCCGCAAGGCAATCATCGCCGCGTTCTTGGCGAACCTCGGCATCGCACTCGCCAAGTTCACCGGATTCCTGATCACGCGGTCCGCAGGCCTGCTCGCCGAGTCGGCCCACTCGCTGGCCGACACCGGAAACCAGGCGTTGCTGATGCTCGGCTCGCACAAGGCCCAGCACCCGGCCGATAGCGCCCATCCGTTCGGTTACGGGCCGGAGCGGTACTTCTGGGCGTTCGTCGTCTCGCTCGTGCTGTTCAGCATGGGTGGACTGTTCGCGCTGTACGAGGGCATCGACAAGCTGCGCCACCCGCACGAGCTCGACCACGCGATCGTCGCCTTCGTGATCCTCGGCATCTCGATGGCGCTCGAGAGCTACTCGCTGCGAACGGCAGTCAAGGAAGCGAACCACGTTCGCAAGCCCGGCGAGGGTTGGTTCGCGTTCATCCGCAGGTCGAAGGCACCGGAGTTGCCCGTCGTGCTCCTGGAAGACGTCGGCGCCGAGATCGGTCTGGTGTTCGCGTTGATCGGCCTCACCCTCGCCGTCATCACGGGTGACCCTCGGTGGGACGCGCTCGGCTCGATCGCCATCGGCTTGCTGCTCGTCGTCATCGCGATCGTGCTGGCCAGGGAGATGAAGCCCCTGTTGATCGGCGAGTCGGCAGCGCCCGCCGATCTCGACAAGATCAACAGCGCGATCGAATCGTCCGACAAGGTCAACTCGATCATCCATCTCCGCACGATGCACCTCGGGCCCGACGATCTGTTGCTGGCGACGAAGGTCGACTACGACCATTCGCTGAGCGTCACCGAACTCGCTCACGCGATCGACGAGACGGAAGTCGCTGTGCGCGCCGCGGTGCCCAAGGCCACCACGATCTTCATCGAGCCCGATATTCGCCGACCGCGGGAGACCTGAGCCCGAGATAGAGTGGCCGCAACCGAATACGGGGAGCTCGCAGGTTCGGCGGGCTGAGAGGGTGGCCGCCGTCACCGACCGGAACCTGATCTGGGTAATGCCAGCGGAGGGATGCGATGTCGCAAGTGGTGGTGGTGATCGGCGGCGGTTCGTTGCCGTCGCGTGTCACCACCGATGTCGACGACGACGCGATCATCATCGCCGCCGACAGCGGTCTCGATCACGCGGTGGCCGCCGGGCTGCGACCTTCCGTTCTCGTCGGGGACCTCGACAGCATCTCTGCTCACGGGAAGATGTGGGCATACGCCCACGAGCTCGAGATCGAAGAGCACCCTCTCGACAAGGACGCGACCGACACCGAGTTGGCCCTGCTGCGAGCGACCCGGGCCGACGCCGACAGCTTGCTGGTCTTCGGCGCGGCCGGCGACCGCTTCGACCATGCGCTCGGAACGATCGCGGCACTCGGCATCCCGGCGCTGTCGAAGTTCGACTCGATCCGGTTGCTGCTCGATGAGGCGATCATCTACATGCTCCACCCGGGCAAGTCGGTGAACATCGACCTCCCGCGGGAGACGCTCTTCTCGTTGCTCGCCCTGCACGGCCCATGCCGCGGCGTCGAGGTGACAGGAGCGCGATGGCCACTCACCGATGCCGAACTCGAGCCGCACAGCACCCGCGGCATCAGCAACGAAACGACCGATCTCCTCTACGTCGCCGTCGCCGACGGCATTCTCACACTGGTGGTTCCATGAAACGTTTCCTCGCCGTCGCCGCGGTCGCCGGGTTGGCGGTGCTCACCGCTGGATGCGGATCCGACGCCGCGTCCGGCAAACCGGCGGCGATCACACTCGTCGCCTACGACTCGTTCCCGACCGAGAAGACGTCGCTCAACGACGCGCTCGACGAGTTCACCAAGTCGACCGGCATTCCGGTGAAGATCGTCATCGCCGGCGATGCCGGCACCATGGTGACGAAGGCCAAGTTGACCGCCGGCAACCCCGAGGGCGACGTGATGTGGGGCGTCGACAACACCCTTTTGTCCTCGGCCATCGACGGGAAGGTGTTCTCCAAGTACCAGCCCAACGGAGCGAACGCGATCGACACCACCCTCACGGCTCTGGCCCCCGGTCACGAGGTGACCCCCGTCGATTTCGGCGACGTCTGCATCAACTACGACATCGAATGGTTCCGATCGCACAACCTCCAACCGCCCGGCAGCCTCGACGATCTGACGAAGCCGGAGTACAAGGATCTGCTCGTCGTCGAGAACCCGTCGACATCGTCGCCGGGGCTCGCGTTCCTCTTGGCGACCATCGACAACTCCGGCGACAAGGGGTGGCAGGACTACTGGAAGGCACTCCGTGCGAACGGCGTCGAAGTCGTCGACGGATGGACCACCGCGTACGACGACGAGTTCAGCGGCGCCGCCGGTTCGACCGGCTCGAAGCCGCTCGTCGTCAGCTACGGGTCGAGCCCGCCCGCCGAGGTGATCTTCGCCGATCCCCCGCGCACCGACGCGCCGACCGCCGTGGTCGACTCGACGTGCTTCCGTCAGGTCGAATTCGCCGGGGTCCTCCGCGGCACCGACCACGAGGGCGAGGCACGCAAGCTGGTCGACTTCCTCATCAGCTCGCGTTTCCAGAAGGAGCTCCCGCTCAACCTGTTCGTGTATCCGGCGCGCACCGACACGACCTTGCCGGCGGAGTTCACCAAGTACTCCGTCGTCCCGACCAATCCGTACACCATGGATCCGGCCGAGATCGCCGCCAACCGGGAGCAGTGGCAGGACGAGTGGACCGACATCGTGCTGCGCTGAGCCGCGGCCGTCCGAATCAGGTTCCGCGATGGTTCGTCGCGCTCGTGGCGGCGGCGCCCGTCCTGTTCGTCACCGTCTTCTATGCGTGGCCCGTCGCCACTTTGCTGTGGAGCACGCTCGACGATGCCGCGACGGGCTCGCCGTTCCGGCACATCGCCGGCATCGTCTGGTTCACCGTGTGGCAGGCGGCGCTCAGCACCGCGCTGACGTTGGCGGTCGGCGTGCTGCCTGCGTACGTGCTCGCCCGGTACAGCTTCAGGGGCCGGCGGCTGTTGACGGCAGCGACTCTGGTGCCGTTCGTGCTGCCGACCGTCGTCGTCGGTGCGGCCTTCATCGCCTTGCTTCCCGACTCGTGGCACGGCACGCCGCGCGCCATGATCGCCGCCCACGTTTTCTTCAACATCGCCGTGGTCGTTCGGCTCGTGGGGTCGATGATCGCGCTGATCCCGCACGACCTCGTCGGTGCCGCGCGCACGCTCGGTGCCTCGCCGATGAAGGCCGCACGGTTGATCGTCCTGCCGTTGCTGCGACCGGCGTTGTGGTCGGCGGCCGTAGTGGTCTTCCTGTTCAGCTTCACCTCGTTCGGTGTCGCCAAGCTGCTCGGAGGCCCGACCAATCCGACCCTCGAGGTCGAGATCGCCCGCCGGGCCACACAGTTGGGCGACGTGGCCGGGGCTGCCGCGTTGTCGGTGCTGCAACTGGTGTTGCTGGCCGTCGTGATCGTGTGGACGTCGCGACGACAGCGACGTTCGTCCGTCGAGTTGCAAGGTGCCGCGGCGCCGCGCCGACCGCGCGGCCGCAGCCAGCGCCGGCTCGTCGTCTGCGTCTGCGCGGCGACCGTCGCGATCATCGCACTGCCGATGGTCGCACTGGTGACCCGGTCGTTCCGGGTCGCCGGGGACTGGTCGATGTCCGCGTGGACCAAGTTGGGCACGACCGAGGTCCGACCCGGTGCCGGTCTCGGTGTCGACCCGCTGGCGTCCATCGCCACTTCGTTGCGGTTCGCGATCGTCGCCGCGGCGATCGCGACCGTCGTCGGCTTCCTCGCGGCGGCAGCGATCAACGCCTCGCCTCGCGCCGGCAGGGTGCTCGACGCCGGCCTGATGCTGCCGCTGGCCACGTCGGCGGTGACCATCGGTCTCGGCATGCTGATCACCTTCGACACCTGGCCGGTCGACTGGCGGGCGCGGTGGTGGCTCGTGCCGCTCGGTCACGCGCTGGTGGCCGTCCCGTTCGTCGTGCGCGCCCTGCTCGGAGTGTTGCGGGCGATCCCCGCCGACCTGCGCGCCGCGGCCGCCACGTTGGGAGCCTCACCGATCCGGACGTGGTGGGAGGTCGACGCGCGGGCCATGCGCCGGCCACTGCTGGCAGGGGTGGGATTCTCCGCGGCCATCTCGCTCGGTGAGTTCGGGGCGACGACGATCCTGACTCGTTCCGGCACGGAGACGTTGCCGATCGCGATCGGTCGCTTGCTCGGCCGGGCCGGGGCGCTGCCGCAGGCGCAAGCCTTCGCGATGGCGACGATTCTGCTGCTGTTGACGACGGTCCTCGTCGTCGCGTCCGGTGTCCACGAACGAGCGGGCATCGATGCTTGACGTCATCGGGGTGTCGGTGGCATTCGACGGACGGCAGGTGCTCGACGACTTGTCGATGCACGTCGATCGCGGCGAGGTCGTCGCCGTGCTCGGCGCATCCGGCGCCGGCAAGAGCACCTTGCTGCGTGTGATCGCCGGCCTCCTGACACCCGATGCCGGACGTGTGCTGCTGGAAGGCGTCGACATCACCGATCGGCCGTCGCACCTGCGCCGCATCGGCATGATCTTCCAGGACGAGCAGCTGTTCCCGCATCTCGACGTCGCCGCGAACGTCGGATTCGGTCCGCGCATGTCCGGCTGGCCCGCGCCGCGGATCGCGACGCGTGTCGAGGAGCTCCTCGACGTCGTCGGCCTCGGCGGCTTCGGTGAACGCCGCGTCGATCGGCTGAGCGGTGGCGAGAAGAAGCGCGTCGCGCTGGCCCGTTCCTTGGCCCCGGAACCGGCGCTGCTGCTGCTCGATGAGCCATTGACAGGTCTCGACCGCGAACTGCATGACCGTCTCATCGTCGAGCTGCACGACGTGCTGCGAGCAACCGGGACAACCGCCGTTCTCGTCAGTCACGACGCGGACGAGGCGGCCGCACTGGCGAGCCGAATCCTGTATTGGACGGACCTTCAGCCGGTGTGAACGATCAGCACCGTTCGCTTCGAGTCGTGGACGACGCGGTTCGGCACGGATCCCGCCGACCGGCGCATGCCCCCGGAGTTGCCGACCACGATCAGGTCGGCATCGATCTCGTCGGCGACCTCGATCAGCACCAGCGCCGGGTCGCCGGCCTGAAGGTGTTCGACGACGCGCACCCGGTGCCGCTTGGTCGCGTCGTGCCCGATCTTGACGGCGCTTCGCGTGGCGTCGCCGGGTGATGTCGCCGTGACGACATGCAGCTCCGCCGCGCAGAGAGCTGCGAGGCGCGCCGCGTGGTCGACCGCGATGAGTGAGCGATCGCTTCCGTCCGTGCCAACCACGATCCTCGAGTACATCGATGTTCCTTCTGCGAATGTCGCTGCCAGTTGCCCCTCTGCACGGTGCCGTCAATGGAGTCGCCTCCAGGTCGTGCTGATACGCGCGGCCGATCGGATACCGTCGCCGCGATGGGCCAGCAGTTGCGGATCGGGTTCCTGGGAGCCGGCCTCATCGCCACCTATCACTCGAAGAGCCTCCGGCGCAGTGGTGCCCCGGTGGACCGCGCCGGCGTGTACGACCCCGACCTGCAACGAGCAGAAGCCTTCGCCCACGCCTCCGGCCACACGCCGATGCAATCCGAGGACGAAGTGCTCGACAGCTGCGACGCGGTCTACGTGTGCACCTGGACCAGCGAGCATGCCCGCCAGATCGAGAAGGCCGTCGACAGAGGGCTCGCCGTGTTCTGCGAAAAGCCGCTTGCCTTCGACCTCGCAACCGCGCAGCGTATGGCGACGATGGTGGCCGACTCCGGCGTCGTCAACCAGGTCGGCCTGGTGCTGCGGCACTCACCTGCGTATCTGTGGGCCAGGCATCTCATCGACGCCGGCGCGGCCGGCACCCTGATGGGAGTGGTGTTCCGCGACGACCAGTTCATCCCGATCCAAGGGCACTACGGATCGACGTGGCGCGGCGATCGCAACCTCGCCGGATCAGGAACACTGCTGGAACACAGCATTCACGACGTCGACATGTTGCGCTTCCTCGTCGGCGAGGTGGGCAGCATCAGCGCGCACACCACCAACTTCCACGGCCACGACGGCATCGA
>Ga0105243_10004341_pt1 | contig 11227 bp, 13 predicted proteins | sample KBSM34metaG_FD_81525 | JGI IMG/M metagenome (GOLD analysis project Ga0105243, IMG submission 81525) | Miscanthus rhizosphere microbial communities from Kellogg Biological Station, Michigan, USA - KBS M3-4 metaG | ecosystem: Host-associated > Plants > Roots > Rhizosphere > Soil | place...
CGCGCGCCACCACGGACTGCCGGGTAGCGGGCTGGACTCTGGGTTCAGTAGCCCCCGCCGCAGCTGCCACCCCATGAACGATGCCGCCGCTCGCCGGAAGGGAAGATAGCCTCGATCCGCCGCTGTTGGAACCTCATAGAGCCGACACAGCAGCGCCAACCGCGCCTGAGGGTCGTCAGAGACACGCGACACCCACTCGTCGGCAAACGCACTGGCCGTACCCTCCGCCACACGCCGATTCTCGCAGGGCCAGTGTCGCCGCTATGTGGGCTTCTGCACGGCAGGCCGTCTCGGCCCTGGGCCCGGGCCGAGACTCAGCGCCGGCCGTGCTTCAGCCGCTCGCTCGTATTGGCCAGCCATTGCCGCGCGAAGTCAGACGCCTTGTCGTCGGCCGAGGTTGCTGCCGCTCGGGAAGCCGACGCCGCCACCGCATTCGGAGAGGCAGGCTTCTCGCCAGTGAACAACCAAACGTCGAAGAACTTGTCGAGCTGCTGGCCTGAGATCCGCTCGGCCAACGCGATGAACTCAGAGGTCGTGCCGTGGCCGTCGCGCTGCGCCGCCCACCGACGGACGATCCGCCAGAAGTCGTCGTCGCCAACCTTCTCGCGCAGCGCCTGCAGGGTCATCGCGCCCCTGACGTATATCGGTTCGTCGAAAAGATGCTCGACTGTCGGGTCGCCGATCACGACGTCCCAGAACGCGTCGTCGGCAGGAATGGCATCATAGGTGGCCTGGAAGATCTCCTGCGGGGTCGCCTGTCCCTCGTGCTCGGCCCACAGCCACTCGGCGTAGGTCGCGAAGCCCTCGTTGAGCCAGATGTCCTGCCAGCGCGCGAGTGCGACCTTGTCGCCGAACCACTGGTGGGCGAGCTCATGAACGACGACCGAGTCCCCGTTGACCGGGTTTCCCTGGGCGTCCTGCCAGAAGAGCTTCGAATAGACCGGCCGCGTCTGGGTCTCGAGGGCAAAGAACAAGTCGTCCTGGCCCTCGACGATGGCGCCGACCGTCGAGAACGGGTACGGCCCGAACGCCCCGCCCAGTACATCGAGAACCTCACCCTGTCGGGCCAAGGACGAATCGATTTCGGCCCGCAACCCGCCGGTGATTGCCGAGTCGACCGCGTCGTAGACGGGAAGCTTGGTCTCGGTGCGCCACTTGTGGACGTCCCAGTGACCGATGTCGATTGTGGCGAGGTAGGACGCCATGGGTTCGCGCGGGTCCCATTCGTAGGTGGTCCAGCCGCGCTTGGTTTCGCGCCCGGTGAGGAACCCGTTTGCGACGACCTCGTATCCCTTCGGCACCGTGACGTCGAAGGAGTATCGGGCCTTGTCCAACGGGTGGTCGTTGACCGGGAACCAACCAGCTGCTACCTCCGGCTGGCCGGCGACCGTCGCACCATCCGACGTGGTCATGAAGCCGGCTCGCGCCCCGAAGCCGGGGATCTCGAACTCGTGCGGCACGCCGTCGTACTTGACCTTCACCTGGAACCGGTCGCCGCGTCGGATCGGGTGTTTGGGGATGACCGTTAGCTCGTGCTCGGTGCGGCTCCAGCGCGCCCGAGCGCCGTTGACCTTGATCGAGCGAACCGTCATCCCGACCAGGTCGAGGTTGAAGCGGCACAACGACTTGGTCGCGCTAGCTTTGATCCCGGCGACACCGTCGAGTACGTCCGTCGCAGGATCGTAGGTGACGTCCAGGTTGTATTTGCGAACCTGATAGCCGCCGTTGCCGTAGTTGGGGTAGTACGGGTCGCCGATGCCGGGCGCGCCTGATGTGCATCGCGCCGTCGACCCAGCCGCTTGGGCGGTCGCCGGCAGGCCGAGTGCGGTGGTGAGGCAGACGATTGCCAACACTGAGGCTGTTCGCCGGTTCCGGGACTTCGACATCGTCATTGCCATCTCCGCTCGCTCCGCTGCCCGTTTCGCTCAGCAACCTATAGAAGATTCAGTCGCTGTGAGCTAACGACGCGCAGAAGTGCCGAGTGTGCAGCGATGGAACAGTCCTCGACGCACGCCGGCTGACAATCGCTGTGACCGGCACGGGCCTGGGGCCCAGTGGGTTGGAAACGCTGCCCTAGTAGCTTGCGCTTGAGAGCGGGCTTGAGAGGGTAAATTGTCGACCCACATGCGCACCATGAGCCGTTAGGGAGAACGCCCTTGTCGTCCACGACTGCCCTATCTCGCCGCAGCCACAGTGCCCGCATCGGGCGCGTCCTCCTAAATCTAACCGTGGTCCCCGTTCTCGGACTCGTCCTCGCCTTTTCGGCTTGCGGGTCCTCTTCGTCGAACTCAAGCGACACTCCAAGCAGCAACGCCACGACCAGCTCGACGAGCTCCAAACCCAAGGCCGAGTGCTCCTCGCAGGCGATCCTGTCGGCCTTGCCAGGCGGTGCGACCATGCAGGAGTTCTCCTGCGCAAAGGTCGGCGACACTGAATGGGCGGCGGCGCGTGTCAGCCCGGGTGACACTGTCTTCTTCCTGCAGTGGGACGGCACCAAGTGGAAGGCTGAGGACTCCCAGAGCATCTGCGGCACCGCATCCGCGGGCCTGCCCAACTCGCTCCTGTCCTACTGCCAAACTGCTCCGTCCTCATCCCCCACGAGGCCGCCGGTCACCGAGGCTTGCACGTCCAAGGCGATTCTTGCCGCGCTCCCGTCGGGCGCCACAATGCAGAAGTTCACCTGCGCCAACGTCGGTGGCCAGCTGTGGGCCGCTGCGCGTGTTAACCCGGGTAACACGGTCTTTTTCTTGCAGTGGAACGGCACCAAATGGAATGCCCAGGACGCCCAGAGCATCTGCGGCACCGCATCCGCGGGCCTGCCCAAGTCGCTGCTGTCCTACTGCCAGACGGCCCCGTCCTCATCTCCCACGAGGCCGGTCACCGAGGCTTGCACGTCCGAGGCGATTGCTGCAGCCCTTCCTGGTGGCGCCACGGTGAAGGAGTTCACCTGCGCCAACGTCGCTGGCCAGCTGTGGGCCGCTGCGCGTGTTGATCCGGGCGATACTGTCTTCTTCTTGCAGTGGAACGGCACCAAGTGGAACGCCCAGGACTCCCAGAGCATCTGCGGCACCGCATCGGCAGGCCTGCCCCAGTCGCTCCTGTCCTACTGCAAGTAGCCCTGGTGAGCGGAGGTCCTCCGACAACGCCCGATTCGCTAGGCTCCTCGACGGTCAACTCGAGCGCTCGACGCGCGCGAGCCACTCAGTGAGTAGGGCGCGCAGGAGTTCCGGTTGCTCGTGGGGGAGGGCGTGTCCCGCGTCGTCGACCACCGCGAGTGAGGCGTGCGGGTAGCGGTCGAGGAGATCGATAGCGGCGGCATACCCGACCGTAGAGTCCAGCCGTCCCGCTACGACCACTGTCGGGCCCGCGTAAGCCGGTGCGTGATCGGGGGTGAGCGCCCACCGTTCGCCGATTCGTTCGAGCGCTGCCTGGTCGACGAGCGCAGCCGCTGGGGCGACATAACGTTCGTACCGTTCGAGCATCTCCGGGGTTTGGATCACGAAGTAGCTCCGGAAGACGTCATCACCGATCTCACCCGATCGGGCGACCACGCGGTGCTCCGGGACGTCGCGCACTCCTGGCAATAACGGACAGACCAGCGCCAGACCAGCGACCTGCTCCGGGCCTCTCGTGGCCATCGCCTGTGCGTAATATGCGCCCGCCGAGTGACCGATGATGAGGTGCCCAGTGCCGCCGCTGACGTCCTCGGCGAAGTTGAGCAGCGTGTCGAGGACGTCGTCGGCGCTGCGCATCGTTTCGGGAGCGAGTGTCCGGCCCATTCCAGGAAGGTCGGGATAGATCCGCCGCAGCCCCCCAACGCCGTCGAAAGCCAGCTCGAAGCAAGCTTCAGCCTCGCGGTGGTCGACGCCGGCGCCGTGCAGTACCAGCACGGGTCGACCGGTCCCGTGCTCCACATAGTGGACCACCACCTGACCCACTCGGATCTCCATCCCCGCAAACTAGCGCGCGGGGGCCGTCGCGACGAGGTCAAGAGTCGGCGACCCCTGTTCGCGCGGGCCCGTTGGCCGGGCAGGATGACGACCATGGCGGTTATCGGCATAACTGGAGCGACCGACGGCATCGGACGCGCGACAGCGCAAGTGCTGCTAGCCGAGGGGCACCGCGTACTGGTGCACGCGCGCAGTCGGGAGCGCGGGGAACCAATGCTCCAGGCACTCGGTGGTGACGTCGCTTTGCTCGTCGGAGACCTAGCGCGGCTGGACGATGTCCACGGATTGGCTGACCAGGTCCGCGAGCACGGCCCGGTCGACGCGTGGGTGCATAACGCGGGAGTCTGGGTGCGAGGCAGTACGTCGCGCACCTCGGCAGACGGTTACGAGATGACTTTTGCGGTGAACGTCTTGGCGCCGCATCTGCTGACTCATCTGCTGTCCACCGAACTGCGGGGCCGGTTGGTCTGGCTCGGCTCGGGCGTGGCGGGGTCAGGACGCCCGCAGCCTGCGACGCTCGGTCAAGACACCGATCCTTGGCGCGCGTACGTCGAGAGCAAAGCATGTGACGTCGCCTTGGCTATGGCCTGGGATCGTCGGTTGCCGGACGTCACATCGGCCGCCGTGGACCCAGGGTGGGTCAAGACCAAGCTGGCCAGTCCCGGTGCCCCGGGCGACGTCAGCTCCTCCGCAGACACCATCGCCTTTTGCTGCACATCTGCAGACCTGGCCTCGGCGCCTTACTGGAAGAACCGGACCCCAACGCCGGTACCCAGACGGTTAAGGGATCCCGCGCTGCAGGATGCGATCTTTGCGGCCTGCGATCGAATGGTAGGTGTCGGCTAACACCAGGGACGAGGCGAATGGCCTGCGAACGCGACGACTCCCTCGTCTACTCGGGCCCGTGCCCTACGTCGTCGACAGGGCTAGGCGCGACGTAGCGCGTCGGGATGGTGTACGGCTTCACCGCCCTTGTCGCTGCGCACCAGGTACTGCGGGTCGTCCTCGCTGGCCCGTACGGTACGTCCGGCGGCGGTGGTGTCGCTGGTGATCTTGCGGACGACCTTCCCGGTGGCGGTGCCACCGTGACTGGACCAGGTAACACGGTCTCCGCTGCGGAATGACTTCACGGCCCTGCCTCCTTACTGCGGTGCCGCGGGTCTTGTTCCCGGTGTTTCATTTCGGCCTCGAACAGGTGGGACGGGGCGTCGCCCGCGCGCTGTCGGGCGCAGAGCTCGACATCGCGGAACACCTCCCAGTACTGCCGGTCGTACGCCTCGACGATCTGGAAGGTCCACAATCCGTCGATGACGTCGCGGCCGACGAGCGTGTGATCGATGTCGTCGGCGAGGTCAGCGTGACCGGCGGCGCGCAGCTCGCCTACCGCCTGCTGCAGAGTGAGGTCGGCGGTGCCGGAGAGCCGGTGGAACTCGTAAAGGGCGCCTCGGGCATGCTCGACGACCTCAAGCGCCTCGGACAGTTTGCCTAGCGCGGCCACGGTGTCGTCGGTCATGCCGTCCGGGCGGCGGTGGACGACCGGACGGTCGGGATGTTTGGCGCTGCCGTGCCGCTCGACCAATGAGCTCATGTCCGGTTCCTACCACACGATTCAGGTGCGCACGCCCCCCAATCGAGGGTGGCCCGATGGGCCGACCGGCTTACGTGTTGGCCGGTGCAGGACCGGCTTCGACGAGCCGCTGAACCTGGTCGAGGGTCTCAGTCAGACCTTGGTCTATGCGCTGATCCTCGACGTTGTCGGTGTGCAACGCGACCGAGACTCGGCTGGCGGCGCCGTCACCGGTGACGTCGAGGCTGCCGTGGTAGTTGTTTGGGCCTTCGGAGCCCCAGTCCAGGTGCTTGCCGTCGCTATCGACCTTGAACCACGCCTCGCCTTCGCGTTCTTTCCCATCGACGACCGCGGTGACGTGGACGGCCTCGCCTCCGGCCGGCTCGGCGCTCGTCATGGACGAGAAATAGCGCGGCATGTTGCGTATGTCGGCCAGATAGTCGAACAGCGCCTGGGCGGGCGCGTTGACGTCGCGGGATTGTTCGTAGTCACCCATCATGGTCCTTTCTTTCTCCGGTTAGTTGGCGCGGACGGTCATGCACCGACCGGCACGTCACCGCGCCAGCCACCAGATTCTGTGCCGCGGGTCTCGATGAACTCCTTGAACCGATCAAGGTCGGAGCTAACCTGCCGGTCGTCGAAGTTCAGCGCGGCACCGACCTTCTCGACCAGGCCCTCGGGTTGCCAGTCGATCTGCGCGGTGACCCGAGTCGTGGTGTCGCCGAGCCGATGGAACGTGATCACTCCAGCGTGAGTGGTGCCGTCGGTGCTCTTCCACGCGACCCGCTCATCGGGGTGTTGTTCGGTGATCTCGGTATCGAACTCGCGCCGCTGACCGCCAATGCTGGTCACCCAGTGAGTGTGTTTATCGTCGATCGAGGTGATCTTGTCGACGCCGCCCATGAACTGTGGGAAGTCCTCGAACTGGGTCCACTGGTTGTACACCGTCGACAGGGGTGCCTCGACGTCGACCGACTTTGTTACCGAAACCATGCTGTGCCTCCAGTTTGTTGTATTGGCCGTTATCGCGGTATCTACCCAGCCAAACGCTCGCTAAACCTGTACATTCCAAACACCTCGCTGCACAAGTTTGACGACTGTAGCTCTTGCTGGGCACTAAGGCTCGGATGCGTCAGACTGGACCGGATGGATCACGCTCCGCATGTCCAGTCCAGGTCGACTACGTCGGCCCGCGGCGCTGCGCGTCCGGGCATAGTCGATGGGCTGGGTGTGGCCGCCGCGGCGCAGCGAATCGGAGTGGCGACCTCGACGCTCCGGGCTTGGGAGCGGCGCTATGGGCTGGCGCCCTCGGCGCGCACATCGGGTGGCCATCGCCGCTACAGCTCGGACGACGTCGCCAAGCTGCAACGGATGCGACAGCTCATCGAGTCCGGGATGTCCACTGCGAGTGCCGCAACGCTGGGCATATCCGAAGTCTCCGAGCACTACGAGGGTGCAGGCCGCTCCGCCGATGCCGCCGGCCGCTTCACCGCCGGTGTCCAAGCCTCGTCTCCGAGCCTGACCGGCCAGGCCGCGGCCCGGCTGTTGCGCGAGCGCGGCGCCGTCGGGGCGTGGACCGAGGTGTTCGTGCCCTACCTGCAGGCGCTCGGGCGGCAGTGGCAACGCACCGGCGGCAGTGTTCAGGAGGAACACATCGCCGTCGCCGCGCTGCAGGCCGCGTTCCGGAGCTACGCCGCGCGGCAGGTCGGCCGGGCCCGTACGGTGCACGTGGTCGCGGCGGCGTTGCCGGGCGAAGCGCATACCTTGCCGCTAGACGCGCTTGCGGCCGCGCTGGCCGAAGCCGGCCGCGCCACCAGCGTGCTTTACGACGTGCCGGGGCCGACGTTGTACGCCGCGGTGCAACGTCATCCGGGCGCCGTCGTCGTGCTGTGGGCCCGCGGTCAAGCGGACTTGTCGCTGCTGCGGGGGGTGTGCAGCCTGGCGCCGGCGGTGTGCGCCGCGGGTCCGGGATGGCGCCATGCCCGATTGCCGGGGCAAGTTCGGTACGCAACGAGCCTGCCCGCGGCGGTGACCGCGGTGCAGGCATTTCTCGCCGGCCGGCTCTGACGGCCGTAAGACCGCTCGCGACCTGTACCCAGCCTGTCGCGCTTAAACCAGCTGGTCGCGAAGAGCTTATTCAACCGATTAGTTGAAGACATGTCGTCGGTCCATCTGTATGACCACTCACTCAATCAAGCGTGAAACGAAAGGACTGATCATCATGCCCAAGCCGCTACTACCCGACCGGCCGGTAACCCGGTTTGAACGAACCGCCGCTTCAGCGTCCTTCGTAGCCGGCTGTCTGTTCGCCCTACTGCTGCTGGGGTTGCACCTGGTCGAGCCCGAGTTCGATCCGACATGGCGGTTCGTCAGCGAATACGCCCTCGGCAGGGCTGGGTGGATGATGACCGTTGCGTTCATCAGCCTCGCGATCAGCCTGCTGGCCGCAGCCCTAGCGGTCGTGCGACACGTCCGCACCATCTTTGGATATGTCGGGTTGGTGATCCTGGCCCTCGCCGCATGTGGATTCTTGCTCGCGGCTGCCTTCCAGACGGACCCGATCACCACCGCCCCAGGCGCCTATACCTTCTCCGGTCGGATGCACGTGCTCGGCGCCTCCCTCGACTACAGCCCGGTCGGCATGCTGCTCATCAGCTGGGCATTGGGCCGCACCGATGGTTGGCGATCGCTACGCCGTCCCATGATGATTGCGGCAAGCATGGCCTTCTTGCTCATGATCGGGTTGATAGCCACGCTGCCCCGTGACGGCCACTTCGGGCCCGGCGTCTATACCGGACTCATCGGCCGAGTCGCATTGTTGTCCTATCTCGGCTGGATCACCACCGTCAGCCTTGGGGTCCGGAGGCGCCAATCCCGCATACGACAGGGTGGCGTCCCGCTAAGTGATCGTCAGCGACGCTCCGGAGAGTCGGCGAGGAGCGCAGTGATCTCAGCGGTCTCCGCTTCCGGCAATCGTCCGACGGCCAGCACCGAGGCGTTCTCACGCGCCTGCTGTACGGTGCGGATCCCCGGCAACGGGATGATCGACGGGTCGAGAGCCAACAGGTAGCCGAGTGCGCCTTGCACCAGGGTTCGACCACCGACGGTCAGCAGATCCCGTACGGTGTCCAGGCGTTGCAACCAGGCCGGCATCGTGTCGGCGTCGAAGTAGTCCCACCAGGGCGTATCCAAGCGGACGTCGCCGGGCTGGGGGCGGTTGGTGTCGTACTTGCCGGACAGCATGCCCATAGCCAGTGGTGACCGGGCCAACACGGCCAACCCGTAGTTGTGTGCGGCTTCCAGCGTTGCGGCAGTCCAGCCGAAGACGTTCACCTGGGTCTGTACCGCCACGCAGCCGTCCGATCCGACGAAGACAGCCACCGTTCCGGCGTCGTCCTGAGAGGTGCCAAAGGACTTGATCTTGCCTTCGGCCAGCAGGTCCTCACAGGTCGCCACCACGTCCTCGGCTGCGGCCAAGGTCTCGGCACCGCCGTGCAGTTGATAGAGATCCACGGCGTCCAGCCCGAGCCGGCGCAGGCTAGCCTCGCACTCGGCCCGAATGGCTTCGGGGCGAACATCGGTGCCGCCACCCGTGCGCCGAGTCTCATCCATGCGTAGGCCGAATTTGGTGGCCACGGCGACCGATTCCCGTACGGTGGCCGGGAGCGCGGCCAGTGCCTGCCCGACGATGCGCTCTGAGTGCCCGGTGCCGTAGTTGGGCGCCGTGTCGATCAGCGTGACTCCTGCATCGATCGCCGCGTGCAGCGCGCGGATGCTCTCCGCGTCGTCGACCTCACCCCACCCGGCGTCGCGGCCGTCGAAGGTGAATGGACCGCCGAGGGCCCACGTTCCGACGCCGACCGCCGCGAGTTGCCGCCCGCCCCCCCAGCGAACGAGTTTCGGTTGTCGTCGTGCTCATCGCTACTCCTGATCAGTTGATGGTTCGGCGGTGAAAGTGTCCGGCCGCGGTAGGTGCCCCTGCGGTCTCGGCCAACCTGGAGGCGGCGGTGGCGGCTCGGTGCCGTCCTCTCCGGCTTGGTAGGCGGCGATCTTCCAGTCGATCACTGCCAGGTCGTCTTGGAGCTGGTCGAGCTGTGCCAGCACCCGACGACGGTGAGCTCGTAGTAGGTCTAGCCGTCCCGCGCGTTCGGTGTCGCCCGACCGCACCAGGTCGACGAAGTGCCGCACGTCTTCTACCGGCATGCCCGTTCGCCGCAACCGCAGTACCACGTCCAGCAGGCCCAAGGTGTCCCGGTCGAAGACGCGACGCCCGGCGCTGTCGCGGTGCACCGCGCCGAGCAGGCCGGCCCGGTCGTAGTAGCGCAGGGTGTCGATCGACAGACCCGAGAGTCGCGCCACGTCACCTATCAGCAGGTCGGCGTCGTCGTGGCCGGTCAGGTCCGGAAGTGCCGCGGATGTGCTCATATGACTAGCGTGCAGCCTGGAGCGCACTCCAGGTCAAGAAAGGATGTCGGTCATGGATGATTCGTCAGAGCTGCAGGGCCGCTCCGCGTTGATCACCGGCGGGGCGAGCGGAATCGGTGCCGCGATCGCGCGCCGGCTCGCCGGGCTGGGAGTCGCCGTGCAGATTGCGGATGTCGATCTTGCTGGGGCGCTGGCGGTCGCCACTGAAACCGGCGGAGAGGCATGGCAAGTGGACCTCAGCAACCCAGCGGCCCTTGGCGACATCGAGCTCGAGGTGGACATCCTGGTCAACAACGCAGGGATTCAGCGGGTCAGCCCCATCGAGGAACTGGATCCGGAGGTGTTCCACAGAATGCTGATGATCATGGTGGAAGCGCCGTTCCGTCTGATCCGGTCGGCGCTGCCGTCCATGTACGCCCAGGGGTACGGCCGGATCGTGAACGTGTCCTCGGTGCATGGCCTGCGGGCATCGGCGTACAAGTCCGCGTACGTCACCGCCAAGCACGCACTCGAGGGTCTGTCCAAGGTGACCGCGCTGGAGGGTGGTCCGCATGGGGTGACGAGCAACTGCGTGAATCCCGGCTACGTCCGGACGCCGCTGGTGGAGCAGCAGATTGCCGACCAAGCCCGAATTCACCGGATCGCGGAGTCTGAGGTGCTGGAAACGATCATGCTGACGCACAACGCCATCAAGCGCCTTGTGGAGCCCGAGGAAGTCGCGGCCCTGGTCGGTTGGCTGGTCGGTCCCGAGGCGGCCATGGTCAGCGGAGCCTCCTACACCATGGACGGCGGATGGACAGCGCAGTGAGCAGTTCTTACCGGCCGATCAGTGCAACGGTCGAGGGTGGCCGGTTGTACGGCGGAGAGTGGAATCCCTCCGGCGCGACGACGGCCGTTGCCGTACACGGGATCACCGCCAACCACCGTACGTTCGCGGTGCTGGCCGAAGCGCTCCCCCGACACCGGTTGCTGGCTCCGGATCTTCGGGGCCGCGGAGCCAGCCGTAGGTTGCCGGGACCCTGGGGGATCGACCGGCACGCCGACGACGTCGCCCGGCTGATCACCGCCTCCGGCCGAGGGCCGGTAGTGCTCATCGGCCACTCGATGGGCGGATTCGTGACCACCGCGCTTGTCCGGAAATTTCCGGATCTGGTCTCGGGACTGCTGCTCGTCGACGGAGGGCTGCCTTTCCCGCTCCCCCGGGGAATCAACGCGGATCAGGTCGTCGCACAGACCTTGGGTCCGGCCCTGGAGCGACTGCAGAGAACGTTCCCCAGCCGGGACG
>Ga0105243_10004344_pt1 | contig 11224 bp, 12 predicted proteins | sample KBSM34metaG_FD_81525 | JGI IMG/M metagenome (GOLD analysis project Ga0105243, IMG submission 81525) | Miscanthus rhizosphere microbial communities from Kellogg Biological Station, Michigan, USA - KBS M3-4 metaG | ecosystem: Host-associated > Plants > Roots > Rhizosphere > Soil | place...
GACGAAGCACGAGTCAGGTATGCGTCGCCCAACGCCGTGTCGGCGTTGCACCGCGTCGGGATCAGCGCCAACGCCGTCGGCATGCGCCTCGCCGAGCTCGGGTTCAACGACAGCCCGGTCCGGCTCGCGTACGAGGATCACAAGCCGGTCATCGAGGAGTTCGAGCAGACCCCCAGCGTCACTCTTCTCACCCGTTGCATGCCGATCCTCGCCGGCGGCGAGGTGACCGGTGGTGTGCTGTTGTTGCGCGACGTCACCGAGGTGCGCAAGCGCGACAAGTTGCTGCTGTCGAAGGACGCGACGATCCGCGAGATCCATCACCGGGTGAAGAACAACCTGCAGACGATCTCGTCATTGCTGCGCCTCCAGGGTCGCCGGCTCGAGTCGCCGGAGGCCAAGGCGGCAGTGGCCGAATCGGTGCGGCGGATCCGCACGATCGCGCTCGTTCACGAGACGCTGTCGCGTGAGCCCGGCGACGACGTCGCGTTCCTCGAAATCGTCCGTCCCCTGCTGCGTCTCGCCGAAGAGGGCCTGCAGTCACCGGATCGTCCGGTGCGCTTCACCGTGCAGGGTGACGGCGGGCGATTGCCGTCGACGATCGCCACGCCGTTGTCGGTCGTCCTGACCGAACTACTGCAGAACGCCGTCGACCACGGGTTCCCGGAGGGCAGCACCGGCGGCGATGTGGTCGTGCAGCTCAACCCGGCCGCCGATCATCTCGACATCCGCGTGATCAACGACGGTCGCGGCCTCGACTCGCAGTTCGAGTTGAACAAGGCAACGGGCCTCGGCCTGTCGATCGTGCGGACCCTTGTCACGACCGAACTGGCCGGGACGATCTCGATGCGACCGGGGATGCCCGAGGACTTTGCCCGCGCCGGTCTCGGTGATCAGCGCAAAGGTGCCGGCACAGTCGTCGACCTGACGGTCCCGATCTAGACGGCCGCTTTTTGACGGGCGACGTACTGGCGACGGAGCACTCGTCGCTCCTCCTCCGACGTGCCACCCCAGATCCCCGAGTCCTGGTTCGTCTCCAGCGCGTAGTCGAGGCAGTCGCGATTGACGGGGCACTGCCCGCACACCTCTTTGGCTCTGGCGATCTGCAGCAGCGCATAACCCGTTGTCCCTACGGGAAAGAACAGCTCAGGGTCTGTATCGCGACAGATGGCGTCGGTCCGCCAGCTGTAGTCGGCATTGGCCAGTGTCAGGCTCGACGCAAGAATGGTCACCATCGGCTCCAGGGGACATTGTGAGAAATTTCACTTGCGCGCCAGTCAGAACAACGCAAGCGTTCGGGGGCGGTACGCACAGTGCCGACAAACCTAGGAAACAATTCAGCGGTTGACAAGGGGTACTGACCTGTTCTTTCACATAGTTACTACAGATGGGGGATATCTCTGGTAGCGGTACTGGCTCACCGCGGGGCGTCGAGAGCCGCGCCCGAGAACACTGTCGAGGCCTTCCGATTGGCGGCCTCACTCGGCAGCGACGCCGTCGAGCTCGACGTGCGCCGCACTCGTGACGGGACCTTGGTCGTCCACCACGACCCACGACTTGCCGACGGCCGGTCGATCGTCGACGCCGATGCAGCGGACCTGCCGGCGCATGTCCCCACCCTCGCGGCTGCGCTCGACGCGTGCGCGGGAATGTGGGTCAACGTCGAGATCAAGAACGATCCCGACGAGCCCGACTTCGACCCGACCGATCAGATCGCCGATCGGACGATCGCTGCGCTGTCCGAGCACGGCGAGGATGACCGGTGGTTGGTCTCGTCGTTCCGCATCGAGACCGTCGATCGCTGCCGATCGCTCGTCCCGACGATTCGCACCGCGTGGTTGGTCGAGGCTGTTCCCGACGACGTCATCGCCACGATGGTCAGCCGCGGCCACGCCGCGCTGCATCCGTGGGTCGACGCGTTGCACCGTTCGCACATCGACGCCTGCCACGGCGCGGGCATCGCCGTCAACACATGGACGTGCGACGACCCGGCGCGCATGGCCGAGTTGATCGACTGGGGAATCGACGGCATCTGCACCAACGTGCCCGACGTCGCGCTACACGTGATCGCGGCGAGCCGTGGGCGTCAGGCGGATGCGGGATAGACGAGCTTCACCGCGTTCGGTCGGTGCTCGAAGTTCAGCTCCAACGTCTCACCGAGATAGTCGCCGTCGAGTTGGAACGGGAACGGCTGCGACGACGACACGGTGAGGCACGACAGATCGGTCTGCACGTCGACCGTCTTCGATGGCGTCATGCCGCCGCCGCGCAAAGCGCCGGCGAGAGCGCCGAGCACCGCGCCGACCTTCAACGTCTTGAACGTGACCGCGACGAGACCCCGATCCAAGGTGGCCGCCGGGCTCATGTCGAGGGGCCGGTTGCCGAGGTACGTGTAGGGGTTGGTGTTGAGCACGATCGTGAAGTAGCCGTCCACGGGTGACGGCGACTCCGAGGTGCGCACCGAGAAGTGGGGATGGGAGCGGTCGTACTTGCTCAACCATGTGCGCACCGATGCGTAGATGAACAGCGGATGGCCGAGCCACCGCTTCACACCTGCGGCACGCTCCACCTCGCGCACGACAGCGGCGTCGTATCCGATGCCGGTGTGGAAGCAGAAGTAGCGCCCGTTGACGTGGCCGAGTCCGATCGGTCGGATGTCGCGCGCCGCGATGCCGCGCGCCAACAGCTGCACCGCGGGCACCGGATCGTTCGGCATTCCGAGCGTGCGGGCGAAGACGTTGGTGCTGCCGCCGGGCAGGATGGCGAGCGCGGTGTCCGTTCCAGCCACGCCGGTTGCAACTTCGTTCAACGTGCCGTCGCCGCCGAACCCGATCACGATGTCGACTCCTCGACGCGCCGCATCCTGGGCGAAGCGAATGGCATGTCCGCGGCGGTTCGTCTCGACGATCTCGACCTCGTTGTCGGCCGAGAGCGCCCTGTGGATCACCACCGTGTTGCGCGCCGTCACTGACGAAGCAAACGCGTTGACGACCATCACGATGCGCAAGACCGTGACGATACCGGACGGGTCATTGCAGGGGCCGCGGGTGGCCCGGCGGGCATCGAGGGTTGGGCCGCGGGCCTACCACTCGGTAACAATGGTGCCCCATGAACGTCATCGTCTGCGTCAAGCAGATCCCCGACCCGGCCATGCCGGGCGAGCTCGACAGCTCGACCAACACCTTGAAGCGCGAGGGCAAACTCATCCTCGACGAGTCCGACAGCTACGGCGTCGAGATGGCACTGCAGCTCGTCGCCAGTGCCGGCGAGGGAGAGGTCAGCCTGGTGTCGATGGCGCCCAACAACGAGGTCAGCGGTCTGCGCACGGCCCTGGCGATGGGTGCTGCCAAGGGAATTCTTGTCAGCGATCCGAGCCTGCAGGGCAGCGATGCGCTGACGACGGCCAAGGTTCTGGCCGCGGCGATCGGTCGCCTCGGCGGAGCCGATCTCGTCATCGCTGCGACCGAGTCGAGCGATGGTTACACGGGCACCGTGCCGGAGCAGATGGCCGAAGTCCTCGGGCTCCCATCGGTCACGTTCGCCAAGCACGTCGTTGCCGAGGGTGGTTCGCTGAAGGTCAACCGCCAGACCGAAGAGGGCTACGACGAGGTGACCTGCCCGCTGCCGGCGGTCATCAGCGTCACCGCCGGCGTGGTCGAGCCGCGGTATCCGAGCTTCAAGGGCATCATGGCCGCGAAGTCGAAGCCGGTCGAGACCGTCACTGCCGCCGACCTCGGGGTCACGCCCGTCGGCTGGGATGCTGCCGGGCAGACGATCGCCAACGTCACCAAGGCCGAGGCCCGCAAGGCCGGCGAGATCATCGAAGACGACGGAGAGGGATACGCCAAGATCGTTGCGTTCCTCGAGAACCTGAAGGTCATCTGAGGTCGCTATGAACATCTGGGTATTCGCACAGGAATCGAATGGCGCGCCGACCACCGGCTCGCTCGAACTTCTCACCAAGGCCCGCTCGCTCGGCACCGCGACTGCATTCGTCGGCGGCGACGCGTCGGCCATTGCCGGCGCGCTCGGCGAGCACGGAGCATCGAAGGTCTATGCAACCGGCGATCTCGGCGGGAAGTTGCCGGGCGTCGCCGTATCGGCGGCGATGAAGGCAGTGATCGACGGCGGCGACTCGCCCGATCTGATCATGTTCCCGCAGAACTACGAGGGCCGCGACATCATGGCCCGGCTGTCGGTGAAGCTCGACCGCACGGTGTTGACCAACAACGTCGACATCACAGCCGAGGGTGACAAGGTGTCGGTCACCACACCGGTGTTCGGTGGCAACGTGCTGGTCACGACCACGTTCACAAAGGATGGTCCGCATCTTGCTGCGTTCCGCCCGAAGAGCTTCGCCGCTGAGCCCTCAGGTGGCGGCGCTCCGGAAGTTGTGGCCGCGCCGGTTCCCGATCTCGGGTCGGTGGGTGCCGCGTCGATCGTCGCGGTGCACGTCGAGGAATCGAGTGGCCCGAAGCTCGACGAGGCCAACATCGTCGTGTCCGGCGGACGTGGCCTCACCGAGGCGTCGAAGTACGAGATGATCGAGCAGTTGGCCAAGCTGTTGAAGGGTGCCCCCGGCGCATCGCGTGCGATCGTCGACGCCGGTTGGGTGCCCTACAGCTATCAGGTCGGCCAGACCGGCAAGGTCGTCAAACCCGGCGTCTACATCGCCTGCGGTATCTCCGGCGCGACCCAGCACATGGTCGGGATGAAGGGCGCCAAGAACATCATCGCGATCAACAAGGACAAGGAGGCGCCCATCTTCGGGATCGCCGACCTCGGGATCGTCGGCGACGTGCACAAGGTGCTGCCGAAGCTGATCGAGGCCCTGCAAGCCCGCTAGATCCCACCCGTTCGGGGTCGCACGCCGACGCATCGGGTGCTTTTCACAATTTCACATCCGCCGGCGAGACGACGTGTGAGAGATCGCGATCTAGACGATCGGCCAGGGGTACCGCCGGCCGGACTGGTCGACCGGGAACACCGGATGGGCAGCCACCCAGCGGGCACGTTCCTGTAGCGCCTCGACCTCTTCGTCGTCGAGCAGGGTGGCGATCTCCAGCGGCACGCCGTTGAGCACCGGCTTGATCGCTTCGAGCAGTGCCGTACCGATCGGCTCGCCGCCGAACTCCCACACGACGGTGCGCAGCTTGAAGTCCGCGGCGAAGCACAGCCCGTGGTCGATGCCCCAGATGTGATCGTCGCCGTCGATCAGCACGTGTCCGCTCTTGCGGTCGGTGTTGTTGGCGAGGAGATCGAAGACAGCGACGGCACGCAACTTGTCGTGCAGATCGGGACGCTCCTCGTGGATCGTGAAGTAGTGCTGGCGATGGTCGACATCGACGAACCATTGCATCGAACCTTCGCCGTACGGACCGTCGCGTAGAACGGTGGGCGGGACGAGATCGAACTTCAGCACCTCGCTGAGGCGGTAGGCGGCGACCTCGCGACGGTGCAGGCCTGGCTCGAAATCCCACAGTGGTCGCTCTCCGCGAAGCGGCTTGTAGATCGCCTGGGCATGGTCGTCGCCACACGTCACGTCGACCAGGAACGTCGAGTTGCTGCTCCACGGCATCCGACCGACGACTTCGATCTCGCCGCACTGGAGCACGTGCAGTTGGTGGGCGCGCCGGCTCAGTTCATCCGCGGACATGCATGGCCATCCGGATCGATCGGGTTGCCACACCACTGGCAAGGCGGTCGACCGGCAGCAACGATCGAGTCGGTGTGATTGCACAACGCGGCCGCCTGTCCGCGGGTGAGGAAGACGCGCACGTGGCCGCGGTCTTCGACGGCTTCGGGATCGGGCTCGCCTTCGTCGTCGACCGGGACGACCTCTTCGAGTTGCACGAGGACACGGTCGTTGTCGCGGTCGTAGCCGAGACCGATCGGGCCGAGCACGAATGCCGGCTCGGTGGGCTCGGCCAACTCCATCGCCGCGGGCAGCGGTTCATCCGCGGGCGACGGCAGGTCGCTCATCACCTTGCGGAGGTAGTCGGCGATCGCCGCCGCCTGCTGCTTCTCGCACTTGATCGTGACGCGTGTTGTACCGCGCCGCGCCTGCAGCAGGAACGTGCGCTGCCCCGGCTGGCCGATCGCCCCGACAGTGAACGCATCCACCTCGTCGAACTCGTAGAAGATGCCCATCATGACCTCACGAGGGTCGCAGTTCCGCTAGAGACCCGCCGGTCGAGTTGACGGTGAGCACCACCGGGCCCCCCGGCGAATAGGCGATCGCCGTGACCGAGCACGGGCTGATGACGATGCGTTGGAAGAGGTCGATGTGCGTGCCCATGGCGTGGGCGACGGCGGCCTTGATCGGGTCGGCGTGCGACACGCACACCACCACGCCGCCCTTGTGCGCGGCGCGCAGGCGGTCGATCGCCGAAACGATCCGCACCTGCATCTCGTTGAAGCTCTCGCCGCCGGGGAACCTGAACGTCGAAGGCGCCCGGATCACAGTGCCCCACTCCGGCAACTTCATCAACTTCTTGAGCTCCTCGCCGGTCCACTCGCCGAAGTCGCATTCCAGCAAGCCCTTGTCGATGCGCACCCGCAGACCCTTCGCTTTGGCGATCGGAGCCGCGGTCTCGCGGGCGCGTTCCAACGGCGACGCGTACACGGCGTCGACGTGGCTCAGCGCCGCAATTCGCTCGCCGGCAGCGGTGGCTTGGGCCTGGCCTGCTTCGGCCAGGTGCAGGCCGGCGGCGCGGCCGGGCAGGACCTTTCCGGTCGTCGGAGTCAGTCCATGGCGCACCAGCAAGAACAGCGTCGACGATGGGGGTGCTTGTTTCGCTCTCGCCATCTCGAGGTTGCAACTTAGTGTGGATTCCGTGGATTCGCTCCCTCACCTGGCCGCCGACGTGGGTGAATGCAGGCACTGCCCGCGGCTCGTCGCATGGCGTGAGCAGGTCGCCGACGAGAAGCGGGCGGCGTTCCGCGACCAGCAGTACTGGGGTCGCGGTGTGCCCGGATTCGGTGATCCACGAGCCACCGTGCTGATCCTCGGGCTGGCCCCGGCGGCTCACGGCGCCAACCGAACTGGACGTGTGTTCACCGGCGATCGATCGGGTGATTTCCTCTACCGGGCGATGAACCGCGTCGGAATGGCGAACCAGCCGACTTCGGTATCGATCGACGACGGGTTGACACTCGACGGCGCGTGGGTGACGGCAGTGGTGAAGTGCGCGCCACCCGGCAACAAGCCGCTCCCGGAGGAGCGGGTTGCCTGCCACGGGTTCCTCGAGCGCGAACTACAGCTGCTCGACAACCTGCGCGTCGTCGTGTGTTTAGGAGCTTTCGCGTACGAAGCGGCGTGCGCCGAGTTCGATGTGAGACCGCGGCCGAAGTTCGGGCACGGGGTCGAAGTGCGTGCTCCGAACGGGTTGCATCTGCTGTGCTCGTTCCACCCGAGTCAGCAGAACACGTTCACCGGGAAGTTGACCGAGCCGATGCTCGATGCCGTCTTCGAGCGCGCGGTCGAGCTCAGCGGCTGAGCGCGCGGCCCACGGCCGCACCCGCCAGGTGGTTAGCGGCGATCGCGTCGTCGAGGAAGTCGGCGAGGCCGAAGAAGCCGTGGTACATCCCGCTGAACCGCACGTGGCTGGTCGGCACACCGACCGTTGCCAGTCGAGCGGCGTACGCGTCGGCCTCGTCGCGCAGCGGGTCGTACTCCGCGGTGATCATCAACGTCGGAGGCGAGGCGGCGACCACCTCGTCCGTGGCGAAGTGTGGTGAGACGAGGGGATCGGTGAGATCCGTGCCGGTGCCGTCGAGATAGTGACCGATGAACCACCCCATGCCGGCTGCGGTCAGCTGCGGGCCGTCGGCGTTCTCGACGAAGCTCGGAAAGCTCCGCGTGAGATCGGTGGCCGGGTACACGAGCAGCTGATAGCGAAGTGGAACCGGTGCCAGATGGCCGACGACGATCGCCAGCGTGCCACCGGCGGAATCGCCACCGACTGCGATCCTGTCCGGTGAGCAACGTAGCGATGCGGCGTTGGTGTGCCCCCAACGCGTGGCCGTGACGGCGTCGTCGAGCGCCGCGGGATACGGATGCTCGGGTGCCAGCCGATAGGCCACGCTGAGCACGCAACACCCGCTGCTGTTGGCGAGGATGCGACACAGGTTGTCGTGGCTCTCGAGGCTGCCGAGCACCCATCCGCCTCCGTGGAAGAACACCAACAGCCCGAGGTCGTCGCGGTCGTTCGGTCGGTACAGCCGGGCGGGTACACCGTCTGCATCGACGTCGCTGCTCTCGTGGATCGGCTCCGTCGCCGGTCGCAAACGTCTGGCGCGGATCTCGCGTGCTTGCTCCGGCGAGCATTGCTCGAGGGGCAGTTCTCCGAGTGCCGCCATCATCGCGAGCACCGCTTCCGCCTGAGGATGGAGGGGCACGTGGCGATTCTGGCACGACGGTGCAGGCACCCCCGACCCTTGCCGTTACGGTGATCGACGATGACCGACGACATCACCCGCTACGACGCGGTCGAGGCCTACTGCGACCAACTCAGTGTCGCCCCCGGCTCGACGGTTGGCCTCCACGTCGCCTGCCGCACCGACCACTACAGCATCGAGATCCATCGCTGGGGCGCCACGCGCGAACTGGTCTGGTCCGTCGGCGAACTCACCGGTTCCGACCATCGGGTCCCCGACGACGCCGATGCCAACGGGTGCGGATGGCCCCTCAGCGTGAGCGTGTTCGTCGGCAGCGACTGGCGCAGTGGCCTGTACCTCGTCACGCTCACTGCGCGCGGCGCGCCGTCGGACCGTGCCACCGGCTACGCCGCGTTCGTGGTGCGCCGCGGCAACCGAGCGGCGCGGGCCCTCCTCGTGCTCGCCACCAACACGTACAACGCGTACAACAGCTGGGGCGGCAAGAGCCTGTACACCGGCGGCGTTCGCGTCGCGTTCGCTCGCCCGTTCGGTCGCGGGATGTTGATGCGTCCGGAGACCGAACGCGACGATCGCAAGGCCCGACCCGTGTACCGCCGCGAATTGCCCGATCCCGACGGCGCGATCTACCAGGAGTACCGGTTCGCCCACGGCTACCCGGGCTTCATGGGCTCTGCCGGTTGGTTCACCTACGAGCGTCGGTTCGTGGAGTGGGCCGAGGGCGAGGGCCTCGAGTTCGACTATGCCGTGTCGAGCGATCTCGAACACGATGCGGGCATCGTCGACGGCTACGACCTCGTGCTCGGCGTCGGGCACGACGAGTACTGGTCCGCCGGCCAGCGTGCCGCGATCGAGGCGCACGTGCGTCGTGGCGGCAACTACGCCAGCATGTCGGGCAACACGATGTTCTGGCAGGTCCGCCTGGAGGAGGGCACCCGGGGACCGGCGATGGTCTGCTTCAAGTACGCGGCCCACGAGCGCGATCCTGTCGTTGGCACCGATCGCCAGGCGACGATGACCGGGATGTGGGGCGATCCGCTGGTCGGTCGTCCGGAGACGGCACTACTCGGCGCCGGCTCCGCCCACGGTCTCTACAGCCGCTTCGGTGCGGCCATGCCGCGTGGCGCTGGTGCCTTCACGGTGTACCGCAACGACCACTGGATGTTCGAGGGAACCGGGCTCCGCTACGGCGACCTCTTGGGTGTCGACGACGGCGTGGTGGGGTACGAGACCGTGGGGTGCCGGCTGGCTTTCGATCGCTTCCAACTTCCAATCGCGGCGGGTGGGGATGGCATGCCGCCGGAGGTCGAAGTCGTCGCCTTCACGCCGTCGTCGAACCTGGCGATGGGCGAATATCCGGCGTCGATCGCCGCGCTCGACGATCAGGGCGATCTCGAATTCGTTGCGTCACGCCTCCATGGTCGCGTCGACGAGGAGACGTTGGCGCTGTGCCGATATGGCAACGCGGTGATGTTGACGTGTCGCCCGTTCGGAGAACGCGGTGGCGAGGTCGTGACGATCGGCTCGACGGACTGGGTGTTCGGTCTCGCCGCCGATCCACTCGTCGGTCGAGTGACGCGCAACGTGATCGAGCACGGGTTGGTTCGATGACCACAGGCCGGCGTTGGCTGGCTGCCGTGGTCCTTGCCGCCGTGGCTGTGGTGAGTTGCGGCGACAAGCCTCGCGACGACGCACGCGACTCACTCGTGAAGCAACTGCAGGATGGCGGCCTCGACCACACGACCGCCGAGTGTGTGGTCGACGCCTTCTTCGACGGCAAGACCGATGCCGAGCTGAAGGGTTTCTTCGACCGTCCGCAGCTCACACCGGAAGAGGCGGCGGAGTTCGCCGCGCTCGGCGAACGTTGCCAATCGCAGTCGTGACCGCCCGGTAGCTTTACGATTTGTATGGCACGAATCCTCACGGTCGCTGCTGCGCAGCTCGGGCCGGTGCAGCGCGACGACAGCCGCAAGCAGGTGGTCGCCCGCATGATGGATCTCCTGCACGAGGCCGCCGGACACGGCGTCGAGCTTGTGGTGTATCCGGAGCTCGCCCTGACCACGTTCTTCCCGCGGTGGTTCGTCGACGACATCACCGAAGCCGACCATTGGTACGAGCGATCGATGCCCAACGCAGAGACCCAACCGCTCTTCGACGAAGCCCGCCGGCTTGGCATCGGCTTCTGCCTCGGGTACGCGCTGCTCGACGACGAGGGCCATCGTTGGAATGTGCAGACCCTGGTCGAGCGCGACGGCTCGATCGTTGCGACGTACGCCAAGACGCACATCCCCGGGCACGAGCACAACGAACCGGACCGCCCGTTCCAACATGCCGAGCGCTACTACTTCGAGCCGTCGCCCAACGGGTTCGGCGTGTGGCGCGCGTTCGGCGGCTTGATGGGGATGATGATCTGCAACGACCGTCGCTGGCCGGAGAGCTACCGCGAGATGGGGCTGCAAGGCGTCGAGATGATCCTGTGCGGCTACAACACCCCCATCCACTACGTGCCCGACCCCAGCCAGGACATCCTCCAGGGATTCCACAACGCGCTGGTGATGCAGAGCGGCGCGTATCAGAACGGAACCTGGGTGGTCGGTGTCGCCAAAGGCGGCGTCGAAGAGGGTGTCGACTCGTTGGCCCAATCGATGATCGTCGCGCCGAGCGGACAGATCGTGGCCCAGGCCCTCACCGCCGACGACGAGCTGGTGATCGCCCGTTGCGACCTCGACTTGTGTCAGCGGTACAAGGGAACGTTGTTCGACTTCGATCGTTATCGCCGACCGGAGGTCTATTCGCGCATCACCGGACAACGCGGCGTGATCGAGCCCCA
>Ga0105243_10004345_pt1 | contig 11222 bp, 5 predicted proteins | sample KBSM34metaG_FD_81525 | JGI IMG/M metagenome (GOLD analysis project Ga0105243, IMG submission 81525) | Miscanthus rhizosphere microbial communities from Kellogg Biological Station, Michigan, USA - KBS M3-4 metaG | ecosystem: Host-associated > Plants > Roots > Rhizosphere > Soil | place: Michigan...
AAGATAGCTGTGAGTACAAAGGCTACAATTCTTGCTCAACGCAATCCGCGACTGTTAGCCCGCGTGGTCAACACGATCACCGTCAGCACACCAGCGCGGCGACGACACTTCCTCGCTGGCTTTTTCCTTCTCATTCTGTTCCTTATCCTCACCCCCTCAACTATTGCCCAAACCGGCGGCCCCTCACCAACACCATCCCCGTTCACTCCACCATCAGACGCTGGACTACCTAGCGCGCAAATGCAAAAGCTGATGGATCTCGTTCGCGAGCTTGTCCCTTATATCCGCCGACAGGTTGAACGTCCACTGATGGAAAAATTCAACTTCCTGGCAATGATTCTCGCGAGCATTATTCTTCTTTTCTCCTTTATTCGTGTGATCCGTGAAAACGACGGCGCCTCAACTGAACTCTATTATTGGTTTGCCCGCGCCATCATCTGTATGGCCCTGTTTGCCGTAGCTCCATACATAGTCTCCAGTCTCTATAAGATTGGACGCACACTCACGATTCCGATCGAACCGTTGATTCAGGAAAAGCGCACCGCGTTCAACGACCAGTATTACGCATTCGTACAAGGACACTTCATCGTCAAGGATGAGCAAAATGTTTTTATTCAACCTGCTTATATCGAAGAAGGAGAATACGGTTGGGTTGGCATACTCACCGATCATGAATCTGGCGATGGACAAATTAACGGACTCAAAGCCATCGAAAGCGCCACTGACCTGACATCGTGGCCCATGCCAAAACTCTTTTTTGGCCTTAATCTTTCGCGCGGCATTCTTCAAGCCGCAGAAATATTTCTCCTCCTCCTGAGCGGCTTCGTAATGATTGCCCTTCGGCTCGCCGTTCCATTCATCGTCGCCGTAGCTGTCGACAAAAAACTATCAGAACGAATCGCATATCCCTTTCTTTGGGGCACCATCGTCTTTACTCTCATCTTTCCAGTGGTAAGAGACACGCTAATCTTTGTAGCCTATACAGTCGGTACTTTTGGCTTGTCACTTTACGATCACGCGGCTCCGTATGTGATCGATGAACGAACAGCACAAATCATTAAAACCAATGCGTACGATCCCACTTTCGTAATCATCCTCACACTGGTAACCATGGTTATCGCCGGTTTAATGCTTTGGCTCTCCCCGTATCTGGCCTATCGCATCGCTACTGGACAAGTTTTTGAAGCAGTCTCCAGCACAGCTTCCGGTTGGATGGCGGCGATCGTAGGCTCCGCTATTGAGTTCACCGGACTGAAAGCGGGCGCTTCGTTACAACGCCAAGCAGAAAACACGCAAACCCAAGCGGGCTATCAAGCAGAACTGACTCGTGCGAAAGGCTCGCTCGACGCCGCCAACCTGGGAGCCAATGCACGTCAAATATCAGGACACGCCAGCATCGAAGGAAACAGAATTTCAACGCTTCATGCCATAGCGGGAGGTGCACAGACGGCGCGAGGCATGGCGCAATCGAGCGCCAACTTCACGATCGCCGCCACCGTCGCCCAAGTAGCTGACAGTAATAGACAAACGTTGGCTCGAGCTAACCAGGCCAACACACAGAGTCGCTATTCACAGGGCGCTGAATCGATCCGGATCGCTGGGGACGCCAGCTCAAGTCACATTCAAAACAAAGGATCAGCCTTCGGCGGCGTTCCTTATGGCGGACCCGCCATCAGCTCAGTCTTCAGCGATGTCGGTATCACTCGTCGTAACCGAGCGAACAATCTCGCCAACAATACATTTACTGAAAATACAATCCAGAACGAGACCACGACAGCCGGGACAGTTACAAATAGTCAACTCACCTATCGCGACGATATGAAGGTTGCCACCGAGGCCCAACTCGCGAGCAATATTTCCGCCATTGACGCGGGAGCAGGCACCGCAGCAGGTGGAGCTAATCGTGGTGCTGCTATAGCAAAGGCCGGTGTGGACCAGGCCTATGGGTTGGAGCTTAAAGCGAACCAGGCTCAATTCACGAGCACAACTATTGCCGCAGGACAAATCAAAGAGGGGAACTTGGAAGCCGCTCGACTTCGTGAGCTGTCAACCATTATTACCGGTGTTGCCCGAGACATGGACCGCCGCGTTGAGGAAGGAATGCGCCAACGTTACTAATAACTAGCTGAGAGGAAATCCCATGGTCGCTTTAGAGCCAACACTACGCATCGCACCGACTCCGCAATCCATCTTACCCTACGAGCCGCTGCCCTCCGTGTTTCGCGTTATTGAATACAACCTTCCGCGGAACTACCGAAGATACCGCGACACTCAACATGGCTACCATTGGATTTATCGTGTCGAAAAAAGCAATCTCAGCGCACACATTTACCCAAACGTCGATCACCACATCATTAACATCGCAATCTATGATGACCGCAACCCTGGCGAAAGCAGAGTAATAAGGAAGTGGTCTGGCGATCTAAAAATGACCGGTAAAAAATGGAGACGTCGCTTACGACAAACAGCGGGAGAAGCAACAGTTCTCGCTCACCAACGTCCGGCTTGTCCAAACTGTCGGAAGCCTTTAATCCTCCGTGAACGAAGATCAGACCAGCAACAGTTTTTCGGCTGCGAGGATTACCCCGGCTGCAATGGATCAATAAGCATAATCGATCACGACTTAGACAGAAAAAAGGCGGTTAGCTACGGCTCGCCAGTCGACCAAAACTCTCCCACCAGAGTATCAGCCGTTTAGCGATAGTTTTTGATCAGTCATGCCAACCTTAACTGAAACATCTCTGCCACCAAACTCAACCGACTACCTCGCACTTGGGCTTAACGCTCAAAAGGTAGCTCGCAAACGCTACTCCGTTAAAAACCAGCAGGGTGTTCCCATCGAAGAGTGGCAGAACATTGTCCAGCGCGTCGTTGATCACGTCGCCAAAGCAGAGCTTGAGGAAACCAAACGGAGCCACTTCAAACGAGCTATGACTGAGATCATGCTCAAACGCGAGTTCATCCCCAATACGCCTTGCCTCGTGAATGCTGGCCGCGATTCCGCACAACTCGCCGCGTGTTTTGTTCTCACTGTTCCTGATTCACTCGCCGGAATCATGGACCACGCCAAGCTTACTGCCCTGATTCATCAGACAGGCGGCGGAACCGGAATGTCCTATGAATCCCTTCGACCCACAGGCGCAAGCGTCAGCTTCCGCCACGGCACGGCTTCCGGCCCAGTCTCTTTTATGAACATCGTCAATCAAGTCACCGAGGTCGTAAAGCAAGGCGGCGTTCGACGCGGAGCCAACATGGGCATGAGGCGCGTCACGCATCCGGACATTCTTCGCTTCATTCACGCGAAGAACGACCAACATTCACTTGCCAATTTCAATATTTCCGTCAACCTCACCGACGAGTTTTTGGCCGCCGTAGACAATCAGGAATGGTTTCAACTCAAATTTAATGACCTGCCGTGGACCTCACCAATCTATGATCCTGTCACCGATTCGAGTTACGCAATCTACGTCCGACGCGACGAATACGCGATTGGCACTCACTTCCAACCTCTGACTTTTTGCGATCGCGACACTTTCCTAACAGCGGATCTAGCCACGTATCAAAAAATCGAACCTCCCGGCCCTGGTATGATCTACGCTCCTGATATCTGGAATCGAATTGTCGCCAGCGCTCACAAATACGCAGAGCCGGGAATAGCTTTCATCGACGAAGTTAACCGCCACAATCGTCTGATGGCGTCCATGGGACCAATTAACTCCTGCAATCCCTGTGGTGAACAATTCTTACATTCCGATAATTCCTGCAATCTCGGATCGATCGACGTCAGCAAATTCCACGTTCCTGATCATCGCGAAGCACATAACATCGACTGGAACCGACTGCGGCACGTTGTACATTTCAGCATTCAATTCCTCGACAATGTTATTGACACATGTACTTGGCCCTATCCAGCGATCGAACAAACAGTAAAGCGCACACGGCCAGTCGGACTCGGCATAATGGGCTTCGCCGACCTATGCCTCAAACTCAAAATCAGCTACGGCTCTCCCGAGTGCTGCGCCTTGATGGAAGAAGTAATGAGCTTTGTGCGCTACGAAGCCTGGAATCGAAGTCTTCAACTCGGCGAGGAGAAAGGATCTTTTCCGGAATTTGAAGCGAACCGATCTGCTTACGAAGAATTTATTTACGACACTATCAAAATACCGCCGCTCACACGGCTGACCCCACGCAACTACGAAACAACAACCTGTGCCCCGACCGGCACGATCTCCCTTGTTGCAGAAACCTCGAGCGGAATCGAACCGAATTTTTCCTGGGCCTACGTGCGCAACGACAGCCTCGGAACACGAACCTATGTTCATCCGCTTGCAGCCGCAGCACTCGGCCTAAAGGTTGACCAAACTGACGAAGCATCCATCGCACGCGCTGCAAAATACGTGGTAGAGCACGTTAACGAGCTCCCGCCGTACTTCATCTCCGCTATGGATATCACGTCCGAGCAACACGTCCACGTATTAGCCGCCACCCAACGTAACGTCGACAACTCTGTTTCCAAAACTTGCAACGGCGCACATGATGATACGGTTGAATCTGTAAACGCTCTTTACTTGCTCGCCCGCAAGCTCCGCTGCAAAGCAGTGAGTTATTACCGTGACGGATCGCGTAACCAGCAAGTACTCACGGCAATAAAGAAGGACGACTTGAACGTTGCACCTTCAGTTAGCGATCTATCTGAACCGGTGCCGCTGATGTTCGAAACTCCCGGTCGCGAGGATCGGGAAAAAGAGCTTGCCGGCTCAACATGGCAAATCATTTTTGACGGCCAGAAACTCTACGTCACCGTCAACCATAATGGCACAACAATTCAGGAAATCTTCCTTACCGGGCCTATTTCTTCCGTGGTTGGCAAGCTTGCATCAAAAATGCTTCGCGGCGGATTCCATGTTAGAGAAGTGGCACACATGCTTGACACCACAACCGGCACTCATGCCGTGTGGTTCAACGAACGCCTCCTCACTTCTCCTGAGCAAGCAGTAGCCGAATGCCTCTTGATCATGGAACGCCGACTTACGGGCAAGCCTGATTCTGCTCGCGCAAACGGTGCCCAAAATGAACGTACTACGCCTTCATCCCCACGCAGTTGCCCTGAGTGTCATGGTCCATTAACGCGTGCCTCAAATTGCGATGTCTGTCCATGCGGCTGGTCCAAGTGCGCTTGACGAGCTATGAAAAACGAAAGATGTAGCTGGTAGCAATTAAGCGAAACACAATCGAATGCCTCCCGCACGTACAACAAAACAACCCCAACACTCAAACTCACGCCAAGGGACTCCTTTGGTTTCGAGCGAATTCGATCGGGTTAGTAAGAAACGCCCCTGCAAAATTTGCAAGCAAACTGATTGGTGTGGTTTTTCGCGAGATCAGCGTACCTCCATTTGTATGCGTGTTAGTCAAGGAGCGCGAGGCATCTCCCAAAATAACGGCAACATACACGTTCACACCGAAATCCCTACAACCATCCCACTTCTAACTGCCTCTCGAACACCCTCTCCACCATCAATACCGATGGCCCCGCTCGAAATCCGCCATGCGGTCTTCACAGAATTGATCCGTCTCTCGCCAGCCGCAAAATACCGAACCGAATTAGTCACTGGTCCATCAGGTCTGTACGCGCGGGGCCTCACTCATCAACATGCTCGAACCTTCGGAGCCTTGCCGAAAACACATGGCGGGCGCGCAGCTCTTGCGAGAGCGCTCAACACTTATGTCAGTCGCAGCTTTCCGGACTATGCCAAACTCTACGGCGCGGGCGTCATCGGCATTCCCGGTTTCTGGCAGGAATCATCAGGACAGCTTCACGTTTGGAAACTACACAACTACAGGATGCCCATCCTCGTAATCCCATACAAAAATGCAGACGGCCTCATACAAGCATGTCAAATACGATTGCACCACGAAGACATTGCTGAGCGTGAAAAGAAGTATCGCTGGCTTTCATCACCCTTAGAACGCTATGGTACGAGTTCCGGAACACCGATACACTTTACTTTTTCCCCGCCGTTTTCCGCCGGCGCAACTGTCGTCTTAACAGAAGGCGCCCTAAAAGCAGAAACCTTCGTTCACCACCGACCGAAAGCCCGCGTCATTGCTACAAGCGGCGTAAGCTGCTCCCATGATCAACTCATCCAGGCCGCGCGAGCCTACAACGCCCTGATCGCTTTTGACGCTGACCACAGAATCAACCCGTCCGTCTGCCGACAACTCGCACGACTTATCGCGCGACGGTTCGAAGACTCCATTGAACACAGACTCACTTACACAACAAGAATTCTTTTTTGGGAAGGACCAAAAGGGATTGACGAGGCCGCTCAACAAAATGTCAGAATGCAAACAAAGACAATCTCCGAATGGTATGAGACTCTAACGAATGAACCACGCGAAGAGGTGGGCCGCTTTTGGAGCGAAATCTCCTTTCATCCATAAAGTCACAGCTTGAGGTCCACGTTTAATTCCTTACCAATCGCAATCAGTCGCCTTAACTCGATCTCAGCCTGGCACTCGCTACCTGACCGAGGCGGCTTCACCCCCTCCAAATCGACTGACCATTTTTCCGACACCCCACTCTCTTTCAGCCTCCTAACAAGTTGAAAAATACCCAGTTTCCAAGAGGTTCAGTGTACAACCCCTTGGCACTCAGAATGCGTACCTCTGGCTCGGCGGCCACAATCCGCTAACTCGAGCAGCCTTGCTCGAATTGGATGTTTCTTAAAAGCTAAGAACCAACCGCGGAAGAACTATAAATGGGGAGTTGAACCTGTTAGGACCATGCGTGAATTCCCCTCGAATTGAGGAAACTATGCCTTTAACCTGGAAGCTCAAACAATGGCTCAGAACTAAACGCAGCCTTAAGAATGCCAACGACATTCGTGACCTGATCGAGCACCGAACGGGTTACAAAGTATCTCTCGAACGCATTACGAGCCTTCTCAACGGGCAACCTAAAACTCTCGATTTCGAACTCTTTGAAGCAATATGCAATGCGTTTCAATGCGAATTAATAAACTTTTGCGATGTTACGCCATCCTCAGCAATCCCGCCCAAAAGACCTCTAAATATCAATGATCTAATACAACCCTGCGCAATCGCCCCCGAGGAGTCCTTACGGTCCTTCATTAATCGTGTACAGGTCGCTGCGCTTACCAAAGCAGAATCAATGACGACCAATATCTGTCAAGCTGCTCGATTATTAGGTACGCACCGTTCAAATTTCCGGTGCATCCACCAACGTTCCAAAAACGCGGTCAAGAACAAACCTCCGAGCACAGCTAAAACCATACCGCTGCCGGCCGCTATTTTTTCCATAGGAGAAAATGAAGACTTGAAGGCGTTTACAGATCGCATCCAAGTTGCTGCGATCAATAAAACATTAGAGCTCGAAGGTAACAATACGCGAACCGCCTTACGCCTTGGCTACGGACGCCAATCCTTGATCCAGCTCCGTAATCGCCTTCGGCAACACGGTTCGGAGAACGCCTCTGCCGTTGAAACCATTAATTTCACCGAGACGCTCATGTGACGAGCGGAAACACAATGCCTTCAAAGTGGAATCTCAAACAATGGCTCACGAGTAATTGCGGTTTGACACTCACCACTAACCGCCTCAAGAATGCACAAGCGATCGCTGACATCATTCACCGTCGAACAGGTTATAAAATAAAAACGCGAACCGTTCACAATCTTCTCGAAAAACAACCTAGAACTTTCGATTCAAGAATACTTCAACCGATATGCGACGCCTTTCGCTGCAACTTGGATAATTTCTTTACGGTCACACCATCATCAGCCCCGCCCGCAAATCTCCTTAATGACTTAGACCTTCAGCCTCGAATAAAGCCCTACGCGATCGCCGGTAATGAATGTCTGCGCTCCTTCATAGCACGGGTCCAATTGGCCGCCATTCAAGAAGCAGTTTCCATTTGCGACAATTACCCGCTGGTTGCGCGCCGACTTGGTTACGCTCGATCGAGTTTACATAACCTTCATGCTCGCGCACAGAAAATTACCGGCATCAATCAACCTGCACCTGACAAAGGAACTCAAAATACATTCGGTGCCCCTATACCGCTGCCACCTGCTATCTTCAGGATAAAAGCCAACGAGAACCTGAACGCTTTCATACGCCGTGTCCAACTTGCTGTCATTCTCCAGACAACAAATATAGAAGGTAATAAAAGACTCGCTGCATTACGCCTTGGCTACAGTCGGACATCACTTGTTACTCTGATCAGTAACCTTCGGTCATCGTCTGAAATCAATCTTCGTCGACCGAACGCGCGTCCGCGAATGGTTCCCGCAGGACAGGCACCCGTTGACCGCCCAATGGCCAAGTCGATTCTGACTGAATGTAAAAGTAGGTGAGCGGAGAGCAAAAGCGCCTTCGTCATGCTCTCCACGGCATACAAACCTTGGCCCGGACTAAGGCTGTCCGTAAGCCTAAACAAACGAGCGCGTTAATCTCTGATCGCGATACAAAGGAGTTCCATGCCTAATTTTATTCGGGCTCTTGCAGTTCTACTCTGCACGATTTTCCTTACCCTCCATATCGTGATCCCGTCAACGGCACTCGATCTCAAAATCGAAACCGCCAACCGACCGCATCTAGCGTCCACACTACTGCCACCACAGGACCAGCCACCTGTTAACGGCTACCCATTCAAATACACTTCATTCTCAGGCACCACATTCAACCTCACTGCCTATGATGGTTTTAACGTCCGCCTTGCTCTTCCGGACTCCTGGACCCAACCCCAGGCTCTGACAAATAGCCAACTACGCCACTTAATCGAACTTACTGATCTTACCTACACGTATCTTCGGGAAATCACCGCGGGCGAGCCAGAGGGAGATGGCCTACTCACAATTGCTGTCATACCCACCGGCAACCTTGCCGGTCATGCAGGTTCAAATTTCAAAGGCGTCGAAATATCTGAAAACGAACTGGGCTCGACTATCCAAAACTTAAGCAATGACATTCCAAGTCCCGTTCTCCTGCACGAACTCAGTCATAACTTCGATCTTTGGATTCTGCACCTGAGTCTAGGCTACCCGGATTCAAGCCACGCATGGACCTCTTTCCTGATTCCATTCATTCAGTTTTACTCACGCGCCGGCACACTGCAGTCAGATCCAGATTCATTACTCCAAAAGAAAATCACTGAATACACACTAGACTGGGACACAACAGGTGCTACGTGGTCGGAATGCGTGAGGAATGGAAATGTTTGCCCAAACATCTCAGCAAACAACGCGTGGGCAGGCTTACTGCTCCGCTACAGCAAACTACATGGCTCTGAGGCGACCCTACGAGCCTTTCGCTATCTCCGAGATTACGCGGGCACACACCCCGCCACTGGTTCTAATCCGACGAACCCGCAAACCCCTGAAGCACGGAACGATCTCCTAATAGAATCGTTGGCGGAAGGCGCCCAGCAAAACATTCTGTGTGAGATCGACATTTGGCACTGGTCTGCCAGCTCCCAAGCTCGCACCATAATAAACCAACGCTTCCCGTCACCTAACGTATTTTGTGTAGACAGTGACGCGGATGGATTTAGCCCTCTCAACGGAGACGCGGACGATTCCAATCCTCAAATCAAACCTACAGCAATTGAGACCGCCAACATGATCGACGATGATGGCAACGGCATAATCGATGATCTCCTGGTAAAGGAACAAAACGATTTTCCGTCAACGACACAATCAGCTCCAGTCATACCAATTCCCGCCAAGATACAGGGCCGAGCAACTGCCTCGGACATTGACATACTCATTATTAACACCACTACCGATGCTCTACCGCGTCGGCTTCGCTTTAATTTGCAAAGCCCCAACAGCTTCGTAGGTTTCATCCAACTACAGCCCGTCGATTTGATCGGGCGCACACAGTCATTTTCAGTGGCAGGCGGAGGCGCTCAAATATTGACGCTGCCGCGAGCAGGCTTGTGGGCTTTAAGCATTCAAAACTCTAGCTCAACAAGCTCAGACTACACGTTGACAATAGAAAATGCCGGAACCGCAACTTCGCCCGTTCGAATAAAAGTGGCCCCAGGAACCCTACCACATACAATTCAACTCGGAGCTTCAATCGACACAACCTCCACCTACGCACCTGCACCTAACGCCGTTCGCTTCTGGATAAGCCCCACCGCCTTTAGCCCAAACTCATCTATACAATCTCAACTTACGCTCACCATCCCACTTCCAGATACGAGCAACCCATTTAGCATACGCGCCCAACTGATGCGGGATGCAACCCCAATCACGAAACTAAGCTTGCCTCTGTGGATTGACCCGAACACAGGACAAATGATCGAACAAAGCGCAAATCTCGCGATGCTTGCCGATACCATTTCGCCCGCTCAACTCCCAACCGGTTCAAATACCACATTCGGCTTTACGATAGTCAATCGTGGTCCTGGTCTGGCGCAAAACTTGGAAACCACCTTAACTCTTCCATCCGGACTCTCTGCGACTTCCACAGCTTCCACTCTGGGAACAACTCAAATCACCAGCAGCAATACCGTGCGCTTATCAATCAACCAACTTGCCTACGAAGAATCCGTCAGCTTTTCAGTCACGGCCAACAACATTAATGGGCAGGGACTCTTGACCACTACAACGGTGGTTACGAGTTCAACTACCGATCCGGATTCATCAGACAACACCGCCTCAATCACCGGAACCTTCACCGCCGCTCCTACTCCAACACCCACACCCACACCGTCACCTTCACCGACTCCCAGCCCTTCACCAGGGCCAACGCTCCAGATTCAAAGCCTCCCTGCAAAGGCAGACGATGCTCCAACAAAACCGATCCTGGCCCAAGGATCTCTAGGTCGAGTGGTCGTCCAAATACCTTCGTCATCAATAGCCGACACCTACGCACAACCAAACGGCGACGGCACTTGGCCCGAGTCTCTCGCGGGCTTCAGAGTACAAATTGCCACGCTCTCAGCCTCGATCGTTTCAGTAAAGCGGATCGAGACTTCAAACCCACCCTCATACGCCATTGACTTTATAATTCCTGATAATGCTCCCATAGGAAACCAAGTACCGTTCGTCCTTTCCCAACAGACCCCATCCACCACATGGACCACCACGAGTAGCGTACGCCAAGCGGCGCCTGCTTTCTGGTCTATCGATGGAACAGCAAACGGAGTGCTCCTAATGCTTGATGCCGATTCTCTGCTCGCACTCCCAAC
>Ga0105243_10004346_pt1 | contig 11221 bp, 10 predicted proteins | sample KBSM34metaG_FD_81525 | JGI IMG/M metagenome (GOLD analysis project Ga0105243, IMG submission 81525) | Miscanthus rhizosphere microbial communities from Kellogg Biological Station, Michigan, USA - KBS M3-4 metaG | ecosystem: Host-associated > Plants > Roots > Rhizosphere > Soil | place...
CGAGCACAACGGTGTTGCACTCGACATCACCAGCGTGTTCGAGGCTGTGGGCGCGTGCGCCCTCGGCAAGATCACCGAGGACGAGCTCGGCCAGATCGAGCGCAAGGCATGTCCGGGCGAAGGGGCGTGTGGCGGCATGTTCACGGCCAACACGATGAGCTCCATCGCCGAGGCCATCGGTCTGTCGTTGCCTGGCACCGCGTCGCCGCCCGCCATCGACGGCCGTCGCGAGGACGATGCCCGCCGAGCGGGCGAGGCCGTCGTCAACATGTTGCGCCTCGGCATCACGCCGCGCATGATCATGACCAAGCAGGCCTTCGAGAACGCCATCGCCGTCACCTCGGCGCTCGGCGGCTCGACCAACGCCGTGCTGCACCTGCTGGCAATGGCCAACGAGGCAGGCGTGGAGCTGCATCTCGACGACTTCAACCGCATCGCCGCGAAGGTCCCGCACATCGCCGACATGAAGCCGGGTGGCAAGTTCCACATGAGCGACCTCGATCGCGTCGGTGGCGTGCCGGTCGTGATGAAGCATCTCCTCGATGCCGGGTTGCTGCACGGTGACGTGATGACCGTGACGGGCAAGACGATGGCGGAGAACCTCGCCGAGATCGATCCGCCACGACCGGACGGCATCGTTGTCCACCCGCTGGATCAGCCGCTACACAGCGAGGGTGGGCTCAACATCCTGACCGGCTCCTTGGCTCCACGCGGTGCGGTCGTGAAGGTCGCAGGGTTGAGCAAGGAGCAGATGCGGTTCGAGGGCACTGCGCGCGTCTTTGACGGCGAGGACGGGGCGATGGACGCCATCCTCGCCGGCTCGATCGTTCCCGGAACCGTGCTGGTGATCCGCTACGAAGGCCCGAAGGGTGGCCCGGGAATGCGCGAGATGTTGGCCGTCACGGGCGCGTTGAAAGGTGCCGGCCGTGGCGCCGACTGCGCGCTGATCACCGATGGACGCTTCAGCGGTGGCACGTGGGGCTTCTGCATCGGTCATGTCGCCCCCGAAGCCGTCGACGGCGGGCCCATCGCCTTCGTGCGCGACGGCGACCAGATCCTCATCGACGTCCACGAGTTGTCGCTCGACCTGTTGGTCGACGACGGCGAACTCGCCAGGCGCCGGGCTTCGTGGTCACCCAACCCTCCGCGTTACACGAGCGGTGTGCTCGGCAAGTACGCGAAGCTGGTTCAGGGCGCCGAGACCGGCGCCATCACGAACACGCTGTAGCCATGAACCTCAGAGAAGTTCTCGAACTGATCCAACTCCGTCGTTTCGAGCGCGACCCGGTGACGCGGCTGTTGACCCGCACGCACATGCCCGACGACTTCAGGGCCGTCGCCAAGCGCAAGCTGCCCCGAGCCGTGTTCGACTACGTCGAAGGTGGTGCCGACGAGGAGATCGCGATCGACGCCAACCGGCAGGCGTTCGTGCGCCGCAAGCTGAACCCGCAACTGCTGCGCGACGTGTCGGTCATCGACCTCACCGGAGAGTTCCTCGGTCATCAGTTCTCGGTGCCGCTCGGCCTGGCACCCACGGGCTACACGCGGATGATGCATCCGACGGGTGAGGTGTCGGCGTGCTCCGCCGCCAAGGCCAAGGGCATTCCGTACACGCTGTCGACGATGGGTACGACCACCATCGAAGAGGTTGCGGCAACAGGTCATCCCAACTTGTGGTTCCAGCTGTACGTCACCAGCGACCGGCGGCTCAGCGACCCGTTGATCGACCGTGCTGCTGCGGCCGGATATCAGGCACTCGTGCTGACGATCGACACGGTGGTCACCGGTCGCCGCACGCGTGATCTGCGCAACGGCTTGACGATCCCGCCGCAGTTGAGCCCACGCACGATCGTCGACATCGGCCGGCGGCCCGGCTACTGGGTCGGGATGCTGCGCAGCCCGGCGATCGGTTTCGCCAACTTCTCCGCACTCTCACCGGAGGAAGTGAAGAGCGCGGCATCGACACGGATCGGCACGCTGTTCGATCAGTCGCTGAACTGGAGCGACGTCGAATCGATCCGTGCTCGTTGGAACGGGCCGCTGCTGTTGAAGGGCCCGATCGGCCCGGCCGACGCCCGCCGCGCGCTCGACCTCGGCGTCACCGGGTTCCAGCTGTCGAACCACGGTGGTCGTCAACTCGACCGCTGCACGGCCACCGCCGACATGCTGGCCCCGCTGCGCGCTGCCGTGGGCCCGGACGTGCCGATCGTCATCGACTCCGGCATACGCCACGGCGCCGACATCGCCGTGTCGATCGCCCTCGGCGCGGACATGGCGTTCATCGGCCGCCCCTACGTCTACGCGGTTGCCGCTGCCGGTCAGCGCGGCGTCGAGCACGTCATCAAGATGCTCACCGATCAGCTGCGGTCCGTCATGCAGTTGAGCGGCGTCACGACGCTCGCTGAACTCCGCAAGCACGGCGCCGAGTTGCTCAGCGACTCCGGCTGACCCTCGCCGCCACCAGTCGCCAACCGACGAGGAACACGCCCGTGACGATCGTGGCGACGATGATGAACGGCAGCGCCGTGCCACGGTCGAACACGAAGTGGCGCAACACCATCCCGACCGCGACCGTGACCGGCCAGATGATGAACCCCGCTTCGACCTCCATCGGTCGTGTCCACGCCCGTGCCGCGATCCATCCGACGACGAGGGCGATCAGGAACGGCGCGGCAACGGTGAGGATCCCGTCGACGGTCTCGCCCTCGTCGTGATTGCGACGACCGAGGGTCACGAACACCAGGATGCAGACGATGTCGGCGGCGGCAGCGATCGCCACCCGCCGGCTCACGCCTGACCCACGAAGCCGCCGAGTTGGCCGCGGAAGAACAGCAACGGCGCCGGCTGGGTGTCGGGATCGGCGTGATCCATGGCGACGACCAGACCCATCACGAAGTAGTGGTCGCCGGCGTCGACGACCTCGGCAGTGGTGCAGTCCATCCAGGCGATCGCCCCGTCGAGCACGGGCGATCCTGTGACCAGCGAGGGCGACCAACTGACGCCCTCGAACGGTTCCTCGATGCTGCTCTTGGCGAACTGCCAGCACAGGTCGCCGTGATTGACGCCCAGAACGTTGACGCAGAACGAACCTGCCGAGGCCATTCGCAGCCAGCGCTCGGACGTGGTCATCGGCAGGAACCCGACGAGCGGCGGATCGAGCGACACGGAGGTGAACGAGCCGATCGTGAAGCCGACGGGTTCGCCATCGACCATCGCGGTGACCACGGTGACTCCCGTGGGGAAGTGGCCGAGTACGAGGCGGTACTTCGACGGGTCGATCGACATCACGCTGGACTGTACTTGCAGGCCGCATTGCGTTGACAGCCCAGTGCCTACTCAGCCGTACGCTGTTCGGGTGATCGACAAGGCCGCACTCCGTCAGCGAATGCGCATGGTGCGCGACGTGGTGGAGGACCATCTGATGCGCAGCGTGCAGTTGTGGGCGAAGGTTGCCGAGTTGCCGGAGTTCCAACAGGCCGACACGGTGATGGCCTTCGTGGCCTTCGGCACCGAGATCGACACCGACCCGCTGTTCGCCAGATTGGCGGTCGAGGGCAAGCAGCTGGTGCTGCCCCGGGTCGAGGCGTCCGGCATCGTCCCGGCCAGTGGCGACACACCGTTGGTTGCCAGCAAGTTCGGCGTGCTGGAGCCCACTGGTCCGCCCGTCGATGTCGCCGAGATCGATCTGGTGATCGTTCCCGGGCTGGCGTTCACGCTCGCCGGCGACCGACTGGGCTACGGCCGGGCCTACTACGACATGTTCCTGCCGACTGTGAAGGCGCCGTCGGTCGGCGTTTGTTTCGAGGATCAGCTCGTCGACGAGATGCCGGTGGAAGCACATGACGTGCGCGTCGACATGGTCGTGACGGCATGACCTACTTCACGGGCGACGAGTTCGCAGAAGCCTCGGGTGTCGTCGCTCGACACATGGCCCCGACGCCGCAGTTCGTATGGCCGCTGCTCGGCGAGACCCTCGGTGCCGAGGTTTGGGTGAAGCACGAGAACTGCACGCCCACCGGCGCGTTCAAGGTGCGCGGCGGGCTTGTCTACATCGATCGTCTGTTGCGCGAACGACCCGAAGTTCGCGGGGTTGTCAGCGCCACCCGTGGCAACCACGGCCAGAGCATCGCGTTCGCCGGTCGGGCTTCGGGGCTGCCCGTCACGATCGTCGTGCCGCACGGCAACAGTCCGGACAAGAACGCGGCGATGCGCGGCTTCGGCGCCGAACTGATCGAACACGGTGTCGACTTCCAAGAGGCGCGCGAGCACCTCGCCGAGGTCGCCGAGCAACGCAACCTCGAGGCGGTGCCGTCGTTCCACAAGGACTTGTGCCTCGGTGTGGCGACGTACGCGCACGAGCTGTTCTCCGCTGCGGGCGAGCTCGATGTGGTGTACGTGCCCGTCGGTATGGGCTCGGGCATCTGCGGATTGATGACGATCCGCGATCTGCTCGGACTGTCCACGGAGATCGTCGGCGTCGTGTCGGCAGGCGCGCCGGCGACGGCCTTGTCGTTCGAGGCCGGTTCGCCAGTCACCACCGAGACTGTCGACACGTTCATCGACGGAGTGGCCACCCGCGTGCCCGACGCGGTAGCGATCGATCTCATCGTGCGCGGCGCGAGCCGCATCGTGCAGATCAGCGACGATCAGTGCGCCGACGCGGTGCGGCTGCTGTTGCGGTGCACCCACCACTTGATCGAGCCGTCCGGAGCAGCTGCGCTCGCCGGCTTCATCGCCGATCGCGCCGCGCAACCCGCCGATGGTCGGGCCAAGAGAGTCGCAGTGATCGTCAGCGGCGGCAACATCGACGCCCACATCCTTTCGGAGATCCTCGCCGGCCGAACCCCCCCGCCGTAGATCGGCGCTGGTGACCTTGTGTCCTTCGCCTCTTGTTCGGATCGCTCGGCAGCGGTTCGATGAAGGTGCGACAACAGGAGGTCACCTCATGAAAGCAATCGTGTATCACGGACCAGGCCGGAAGGCATGGGAAGACGTACCGAAGCCGACGCTGCAGGCTGACACCGACGCCATCGTGCGCGTGGATGCCGTGACGATCTGCGGCACCGATCTGCACATTCTCAAAGGTGATGTGCCGGCCGTGATCGACGGCCGCATTCTCGGCCACGAGGCTGTCGGAACGATCGAGTCCGTCGGCGCGGCGGTGAAGAACCGCAAGCCCGGCGACAAGGTGCTCGTCTCTTGCATCACCGCGTGCGGTTCGTGCCGCTTCTGCAGGGAGGGCCACTACGGGCAATGCCTCGGTGGGGGAGGTTGGATCCTCGGGCACAAGATCGACGGCACACAGGCCGAATTCGTTCGGGTTCCGTTCGCCGACACGTCGACCCACCCCGCACCCGCCGGTGTGAGTGACGAGGAGTTGCTGATGCTGGCGGACATCATGCCCACCAGCTACGAAGTCGGGGTTCTGAACGGCACAGTCCAGCCCGGCGACGTCGTTGCGGTCGTCGGCGCCGGCCCGATCGGTCTTGCCGCGATCATGAGCGCCCGCCTCTTCAGCCCGAGCCACATCGTTGCCATCGACAAGGCGGACACCCGTCTCGACGCAGCGAAGCAGTTCGGCGCCGACGTGGTGGTGAACAACGATCGAGAAGATCCGATCGAGGTCGTTCGAGGGCTCACTGATGGTCTCGGCGCCGATGTGGCGATCGAGGCGGTCGGTCTGCCGGCGACCTTCGAGCTGACCGCTGCGCTGATCAGGCCTGGCGGTCACGCCGCCAACATCGGTGTCCACGGCCAGCCAGCGACGCTGCATCTCGAGGAGCTGTGGATCAAGAACGTCACCGTCACCACTGGCCTCGTCGATACGTACTCCACACCGACGTTGCTGAAGCTCATCGCCGCCGGCCAGGTGGGAACCGCCAAGTTCGTGACCCACCACTTCACCTTCGACGAGTTCTTGCAGGCGTACGACGTGTTCGCCAACGCCGCGGACACAGGTGCGCTCAAAGTCGTCGTGACGAGGTAGTACCAGTCCGATCGCCAGGATCGGACATAGCGTGAATGGCATGGCGGTGTCCGTGACATCCTCCGATCTCGTCATCGAAGCTCACGGTCTGGTGAAGTCGTTCGGCACCACCAAAGCGCTCGCCGGCCTCGATCTCGAGGTTGCACGCGGCGAGGTACACGGGTTCCTCGGGCCGAACGGCGCGGGTAAATCCACCACGCTGCGGGTTCTGTTGGGCATGCTTCGGATCGACGCCGGCACGGTTCGACTGCTCGGTGGCGATCCGTGGCGGGACACCGCGATGCTGCACTCCCGGCTCGCGTACGTCCCGGGCGACGTCTCGCTATGGCCGAACCTCAGTGGCGGTGAGGTCATCGATCTGCTCGGTCGCTTGCAAGGTGGACAGGACCCGGCGCGACGGGACCGATACCTCGAGCTGTTCGACCTCGACCCGACCAAGAAGTCGCGGACGTACTCCCGAGGCAACCGTCAGAAGGTCGCGTTGATCTCGGCGCTCTCCAGCAACGCCGACGTCTACCTCCTGGACGAGCCGACGGCCGGCCTCGACCCGCTGAGGGAGGTCGACTTCCGGACGTGCGTGCGCGAGCTGCGCGACGAAGGCAGGACCATTCTGCTGAGCAGCCACATCCTGAGCGAGGCCGAGGCGTTGTCCGACCGCGTGACCATCATTCGCGAGGGCAGGGCGGTGGAGACCGGTCGCCTGGATCAGCTCCGTCACCTCACGCAGACTTCCGTCACCGCCGAATTGGTCACGGTTCCCGACGGGCTCGAACGGATTGCCGGTGTGCACAACCTGATCGTCGACGACCACCGGGTCACTGCCCACGTCGAGCAGCGAGGCATGGATGCTCTGATGCAAGCGTTGAGCGCATCCGGTATTCGCAGCCTCGTCAGCCAGCCCCCGACCCTCGAGGAACTGTTTCTCCGTCACTACGGCCCCGCGGCGAGCAGCCAGTCGAACGATGCCTGACGCGTTTGCTGGAACCGGCACATTGCTGCGACTCGCCATTCGGCGCGACCGGTGGTTGCTGCCGGCGTGGGTGCTGGCACTCGCCGCCATGGCCGGGTTCTCGGCGTCGGCCACCGCCAACCTGTATCCCGACATCAGCAGCCGGGTCGACGCGGCAGAAGTGATCAATGCGACTCCGTCGCTCGTCGCCCTCTACGGACGGGTCTACGACCCCACGTCCATCGGTTCACTCGCCCTCATCAAACTGACCGCCCTCGGAGCGGCCATGGTCGCAGTCCTGATGATCGTGGTCACTGTCCGGCACACCCGCGCGGAGGAGGCAGCGGGCCGACTCGAGTTGCTCAGCGCGGGTGTCGTCGGCCGCGCCGCGCCGCTCGCCGCGGCCCTCACCCTCACCTCGGGCGCCAGCGTGGCGTTGGGGCTTCTGACCGCTGCCGCCTTGATCGTTGCGGGGTTGCCGGCGGTCGGCGCCACTGCATTCGGGCTCGGCTGGGCGGCAGCCGGAATCGCCTTCAGTGCGTTGGCCGCGGTCACTGCACAGCTGACGACCGGCAGCCGCGCCGCGACGGGCCTGGCCATCGTCGGTCTCGCCGTCGCCTATCTCCTTCGTGCAGTCGGCGACATCCCCGACTCCGGCCCGAGTGCGCTGACATGGCTGTCGCCCATCGGTTGGACTCAGCAGGTGCGCCCGTTCGCAGGCGATCGACTCGCCCTCCTGCTGCTCCCCGTCCTGCTGGCCATCGTGCTCGTCGCGATCGCGTTCGAACTTCGAGCGAGGCGGGATCTGGGCGCGGGCATGATTGCGGAACGTTCCGGCCCCGCCCGTGGCGACATCACCAACACTTGGGGCCTCGCCGTGCAGCTGAACCGCGGTGTCCTGGTGTTCTGGGGCGTGGCAATGATCCTTTTCGGCGTGCTGCTGGGATCCCTCACGAGCAGTGTGAGCGGCATGCTCGACTCGCCGGCCATGCGTGATTTCTTCGAATCGCTCGGTGGCGAGCAGGGCATCGTCAACGCGTTCCTGTCCGCTGAGCTCGCCATCGTCGGCTCGATCGTGGCCGCCTTCGGTATCCAGGCGGCCGGCCACCTCCGCGCCGAGGAGACCGCCGGCCGCGCCGAGGTAGTTCTGGCGACGGCCACGTCGCGGCTGCGATGGGCCAATGGATTGTTCGGTGTGGCGCTCGGTGGAGTCGCCCTGCTGATGCTCTTGGTCGGACTGGCCCTCGGCGTCGGTCACGCGCTCGACGTCGGGAACACCTCGATGATCGGCGACCTCGTGCTCGCGAGCCTCGCCCGCATCCCCGCCGCGTGGATCTTGACCGCGCTGGTGATGGCCGTGTTCGGATGGGCGCCCCAGCTGACCGGCCTGGTGTGGGGTCTCTACGCCGCATCTGTCGTGCTCGTCGAGCTCGGCGCGCTGTGGAACCTCCCGTCGTGGATGATGGATCTGTCGCCGTTCACTCACTCACCCAAGCTGCCGGGAGCCACCGGGGTGATCGTTCCGCTGATCACGCTGACCACGTGTGCCGGTCTCCTGGCAGCGATCGGATATGTCGGTTGGTCGCGTCGCGATCTCACCCCCTGAAGGAGGAGTTCGCGAGATCACGTTGCGCAGATGAGGGTGTCGGCGAACTTCAGAAGATCGGGGTCTGTCGCCTTGCGGAGATTGACTGCGACGACAACTCCCGAGGATGCATCGGGTCGAATGAGCGCGATGGATTGTGTTCCGTCGATGGCGCCACCGTGGCCGTAGAAGGTGCCGCAAGTGAGGTGATAGGTGGCCAGACCGAGTCCATACGACCCGCTCGATTGGGCCGTTGCGCGCTTCATGTCCGCTTCGAGTGTTGCGTCGAGCAGACGGCCGGAGACGATTGCTTGCATGATGGTGAGCAGTTCGTCGGCGGTCGAGATCACCCCTCCGCCACCGCCGTTGCCGAACGCCAACGTGTCGTCGGTGACGTCTTTGAGCCCGGCACCCGTGGCCCCGGCCACGTAGCCGTGCATGTCCGGCAAGGACATGTCGTCGGGTGCGAGCGTCGTTCGACGGAGTCCGAGTGGTTCGATGATCCGGGCGCGAAGCAGCTCCGCAACAGATCGTCCAGTCACACGGGCCAGCACCATGGCGGCGAGTTGGTAGTTGACGTTGCTGTAGTGGTAGCCGGTTCCGGGCTCGAAGTACCGATCGTGTGTATCGGCGAGCGCCACGAACAGCCGGTCGGGGATGAGCACGTTCTCGCCTGCCGCGTAGCGGCTTGCCAAATCGGTCGCCTGCGACCGCAGGACCGGATCGGTCAACTTGGCGATGTCGGCGATGACGTCGCCTTCATCACCCACGTTGAACAGTCCGCTCGTGTGGTCGAGCAGCATCCTGACCGTGATCGGCGAACCGGAGAGCCGCACATCGGGCAGCAGCTCGCCGACAGTGTCATCGAGTGACAGTTCGCCACGGCCCACGGCATCTAGTACGAGAAAAGCGATGATCGTCTTGCTGATGCTGCCGATGCGGAACCGGCTGGTGTCGGTCAGTCGGGCGCCGGCGAGGTCCGCGACTCCGGCGACACCGATCCAGTGAGTACCTGACGCACGAAGTGCCACCACCGCGCCGGGCGAGCCGAACGTACTTCGAAACTCGTCCAATACTGCTTGACGATCTGGCGAAAGCGCTGGCACGGAGGTGGTCACGACTGGCGAATCCTGGCCGCCATCGCCGCACGCGGTTGCAGCGAGGACGCCGACCACGCAGACAGCGATCGGTCGCGTGAACCGTCTCACGTCATCAAGGTGGCACGAGTCGACGACTCTCGCCAGGGCACAAGGACTCATGTGGATTGGCGAAGGTCGGGCGTCGCCCGAATGTGACGGAGTGCCCTACTGGGGCACCCGGCTCGGGCTGATCATGAAACCATGACCAAGCAGATCAACGTCGGATTCAACGGAAGTGCAGCATCATCCGAGGCCGTTCTGTGGGCGGCGGCGGAGGCCAGCAGGCGTGGTACCCGCCTCCAGCTGATCTCCTGCTACTCGATTCCGGTCATTCCAGGTGCGGAGCTCGGAGCGGGCGCCGACACGTACTCGTCACTTGTCGCAGAAACCCATAGTGCCCTCAAGCAGATGGACGCCGTCGTTACCGACTTGCACCCTGGTCTGCAGGTCACGACGATGGCGTCATCGGAGCCAGCGGTGTCGGTGCTGATCGACCAGGTCTCCACGGATGACCTGGTCGTGGTGGGCGCAACCGGCCACCATCACGGAGCGGACCGGTGGCTGGGGAGCACCGCACGGCACGTCGTTCGGCACAGCCCTTGCCCGGTGGTGGTCGTGCCCGAATCGAGTGGTCGGAGCGAGACCGAACGCATCGTCGTCGGCGTCGACGGGTCCGACACTTCGAGGCTCGCCCTGCGATGGGCAGGTGACGAGGCCGATCGATGCGGGGCAACGCTGTTGGTCGTCCATGCGTGGATGTATCCGTACATCCACACCTTCCCCGATTCGTCCGAAGCACGCGACCTGATGAAGGTCGACGCGGCGTGTCTCCTCGACCGGGAGGTCGAGGCGGCGCGCGACGAGTTCGCCGCCGAAGTGACCGGGCTCCTGATGGAGTGCAGCCCGTCCGCCGCGCTGTTCGCAACCGTGCGTCACGGTGACTTGCTCGTGCTCGGCTCCAACGGCCACGGCGCGGTTCACGCGGCGTTGTTCGGCTCGACGGTCAACACGGTTCTCGATCGGTGCGTGGTTCCAACGGTTGTGGTGCGAAACCACGAGTGAGTCCACCGGAGATGTGACGTGTGTCACATTATCCTCACAAAGTCGTCTCAGAGTACCGATTCATTCTGATGCACGTCCGGTGAACGACTCACCGGCGTGACCGAAGGAGAAATCGAGATGACGACCCCCCGTCGTTCCATCAAGTCCAGCCTGATGCTGGGCGCAATCGTTGCCACCGCGGGCGCGACGTTCGTGGTCCCGAGTGTCGCCAGCGCGGCGACCACCACGACACCGTCGACCCCCGCGACTTCTACCGATACCCCGAAGGAACTCCCGGCCCGGTACCAGCGGGCGTGCCTGCGGATCCCGAACCTGCAGATCCGCATCAACAACTTCATCGATCGGTTGAACGGTGATGCCAGCACGAGGGGCTCGCTGCTGTGGCTGCAGGCCCAGATCGACAACGCCAAGTCGAAGGGTCGCACCCAGTTGGCCACCGTCCTGGAGAACCGTCTCAAGGTGCGCCAGCAAACCCTCGTGGTGCTCAATCAGCGCCAGGA
>Ga0105243_10004351_pt1 | contig 11214 bp, 9 predicted proteins | sample KBSM34metaG_FD_81525 | JGI IMG/M metagenome (GOLD analysis project Ga0105243, IMG submission 81525) | Miscanthus rhizosphere microbial communities from Kellogg Biological Station, Michigan, USA - KBS M3-4 metaG | ecosystem: Host-associated > Plants > Roots > Rhizosphere > Soil | place: Michigan...
GCGCCGCTCCTGGAGATGATGCTGCTGCTCGCGTAGCTGGCGCTGGTCCTGGCGCCGATCACTCCGCTCGCGACTGCTGTCCATGTCGCCGACCATCCCCGGGTTGTTGTCGACCTCCTGGGGACCGCATCGGTATAGCTATCCTCGACTTCGAGAACGGCAATCTCGCCACAAAAATGAGGACACACCAGGTGACTTCCGCAGACCAAGAGGCTGTGAACCCCCTCGCGACCGCCGCCGTCGATCGGCTGTTCGACCGGCAGCGCGACGAATACCTCACGGAAGCGCAACGCCTCATCCGCGCTTGCGGCAGCCTCATCGCTGAAACCGGTCAGGTGGATCCCCCTGTCGCCGCGATCCTCGAGCGCGCGGGCCTTGCAACCCGCGCGTTCTACCGGCTCTTCAATTCGAAGGAAGAGCTGATCATCGCCGTCCTGCAAGATGGCACCACCACGAAAACCAGCCACGTCATCGAACGTATGTCATCGGCGAGCACACCGCTCGAACGTGTCGATGCATGGGTTCGAGCCGTCGTCCTCCCCTATACCCAGGATGTATCGCAGGGGTATCGAGCAATCCTGCTCCACACGTACCGGTGGGAGACGATGTTTCCCACCGAACTCGCAGCGATGCGCGAGCAACTCCTGCAGCCACTGGTTCACGCAATAGCCGACCTCCGCGGTGACGACGATCCGAAGAACGCTCACACCGCGGCCGAGATCATCTACGACGCGTTCTTCGGCGCCGCATGCCGTGCAGAGGCACAACGGCGGCTGGTCGATCCGGACGAGGTCACTGCCCTCACCCGGATGGCCACACTCATCGCCACGTCATTCAGCGCCACGGAGTGAACGACTAGTCACCTCGGGGAACCCTCGTCAGTTCGACCTGACGACGGAGCGATCGCAACACACAACTCTTCACCGCTTGGCCGCATCTGCGGCCAGGTCTCTTCGGCGACCGCTTTTGCATTGTCGAAGCCAAGAACTCCACCCAGATCGAGAAGGAACCCATGAATTCGAACTACTCCCGTGGGCGCCGTGGCGCCCACCGCGCCCGCGCAACGTGTCTCCGTGCCGGTGTCGGCGCCGCCACCCTGGCGATCGGCCTGATGTCCACCGGCGTGGCGCACGCCGACACCTTCGTCCCGCTGCCCGACGGACAGAAGGCCGGACCGGGAGCGGTCGTCTCCCGCACCGGCGAAAGCGCCCTGATCTCCCCATCACTCGCAGCGAACGGTGCCGGCCGCACCGCCTGGGTCTCGGGCACCGTCACCGCGGACGTCACCGGCATCACCAAGGAAGGCGAAGCCGGACCCTTCAACGCAGCCGCGAACACCCCCGGCACCAACAACTCCTCCACACACGGGATCTCACGCATCAACACCGGCTACATCGTCGGCTGCCAGGTCGACATCACCGGCCTCGGCGGCTCCATCGGCGCAGGCATCGACCTCTCCGGCCCCTCCATCTCGGGGTCGCTGACCGTTCCGGTCTCCGCAGGCCAGGTCAAGTTCGTCAGCGTCGCGGGCAAGGACATCAAGAAGAACGGCAAGTACTCGGTCCAGTACCAGGACACCCAGCTCGAGATCCAGAACTGCGGCGGCTTCGCACAGGCCCGCTCCTACACGGTGGTCGAGATCGTCGGCAACGACTACTCCAAGACCACCCTGTACGGCCAGCCCTTCAGCATCGGATAGCGGCTGCGCCGCCCGTGCGCGTGTTGCACCCCGACTGGGGTACGACACGCGCACAGTCCACGCCTGAACTCGATACCTGAACCCTCAGAGGGGAATTCATGAACGTCAACACCACCGGCCTGCGTCGCGGGCTCAAGATCGCGAGCGCCGGCAGCGCCGCCGCCATCGCGCTCGGCTTCCTGTCCGCGGGCGCGGCCAACGCCGATACCCTCGTCCCGCTGCCCGACGGCACGATCACCGAGACCCTCGTCGACGGCACCGTCGTCACCATCACCCGCACCGGCGAATCCGCCACCATCTCCCCGTCCATGGGCGCGACCCCGCTGCACCGCAACGTCTGGGTCTCCGGCAGCGCCAAGGTCGAGGTCTCCGGCGGCGGCGCAGGCACCATCCAGCCCGGCTACATCGTCGCCTGCCAACTCACCCTCGGCGGCAAAACCGGCACCGACGGCAGCATGAAGCGCGACTGGGAAGGCGAGGCGATCAAGACCGCGCCCGACTCGGCAAAGGCCGCAGGCAACCTGTCCATCGCACCCGGCCAGGCCGTGGACTACAAGATCCTCGATCTCGAACTCGCCGACGCCTTCGGCGCCGAACAACACCGCGCCGCAAACCCCTACAAAGGCAAGGGCAGCGTCACCTGGGCCGACTCCACCCTCGGCGTCAGCGGCTGCGCCGGCTACGCCCAGGCCCGCTCCTACGTCAAGGTCACCGTCAACACCGCCAACGTCACCAGCAACGTCACCCTCTGGGGCCAGCCCTTCAGCATCGGCTGACCCCACCCAAGAACGCACCCGGACCACTCGGCCGCGCCCCTCACGCGACCGAACCCGGACGCTGAAGAACCGCAGGCGTGCGGTCCGGAACGCCCCCTCCCGGACCGCACGCCTGCGTGGTCTCCGACGGAACTGATCCACATTCGGGTGACGAGGGCCTGGGCTACCGGTGATTCTCGGCGACCCAGGCCACGATCTGAGTTCGGGAGGTGAACCCGAGCTTGGCCAGGATGTGTTCTACATGGCCCTGGACGGTGCGGGGTGAGAGGACCAGCATCGAGGCGATCACCTTGTTCGGATGGCCTGCCGCGACCAGTTGTGCCACCTCGGTTTCTCGCGGGGTCAACACGGGGGCGACCGGTGTCGTCCGGGGCTGGTCGGCGGGGCGGTCCCCGAGTGCGTACGCGACGGATTCTTCGAGGCTCATGGCGGCACCGGTGCGGAATGCCTCAGTGTAGGAGCGCTTTCCGAGCGCATCACGGGCCTGTTGCACGCATTCGTCGTGGTTCCCGAGCATGTACGGAAGGGGCACCGCGGCGGTGCCCACCCTCTGCGAGAGCGTCTCGGCGGCGCCCATCAGGACGGCCGCTCGAGTCGGCTTGTCTTCGCGTATCGCGATCCAGGCCATCGACTCCAGGCACCAGCCCGTCATGAGCGGGTCGTTGACCTGCCGGTTCAGTCGCATTGCCTGTTCCATCATGGTTGTTGCCCGGTCGATGTCGCCGGTCCGTAGCGCCGTCAATCCGAGGGCCCATGACGAGTACGCACGGAAGTAGGACTCACCGCGCGGGGTGGTGATCGCCAGCGTCTGCTCGTAACAGGCGACGGCCGTCTCCTCGTCCCCCAGAAGCCCGCTCGCGAGTGCCAGGCCCAGGAGGGCGCCCAGCTGTCGAGCGATTCGGAGCCCGGTTCGACCCGGGCCGGACCCGGCCGCGAAGTGCGCACCCGCGCTGGCGAGGGCGGCCTGGAATGGTTCGTATGCCGCGGCGAGGTCGCCCCTGAACATTGCCAGGTAACCCCTGGCGTAGTTCGCTGTCTCGAGCGACTCCGCGTCCCCCAGCTGCTCCGCGAGCGCGCAGCACTGCTGCGCCCGTGTCGTCGCGTCGCCGAGTTGACCCTGCATCCCCGCCAACACCCCGTCGTCGAACAAGGTCGACAGTCGTTCCGCCGCCTGCGCGGTATCGGAGGTCGACAGGGAAATGTCCATCCAATGCCGGGCTTCCGCCAACAGGCCCCGGCACGTCCAGAACAGAAACAGGGCATTGACGATGCGCACATTGACATCTGGATCGGTGCCGATCACCGGCTCGGTCATGCTGAATGCCAGTGCTTCCCGCAGGTTCGACTGTTCCCGGTCGAGTCGAGCGATCCAATCGGTCTGGTGGGGGCCGATCCACTCGGTAGCCGCCTGCGCTACCAGCCGTTCGTACCACCCGAGGTGCTGCCGCTGCGCCCGGGACAAGTCGCCGGATTCACTCAGCTTCTCTCGGCCGTAGTCGCGGATGGTCTCGGCCATGCCGAAGCGCACGACGTCCCCACACTCCTCACGGACCAGGATCGACTTGTCCACCAGCGACGCCACCGCGTCCAGCAGGTCCCCGGACGATTGTTCCTCGGGGCAGATACCCTCGGCCGCATCGAGTTCGAAACCACCGACGAAGACCGACAACCACGACCACAGCTCCTGCTCCCGCGCCGTGCACAACTCGAAACTCCAGTCCACACACGACCGCAACGTCTGCAGACGGGTCGGCGCGGATCGGGAACCAACGGTGAGCAGCTGGTACTGGTCGGTCAGGCGTTGCAGGATCTGCTCGGCAGACATCATCCGCAGCCGCACCGCCGCCAGCTCGATGGCCAACGGAAGTCCGTCCACCCTGCTGCAGATCCCGGCCACCGCAGCGCAATTGGTCTCGGTGAGCGCGAACTCGGGCAGGGCGGCGGCGGCCCGCGTGACGAACAGCGCCACCGCCTCGTACTGGGGCATGGCCTCGAGCGGCGGGGTCCGCTGCGCGTCCGGAACGGTCAGCGGCGGCACCCGCAGCACCCGCTCTCCGTGCACCCCGAGGAGCTCTCGGCTCGTGGTCAGGATGCGCAGCTCCGGACACGATCGCAGCAGTGCCTGCGCGAAATCCGCGACTGCCCCGAGCAGATGCTCGCAGTTGTCCAGGACCAACAAGGTCTGCCGGGTGGACAGATGATGGACCAGCAGACGGGACTCCGAACTTCCCGGCCGATCCGGTAGCCCGAGCGCCGCGGCGACCGCCTCAGGCAGCAACGCAGGATCGTGCAGGTCGCCGAGCGCGACAAACCAGACCCCGTCGGTGAACGACCGCCGCGAGTCCGCGGCGACCCGCACCGCCAGCCTGGTCTTGCCGACCCCGCCGATGCCGGCCAACGTCACCAACCGTGAGGTACCCAGCAACCGCCTCGCCTCGGCGATCTCCCGGCGCCGACCGACGAAACTGGTCAATTCCAGCGGCAGGTTCCCGAGCCTGCCCTTCACGGAGGTCGTCATGGAACGTCCCGTCGTGGTCTCGTGTGATCGAAACTACCCCTGGCAAATTATGGCAGGCCGATCGTGGACCAGCGAGAACGGCGAAGGGGCTGTCCCCGGCCGCTCGGCCAGGGACAGCCCCTTCATCAGAAAACTAGGTCACCGAAGAAGACTAGGCGCCGATCAGTCGCTGGGCCAGGTAGCCCTCGACCTTGTCGAGCGAGACCCGCTCCTGCTCCATGGTGTCGCGCTCGCGGATCGTCACCGCATGGTCGTCGAGGGTGTCGAAGTCGACCGTGATGCAGAACGGGGTGCCGATCTCGTCCTGGCGACGGTAACGGCGGCCGATGGCGCCTGCATCGTCGAACTCGACGTTCCAGTTCTTGCGCAGCAGCGCCGCGAGATCCTTGGCCTTGGGGGTGAGGTCGGCGTTGCGGCTGAGCGGCAGCACGGCGGCCTTGACCGGGGCCAGGCGACGGTCAAGGCGCAGTACGGTGCGCTTGTCGACGCCGCCCTTGGCGTTGGGCGCCTCGTCCTCGGAGTAGGCGTCGACCAGGAAGGCCATCAGCGAGCGGGTCAGGCCTGCTGCCGGCTCGATGACGTACGGGGTGTACCGCTCGCCGCTGGCCTGGTCGAAGTAGTTCAGGTCGGTGCCCGAGTGCTCCGAGTGGGTCTTGAGATCGAAGTCGGTGCGGTTGGCGACGCCCTCGAGCTCGCCCCACTCGCTGCCCTGGAACCGGAAGCGGTACTCGATGTCGACGGTGCGGGTCGAGTAATGCGAGAGCTTGTCGGCCGGGTGCTCGTACAGACGCAGGTTCTCCGGGTCGATGCCGAGGTCGGTGTACCAGGCGAGCCGGGTGTCGATCCAGTACTGGTGCCACTCCGCATCCTCGCCCGGCTTGACGAAGAACTCCATCTCCATCTGCTCGAACTCGCGGGTGCGGAAGATGAAGTTGCCGGGCGTGATCTCGTTGCGGAAGCTCTTGCCGATCTGGGCGATACCGAACGGCGGCTTTTTGCGCGAGGTGGTGAGCACATTGGCGAAGTTGACGAAGATGCCCTGCGCGGTCTCGGGCCGCAGGTAGTGCAGCCCCTCCTCGGTCTCGATGGGGCCGAGGTGCGTCTTGAGCATCATGTTGAAGTCGCGCGGCTCGGTCCACTGGCCGACGGTGCCGCAGTCCGGGCACACGATGAGGTCCATGGACACGTCGTCCGGATTGTCGAGGCCCTTCTTCTCCGCGAAGGCCTCCTGCAGGTGATCCTGGCGGTGCCGCTTGTGGCAGTTCAGGCACTCGACGAGCGGGTCGTTGAAGACCCCGACGTGGCCGGATGCGACCCACACCTCGCGCGGGAGGATCACCGAGGAGTCGAGGCCGACGACGTCGTCGCGGCTGGTGACAATGTTGCGCCACCACTGCCTCTTGATGTTCTCCTTCAGCTCGACGCCGAGCGGCCCGTAGTCCCAGGCAGACTTGGTACCGCCGTAGATCTCACCGCAGGGGTAGACGAGCCCCCTGCGCTTCGCGAGGTTGGCGACGGTCTCGATCATGGACTTGGGTGCCACTTGGGGAGCTCTCCATCTGGGTAATAGATGCTGCGGTCACGTGCGGTTTTCTGCGCCCCAGCCTATCTGCCCCGTCGGGCCGACCGAAATCTCCCCATTTGACATGCGCATCCATGCATATCAAAATGGAATCGATTTGCAATAAGGCGAGCGGGGCCCGCCGCGGGATCCGACGAGGAGGTGGGTGCGGGGTGAGCATCAGCGATGCCGACGATCTCCACGCCGTCGAACACGTTCCGTCCGGCTCCAGGCCGCCGGCCGCCCTGCCGAGCAAGGACACGCTGAGCGCGGCGGGCGACATCCTGCGCGCCCTGGCCGCCCCCGTGCGGATCGCGATCGTGCTGCAGCTGCGCGACGCGGAGCGCTGCGTGCACGAACTCGTCGAGGCGCTCGGCGTCACCCAGCCGTTGATAAGCCAACACCTGCGGGTGCTCAAGTCGGCGGGCGTCGTGCGCGGCGAACGCAACGGCCGCGAGGTGTTCTACCGCCTCGTCGACGACCACCTGGCCCACATCGTGATCGACGCCGTCGCCCACGCCGAGGAAGGACCGAGACCGTGACCGAGAAGAACGACAGGCGTAACCCCGTCGTGGTCGGCGTGCGGGCCACCAAGCAGCGCAGCGCGATCTCCGCACTCCTCGACGAGATCGACGAGTTCCGCTCCGCGCAGGACCTGCACGACGAGCTGCGCAAGCGCGGCGAGGGCATCGGCCTGACTACGGTCTACCGGACGCTGCAGACCCTCGCCGACGCCGGCACCGTCGACGTCCTGCGCACCGACACCGGCGAGTCGGTGTACCGCCGCTGCTCCTCCGGCCATCACCACCACCTGGTGTGCCGGTCGTGCGGGTTCACCGTCGAGGTCGAGGGCCCGACTGTCGAGCAGTGGTCGCAGTCCATCGCCGACGAGAACGGCTTCACCGACGTCAGCCACACCGTCGAGATCTTCGGTACCTGCCGCAACTGCTCCGCCTAGCGCCCGCTCGATTCCGCGCCTGTCGCTCGGGACACCCGCGTCAGCGGGTGCGCGGGATAGGCGTGCACCAGGGCGGTCGAGACCTTCGGGACCGCTTGGGTGAGTGCGTGTTCGGCTCGATGGGCGATCCGGTGCGCGTCCTCGAGACTGGTACCGGCGTCGATGTCGAGTTCGGCGTCGGCGTGTAGCCGGTGACCGATCCACCGCATCTTCAGGCTCCGGACCCCCGCCACCCCCGGCTCGGCGGCGAGCGCACGCTCGCAGGCATCGACCAGATCCGGATCGACCCCGTCCATCAACCGACGGAACACCTCGCGCGCGGCGCTGATGAGCACGATCAGGATCGCGGCTGTGATGAGCAGGCCCACGATGGGGTCGGCCAACGGGAATCCGAGGGCGACGCCTCCCGCGCCGAACAGCACTGCGAGCGAGGTGAATCCGTCCGTGCGTGCATGCAGGCCGTCCGCGACCAGGGCGGCGGATCCGATCTGCCTGCCGACCCGGATCCGGTAGAGCGCGACGAGCTCGTTGCCGATGAATCCGACCAGCCCGGCCGCAGCCACCCATGCGAGGTGCTCGATCGGCACCGGATCGAGCAGCCGACGCACGGCCTCGTACCCCGCGATCAGCGCGGACAGCGCGATCATGGCGAGCACGAACAGGCCTGCCAGGTCCTCGGCGCGGCCGAACCCGTACGTGTAGCGGCGGGTCGCGGCACGCCTGCCCAGCGCGAACGCGATCCACAGCGGGACGGCGGTCAGCGCGTCAGAGAAGTTGTGGATGGTGTCGGCCAACAGCGCCACCGACCCCGAGACCGCGACGATCGACAGCTGGACGAGTGCGGTGACACCCAGCACGACCAGGCTGACCTTGACCGCCCGGATGCCTATCGCGCTCGATTCGAGCGCGTCGTCCACGTTGCCGGCCGCGTCGTGGCGGTGCGGGACGAACACCTCCCGCACGGCGGAGCGAAAGCCGCCACGGTGCGCGTGCACGTGACCCTCCTGGTGTTCGTGCGTCATGCTGGGCCGCCGATCTCGCCGACCGCCGCCTCCCCCGCGGCATCGGCGTGCAGGACCCGCAACCCGCTGTCGGTGCGGTGATGTCCGGGTATGCCAGGACCGGCGTGCTCGGCGTTGAACACCGCGTCGGTCACCAGCTGGCGCACGTGGTCGTTCTCGAGCCGATAGAACACCGTCGTGCCCTCGCGGCGCGTCCGCACCAGCCGCGCCATCCGCAGCTTCGCCAGGTGCTGCGACACCGACGGCGCCGGCTTGCCGACGTGCGCCGCCAGCTCGTTGACCGAGCATTCCCGATCGACCAGGGCCCACAACACGTGCACACGGGTGGCGTCAGCCAGCATCCGGAACACCTCCACGACGAGGTCGACCTGGTCGTCCTGCAGCCGCCGCCGGCAATATGCATTATCTGCATTCATACGTAGATATTACGCCCGTCGATCCCCAAAAGCGGCGCCCCGGCGTCAGCGGACATTCGCGACGCACAACTCCGCTGCGCTCCTGGGGCATATAGATTTTGGGGACATCCCGGGAAGGATCGAAGAATGGTTCGTGATGTCGTGCGCCGTGCGCGCGAGCTGCTCGAGGTAGGTGATCAGGAGCAGGCGCACGCGATCCTGGCTCTGGCGCTGGATGCGCAGGGACGTGCCGCCGAGGACCTGGACGCAGTAGCCGTGGCCGAGGCGACGGGGATGCTCCTCCGATTGGAAGCCCCGTCCGAACCACGCGATGCCCTCGAGCGACGCATCGCGAGGATGACCGAGCTCACGGACGGCTTCGATGCCGACACCGTCCGGGAGGCCCGCGCGCTCGCCGAGCTCGAGGCGATCGAGTGGATCCACCGGCACGAGCTCGATGACGCGATCGTGCTGGTCGATGTGCTGCGAGCGGCGGAGTCGTTCGCAGCACGTCACATCGGGGACGATCAACCGCTCGGTGTGCGGCAGGCCCGAGCGGAGGCAATGCTCACCGCCGAGATCCTGCGGCGGCACCTGGGACGAGATCGCCATCGGGTGGCGGTCGGCCTCGAGACGCTGGCGCTCACGCTCACCGCGGAATCCGACGAGCGGTTGCGTCATCTGCGCATCAATGCGCTCTATCGGGCGGCACAGATCCGCTACGACATCGGAGATGACCCGGAGTCCGCGATCACGCTGATGCACCGCGTGATCGCCGAGGCCGAGCCACTCCCCTCGGCGCGGGCGCTCCTGCACGCCGCATCGCTCTGCCTGGTCGACGACGAGATCAGCCGGGGATTGCCTGCGGCGGTGGCGATTACCCACGGCCTGCGTGCTCTCGATGTGCCCGTCGCCGATCCCGGCTTCGAGGCGGCCGCCGAACAGGCCCGGCATCTCGACCAGGTGCTGGAGCGGCTTCCCGACACCGAGCGCGACCTTGCCGCCGTGGAACACTCGACCGCACTGGTGGACCGCTATGCCGCCTGTGCCGCCGAGGACGCGCGTGAGGCGGTCCTGTGGTGGGTGCTCGGGGGTGTTCCCGAGGACGCAGGCGCGGTGACGACGGTGGATCGACAGATCCTCGCCCACGCCGACCGCGCGTTCGGCACCGATACCAGCCCGGTCACGGCGGGGGCACGGGCGCGCGTGGCATCACGACTCGCCGAGGTGACCGCGCATCTCGGCGACCCCGAGATGGCCGTGCAGCTCTACGAACGGCTCGAAGCGCGATTCCCCGGGCACGAGACCGACGAGCGTCTTGTTGTGCCGCTCGCCCTGGCGATGGTCGACCGAGCGCTTCGACTCGTCGACATCGGCCGCCGTGGCGATGCCCTCGAGGTGCTGAAGCAGGTGCCGCACCGGTACGCCAGGGCCGCCGGCGTGCCCGGCGTCGCGGCCGCGATCGCCCAATCGATGTACTGGCGGGGACGCCTCCTGCGGGAAGCAGGCGAACTGGCCGAATCTCGCGGTGTCATCCGCGACACCGTGAATCGCTCGGCCCACGACGCCGACGCCGACGTCCGCCTGTGGGCGGCCAACTCACTCTTCTCCGTGTGGCAGTCACCCGGGCTCGATCCGACCGAGATCGATGATGCGCTGCACCGCTTTGCGGATCTGTTTGCCGCCGATCCAGACGTGCGCATCCGCCGCCTGGACGCCCGGCGCCGCCTCACTCAGTCGACACGCGCGGCAGAACGAGGCGAACGCGAGTTGGCGGCGACCCTGCTGCGGGGCCTGGTCACGAACCACGCGCACAGCGGCGACCCGGACACCCTCGACACCGTCGACCTCGCGACCGAGAATCAACGGATCCTCGCGATCTCCTCCCCCACCGATGCGGCCCCCGCCTCGGCGGGAGAGGCCCGCTACCGCGATCTTCGCGAACGGCTGTACGAGGCCGACAGACTGGTCGACGAGGGGCGACGCGCGGACGCCGAAACGCTGCTCGCGGCGGTTGCGGCCGACACCGGTGCGGACCCCGACGAGAACATCGTCATGCTCGGGCTCGCGGCGCTGGACGTGCTCGGAGGTCTGTTGGTCGACGCCGGGCGGTGGGAGGAACTCGTCGCCGTCGCACGCGGTGCCGCCCTGCGCCGCCCCGGCCTCGACACCCGCGCACGGCGGGTACACGCACGCGGTCACCTGCGACTCGGCATCGCGCTCGCCCGACTCGGCGAGGAGCGTGCCGCGATCGAGGCCTACGAGGCGCTCGGACGGCTCGCCGA
>Ga0105243_10004352_pt1 | contig 11213 bp, 13 predicted proteins | sample KBSM34metaG_FD_81525 | JGI IMG/M metagenome (GOLD analysis project Ga0105243, IMG submission 81525) | Miscanthus rhizosphere microbial communities from Kellogg Biological Station, Michigan, USA - KBS M3-4 metaG | ecosystem: Host-associated > Plants > Roots > Rhizosphere > Soil | place...
ACGGTCTGTTGAACCTGAGGTACGGTGGGGACAAAGCTCAGATAGATCCCGCCCGATCTCAGCACTCGTGCGGCGTGTGGCACCACCTGCCAGGGCTCAGGAAGATCCAGCACAACACGATCAAAAGGGACTCCATCCTCCAGAAGTTGGATCCCTTCGTACGCATTGTTCCGGAGCGCAACAAGATTGGGGACCGCGCCCATATACCGTTCGATGTTGAGTCTGGCCGTTCTTGCAAAATCTTCCCGAGCTTCATAGGTGACCACAAGACCTCGCGGTCCGACAGCCCGAAGCAGCGCCATGGTCAAGGCGCCCGACCCGGTACCTGCTTCAAACACCCGCGCGCCTGGATAGATATCGGCCCACATCGGGATGAGAGCCAGATCTTTGGGATACAGCACTTGTGCGCCTCGAGGCATTTTCAAGACGTAATCCCCGAAGGTCGGCCGCACGGCCAGCATCGACTTCCCCCCAGAAAGCGTCACGATTGACCCATCCACCTTATCAATGAGCGCGTCGTGCGCAATTTTGTGACCACTCAATTGATAGAGATCGCCGGCTTTAAGCGTCACGGCGTAGTGGCGTCCCTTCGCATCGACGAGATGAATGCGTTCGCCGTTTTGCAATCGTGCATGTGACATAACGCGCCATTCTAGAAGCGGAACGACGGCTTTTCAACAACAGTGCGGAAGGCTGTCCCGGTCCTTTCCCCACCAGGCATATCGCGCATCGCACATGAGTTCAGACCGGCTGACAACTTATCTCGCATGTGACAAATCGGCCCGGCCCTATCTCAAACCCTACACATCCGCAGCAGGATTGCCTCAGGACCAGTCGCCTCTTCTTCATTAAGCCTTTCTAATAGTTCCAATATTTCATGACGATCGCGAAACACAATTCTCATGATCAATCCAGCATAGGAATTGCTGCGTAGATATCAGCAGTGGACAGGAGTGAATCTTTTGCAGCGGGATTGCCTCTCAGTAAAGGAGCCTTATTGAGATAAAGTCACCGTGGAATGACGCGGTGACGGCTCAGAGACGCCGTCTTAGGAGGACTCATAATATGAAGAATGATCTGTTTCCTGCCGATGGTCCAGAGTTGAAGTCACCGGAGATGAAGGATGTCGACACCGACCACTCCGAGGATAGCGATTTGCTGGACATGATCGGACGAGATTCCGTGGATCCAGAGGTAGCTCCGCAATTCCCTAAGCCGACGAAGCGTCAAGTCGAATCGAGCAGTCCGTTTTTGTTGGAATCGCTCTACTTTCAATCGTTCGGCGAACGGGCACTCTTGACGAGAGAGGAAGAGACGGCACTGGCGAAACGGATCGATCAAGGATCAAGCACCGTCCGATCGACATTGCGTCATGCCCATCGTCTGTTGTCTCGCGTCAAGCGATCGGATGCCGTGCTTGAGGCACAACACACGCTGCAAACTGTCCGGCGGCTGAGCGGACTGTCCGCGACTGCCCTTGACAAGGTGGAACGCGCGTTGTTGGGCTTGCTTAAGGGAACCGCCGGACCAAAATTGCCGGTGACCGTCGTGAAGAGCCTGAAGAATTACTTGGCCAGTGTCCGGCAGGCCCGTCAAGTCCTCGAAAAAGCCAAAGACGAGTTGGTGCGATGTAATCTTCGTCTGGTCGTGGATGTCGCGAAACATTACACACGCCGCGGCCTCACCTTGTTGGACCTGGTGCAGGAAGGCAATATCGGCCTCATGAAAGCGGCTGAGCGTTATCAGTATCGTAAAGGATTCAAGTTCAGCACCTATGCCACCTGGTGGATTCGCCAGGGCATTACCCGAGCATTGGCGGACCAATCCCGTACGATTCGCATCCCCGTTCACCAGACGGAAGCGTCGCATCGGATTTTGCGCGTCACGCGCCGACTTGGGCAGCAGCTCGGTCGTCCGGCGAAGCTTGAAGAGATCGCGAGCGTGCTACGCATGCGGCCGGAAAGACTCCATGAGACGGTCCAGGCGTTCCAGGAACCAGTGGCCTTGGAGCATCCGGTCGGGGATGGCGGAACGGAGTTCGGGGAGTTGCTGCCGGATCTGCAGGCGGTGCCCCCGGATGCGCATGTGCATCGCACGGAAATGACACATCAACTCGACCGTATTCTGGAAAATCTCACGCCCAGAGAACAGACTGTTATTCGGCTCCGTTTCGGAATTGGCTACGATCAGCCGAGCACTTTGGAACAGGTTGGCCAGAATCTCTCGGTCACGAGGGAACGAATCCGCCAGATCGAGGCCAAAGCGCTCAAGAAACTCAAAACGCCTGCCATCAAGGAAATGTTCGCCGCTATCCAATAACACATCGAACGAGGTCGATGACGGGTGAGGAGAAGGCTCCTCACCCCGTTTTTTTTGGCATGGCTTTTCCTGGGAGTGGAGTTATGCGAGAATGCTGCTGAGTTTATGCTACCGCCCAGCGCCACCTGCCGCGTTTTGTGGATTACGATCCTGCTAGCATCCCTTGCCTATGGCTCCGCTTGGGGGGCAGCGAATGGAAGTGCCACGTCCAGCGAGAAGAACCTCTCTGTCCCTGCCGTCGTCGCAAAAATCCGCTCATCCGTTGTCACTATTTTGACACGGGGGGTGCCGGCAAGTCCGTCGCAGACCCAGTCGGGCTCCGGTTCCGGAGTTATTATCGACGACGGCGGATACATTTTGACTAACAACCACCTGGTGACCGGCGTCAAGAGCATGGTGGTCGGACTGTCCACCGGCCGTCTGACGCCTGGCCGTGTCGTCGCGCGAGATTTCCTCCTCGACCTGGCCCTGGTCAAAATCAACGCACAAGATCTGGTGGCTGCGACGCTGCATGCCAAGCCGGACCTGGAAATCGGAGAATCGGTTGTGGCGATCGGCAATCCCCTCGCGCTAAAGGGAGGGTCGACCGTTACCGTCGGCGTGGTCAGCGCGCTGGACCGATCGGTCTTGACTCCCGATGGCGAAACCCTCTACGACTTGATTCAAACTGATGCGGCCATCAACCCGGGCAACAGCGGCGGCCCACTGGTCGATCTATCAGGCCGAGTCGTGGGCATCAATGTGATCATCGCACCGTCAGCACAGGCGATTAGTTATGCCCTCTCAATGGAAGCCATATATCCCCATATCCAATCCATGATGGTTCGCGGATCCATCTACCGGCCGGACCTCGGATTCACGCCGGTCACGATCACCCCCAGCATCATCGCGAGCTTTGGCCTCGAAGGCGACCGCGGCGTGCTGGCCTTGGAGGTCGACTCCGCAAAGCCGGCGGGGCTCGGCGGACTCCAAAACGGCGATATTATCACGGCAGTCGACCAGCATCAGGTGTTCAACATGGGTGATTTCTGGCATGCGCTGCTTCGCTCGGGAGATCAACCCACAGTGCAACTGACCTTGCACGGGAAAAGCGGTCCGGCAACCCTTCAACTTCCGAAGCCGGCCGCACTCAAGGCGGCACAGTGACGCCCATTGAAGCGGCCATAGCGCAAACGCCTGGTCTTGGGTCGCCGGTGGTAACGAATCCTCTTCAGCCAGGTGTGCTGATGACGTTTAGAAATCCGCTGGACTACTCAGCCGTCTGGTCGCTTCAGCAGGAATTCCATGCCGAACGGCGTTTGGGAAACCGGGAGGACACACTGATGCTGTTGCAACATCTTCCTGTCTATACCGCGGGCCGCCGAACACGACCGGTCCATCTTCATCCAGAGGTTGGTTCTTCGGGCGATCTCGGTATTCCCGTCGTGACAGTCAACCGTGGCGGATCAGTGACCTATCATGGACCTGGCCAGCTGGTCGCCTATCCGATCCTTGCGCTGTCACGCTATGCACAGGGAGCGAAAGCCTATGTGCACATGCTCGAAGAGGTACTCATTCGGACACTCCGAGGTTGGGATATCCATGGGTACCGGGTAGCACGGGCACCGGGCATTTGGAGTCGCGACCGACAGGGCGAGGCCAAAATTGCCTCCATCGGCGCACGGATCGACCGAGGAATCACCTTGCATGGCTTTGCGCTGAACGTCACCAATGACCTTGTTCCTTTCTCACGCATTGTGCCCTGCGGGCTTGAAGGGTGTCGAATGACGTCCATGGCGCAAATTAGACACACGTCGGTCTCCGTGCATGTGGTGGCCGAAGAACTTGCCAAAACCTTTTCGACCGTGTTTCACGTTGAATGGACTCATGCATCCCTGGAAGCGTCATGAGGATAGAGATCGAGGCCCAACAGGTCGTTAATACGAAGAAGGAACACTGACGCACGCATGTCTTCACTGCACGAACTCGATACACCGACGTTCCGACTCGCAGTGGCGCAATTCGATCAAGCTGCGGAACTGATGGGGCTGGATTCCAACCTCCGTGAACGATTGAAACTTCCTCAGCGATCCCTGGTCGTCAGCGTTCCCATCCGAATGGATGACGGACGCGTCGAAGTCTTTACCGGATATCGAGTTCAACATGATTCTTCTCGCGGCCCATCAAAGGGTGGGATCCGCTATCATCCGGAAGTCAACCTCGGCGAAGTCGCCGCGCTGGCCATGTGGATGACATGGAAATGCGCCCTGGCCGACCTCCCTTACGGTGGAGCCAAGGGAGGGGTGGCCGTCGCTCCAAAAGCACTGTCTCGATCCGAACTTCAGCGGCTCACACGGCGATACGCTTCGGAAATTTTTCCGTTGGTCGGCCCGGATAAGGATGTGCCGGCTCCGGACGTCGGCACGGACTCCCAGGTCATGGCCTGGATCATGGACACCTATAGCCAACAAGTCGGGTACGCCGTCCCCGGCGTCGTGACCGGAAAGCCGCTTTCGATTGGAGGAAGCCTCGGCCGAGAGGAGGCCACAGGGCGCGGGGTGGTATGTGTGACGGTTGAGGCCTTACGGCATCTCAAAATCAAGCTCGGTGAAACCACCGTGGCGATTCAGGGATTCGGCAATGTCGGATCTCATACCGCCAGGATCATGCATGAATCGGGAGCCAAGGTGGTTGCGGTCAGCGATGTGAGCGGGGGGATTTACAATACTCGGGGCCTCGACATTCCCAAACTGCTGTCGACCTATAAGTCCGGAGGTCGAACACTCGCTGAGACGAAGCTGGGCGATCCATTGACCAATGCGGAGCTCCTGCAACTCAAATGCACGGTTCTGGTTCCTGCCGCATTGTCCGAACAGATTACGAAACACAATGCGTCGCAGCTCAATTGCCGTGTGCTGGCAGAGGGAGCGAACGGCCCAACGACTTTGGAGGCCGACCGCATCGTGCAGGACAAGGGAATCTTCGTGATCCCTGACATTCTGGCGAATTCCGGGGGCGTCATCGTCTCCTATTTTGAATGGGTGCAGGACGCACAAAGGTTTTTTTGGAAAGCGACCGATATACAGGACCGCCTCCGCGATCTCATGACATCTGCCTTTCAACGGACGCTGCAATTCGCTACGGTGAAGGGCACATCCATGCGCATGGCAGCGTTGATGACCGGAATAGACAAGGTGGCACAGGCCCATCTGAGCCGCGGCCTCTATCCATAGCGCATGCTGATCAGTCACCACGTCTCATGCATCGCACCGCGTGAACAGGGGGGTCGTCAGAGGAGCCCGGTTCGGTGAACCGAGAAACGGTCGGCAGATTATGGGAAGCGCATAAGCAGGACGGCTGGCCCCGCATCTCGACCCAGCTTGAGGGACCGTTGATGACGCTCGACACGGTGATCAGCGGCTGCGTCGTCTATTTCCTGGACAGCGAGGAGGGGCTCGACGAGCAGCGCCGCACGATCGTCGGTGACTGCCTAAACGACCTCGAAACAATAGAACATGAGTTGGAGGAGGATTGTCGTCCTTACTTTCAGCGGCTCCGTGAGCTGGGTGCCTTGCTCCTCATTACCCCTCCCAAGTCCTAGGCATTCACCGATCGGCGGCCTCCCATACGCACATCCAAGGATTGCGAAACGGGCAAACACCATGACGCTTGGAACCGTTCCTTGCAAGTTGGTTGGCCCTCCGATAAAATGATCAAAGCTATGATTTACCACCGTTTATCCACATCGGATATCCACACAGCCGTTCAGACAGGATACTGAGTAAGGAGGGGTTGATGAAGGCGACGGTACGAGCGTACCTCCAGACTTGCCTGGTGGTCGGCATAATGGTCCTGGTCGTCGCGTCGGCGAACGCCGAACCCTATGAGCTAAGCAAGAACGACGTGATGGATCCTAAGGCGATTAAGAGTCCTGACATTTCTCTCTTTGGTGTCAAGATCGGTGACAGTGAGGCCAAGGCCATGGATGTCTTGGTGAACGAGAAAATCCCCGGCATCAAGGTCGAACAAGAAGCGTTATTCATCTTCTTGGTCGATCAGCGGAAACCAACCGGTCCGATGGCGGGCGTACGCGTCCAGGACGGCAAAGTCGATCTGATCTTCATCAACAACCGTTTTGCCTATAAGACTCGTGGGCTATTTCGCAACGTGCTCAACAGCGAAAGTCCGGAGGATATCCGCAAACTCCTAGGCCACGAAGACTATGGCGACGAAAACGTCATGGGGGCGGTGTTGGCCTACGACAAGCAGGGATTCGTCATCAATTATCTGGGTAAAGACGTCAACATCGAGTTCTCACCCGTTCACTGATCCTCCCCATTCAGTCCAACAGGACGGCCGGCTCTCGAAAAGCCGGTGCTTTTCCCATTCATCGCTAGCAGGGCAGATGATGAGGTGGAGCGCTATCGCACTAGAAGGAGGGGCCGGAGGCGCGCAACCCGTAACTGATTAAACTTGTGGCCGTATTCCATCGGCGGTTGGAATTCAGAATGACCACAAGGAGATCGCTGCCGTTCTGGGAGACTTTGGCGATGAGACACCGTCCCGCTTTTGAGGTAAAGCCGGTTTTGATGCCTTCAACGCCGGGGATTCGACCGAGCAAACGATTTGTCGTGTGCAGCATGTACGCATGAGTGCCGTTCACCGGCATAATCATGGCTCGTTCTTCTTTCACCAGATTCCGAAAAATCGGCTGCTGGAGGGCGATCACGCTTAAGGTGGCAAGATCTTCTGCTGTCGAAAAATGATCGGGACCGTCAAATCCGCACCCGTTCGTGAAGTGCGTATTGTGCAAGCCCAACGCTGCCGCCTTGTCGTTCATCAAGCCCACGAACTGCGTCTCGTCACCGCCGACGTGTTCGATCGCCGCCAGACATGCATCATTGGCGGACACAATGAGCATAGCCTTGAGCAGGTCATCGAGCCTGAAGACCTGGCCCGCTTTGAGCCGCAAGTGGGTCTTATGCGCACGGGCGGCCGCTGGACTGACCGTGACCAAATCGTCGAGTCTTCCGTGCTCGAGGATCACGAGCGCTGACATGATTTTTGTCAAACTGGCGGGCGACAACCGCTTCCCGGACTCATGCTCATAGAGGACGCGTCCGGTGTTGAGTTCTTTGAGGAGAATACTGTGGGCGGGCACGCGGCGCCACGGCAACAACTGATCCTCGCTGACCGTATGCAGCTGCCTCGTTTTTCCACTGGCGCGTTTCGCGTGGACGGTTGCAGGGATGAGCAGCACAAGGCACAGCGCCGTCCAGAGGCAAGTGCGCATTCGACGACCGTGAGCAGACAACATGCGTGCGCCTCTCGTTCAGAGCGTAAAGGATTCCCGAACCTTCGTGCCCCGAAAACCGCTATCGATCACCTTGTGAAAAAATCGAAGAAGATCGGCGAGATCGATCCAAAATCCGCAATTGAGACAGCGAGCATAGAGACGACGGTTCATGAGCGTATAGTGCCGCTCGACCATCATGAAGCCTTTGCACTTGAGACAATCCATCGTTCAAGGAGCCAATAACGTTGTTATCTGATGCGCTTCATCACCAACGCGAGGCATCCGGCCAGGAGACCGCCGCCGAAAATCGTCGTGGTGAACGACAAGTATGGGCTCGCGCCGGCGCTAGGATGTGCCCCATCGAACAGGTCGCGCACCCCTCCCTGAACCATGAGCACCGACAGGGTGAGAAGCACGCCCATGCCGAACCACCATGAGAAGGATCTCACCGCTGTCCTCGTGAAGGGCAGCCAAAAGGGCGCCTGCCGGTCACTTTAGCCGAGGGGTCACGGACTGTCAAGCTGACAGCGTCGTTTCGACGCGGGCTATGGAACGGCCTTGGATGAAGAGGCGGCGGTGGCCGGAACGCGTCCTCCTTTAAGCCCGCGATGAAGAAAAATCGACACTGTCCCGTCGCCATTGTCGGCCGTGACCAGCCCTGGCTCCTCGACCTCGCTGCTCGTCACGCGGTAGAGCGCAATTGCGAAGGGCCCCGCCTTGGTGCGGTAATTCCTTGGCGGATACTCGAACGTGCCGTCGCCTCGGCCGAAGAGGATCGAGAGATCGCTGGATTGCAGATTGACGATGGCAGCATCAACACGATGGTCCCCGTTAAAATCCCGAGCCAATCCGAAGTTCGGGCCTGCGTTCGCACCGGAGTCGTGGCCTGCCTGGAACGTCGCATTGCCATTTCCCAAAAATGTTGAAAAGCTGTCTCGCTCCCCGTTGATGACGAGCAGGTCCCGGATGTGGTCGTTGTTGAAGTCTGCAAAACTGACTCCCAACGGACGTCTGCCAGAGCGGTAATCCGTCGGCGACTGAAACGTCCCGTCTCCATTGCCGATCCAAATGGAGACGGCATTGGACATGGGGCCTCCATTCGTGACCACCAGATCGATTTTCTCGTCGCCGTTGAGATCCGACAACGCCACTGAGGTAGGGGTGTCGCCGTATTCATACTGTGCTCCGTGCTTGAATTCACCGTTGCCCTGGCCAAGAAACACCTTGATTTTGTCATTGCGCAAGGCGACGACAAGATCCGCCATCCGATCGCCGTTCAGATCGTCGCTGGCAATCGATACGGGTGTCCGGTGGACGGGGTATTGCGGCCCTTCCGTGAATTTGCCGTCGCCCCTGCCGAACAATACGGCAATTTGATCTCCGCCCGCGCAGGCCAGCACGATATCCGGAAACCTATCAGCATTGAAGAAGCCTGTCGCAAGCGACCGTGGTTCCTGACAGACGTGCAGTTGCACCTGATCGTGAAAGCTCCCATCGCCGTTTCCGATCAAGATCGACAACGTGTTGCTGCTCACATTGGTCGTCATGAGATCAGTCACGCCATCCTGGTTGATATCGATGGCGGTGATGGTGGTAGGGTTCTTGCCGACCTTGTAACTCGCGAAGTAGTAAAAGAGATCGGGCGGGACGTAGGGGTCCTGCTTGGAACACGCGGTGGCCACTCCCATCGCGATGATGCCGGACACGAAAAGCGTCCAGCCGTATCTGCCGGTCATTGGCTGCCGTGCCCACACGCCGAGGCCTCGTCCGTCCCGCAATCGTCGTTGAATCGCCAACTCTTGAAGGGGGAGGTAGTATACCGGCGGTGGGTTTCTCCTGGCAATCAAATGGGCCGCACCCAGGCCCCGAGGCCTGACCGCCGACGCAGCGGAAACAGCCCTTTGAAAGTCGGCTCCGGTCTAGGGTAGACTACACTCCTTTTGCAAGGAGGAGTCCATGGGCAATACGTTAAGGGTTGACATCACGATGTACGGGATTGCAGAAGTCCTGCACTGGTGCCATGACCGCAATAAGGGGCGAATCCCTGGCGTGGACACGGCTGGATTTGAAAAGATGAAAGCGCTGCTGGCGGAAAAGCCACAGTCAGGCGATTACTTTACGCTGGATCAGTTTTGGAAGAAAAAAGTGACGATGGATCTCACCGAAGAGGAAGTGGCGCTCATCGACCGTTGCCTCTACGACATTCCGAACCTTGATAACGAACCTTTGCCTCAGATCCGCCACAAATTTTGGCCGCAACAGGCCGCCGCACATTAGCGCTCACTCAGGCCTCGACCTTACTAAGGGACGGTGCGGGGCCTGTGGAGACGCCTTTCGCAGGACTACAGCGTTCCTTCTCCCTTGAGATAGCGCCTGAATCGGTCCATCAGTTCGGCTCCCAACGTCCCCCCCTCCGGCTTCTTGGTCTCTGGATCGGCGAAGTGGCTGCGGATTTCCTGAAGACGTTTTTCAGCCTGTTCGTTGCCTTGTAACCGCTTGGTCTTTTCCAAGGCAGTGTCGAAGGCGTCAAAAGTCAATTCATTGTATCCGAAGGAGCGAATGCGTTTGACGGCCTTCATCATGGCCTGGTTGCGAAAGCCTGTGAGATGCTCGGAGTCGATTTCCTTCAACCCCAGTTTGCGCGCGCGGCGCTCGGCGGCCTTTCGAATGCCGCTCCTGACGAAGTCCGGTGAGGTTTGCAGCCGTTTCCAGGCTTCATCAGTCCAGGCGATTCGTTCTTGCGGGGCGTCCCACAGTTGTACGAGGGTATGCTCGTCAATTTGCGCCAAGCCCTTTTCGCGTGCCAAGTCTTCCGTGTCACGTTTCAGCATGTCGGTCACGAATTCAATCGCGATCGGCGGCGACTGCTGAAGCTTCTCTCGAAGACGCGCCTGCGCGCCTTCCGTCCAGGGCAATGGAGGCAACGCGGCCTCGCGGACATCTCCCAGGGCTTCCACCCGCTCGAAGAGATCCACATTGACTTCCATGTGGCCTCCTTCCTTGGCCACCTCCTCGGCGATCTGCTTAGTCATCCCGCGCATGAATTCTGGCACCGTATTCAGCCGCTCCTTCGCCGCGGCGGTCCAGGGCAGCCGGCCCTGCGCCATCGCTTCCGCTGCCTCGGTCATCCCCGAGGCCCCTCCCATTCCGCCCATCATCTGGCTCTTGAACTGTTCGAGGGTCGCCTCGGTGATTTCCGCATAGCCCAGTTCCCGCGCCTTTTTTTCGGCGAGCCGACGGACCATGCCTCGCAGGAAGATGGGGGCACGTTCCATGCGTTTCAGGGCCCCTTCTGTCCATCGGACGTCGGTGGCAACCGTGTGGTCGGAATCTGATGCAGCCATTTGGGTGGTCCTCTATGTATGCCAATTACTGGTTGAGCAATTCCTTGAGTTCCTTGCCGGCCTTGAAGAAAGGCACTTTCTTAGCAGGCACGGCCACGGTAGCTCCGGTCTTCGGGTTGCGGCCCTCTTTCATCCGCCTTGATCTGAGGCGGAAACTCCCGAATCCCCGGATTTCGGTCTTATCGCCGTTCTTCAACGAGTCCCTGACGCAATCGAAAATCGTGTTCACCACGATTTCCGCCTGCCGTTTGGTCAATGTCGTAACCTGCTCAGAG
>Ga0105243_10004353_pt1 | contig 11212 bp, 5 predicted proteins | sample KBSM34metaG_FD_81525 | JGI IMG/M metagenome (GOLD analysis project Ga0105243, IMG submission 81525) | Miscanthus rhizosphere microbial communities from Kellogg Biological Station, Michigan, USA - KBS M3-4 metaG | ecosystem: Host-associated > Plants > Roots > Rhizosphere > Soil | place: Michigan...
CTTCGGTGTCGTTTCAACCGCACCCTTCTTGGTGTACACGATCTTGACCGCGTCGAAGACGTAGTCGGCGGCGGGGTCGAGCATGTCCCGCATCAGCTCCTTGACGGAGACGATCGGCTTGAGCTCTCCCCATAGTTGAGGCTGAGGCGCGCGCGGAGTGGCTGCCACAGACGGTTCCGGCGGATGAGACGTCGTCGACGGTTGCGACGAACAGGCGAACATCCCACAGACAAGGATGAGCGGTCCCGCGGCTCTGATGATTTCACCTCTCAGCGCACGATGTGTCACGATCGTCCTGTCCTTTCGCCAACACGAGATCGGGTTTCTCTGTGCTGGAGACTCTGCTCCAGAGTGATAACGTGCGATTCGGCAACAAGCGCAGCCAGCATGAGTTATCCTGCCCCGCGGTCAGCCACAGGATCAACCCGGGGCCGGTGATCTGATTCCTGATTCTGGCGAACGACACGTGAGGAGTCATCCCATGAAGACACACGCCGTCAGAGCGCTGCTGATGCTGCTCGTGGTTGCCAGTTCGTCTGCCGCCCAGGGGCTGTCCGCGAAATGGGAAGAGTTGACCGGGCCGGACTTCGTGCAGGGGCTGCAGGCGTCGAAGGGCACGTGCGCGTTGCCCTTCGGCGTCATCGAGAAGCACGGCCCCTCGGGCCCGCTCGGCACTGATCTCCTCAACGTCCGGTACACGACAGGCCTGGCCGCGCGCGAGGAATACACGATCATCTTCCCCGAGTACTACGTCGGCCAGATCTTCGAGGCCAGGCACCAACCCGGCACGATCGCCTACAGCTCGCATCTGCAGCTCGAGATGCTGCAGGAAACCGTCTCCGAAATGGCGCGGAACGGCTGCCAGAAGATCATCATTGTCAACGGCCACGGCGGGAACAACTTCCTGTTGCAGTACTTCGCGCAGACGCAGCTCGATTCGCCAAAGGACTACATGGTGTACGCGGTCATGGGAGGCGGTTCCGCGGCCGAAATGCCCGCCGCGGCCAGACCCTCGAAGCCCGGCGTCGACGGCCACGCGGGCGAGGGTGAAACCTCGAACATCATGGCCCACCGGCCGGAGCTCGCGCATCCGGAACGAGCGACGACGCAGTCCGGGGCGGATCAGAACCGATTGGAACTGCCGGACGGCGTCTATACCGGCATCTGGTGGTTCGCGAAGTACCCGAACCACTACCAGGGCGATGCCGCGGGAGCCAGCGCGGCCCGCGGCGACGCGGCGACGCGGGCGTCGGCCGCGCGGATCGCCAACGCGATCCGCGCCATCAAGCGCGACGAGACCGGGCCGAAACTCCAGAAGGAGTTCTTCGAGAAGGCCGCCAAGCCGACCGCCACGAAGCAGTGAGACTGCCTGTCGTTCGCCGGAACTGCGGACCGATCAACATGGACGAGCGCTTCAGGCGGTACAGGCCGTGCGGGCTTGCGCGACCTTGACGAGGATCCGATCGAGCTCCTGGACAGAAATCGGCTTGGCGACGTAGTCGTCCATCCCCGCCGCCAGGCATCGTTCCCGATCGCCGTTCATCGCATGCGCGGTCATCGCGATGATGGACACGTGCACGCCGGTGCTGCGCTCAGCGGCGCGAATGACAGCCGTCGCTTCGAACCCGTCCATCTCGGGCATTTGCACGTCCATGAATATCGCATCGAACCGCTCGCGCCGCCACGCATCGATCGCTTCCCGTCCATTGGCGGCCAGCACCGCGATCTGGCCTCGTCGCGCCAAACGCGCCAAGATAATCTTCTGGTTGACGATGTTGTCCTCGGCCACCAGCACGCGAAGACGCGTCGGCACGGCGCCGTTGACCAAGGGCTTCGCCTCCCAGACGGCTTTCGCTGTCCGCGTGGCGCTGTCGTTCGCCGCCCTGCCAACCCCGATCGTGAAGCTGAACGTGCTGCCCCGGTCGGGTTCGCTCGTCACACCAATGCTGCCGCCCATCAGCGAGACCAACCGCGACGAAATCGAAAGGCCCAGACCCGTCCCGCCATACTTGCGCGACATGGATCCGTCCGCTTGGGCAAACGCTTCAAATACGAGCGCCTGCTTCTCCCGTGGAATCCCGATGCCCGTGTCGACGACCGCAAACGTCAGGTTGCAGCTGTTCGCCTCGGCCGTCGCCGGCGGCGCCTCGAGTGCGATCGTCACCGAGACGGTCCCCGTGTCCGTGAACTTGACGGCGTTGCCGCCCAGGTTCAGCAGTACCTGACGCAGCCGATCGGGATCGGCGACGATGCGGTCGGGCACTGCAGGATCGACACGCCACGAGACATCAAGTCCCTTCTGGCGCGCGCGCACGTCGAGGATCCGCATCGTGTCGCCGAGCATCTGGCGGACCTCGAAGGCCTGCGGCGCGAGATCCAGCCTGCCCGCTTCAATCTTCGAGAAATCGAGGATGTCGTTGATCACGTGCAGCAGTGCTTCCGCCGACGACTTGACCATGCCGAGGCCTTCGCGCTGCTCTGGATCGTGCGCGGCCTCGAGGAGCAGTTCCGTCACGCCGAGCACGCCGTTCATCGGTGTGCGAATCTCATGGCTCATGTTGGCCAGAAATTGACTCTTGCCCCGATTGGCGGCTTCAGCCACGTCCTTCGCCAACCGGAGCTGGTGCGTCTGCGCGCGCACCCGTCTTCGCAGCGTGGCAATCCACGCCAACGACACGGCCGTCATCACGGCGAGCGCCGCGAGCGCCCACACCACCGTCTGACCGGTCAGCCAGGATGGCGCTTCGATGATGCGAATCGCGGCGGCATCCGGCAGGAGCAGTCGGAACCCGCGCGGCACGATCCGATTCGCCTCCCGCGCCGCCTGCACGGAGGCCACGCCGGTCAGCTCGATGAGACTGCCATTCCGCAGCGGCGGAAGCGCGTCGCTTCCCGACCGGCGTTCGAGATGCGCGGAGAACGTCGTGCCGTCCGCGTCGAGCACGAGGACGTCCTCGGTTGACGTGGACATGCGCTGCAGGAGCCGGGCGCGAATCTTGACCAGCGCCCCGTCGTTGGTCCCGCGAAACAGATCGATCGCGGTCGTCTCCGCGGCCGGCGGAACCGCTCCGGTGCCGATGCGGTGCAGCGTCGCATCCTCGAGCTGGGGACTGTAGACCCCGGTCGCCGGAAATCCAACGGCGTCGACCAGCGCGCCGGGCGTCACGGTCTCGAGCGCAGCGGTATGCACTTCCACGCTCGTGTCGGAGTCGCGCAGATACAGCGTGTGCTCTCGCGCGGCGATCGCGACCCCGCGGATTCGCACCAGCCGGCCGGCGCGATTCACGCCCGCGAAATTGAGCAGTCCGCTGATCGGCGTGAGTGGCAGCTGGAATGCGTCGGCGAGCGCCGGCGACTCCACGATGATTTCGCTGGTCGTCGGGATGAACAGCTGGACGCCGATGATCTGTCGCTTGGCGTTGAAGCGCGCACCCACGACGCCCCTGAGACGCACGGCTGCGTCGACGGCGAGCCCGGCCGGCAGCGTCTGCTCGCCGATCGAGGGGACAAATGCGGGAATTCGCTCGTGCGCATTCATAAGCTCGAACGCCAGATGGTCCTTGTCGTCCCGCGCCATGGTTCGGACCACACCTGACAGCTCGACGAACTGGCTGTCCTCGCCGCCCGACAGCAGTTGGTGCAACGACACGGCTCGCGCACGTGGTAGCGGCCCCGATCCTGTCACGCGCAGTTGATACGCGACGATCGTCGGCGCGAACTCGCCGGGCCCCGTGACGCCGGCAATCTCGACCCAGTCGCCAGGCCGGCAGCGCGGCAACGGCTGCGTCAGGCTGCGGGTGAACACGAAAATCCCGGCGGTGGCGTCCTGGACGAACAGCACGGTCCATGCAGGATCGATGACCGTGATTTGCGCTCGAAGTCTGACCGCATGGCCAGCGGCCGCTTCGTCGGAGGACAGTCCCTTGATGGCGGCCGCCGTCGTCAGCAGCTTGCGCGGACCCGCGGGCGAGGCGGGCGGCGCGCCGATCGCGTCGATATCTGCGAGCGACGCAATGACAATGCGATCGCGCGGCTGGAGGCCAGGCGATTCAGCGGCCGGCACCACGACCCCGCGAAACCGAATGTGTCTACCGATCAGGGACTGCCAGCCGGTGCCCTCGACCCGCCGGACATCGGCGTCGAGCTGGATTCCGTGAACGGTCACGGTCAGGCGCAGCCGTCCGTCGATCATCTGCGCGCTCTGCACGAGCGATGTCAGCTCGACGCGGCGCCCCGTCAGCGGACCAGTGAAAACGTTGCCTGGATCGACGAGCGTGACGACCGGCAGCGCGCCGGCGACGGAGCTGATGACGACCGGATCGGAAAGAACGGTGACCGAACCGGACGTGTCGAGCCTCGCGTCGATGGTGACGCGCTGCCCTTGCGCCGCTGTGAGGCCTCCCGCGGCCGTGTGTACGGCGATCGCGCGGTTCGCGTCAGCGATGAACGCCAGCCGTTGCTCCGCATCATCGTCGGTGACGACGCCGGTCACCCGGACGCGGCTGCCGGATTCAACGCTCCCGGCTTTGACCTTCGTCAGGAGCGCGTCGATTTGGTGGCTATCCGGCGCAATTCCCGGCGCGGCGTTCGAGCAGCCTGCGGCGCTGACGCAGAGTAACGCGACGACGAGAACCCGGTGGCGATTCTTGGCAGGCACACGCCACGCTGGCGATCGGCCCGTCCACAAGCCTGTCATCGAATCTGGTTTCACAGGGATCCCACGATTCAACAGCAAACAGAAGGCCAGCCGGTGCGAGCTTGTGGTTGGAAAAGCGGCGCAATCCTTCGCGTCGCTGCCCGAGGCCGCGGCAGTGTGCGCGCCGATATGTGCGGATCCGCACACAAAACGGAGTTGCCGAGGTGGGTCGGTCACGCGCGAGCGAACCCTCGAGCCGAGGGGTTGCGGCGACCGAGCCGGCGGAATCGACGGCTGTGGTTCGCCACAAGACCATCCGCAACATCCGACGACCGAGACAACGAACCGGATAACCACACACAATCGCATGCGCGAGTCAGCGGTGGCGCCCTTCTGGAATCGCGCTTCGCCCGGGTTTCGCACAGCACGAGCACGGCGCCGTCTGGCCCGCGGTAGAATTGCCCCCGCAAGATGGTAGCGATGCAGCGATGAATCCAAAGGTGGTTGTGTCCGCGCGGCCGCTCGTCGTTGCCGTCGCGACCGGTGCTGTGATGTTTACGCTTGGCGCTGGCGTTCCGGCTTCGTCCCGCCAGGCCATGGCGCGTTCCGTGCCGCCGGCACGGCCCGATGCGTTTCAGACGAGCATCAAGCCCTTCCTGCAGACCTATTGCTATGGGTGCCACGGTGGCGACCAGGCGGCGGCCGGATTCGATCTGACCTCGTATGGCACGCAGGAATCGGTCACGAGCGACCAGCGGCGCTGGAATCTCGTCCTCGCGCGGCTCAAGGCCGCTGAGATGCCGCCCAGCCAGTCGAGACAGCAGCCGACGTCGGCCCAACGGCAGTCCGTCATCGATTGGATCGAGACGGTCGGCGCGGAGGAGGCGAGGCGCCATCCGAACGACCCGGGCCTCGTGCTCGCGCGCCGGTTGAGCAACGCCGAATACGACTACACGATTCACGACCTGACGGGCGTCGACATCCGGCCTGCGAAGGAGTTTCCGGTGGATCCCGCCAACCAGGCGGGTTTCGACAACTCGGGGGAATCGCTGGCGATGTCGCCGGCGCTGGTGCAGAAATACCTCGACGGCGCCCGGCGCGTGGCGGACCACGTGCTGTTTTTGCCGGACCGGTTCTCGTTTGCGCCCTATCCGGTCGTGACGGACCAGGATCGCGACCAGTACGCGGTCAACCGGATCGTCGACTTCTACAAGCGCCAGCCGCTCGCGTACGACGACTACTTTCTCGCCGCGTGGCGCTATCGCCACCGCGCCGCGCTGCGTCAGCCGCGCCTCACGCTGGTGGATGCGGCCGCGAGCGCTCGAGTGAGCACGACGTACCTGAACAGAGTCTGGGCGATGCTGAACGCGCCCGGCGAAGACGTCGGCCCACTGGCGGCGCTTCAGGTGCGGTGGCGGAGCCTGCCTCCGCCAGTGGATCACCAGGAGCCGAAGGACCTGCGTCGTGCCGTCGAATGGATGCGCGACCTCATCGTCGTGCTCCGGCCGCGCGTGGCGATGGCGTTCGAGAACCTGCCGGCACGCGGGATCGCCCCCGGCTCGCAGCCGCTCGTGCTCTGGAAGGATCGCCAGTACGCGGATCACCGGACGACCTACCCGGGTAACGCGCTGCAGCTGGACATGGCCGCGTACGCAAAGACCGATCCCCTCCTGCTGGTACCGGCCTCGGAGGACGCGCGGGCGCGGTACGAGGATTCGTTCACGCGTTTCTGTGCGTTGTTCCCCGATCGGTTCTACGTCTCGGAACGCGGCCGCATGTTCCTCACCAACGCCCGCGAGATCGCCTCGGACGCCGAAGGCCACCGTTTGTTGAGCGCCGGCTTTCACAGTCAGATGGGCTATTTCCGGGACGATCGCCCGCTGTACGACCTGGTGCTGGACGAGGCGCAGCAACGTCAGCTGGATGGCCTTTGGCAGGAGCTCGACTTCATCACGCTCGCGCCCGTCCGGCAGTTCAAGCAGTTCATCTGGTTCGAGCGCGCCGAGCCGCCAAGCTTCATGGCCACGGCGCAGTTCAACCTGTTTCGCTCCGAAGACGAGGACGTGACGTCCCAGCTGAAGATCGCGCAGCTGGCCGACGCCTACCTGGCCAAGGCGCGAGCGATGGCCGATGACGTCGCCCTGGAAGTGGTTCGCGACTATTTCAACCGGATGAACGGGAGCGTGCGCGCGCTGGAAGCCGCGAAGGCGGCCGCCGAACCCGGTCATCTCGACGCGCTGCTCGCGTTCGCGCGGCGGGCCTATCGCCGGCCGCTGACGAAGCCGGAGTCGGACGATCTGCTCGGCTTCTACCGATCGCTGCGCGATCAGCGTCTCAGTCACGAAGAGGCGATTCGCGACGCCGTGACCAGCGTGCTGATGTCGCCCCACTTCTGCTACCGCGTGGACCCCTTCGACTCGCGTTCGTCGGGAGAAAACGGGCGGCGAACGCTCGCTCAGGGCAAGCCGGACAGCGGGACGTTGACCGCCGACGTGCGGCTGCTCACTGACTACGAACGCGCCAGCCGCCTGAGCTACTTCCTCTGGTCGAGCATGCCGGACGAGGAGTTGATGAAGCGTGCCGCGGCCGGCGACCTGCAGAAGCCCGACGTGCTCGCCGCGCAGGCCCGGCGGATGGTGCAGGATCCGCGCGCGCGGCGCCTGGCCACCGAGTTTGCCGCGAACTGGCTCGACATTCGCCGGTTCGAGGAACACAACGCCGTGGACCGCGAGCGATTCCCGAGTTTCACGAACGAGCTGCGCGAAGCGATGTTCGACGAGCCGATCCGTTTCGTCGTGGACACTGTTCAGCGGAACGGCTCCGTCCTCGATTTCCTGTACGGCGACTACACGTTCGTCAACGCGGTTCTGGCCAGGCACTACGGGATGCCGGAGCCGGCGGCGGGGCAATGGACCCGTGTGGACAACGCGCGGAAGTACGCGCGCGGCGGGCTGTTGCCGATGTCGGTCTTCCTCACCAAGAACGCGCCCGGGCTTCGCACCAGCCCGGTCAAGCGCGGCTACTGGATCGTCCACCGATTACTCGGCGAGTACATCCCCGCGCCGCCGCCCAACGTCCCGGTCCTGCCGACCGACGAGACCAAGCTCGGCGACCTGACGCTCCGCGACGCGCTCGCGCAGCACCGCGCGAACCCCGCGTGCGCCAGCTGCCACGCGAAGTTCGACTCGTTCGGCCTCGTCTTCGAAGGCTACGGGCCGGTCGGCGAGGTTCGCGATCGGGACCTGGCGGGACGCGCGGTTGAAACCGCCGCCACGTTCCCCGACGGCACCTCGGGGTCCGGTCTCGAGGGGCTGCGCGCGTTCATGCGCGCACGAGGGCAGGGTCAATTCGTCGACAACCTGTGCCGCGAGCTGCTGGTTTATGCTTTGGGCCGCAGTCTGCTGCGATCGGACGAGCCGCTCCTCGCCGAGATGCGCAAGGATCTCTCGGCCGGCGGTTACAAGTTCGGCGACCTCGTTCAGGACATCGTCACCAGCCGACAATTCCTGACCAAACGCGCGACGCCCAGCTCTCTAGGATCGGCACCATGAAGATGACGACCAGCCCGCTGCATCGCAACGCGCGTGAAATGTCCCGGCGCCGTTTTCTTCACGGCACCGGCGTGGTGATGGCGCTGCCGTGGTTGGAGTCGCTGCCGGTCTGGGGCGCCGAGCCGACCGCCGCCGCGCCCAGGCGGCTCGCGATTCTGTTCATGGGGAACGGCGTCAATCCCACGGAGTGGTGGGCCAGAGGATCGGGCGGCGAGATCGAGCTTGGGCGCAGCCTCGCGCCGATGGAGCCGCTCAAAGGCCAGTTCAATTACATCAAAGGGTTGTTCAACAAAGCGGCCACCGGTGTCGGCATTCATCCGGGGATGACCGGCAATCTGCTCTCGGGCGCGCAGTTGACGAAAGGCGCGGCGCTTCACGGCGGCGTGAGCCTGGATCAGGTATTGGCCAGCCGCATCGGCGACCAGACCGTGCAACCCTCCATGGTCCTGGGCTGCGAGCAGCCGGTCACCGGCTATCACGAGACGAATTTCTCGATGGCCTACAGCTCGCACATTTCGTGGTCCAGCCCGACGTCGCCGGTGCCGATGGAGGTCTATCCCTCGCTGGCGTTCGACAGCCTGTTCGAGAATCGCGGCAGCCAGCGGAATCTGAGCGTCCTCGATCGTGTCATGGAGCAGGTCTCTTCGCTCGGGCGGCGTGTCAGCGCCGCGGACAAGGGTAAGCTCGACGAATACCTCGCCAGCGTCCGCGACGTCGAGAAGCGCGCGCAGGACATGCGCGCGGCGAAAGAGAAGGCCGAGGCGCGGGCGATCGATCGTGGCCGGGTGGCGGCGGTGATGGCGCGTCCCGACAACGGCCTGCCCGAGGACATCCGCGATCACATGCGGCTGATGTGCGACATCCTGGCGCTCGCCTTCCAGACCGACAAGACGCGCATCGCCACGATGCTGCTGTGCCGCGACATCTCCGGCCTGTTCTATCCGTTCCTGGACGTCAAGCTGGCCCACCATCTGGCGAGCCACGAGGACAGGGACGAACCCTTCATGCGCATCAACCAGTTCTACCTCACGCAGTACGCCTACTTGATCGACAAGCTCGCCGCCATGCCGGAGGGAGAGACCACCGTGCTGGACAACTCCTGCCTCGTGTTCATGTCGAACATGTGGTCGGGCAGTCAGCACGACAGCAGCAAGGTGCCGGTCCTGACCGCGGGCACCCTGGGCGGCACGCTCGAGACCGGCCGCGTGCTCGATTACACGGAGGCCGGCGATGAGAACCGCAAGCTGTGCAGCTTCTACCTCTCGTTGATGGATCGCATGGGTGTGAAGCTCGATCGGTTCGGTGACGCCACCGAGCGCCTGACCGGCATCTGATGACAGGGCTCGCCGCCGCGTTGTCCGCGGTCACGCTCGCCTGGGCCATGGTGCAAGCGAGCACGCGACCGGTTCCGCCGACTCGCGATCCGCACACGCCCGGATATGTCTCCGCGAAGGAATTGCCCGACGCCGCCGTTCCGCCCTCCGATGTCGACGGCAATTTCATCATCGGGCCGACGCACAATCCCGCACCGGAAATGGTTCCGCTCGACGAGAGGTTGCGGGGAGTGATCTGCGACATCACGATGAGCTCGACGGACAGCAAGATCTACCCGGGCATCGCCCGCGATGCCGGCACGTTTGGCACCGTCGATCCCGCCGACCCCGCCAAGCTCGTGGTCACGACCAGCCGTCCGGCGCCGTACACGCGCCGGGTCGCCGTCTATGTCCCGAAGGCGTACGTTCCCGGCACGGCCGCGCCCTTCATCGTCGGCGCCGATGGGCCCGACCCGCTGCTGTTCACCGCGCTCGATCATCTGATTCCGCAAAGGAGGGTGCCGCTCCTCATCGGCATCTCGATCGGCAACGGCAGCGGCGACGCGCAGGGCAGCCAGCGCGGCCTCGAATACGACACGATGTCGGGGCGCTACGCGGAGTTCGTCGAGGCGGAAGTGCTGCCGCGCGTCGAGCGCGACTGCCACGTGACGCTGACGAAGGATCCCGAAGGTCGCGCGACCATGGGCGGCAGCTCCGGTGGATCGGCGGCGTTGATCATGGCCTGGTACCACCCGGAGCTGTATCGTCGCGTGCTGACCTACTCCGGCACCTACGTGAACCAGCAGTGGCCGCCGAACGCCGACACGCCGCACGGCGCGTGGGAGTTCCACGAGCGCCTCATCCCGAACAGCCCGCCGAAGCCGATCCGCCTCTGGATGGAGGTCGGCGACCGCGACCTGCTCAATCCCAACGTGATGCGCGACGGCATGCACGATTGGGTCGAGGCGAACCAGCGCATGGCCCGCGTGCTCGCGAACAAAGGCTATCGCTATCAGTTCGTATTTGCGCGCAACGCCGGCCACACCGATCGGGCGGTCAAGCAGCAGACCCTGCCTGCAGCGTTGGAGTGGCTGTGGCGCGGCTATCGATAAGTGCAGGACGTAATTCTTGCTCCCGTCGAGTGCACGGCAGACTCCGAAGATCGCGCACCTGTTGAATAGGCGGCCTTTCATAGGAGGCTCTTCGATGAAGCTCAGTCGATCGATCGCATTTGCTGCTGGCGCATATGTGGTGCTGGCGATGTCTGTGCCTCCGGTGGCCTTGCAGGGGCAGGCGCCTTCGCAGATCGACGTCTGGACGCCGCTGCCGGTGAAACCGAATCCCTTTGTCCCACCGCACAGGCCGTGGACCAAGCTTTCGGAGGTGCTCGCGAAGCACCAGGGCCGGCAGAGCTGGTCCCAACTCATCGTTGACGACAATCTCTTCCACGGCGAGTACATCTCGATGGCGCCAGGCGCGAAAACGCCGCGCCGATTCCATCAGGACAACCGCGCGTTCTGGATCGTGCAGGATGGGCAGATTCGCTTCACGATCGAGGGGCAGGAGCCGTTTGTTGCGACCAAAGGCTTCCTCGTACAGGTGCCGAAGCGGCTGGTGTACAGCATGGAAACCGTCGGCGACAAGCCGTCGCTGCGGTTCGAAGTGCTGATGGCGAATGCTCAGACGATGTATCCGGCCGATGAGACGCCTCC
>Ga0105243_10004354_pt1 | contig 11212 bp, 6 predicted proteins | sample KBSM34metaG_FD_81525 | JGI IMG/M metagenome (GOLD analysis project Ga0105243, IMG submission 81525) | Miscanthus rhizosphere microbial communities from Kellogg Biological Station, Michigan, USA - KBS M3-4 metaG | ecosystem: Host-associated > Plants > Roots > Rhizosphere > Soil | place: Michigan...
ATGCCCCCTCTGACCGCCTCGGCGGTGTGCAGGACTCCGCCCTTCCGCCGAAAGATGCTCAGTGCCGCTTCGCTTGATGCCGGTGTGTGCCTCACGAAAACAGTATACCTCGCGCTGGATATAACTTACTACAGTTATCAGTAAGTGCAGATAATTCTATCCAGTCGTGGTTCCGGAGTTCGACGGCATCCCGACCGGCTTGCCACATGTTTCCTTGAGTTCAGTTTAGAATCGGGATAGATAAGCACTGCTGGTGCTACGACGTTGCGGTTTTCAATTCAACATAGGAATCATTAACGAACCGAACCACCGTAGTGACGAAGGACGACATGGTCCATGGATCACCCAAAAACTGCCGTAGTGTCATGGGCCTATTATCTTCCCCTTCGAGACTCAGCTGTGTCTCCAAGGTGTCCTCGGACAAATGAATGAGATTGTTCCTCACGCTGAGGAGAACATCATCCAATTCGACAGGAAGCTTCGACGGTTGAAGAAACTTCTCAACCTCGCGTGCGATCCTCAAAGCTTGTCCCAGACCTCCAATGTTCTTTAGGTTAGCGGGTTGCACTACATCACTTGGAGACCAATGATCTATCAGACAAGCGGGAGCCCGAACGTACAGATCAACACGTCCGGCGTTTTTTGCGTTCAAATATCTTCTCAAACTAATTTCAACTGACGACAGTCCACCGGAAGACGTTTGAAAATCCGCGGGTGGCTTGAGATTCGGATCACGGAACGTCAGCGAATAAGCGGCTCCAACAACGGATACATCCGCCTCTGTGTATTTAAACGTGTCGACAGGAAGAGCTCCTGCCACATATGAATAGCCTCGATTGCTAAGTACATCTCTCAACGTCGCTTCCAGAGCAATTGACAGAAGAGCTGCAGATGTAGCATTCATGTTCTGTCCGTAAGCGAGGATGGCCGTATTCGCGTATTCAATTACATAATCAGGCACGATTTCTCTAAGTTGAGCATCGAAGACATCCAATGAGAGTTTTTCGAGATCATCGAGAACCCGATGCTTGATTGTCCATGAAATCTGCCAGTTTAGGTTCGATGTAAGTTCTATCGTGGCATCTTTCCCTGGCACTTCGAAGTGAATAGCGTTGATTACTCCATCAACAATGTTGGTGGGCAAGCGGTCCGCCTGCTCACGTATGCGTCGGGCGACCTCTCTCATAAAGGTCAGCGACACTTTACCGCGATTACTATGGAGTTGTGCCGTTTGTAGTTTGGCCCGAATCTCAACAAGCTTTTGATCTCGCTCCGTCGCGTCTGAGGGGGGAGCGAACGGTTGGGTCTGAGTGGCAGTCGCTACGGTCATTGAGTCGAATAGGATGTCTTCGTTGCCTCTCAGAAGCTCTCGTACCACTTCATAAACCACTACGGCTGTGCCTGGTCTTATCTCACGAAGGAGTTTCATTCAGGCACCCCCAGTGACGTAACACTTCCGACCAGCTCCAAATACTTAGTTTCAAGAATCTCGGTTTGACGCTTGGCCTCATCCAACTCTCGTTTAACTCGATTTATCGCTGCAACGATTTCTCTTTGTGTGGTTAGATCAGGAATGGGAACTGTTAACTTCCTCAGCCTGCTCAACGGTAAGCCCTTAATAAGAGCACCTGTGAACAGCTTGCCGATCTGTAGTTTTGCATGTTGACTATTTAGGGCAATTGCGAGGTATTCGGGAGAAACCAATCTAGTATCGGGTCGTACCAACGCGACATGCCCACTTATATAACTTCCTGCCAACTCCGAGTTCACTAGAGCGGCTTCTCCTAAGTGGGTTCCAATCAAATTCAGCAACACGTCATCTCGATCCACCGTCGGGGCATTCGGTGGGAGCTCAACGCGACTGGCCCGCTTGATCGCTGACTTGTCCAAATCGAGAGATCGAATCATGGCCGGCCCGATAACCGGAACTTCACCATCATCACGCAGTCGAAGCGACCTTCCACGGGCTAGTGTTTTCGAAACGCGCTCTAACGACAAAAGCGGATAGCGCGAAGCCTCTCTCTCTCCAAGCGCAGGGGAAAGATAATGTCCAACCGTCAAATCATTAGCCTCCAAGTCGTTGGACCGAATAACCCGGGCATTCTCACTCGATGATTTTGTGGCTGTGGTTGGCTCGCGTTCAGTTTGCCAAAACGCTTCCAAGATTTCATTCACGGTACTGATCTCACGGCAGTCGAAAGTGTCGTCACCCTTGAAAGCCTCCAAGTTGCCTAAGAACGTAGTCGAGTTGTTTGGTAGATTCTTATCAAAGATGAGGAGACTGCTCTTAAGGACTGAGGTTGACGACAACAGCCCAGGTGCGAGGCTGATGACACCTCTGAGATTGGACTGGTTGAGAATCATTTCTCTAGTGAGTTGCCTCTTGCCCCCTGAAAATAGAAGGCCGTCGGGCACTAACATAACAACGCGACCGCCAGGGGTCACCCAATCGAGCGCTAACTCCAAAATGAGATCCTCAACATTCCGAACGCCCATCCAGTACAGCTTTGAGGGGTCATTTTCTTCATCGACCTTGGTGCCGAATGATGGTGCAGTAATAATGCAATGAGGTTGCCCAAACAAGTTTGTCCCGATCAGTTCGCGAGGAACAGCCGTACCTTTAAAGATGACCTCTCCTGGGTGCCTTAATAAAAGCTGCTGAATCTTGGCCCAGACTGCGGATAGCGAGTGACGAATAATTCCTGCCAATTGTGCTTCCGGGTAATTCAACCGGACGGCAGCGAGAATATCCCCATAGCTCGCACTCACATCCAAGACGAGATCAGCCGCCGAGGGTTGCGCCAATCGCACCATAAAGTCAGCCAGCCATCTATTAATCCTCCATGGACCATGATCCGCTTGCGAACTCAGAATCGTTTCATCGAGCGCCGAGAGGACAATCTTGGGGTCGATTTCGGTAAAGCAAATATGGTCGATAGAACTGAGTGCTTCCGCAAGATTCCGTCCTGTCTTTTGTGGCCTGACTAAGTCGGAGATCAACGCGGATACGCCCGCCTCTGAAAAAAATGGTAAAGACGATTCACTCCATCTGGACTCCACTATTGAATGAAAGAGAGCGTTGTCGCCTAACTCACTCATCACTTTTGCAAGAATCACAATCGCAGTGGCTTCTGGCCTGGCTGCGCCGCCACGCCAAAACACAAATTGTTGGAGTTCTTGGAGAACCCGAACCAACTCCGCCTTTGACATCTGATCTCGCAAGACATCAACGCTTGTCGGCGGACTAATTGGATTCTCTAGTAGTGAAGGCCAGCCGGAAGAGTCAGTCCTAAACCAAAGGAATGAAGTGCCGTCCGAGAGTGAGTAATACTGAGCCTTGAACTGATCGGCTAAGAATTGTGCTTGACGGACATAGGGATGGAATCGGAGTTTGGAATCGCTGGATCGCGGATAGTCTTTACTATGAGACTTAACTTCTATGACTGCCAGCGGCTTCTTATCTTCTCGATAAACGACGAAATCGGCTATCTGACCGCTATTGCTCGATATCTCGTACGCCACCGCGGATTCGTCGAAGCCGAGGTCTCTTAAGTAGTGAGTTACCTTCTGTCGAACATCGCTTTCGTCGATCATCGATCCTCGTTTCTGTTTGATAGCCAAGTAAGAAGCTATTGGTTGTAGATTTTGCGCGTTCTGAACGAAGGTTTGTGATAGTTCGTATCATTTGATCCTGATAGCAACGACCCATCTCGCAAGAGGATTTTCGAGACGACGAAGGCTACGTCGTTTTCGTAACCACGTTTCGCAGCCTGCCGTAATCGCTCTCGGACCCATTCAACATCGAATAGACCCCAACCGTTGGCTTTGAAGTGCCGCGCTAAACCTGTGCCGTCACTTCTTTCAGCGATCTTGCCAATAGCAAGGCAGAGGGTGACGTTTGGCGACTCCGCGCAAGAACCGCTCCCCTCAAGTTGTTTCACTAAACGTTTAAGCACAACAGAGCGTAGAATTTGGTCGTCAAAAAGTTTGTACCGTTCTGCAGGCTCAAATTCTCCATTTCGAAAAGTTACACCTGTGGAGTCTAAAAAGATTTACATTCAACAGCCAAAATTTCATTGGTAGAACCCTTATAAGCGATCAAATCTAATTCCCAGCGTGGTGAACTGTGGCGACCAATTGCGCGCTTTTCTTCTTTGGTCAGATTCACCTTGAAACTGGGTATCGTCCAATAACCATCATGGCGGAGGAGCATGGCTACTAACGACTCGAAGGCGTCCATACGAGAGAGATTCAGGCTTGGAGATCATCCAAAGACAGTTGGCGTAGAGCTCCCAACTATGAAGCATTTGCGAGACTCAAGCGCATTATAAGGAATGCAAGTATCTTTGCAAACAATCGGTTTGGTATCAGCACACTCCTAGTATATAAATCCAGCATGTGACAAGTTGACTATTCAAAATAAAGGCAAGTCGAACACCGAGCTGGGTAGCGAGCTTTACAGTTTTCAATTTATATCGGGTCTAAAGTCACTAAATTTCAGTTCGCCGACCATTACCTTATCGTTCGCATCCAGAATAATTTTCAACTTGCCACGGTCCGCTTTTCATCGGACTAATAGACAGTTGCTCTGCTACATACTCAAGACTAGCCGGTCCTGGCCAACCCGCTACGCGGATTGTCCCCCACAAGCGCTCCTTAATATCCTGAGCCTTACAGAGTACAGAGGCGCAATATCAATAAATGTCGCGGACGGTCCAAAGGCATAAGGAAGCCACTGGCTGTGAGACGCGGTTATCGCCGACGAGTCGCCATCATCCGTGAACGACACAGAATTGGCCAAGAGCAAGGTCAATTCTTGCGGATTATCCTGCGGAGTCTTATGGCTTTCAATGCGCATTTAGATCAGAGTATAGAGGTCATTTGCGTCAACGATTGGAGGCTGAAATCTACTGCCTGATCGTCACGAACGAAATATAACGATAACCTTTTGGCGGGTTGCGAGTCTATGAATGTTTGAGCTAACTTAGGCAAGATTCACTCACGCCTTTAGGATGAGTAGTGCCGGCCGTCCGATTTATGCCCCTGACTCTTCAAGAACTCAAATCCCATCTTTGGAACTGCGCCGAGATACTTCGCGGCAGCGCGGTCGATCGAACTGACTGGAAGGCCTATATACTGCCCCTTCTTTTTTTCAAACGCATTTGCGACGTCTGGGATGAAGAGACCGCAGAGGCGACAGCAGTTTTCGGCGATGTTGATCCAGTCGACTTTCCTGAAGTGCACCGATTCAGTGTCCCAGATGGATGTCACTGGCGCGATGTTCGTGAAACTGCGACGAATGTTGGCGCTGCGCTGTCGCATGCCATGCGTGAGATCGAACGAGCGAACCCGGATACGTTGTATCGAGTGTTCGGAGCTGCTGACTGGGGTAATCGTGAGATGCTGACTGATGAGATCCTGAAGGATCTTATCGAAAGTTTATCAGAAGTCTCGCTGGGAAATTCTGCGGTCAGTTCCGACATTCTCGGTGGTCGCCGCGTCATTAAAAACAAAAAGTTTGCCGATGTAACCAAGCGCAAAAAAGCAGGCGAGTTTTACACTCCGCGAAGTGTGGTGCGAATGATGGTTGAGCTCCTCGATCCGAAGGAAGGAGAGAGTATCTACGATCCGGCATGTGGTACGGGAGGTATGTTGCTGGCGACCATCGAGCACGTAACACGAAATGGCGGCGACCCCCGCACGTTCTTTGGAAAGATTTACGGCCAGGAGAAGAACCTCACCACTGCATCCATTGCGCGCATGAATCTAGTGCTGCATGGCATCGAGGATTTTCAGATCGTCCGTGAAGATACACTGCGCAGCCCTGCGTTTACTGACTCGACAACAGGTGGCCTCGCGACATTCGATTGCGTAATCGCGAATCCGCCGTTCTCGCTCAAGGAGTGGGGACGCGACGTGTGGGAGACGGATCCGTGGGGCCGGGCACAGTTTGGTCTGCCGCCTGAGAGTTATGGCGACTACGCCTGGGTGCAACACATGGTTGCCTCGATGGCGTTGCGCATTGGTCGCATGGCCTTGGTCCTGCCGCAGGGCGCGCTCTTTCGTAAGGCGGCCGAGGGCCGCATCCGGCAATTGCTGCTTGAGCAGGATCTGGTCGAAGCGGTTATCGGTCTTGCTCCAAACATTTTCTACGGGACGGGCCTGGCGCCTGCAATTGTAATGCTTCGTCGCTCCAAGCCATCAATTCAAGAGGGAAAGGTGTTAATCGTCGATGCCTCAACCCTTTTTCGCAAGGGACGCGCGCAAAACTTTCTCGATCCGGAGCATGCGGCGCAGATCGTGAGCTGGGTGCGCGCGTTCAAAGACGTTCCCGATCGCGCCAAGGTTGTCAGTCTCGCAGACATTAAAGCAGAGGACGGGACGCTAAACATTTCGCGCTACGTGCTGCCGCCCTTAGGCGAAGAGATTCCGCCGCTTCCCGAAGCTATTGCCGCGTTCAAGCAGGCGATCATCGACGCTCGGGCGGCTGAGGATCGTTTGCGTGAAGTGCTGCAGGACGGAGGGTGGCTCGCGTGAGGAAGACAGGTGAGCATTTAAGCCAGCAGGAATTAGAGTCGTACCTTTGGGGCGCTGCGAAGTTACTGCGCGGTTTGATCGACGCGGGCGACTACAAGCAGTACGTTTTTCCATTGCTCTTCTTCAAACGCTTGTCAGACGTTTGGGATGACGAATACCAAAACGCGTTGCAGGAAACCAGCGACACCAACTACGCGCGCGCCACCGCCGACGATCGTTTTGTAATTCCTGAAGGCGCACACTGGAGCGATGTGCGCAACGCTTCGCGCGATGTTGGGAGAGCGCTTGTCAACGCCTTTCGCGCAATCGAAGCCGCGAACCCGAAGCGGCTCGCCGGTATCTTTGGCAACGCATCGTGGACCGACAAGGGACAGATGCCCGACGAGACATTGAAGAATCTTATCGAGCACTTCTCACAGCACGATCTCGGCCTCTCGTCCGTTCCTGAAGACGAACTCGGCAATGCCTATGAATACTTAATCAAGCAGTTTGCCGATGACAGTGGTCACACCGCGCAGGAGTTCTATACGAATCGAACTCTCGTGCATTTGATGACGCAGATGCTCGAGCCAAAAGCCGGCGAGCGTATTTACGATCCGACTGTCGGCACTGGCGGCATGTTGATTTCGTCGCTCGCGGAGGTGAAGCGACAAGGCGGCGACGTGCGCACCCTCGATCTGTTCGGTCAGGAACTGATTCACATCACGGCTGCAATCGCCCGAATGAACCTTGTACTGCACGGTGTTGAGGACTTTCAGATCATTGCCGGTAACACTCTCAGCAATCCGGGTTTCATCGAGCGCGATCGACTCCGCACGTTCGACGTGGTAGTCGCCAATCCTCCGTACTCGATCAAAAAGTGGAATCGCGAAGCCTGGCAGAACGATCCGTGGGGTCGCAACTTTCTCGGAACACCACCGCAGGGCCGAGCGGACTATGCCTTCTTCCAGCACATTCTAAAGAGCCTCGATCCGAACACCGGGCGCTGCGCGATCCTGTTTCCCCATGGCGTGCTTTTTAGAAACGAAGAGTCGGAGATGCGACGCAAGCTGGTGGAGAGCGATCTACTGGAATGTGTTCTGGGGCTTGGTCCGAACCTGTTTTACAACTCACCGATGGAAGCGTGCGTTGTGATCTGTCGTACGTTGAAGCCGACGGAGCGTCGCAGGAAGATTCTGTTCATCGACGCGGTGCACGAAGTGGCGCGCGAGCGCGCGCAGAGTTTTTTGAAACCCGAACACCAACAGCGCATTGTTGCCGCTTATCGTGCGTTTGCCGACCAGCCCGGCTTTGTCAACGTGGCGGAGATCGAAGAAGTGATCGCGAAGGACGCAAACCTCTCGATCGCACGCTACGTTAAGCCGGTTAAGGGGGACTCGCGCCGCAATGGAGATGGAGAACTGAAGAAAGCATGGGCTGCGTTCGAGAATACTGGCCGAGAGTTCTGGCAGCAGATGGACGCAGTAGTCGAGATGCTAGATCAAATCGGCAGTGAAGAGGTCGCTGATGTCTGAGTCGAGCCTAAACAACGGCAGGCGTAAGTTTCGTTTCGACGAAATGGCGACAATGGTAAATGACCGCGTCGATGATCCCTCGAAGGCGAATGTTAATTACTACGTTGGGCTTGAGCACCTCGATTCCGATTCGTTGAGTATTCGGCGGTGGGGTTCGCCGCGTGATGTCGAAGCCACGAAACTGCGGTTCAGAGTTGGCGATATTATCTTTGGACGTCGCCGCGTCTATCAACGCAAGCTAGGTGTCGCTCATTTCAATGGCATCTGCTCCGCCCACGCAATGGTGATTAGAGCAAAGCCGGAAGTAGCGTTACCAGAGTTTCTTCCGTTCTTCATGCAGAGTGATCTGTTCATGGAGCGGGCGAAGGAGATCTCTGTAGGATCGCTTTCTCCAACGATCAATTGGAAGTCCTTGGCGCTTGAAGAGTTCGTCCTACCGCCGCTAAACGAGCAGCGCCGGTTAGCAAAATTGTTGTCGGCCTCCGAATGGGTCGCCGAAACAATGCGACGTCTGCTCACAAGACACAAGCTTCTTCGACGCGCGGCGATTGACGCATTAACTGATAACGAGGCTTGGCCAAAGGTTTCCATCGGGGATGTGTGCAACATGCAAAACGGAAAAGCTTTTCCCGGTACCTCTTATGATAAAAACGGAATACGGCTCATGCGGCCAGGGAATTTGAGCGAGTCAGGCTATTTAACTTGGGAACCCTCAAAGACGGTTTGCCTTTCACCCGAATGGGAGCACCAAGCGTCAGAGTTCGTTGTAACGCCTGGCGATGTTGTCATGAACTTGACTGCCCAGTCTCTTGAGGACGGATTCATGGGGCGAGTTTGTTTAGCCCGCGAGGGAGACCGAAGCCTGCTGAACCAGCGAATTGGCCGCTTTTGTGCTTGGAGAGCGGAGGCTTTGCCAGAATTCATTTTCCGCGTGTTTCAATCCTCACGCTTTCAGGCGTATGCCATCGAGATGTGTGAGGGCTCAAAGGTCAAACACATTTTCTGGCCATACATCTCACGATATACGTTTCGACTTGCGCCAGTTTGCGAACAGCACGCTCTAGTAAATGGGCTTGGAGAAATCGACAAACTTGTCCAAAGGTTGATCGAGCGTGCTCAAATGCATCGTCGCATTCATCTCCGGTTGCTTGCGGCAATCGCGGGCAGGCGCGACACATCAAATCCAGCGCCACCCCTATGACCTTCAACGAATCCAACACTGTCGAAGCCTTCATCCGCGACCGCTTGTGCGGTGGCGTCACGCACCACACCGCGGTTGGTCCAGGTCTGGCGCGCCACGACGGTCGCATCTCAGGACTGGGCTGGCATTTCCTCTCACGACAGAACCTTCCACGACGACCGCAAGAGGTTCTCGTAGAAGATCACCTGCGCGAAGCGTTGATTCGTTTGAATCCCGAAATCGCTGCGCAACCCGATCGTGCAGAAGACGTGCTGTACAGGTTGCGAGCGATCCTGATGGGCGTAAGGAGCGACGGTCTTGTTAAGGCGAACGAAGAGTTCGCAGCGTGGCTCAACGGCGAGCGCTCGATGCCCTTCGGTGAACGCGGCGAGCACGTCACCATCCGTCTAGTCGATCTCGAAGATCTAGAGCGTAACCAATACATCGTCACAACCCAATTCATCGTCCGCGCTGGCGCTAGCGAAAAACGGGCCGACCTCGTCCTATTGGTTAACGGTATTCCCCTCGTCGTGATCGAAGCGAAGACGCCGGTTCGAGCCAGCGAGAGCTGGTTCGATGCCGCGGTCCAACTCCATGAAGACTACGAACACAACGTTCCGGAGTTATTCGTCCCTAACGTCGTATCGATCGCAACTGAGGGCAAGGAATTTCGCTATGGCTCGATCGGTTTGCCACTCGATCTCTGGGGACCCTGGCGGATCGAAGCAGACGCTTTAACGCCTGCGCTCAAGCGACTCGAGGACGCGATTGACTCAATGTTGCGTCCGAACGTCGTGCCGGATCTCCTCGCAAATTTCACCGCCTACGCCACCGACAAGAAGAAGCGACGCATCAAGATCGTTGCGCGCCACCAGCAATACGAAGCCACAAACCAGATCGTCGAGCGTGTTGTTGCAGGGCGACCGAAGAAAGGACTGATTTGGCACTTCCAAGGGTCAGGCAAGTCGCTGCTGATGCTCTTCGCAGCGCGAAAGTTGCGGCTGCATCCGGCGCTGAAGAATCCTACCGTCATCATTGTGGTTGATCGTGTCGATCTCGATACGCAGATCTCGAGTACGTTCTATGCCGCCGATACTCCGAATCTCGTGAAAGCTGATAGCCGAGCCGAGTTGCAGCGCCTGCTGACGCAGGACACACGCAAGATCATCATCACCACGATCTTCAAGTTTGCCGAAGCCGGCGGAATGCTGAACGACGGAAGCAACATCATTGCGATGGTCGATGAGGCTCACCGCACACAGGAAGGCGATCTGGGCCGCAAGATGCGCGAGGCGCTGCCCAATGCATTTCTCTTCGGCCTGACCGGCACTCCGATCAATCGCGCGGATCGCAACACCTTTTACGCTTTCGGCGCAGAGGAGGACAAGGCCGGTTACATGAGCCGTTACGGCTTTGAAGAGTCGATCCGTGACGGCGCCACGATGCCGCTACATTTTGAGCCACGGCTGTTGCAGTTGCACATCGATAAAGATGCTATCGATCAGGCGTTCAAGGAACTCACCGGCAACCTGAGTGATCTGGACCGGGACCTACTGGCAAAGACTGCGGCGAAGATGGCGGTCCTGGTGAAGTCTCCGGAGCGGGTTGAGCGGATCTGCGCCGACATCGCCTCGCACTTCCTGGAGAAAGTTGCTCCAAATGGCTTCGGCGCCCAGGTGGTCACATTCGACCGCGAGAGTTGTGTCTTGTACAAGCAGGCGCTCGATCAGCACATACCGCCGGAGATGTCTGACATCGTTATGACGGTGAACAGCGGCGAGAACGAATATGCCGCATATCGTCGCGATCGTGATGCTGAAGAGAAGCTGCTCGACCGTTTTCGCGACCCGGCCGACCCTCTTAAGATTCTGATTGTCACGTCGAAACTGCTCACCGGCTTCGACGCGCCGATTCTTCAGGCGATGTATCTGGACAAGCCTTTGCGGGACCACACGTTGTTGCAGGCGATCTGCCGCACGAA
>Ga0105243_10004357_pt1 | contig 11211 bp, 17 predicted proteins | sample KBSM34metaG_FD_81525 | JGI IMG/M metagenome (GOLD analysis project Ga0105243, IMG submission 81525) | Miscanthus rhizosphere microbial communities from Kellogg Biological Station, Michigan, USA - KBS M3-4 metaG | ecosystem: Host-associated > Plants > Roots > Rhizosphere > Soil | place...
CTGCGCGTAGCGCAGCGGTTCCAAGCGGCTTTCGCCATGGGCCTCAAAGAACGCACGCACGCGCGAAAGCAGTTCGTCGGTGTCGGCGCTGCCGGAACCGCCCAGACGTTGCAGCCATGCCTGAAAGCACGCCGCCACGCCGCGTGTAGCCTCGCCCTTGGACCAGCCGGTGATGCGGTGGCGGCAACTGCTGGCCAACTCCCCGGCAAAGGCGACAACGGCAAAGCGCTCGGCCACCCGGCGCACTTCGCCGGAGGCATCCTCAGGTACATAGGTGGCCAGAAATCGATCCGTGGATTCGCGCAGCTGGGCGGTCAGCGTAGGGCTGTCTTGCTGGGTCAGATAGCCCATCCACAGCGGCCACGGTGCGCCATAGGTGCGCGCAGCGGCGTCCTTGAGCAGGGCGGACAGCGCGGCACCGTCGCTGGCGTCGTGCAGGCGCTCAAACACACCGTGCCCGCCCTCCGCTTCGGCTGGTACGTCAGCCAGGCGCACCGCCTGGCCCGCCCGTGCCTGCTTGCCCACCTCGGCCATGTGCTGCGCCAACCCAACCTCACCGGCGACAGGATCAGCACCCGCCAGCGTGCTGCCGCACGGGCCTCACCAGCCCGGTTGGCACGGCTCTTGCCATTGCCATTGGCCAGCAGATAGGCGGCATCACCGGCCTGCTTGGGATCGATCTGCGCCAGTTCATCCAGAATGAGCGTGGCATCGTTGTGCAACACCGCCACGCCTTCCAGACCGTTGGCCGTGCTGCGCCACTCGCGGGCATATTCCGGGGGACCGACCACGCTGGCCGCCACGCGCAGCGCGGTGCTCTTGCCGCTGCTGCTGCCGCCGACCAGGTGGAAACCACCGCCCGTAGCGCCGGTGAAGTGCAGCAGCGGCCCGGCGAACATGGCTGACACCGCCAGCACCAGACGCGAGTTGTCCTGACAACGTCGGGCCACGTCGCGCCGCCAATCGTCCAGCGAACCGACCGCCGCATAGTGGTGCTGCAATCCACCACTGTGCTGATAGACCAGCCGCTCCGCGCCATTGCCGTAGCTTTCGCCATTGGGCAGTACGTAGCGGCCCTCATGCCAGCCCGGCACGGCGACGTTGCGAGCGCGGGTGTCTATGCGCTCTTGAATGATGTAGGCCAGCAGCCGCTGCATCGTGTTGCGGTGGGCTGACATTTCCACACCACCTGCGGCCAGCTGGCGCACGAACTCGCGCGGATCGCCACCAACATTTCCGCTGGTGCCGCCCACTGGTGGGGATGGCCATCGGCATCGGTCCAGGTCAGCAACCTCCCCCATTCCTCGCTCTGACTGTTGCGAGTCTTGGCCTCGACCTTCAACGGCGAGCAGACAAACACCGGTTCGGCCAGGTCGCCATCCTCGGTGACACCGACGTAGTACACGCCGGTCTCGTTGAGCTGGTAATGGGCCCGCGCAGCACCGCCACTGGCGCTGTCGGTTGTGCTCTTGTTGCCCTTGGTCTTGCCCTGTGCGCCCTTGCGCACGGCGTGCTGAATTGAGCTGCGCACGGCACCGGAACCGGCATCCTTGACGGCATCATTGAAATCGACAGACGTGACGTTGATCATGCACGGGGCTCCGGTGCCGCGTCGGCGCGCAGGGCCTTCGGTATAAAGAGAGAGATCATCAGGAAGTAGCCTCATGGCCTGGCCGCGGCGGCATGGCCACCACCCCGCCCACGGCATCGGCGGCGCGTTGGGCGTTGGCCACGCCCGGATTGATGCCCAGCCGAGCGGCGGTCGCCGCATCGTCATCGGCGCACACCACGATCAGCGCCGAGGGGAACTTGGCGCGCAACGCACGGGCCACCGGTTCCAGGTTTCCTGCATCAAAGGCCACTGCGGTGGGGTGGCCAGTGGCCTCGTGGATGCTGGCAGCAGTGGCAAAGCCTTCGGCGATGCACACCACATCGCTGACGGTACGGCCTACGGCGTAGTACAGGCCACGCTTGCGGCCACCGGCCAGGAAGCGCTTGCTGCCATCGGCGGCGATGGTTTGCAGGCTCCACAGCCGCCCCTGCGCATCGCGCAAGGGCACCAGCAGCAAGCCGTCCAGCTGCCGCAGGCCGTGCACGCCCACGCCCTTGGCCACCAGGTAAGGATGATCGGGCGTAGCAGCGCTGGCGCGCTGCCAGCGCCCACGCGCCTGCTGCCGTGCCACCGCTTGGCGCTGGGCGCGTTCGGCCTGCTGCTGCCGCTGTGCGCGCACCACGGCCTCGTGCAGCATCGCGCGGTCGGCGTCGCTGAGCGCCTCACTCCCGCCCTCGCACCAGGACTCATTGAGCCCGGTCTTCCAGTTGCCATAGGCACCGGCCAACGGCGGGCCTGCGTGCAGCACATACCAGCCACTGCGCTGGCCGCTGCCATCGCCCTCGGCGCGTACACGGCACAGACGGCCATTGGCCAGGACAGCATCGCCCACTCCCACGCTTAGACCCGCCGCACGCAATGCTGTAATGAATCCCTCAGGCCGCGCCATTGTGGGCCTCCAGCTCGCTGCTGTGCTTGGCGCTGGCCACCACAGCGGCTAGGTCGTCGTGCACATAGGTAGCCCCAGCGGCCACCGCATCGAAGGGAACCGCCACGCGTTCATCGACGCTGGCCAGCAGCAGTGCCGCCGAGCGCGCACGCTCCACGCGATTAAAGCTGTCCTCGCTGATCCAGTAGCCGTAGGGCATGGGCCCAGTGCTGGGCGTGGCCTGTTGCGGCGGCTCGGCAGCAGGCTGCTCGGCGTGCAGGTCCGACAGCTGCAAGGCCATGCCCAGGTCGAACTGCTCCTGCGATTGCGCAGGTGCGAACAGCGACAGGCGCACGCGCACCCGCGCCGCAACGGTGGCCAGGTCCAGGCAATCGCGCTCCAGCGGCCACAGCAAGCGCTCGCGCAGGCGGTCTTCCAACGGATGGCCTTCCAGCGCCCCATCCAATTCGCCACTGAGCATGGCCAGACGGCGCGAGGCCTTGTTGTGGAGGCGCTCGACGCGACGGGCCACCTCGACAATATGGGCGGTACGCTCCGCATCAAACCAGGTATCGGTGATGGTGGCACTGAGCACGCCATCGGCCACGCCCGGTACGCCGGACACACTCACGGTTTCGGTACTCATGCGACCACCTCCGCATCGCAGACCATGGTCAACAACTGGCCTACCGACAGGGATTCCAGTGCAACAGGGCGGCATTCCAGAGTGGCCACCAGCTGCGGCAGCGCAGCCATCGGCATCGTGTGGATACGCTGCAACTGGCGCACAGCGCTGAACAGGTCATGCGTGGCGGCATCGTCATTGGCAACGGCGGCATTCAGGGAGAGAGCGCTCATTGCGCAGCCTCCTGCTCGGTGGCCGTGATGGCGTGCTGCACCTCGGCCAGCGTCAGCGCCTCGGGCGCTTTGCCGGTGGCCTCCAGGCGCGCAGTCAGCGCAAGCCAGCGGCAATGATCCCAATCGAGGGTGTCGGCGACTTCGCCGAAGTAGTGAGCAAGACAGGTGGCGAAGCGCGACGGCGCGGCCAGAGTGCCGTGAGACATGGCTGATTCCTTGTGTAAGTTGGAATCCGCCGCCCCAACGCCAATTGGGGTGACGGACGGTACGCGGTTGGCGTGCCGGCACAAGGACCGGTGGGGCCGAAGCCCCCCGCGCACCGCCCGCCATAGAACTGGCAAGCAATCGCCCGCGACAACACAGCGAGCAATAAAAAAGCGCCATGCATCGGTCGATGGGCGCTGGTGCGCCTTGTGATTCGGGACGCCAATCCCGGTCGCCGATTGTGCGGCGACGGGGCAATGCTGCACCGGTTGAGCTGGTGCTGTCAACATGCCCGTCATCGCCGTGTGCTGCGCTTGGCGCGCGGTGCTTCAGTGGCGTTCTCACTGAGCGCGCGGCGTTCTGCGGAGTCGCTGAGCGGCAGGCAAATCTCGGCGCTCGGGCAGGCGCTTGGCACATGCGTGCGCACGATTTCGGTGTAGGCCGAGAACGTGTGGCCGCAAAGTGCATTGCGGCACTGGAGCACGGATTCGCGCAGCAGCTTGGAGTGCAGCACGCGGGTGCGCACGATGGCGGCGGTATCGCAATGCGGGCAGCGCAGGAAGGCTCTGGATTGGCTCATTGCAACGCCTCAGCAATCAGTGATGGAACGGCTACTCGCGACACCACGCGACAGTGCAATGCGGCCGCCTTGCGCAGTCCGGCTTTGGGAGAAATTCAGCGCCAAGTTCGGCTGTGCCACAGCCGTGCGCAGATGCTCGGCCAGGAACTTGGCCTCTGCCGGGCTGAGACTGAACTTTTGATTGGAGATGGTTAGCGTGAGGGTGTCTTTCATGGCTGCACTCGCAGGTGGGTGTTGGGGATGTGGGTGGCAATCCACGCGTCCACGTCAGACTCCAACCAGACGGTTACGCGCGGGGAAAGGGGAATCGATGCAGGGAACCGGCCGCGCTTCATCAGCCAGTACAGATGTGAGCGGGAAATGCCGGTGCGGCTGAGCACTTCTGGCTTACGCAGGAAGCGCTCACCACGTGCGGCGTCAGGCCGGGAATGATCGGCTGACTGACCAGGTGCGGTCGCCGGAGGGGCTGGGGAACCAAGCATGTGAGAGGTCGCGGCGCTGACCGTGGGTCAACCGCCGCCCTGTGTTGTGGGCTTGGTTAGAGGCTAGAGACGGCCGTCGCCGAACTCACGCGGCGCGCCGTGTAAGAAGCCGGCTTACAAACACCGCACGGGACGCCATTGGACGCGAGCAGACCCAATGCCGCGCGCTTACGGCATTGCAAAGCGCGCCAATCGCGCCCGAACGACGCGCACGGCAAGTCCGCGCGCGATAACGCGTGCACTCAATAGGTAGGTTCACTGGGCGTTGCCCACGTTGGCCGGGGAGTGGATCGAGCGGCGCGCCCGGTGGCAAGTGCCCTCACGGGCCGAGACCACCTTCACTCACCAGTAGGTGTCTGTCAGAGCCCGGCGAATGCACAACGACACGACTACCGGACCGACTGGAACTTCCAGTCCGAAGTCATCCGATGCCGTCTGATCTCTTGCCCATGTACCACCGTAACCAGTAGCACGCCATGGCCGGTACACAACTCGATCACCCGCAAGTCATTGATGTAAAAGGAGGCGGAGAAGGGCGTAACCAGCGTACCAATGTAACCAGCAAAAACAGTAAGTCAGAAATGAAAATTGGAAGCATGCGAGGTCAGCGGGAGGTCCTCAGCCCGTCCAGATAATCCGCCCAGGCCTGCATCATTTTCGCCCGTTCGACCAGGTGAGCCGTACGGTTGTATGCCCGTCCGTTTGGATCACGCACGGCGTGTGCGAGCTGGTGCTCGATGTAGTCCGGACGGAAACCCAGCACCTCATCCAACACAGTTCGCGCCATAGCGCGGAAGCCGTGCCCGGTCATCGTGTCAGAGTCGTAGCCAAGGCGACGTAGCGCTGCGTTGATCGTGTTCTCGCTCATCGGGCGCCCCTTGCCGCGCACACTGGGGAACACGAACTCTTTCCGTCCTGTCAGCGGGTGCACCGACCTAAGTATCGCTACAGACTGCGAAGCCAGAGGAACAACGTGCGATTGGCCAGTCTTGCTTGCCGTAAAGCGCCATTCGCAACTTTCAAGGTCGATATCCGCCCATCGCGCACGACGAAGCTCACCGGGACGCACGAAGACCAGGGGCGCCAGGCGCAATGCAGCCATGACAATCGGCGAACCTTGGTAGCCGTCCATTGAGCGCAGCAGGTCAGCGATCAGTTTGGGCTCCGTCATGCTAGCGAAGTGGCGCGCCTCGGGTGGAGCAAGTGCGCCTTTCAGATCTTCTGCCACATTCCTGTCTGCACGGCCTGTCGCTATCGCGTATCGGATTACTTGGCTGACCAGCATCCGCGCCCGATGTGCTGTTTCGACAGCCCCCCGCCCTTCGATCTTACGCAGCGTCTCCAACAGTTCACGTGCTGTGATCGCTGCAATGGGTCGTTGGCCGATGTAGGGCGTCAGATCCTTTTCGATCAAGCGTGTCTCTCGCTTCACTGACCCGGCAGACAGCTTCTTGGCTCTCATCGCCAGATGTTCACGTGCCAGCGCCTCGAACGTGTTGGTGGCCAGTTCCAGGCTGGCCACCTTCTGCGCCTTGCGCTGCTCACCGGGATCAACACCTTCCGCCAACAGCTTTCGCACAGCAGCATGGCGCTCGCGCACAGATGCCAGGCTCACCTCTGGATAGGTGCCAAGCGACAGCGTGTTGCGCTTCCCGGTCACAGGACGCCGATAGTCCCAGCGCCACCATCTGGCGCCATCAGGTTTCAGCAGGAGGTACAGGCCTCCACCTTCTCGCAGCTTCTGCACGACAGCGGTTGGCTTGGTCTTGCGAATGGCGGTATCGGTCAATGACATGTTGACGGTAGCTGAGTTGGCGGTAACAAGTATGGAGCGAGTGGAGGTTACCGCCAAAGATACCGCCAGAGAAGTCTGGATTCTGCTGGATCAAGTAGGACTCAATCGGACGCAAAAAAGGCCGAAATCCCTGTTTTTTCAGGATATTTCAGCCTTCATAGGACGACATAGGATCATCAGTTGGTGGGCCCACCAGGATTCGAACCTGGAACCAAGGGATTATGAGTCCCCTGCTCTAACCGTTGAGCTATAGGCCCTGCAAGGGTTTCAGGCGGTTTTGCGCGGTCGCCGTTGTAATTTCGGTGTAATCGCGTCGCCGGAAAGCTGTTTCTGTAGGGCCGCCATAGCGTCCTGCATCGAAGCCGCGTGAGTGTACCTTTCGGCCATAGCTCTTGTCTTCCAGCCACCCATTGCCTGGATCGTCGCTGCATCCAATCCAGCATGCGCAGCGTTGGTCGCCGCGGTGTGGCGCATGGTGTGCGGTGTCGCATGCTTTGTGATGCCAGCAGCGCGCACGCACCGGGCGAACACGGCGTTCATCTGGTAGGCGCGGCCGCTGCCGGCGCGTGCTGAGGGGAACAGGTAGTCGTCGGCCTTCATACCTTTGATGACTTTGCCCAGGTATTCGGCCAGCACCTGCGGCATCGGCTGTTCGCGCCGGCCTGCCTTGTCCTTTCCGATCCACAGGATGCGCCGCTGCACGTCGACATCGCCGGCGCGCAGGTTGAGCGCAGCGCTGTGCCGCAGCCCGGTGTAGAGCATCACCATCACGAACCGGTGTGCCAATGGCGACAGATCCTCCTGTGCGGCCAGCAGCAGCCGCTGCGACTCTTCCGGGGTCAGGTAGACCAGCTTGCCCTGCGGCTCGCGCTGACGGGCCAGCAGCGGGGCTGCAGCGAGGATCTTCCGGCGCCGCATTGTGTTGAGCATGTGCAGCAGCGCAGAACGCTCACGGTTGATCGTACCGGCGCTGGCGCCCTCGCCTTTCCTGGTGGCCACATAGCCGAGCCAGTCATCGTCGGTCAGCCTGGCCACCGGCCGGCGCCCGAGGTGCGGCTTGATGTGATCGCGGAACCGCCGCTCCTTCGTGTCGATGTCTTTGCCATCGTGCGCGCGCAGGTACTTCAGGTAGTCGTCGACCGCCTGAGCGACCGTCTGCGAGGCGTTGCCCTTGCTCCCCTGCACCCCATGCGCCGCGGTGCGCTTGGACGCCTTCAGCGAGGCCGCAACGTCCTCGGCTTGCGTGCGGGTGTACCCCTCCGATTCCAGTCCGATCACCTGGAGGTGCCGGCGACGGCTGACCATCACGTTGACCGACCAGCGGCCATCGCCGTTGGCAGTGCGCGTGTAGGTGATCCCGTGCTCGCTGAGCGACTGGCCAGGCTTCAGGCCACGCATGCCGGCGCGGGTGAGCTTGGTGAAGGCGGTCATTTCTTCGACCGACCTCGTGCCGAGGGTGGGCCGGCCTGGATGAGCTTCCACAGCTCATCAAGCTTGGCGTTCATCTTCTCGAGATTCTCCACCTGCAGCCGCGCATTCGCTTCGACCGCATCCAAGCCCTCTGGCAGCACGCGGTCCATTTCAAAGCTGTCCTGCAGTCGCTTTACGACTTCAGCGCCAAAAGTGCGATTGGCATCCCGCGCAGCTTCCATGAGCTGCTGTTTCAGCTCTGCAGGCAGGCGGAGGTTTGTCTGGGGGTCGTCACGGGCCATGGCGCGAACGATAACAGGTAGCACGGGGCTTGCGCGAGACGTATCCCGGTGCTACAAGTAGCTCCAGGTAGCACCGGGCTACCAACTATCAACAGAGGATAGACAGCATATGACCGACGCAAACGCCCACCCCTCACCCCGCCTGAAAGTTCAGGACGCAGCCAACTATCTGGGACTGAGCAAAAGCCTGCTGGACAAGATGCGCATGGAAGGCCGCGGTCCGCGCTACCTGAAGGTAGGGAACCGCGTGTTCTACAGAGCAAACGATCTTGCCGCCTATCTGGAGGCGGCCGTTGTCGAAACGACCGATAGCCGCAGCTATGCCGGCTGAAAAGAGAACGGCCCGGGAGCGCGAACTCCCGAGCCGTGAAAGCCACCGAACCCCTCTCAAAAGGAACGTGACAATGAAGAAGACTGTACCGCACCCGCAGCCGGAGTCAAATCCGTCCCATTCAGCCGATTTGGAAGGACCCCGCCCGTCCCAGTGCTCTATCGTGACGGGAAACACCTTTAGCAGCCGCCCGACCAAACGGGCCCCGCTCGGCTGTGACTGCTGCAACAAGTGCATCAGCTACCTGGATGCAAGTCACACCCACGCCCGCTTCCCCTTCGGCGATCTGCCCTTCGCTATCTGTCACGAATGCTCGGCCAAGTATCCCGCTGGCGAAACTCCTGAGCTGCGCATCCGGTGGATCCTCACCCGCGCCAGCCGCTTCGGCCAGTAGTGGGAGGATGCTGTGCGTGCACAGTTGGGGTGGCCTGCATGAACGACAAAATCATCCCCTTCCCCATTGGGCGCAGGGGGCAACTCATCCTGCCTACCCAAGCCGCTGATTCTCCCCGCATCTTGGAGCTTGTCCGGCGTATGGACCAGCGTCTTGCGGAACTAGCCAAGGCCCCAGCACGGCCTGCTCACGATGAAGCGCGCCTACGAGCGCTAGCTGAGGTCCTGGCGGCGGCCATGGCCCGAGTGGGAATGCGGTCGGGAGTTGATGCATGAGCAATGTGATCCCAATCCGAGGCCCGAGCGAGGGCGATTTCCCGGAGCTGAGCGTCTTCCGCGCACCGGGCATTTACCTGCATCTGATGATCGTCCCTGATAGGAGGCTGTCGGCCAGCCTGGTGCTGACCGATCTTCCCAGCGAGCTTGGGCTAGAAACCGGGCTAATGATCGTTGATGCACCGTTTGAAGAGGTGGGCATCCGCAAGGACATATCACCCGCCTCCCTGGACGTTGGCGAGGCCATGTTCGTTCTGCTGGACCACATGGTCGCAGAGGTTGAACAGTATCTGCGCGAGGTGGCCCAGTGAAGCGTTCCCCGAAGAAGAAGCTGTTCCGTTCCCCGCCCGGCGCGCCGCCGATCAAGACCATGCGCGACACGCTGGCGATGATCCAGGCCACCGACCTGGCGGCGCTGGCCTCGCACCCAGTGGGTCGGACGAACCTGGAGCGGATCCACACGATGGCCGAGGCCAAGATCGTCGAGCTGCGCGAAACACTGGGCGTTGCCGAGCAGATCGAACGCGGCTACGCCAAGGCGCTGGCCTCCGTGGTCGAGGCCTGATCGTTTCATGGCCGGCGATCGACACAGGATTCCCGAGCACAAGCGCCCCAAGCACAAGGGGCGCGGCAAGGGGCATTCGTTCGTCCAGCTGCCGCACTACATGATCCAGTCGCCGCAGTTCTACGCGCTGAGCGGGACAGCGGTGAAAGTACTGCTGTTCCTTGCAGGGCAGTACAACGGCAAGAACAACGGCGACCTGAGCGCGACGGAGTCGATGGTATCGGCTGCAGGCGTATGCAGCGCTCGCGGCGTAGGCGCGGTTCTGACCAGCCTAGAAGAGGCGGGGTTCATCGTGAAGACCCGTACCGGGCATCGTCGGCTCTGCAACCTGTACGCCCTCACGTGGTACCGGATCGACGAATGCGAAGGCAAGGGACTGGAGGTTGCTCCGGAGCACGCCCCAAGCAATCTCTGGAAAACAAAATCTGTACCGCAAAATTTGCCGTTCTGTACCGCAACCACTGCGGTAAAGGCCGCCTGATGACGTTCTTTTACCGCAACCAGTGCGGCAATAGGGCCGAAATCGGTCGGTTCTTTACCGCAAAAATTACGGTCCCTTATATATATCTACCAGGCGGCAGCGTTTCTGCTGTTGCTCCACCGCTCCTGATTCACCGCTTCAAGGGTCTCTGCAGTGCGGGCGGCCCAACACGATTGCAGCGTCCGCATTGGAAGCGGACAGGATGCGGACAGGCTTCCAGCGACGCGTGGCTGACGCGTGCCCCACGCATGCTGACGACAACTCGCCGAGCCCTCGCCGAATGATCGTGCTGGTAGCACTGCTGGTAGCAGCGAAATCGATGCTGGTAGCAGAAGCCCCTTCGAAGCCCCCTTGCGACCGCAATGCGAACGCATTCCGGATCGATGCGATCGCACTGCCACTGGCACTATCGGGCACCCAAGGGTGCTGCGTTGACCACGGCATCTGCCAATCACTTGATGTGCACGTGCCAAGCATGTGCCAAGCACTCGGCCGATCTCCACCGGTGGTGGGAAAGGGGGCGGTGAAACGCCGCACCCCTTCAGGTCAAGGGGGTCGCGAAACGCTACCCCCTGCACCACGCTCACCACCACCGCACGCTCGCGTGTCACCTGGACGCGATTAATCAAGAGGAACATCGGAGCGACTGATGAGCGCACTGCAATCCGAGCAACAACCAGGAGGCCTTCCAGCATCAATCGCCGATGTCAGGCAACGCTTGGAAGCGGCTGGCCACTACGTCACCGTTGACGGCCGTGTAACCGAACAGACGGCAGCGACGCTGATACCCTGCCCCGTCAGCCGCCTAAGGCGGTGGCGACAGGAGGGCAAGGGCCCGCGCTTCTACCAGCCCGCGAAGACGCCCTGGTACTACCTGGGTGATGTGCTGGCATGGATCGGGTCAGGGGAAAGCTATCGCTAAACGAAGAGCGCGCCGGCCACTCTTCCAATCCCAGCCACGGCAGCAAGGCCACCGGCGAGTAAGAATGCGGCGGGCACACAACAGCCCATAGCCCTGCCCATTTTGCGCTGCCGGCCTGCACGCGTCAGCGGC
>Ga0105243_10004358_pt1 | contig 11211 bp, 9 predicted proteins | sample KBSM34metaG_FD_81525 | JGI IMG/M metagenome (GOLD analysis project Ga0105243, IMG submission 81525) | Miscanthus rhizosphere microbial communities from Kellogg Biological Station, Michigan, USA - KBS M3-4 metaG | ecosystem: Host-associated > Plants > Roots > Rhizosphere > Soil | place: Michigan...
ATCGCCCCCAACGGCAACGGCAACGGCTCAGCGCATAACGGCAACGGCGCCGTGCATAACGGCAACGGCGCCGCGCATAACGGCAACGGCGCCGCGCACAACGGCAACGGCGCCGCGCACAATGGCAACGGCGCCGCGGCGCGCAAGGGGACCCTCGCCATCGCCCTCAACGGCAACGGCGCAACGGCCCGCCGCGGGGACGACAACGCGGGCGGGAGCGGCAACGGGCGGCCGCGCGACGACCGACCTGCCGCGCACGTGGCCCAGCACGACGAGGGCGCCCGGGCCGACCACGACCCGCCGTCGCACGGGCCGCGCCCGGCGCGGCGCACCGACTAGGAGAGGCATCGAGGTACGAGCGGGACAGAAGCGCAGGATGCGAGACAGGCGGCGAGCGACGGTGTCGGAACGCCGGTCGCTCGCCGCACTCGCGTCAGTTGCGGGCCGCGCCGGCCGCCCGGAGGCGAGGCCGCAGCCGCAAGGTGCGAGCAAATTCTCCACAACACTCGGGTACGTTCACAATATTCAGCACGTGTTCAGGAAGATCTGCGTAGGCTGGACAGCCAGCGGGACAGGGCACGCGTGCGAAGTCGGATGAGATGCAAGGGGGTCCCTGTGAGGGACGGGGTCGGTCGAGGCGACGCGTGGTCGCCACAGCACGATGCGGTGGCAAACGGGAAGCCGCGGGGGATCGAGGACGTGAGAGCGGTCATTCTCGCGGGCGGGCTGGGGACGCGGCTGCGTCCGTATACGACCGTGATACCGAAGCCGCTCGTGCCGGTCGGCGATCGGCCGGTGCTCGAGCACATCATCCGATCGTTGTCGCATGCGGGCGTCAGTCGGATGGACCTGTGCGTCAACTACCTCGGCGACCTGATCCTGCTGTACCTCTCGCAGATCGACCTGCCGGCTCATCTCCGGCTCGCCTTTCACTGGGAGGAGGAGCCGCTCGGGACCGCGGGCGCGCTCCGGAGCGTGCCGGGCCTCGAGGGCACGTTCATCGTGATGAACGGTGATGTGCTCACGACGCTCGACTACGGCGACCTGGTTCGCTTCCATCGGCAGCACGACGCCGCGCTGACGATCGCCATGCGCTCGAAGCGCGTCGACATCGACCTCGGCGTGATCGAGTGCGAGGGCGGTCTCGTCCGCGATTACATCGAGAAGCCGAGCATGAGCTACGAGGTCAGCATGGGCGTCTACGTGTACGACGAGCGGGCGCTCGCTCACCTGCCGGACGGGCCGTGCCAGTTCCCCGATCTGGTGCTTGCGCTGCTGGCGGCCGGAGAGCGCGTCGCCGCGTACGAGAGCGACGCCGAGTGGTTCGACATCGGGACCGTCAGCGAGCACGAGCGGGCTGTCGCCGACGTGGCGGAGTTCCCGCAGAAGTACGGCGCCGAGACGTCCACGCCGTCGTAGTCGGGGGCGGGAGGTGGTCGCGGGCCGCTCACCGGCGCACGCGCGCCACGAGCCTGCGCGACCCGTTCCGCGCCGCCACGGCGGCCCGTGCGCGGCGGCTCATCCGCGTCACGCGCAGGTAGGGCGTCTGGCGCGCTCCGAATGCGCGGAAGAACCGCTCGACCGGAGGCAACATCGAACCCTCGAAGTCGAACACGTCGGTGACTGCACGGGCGCGCATGATCGCGTCCCACATGAGCAGGCTGCTCGCGCCGCTCGTGCGCAGCTCCGGATCGCCGCCGCCCAGGAGATGGAACGCGGCGTGCTCGTCCCAGACCGCGTAGATCACGGCATGGATGCGGCCGGCCTCGTCCTCGGCGAACAGCATCGCCCGCGCGTCACGCGCAGCGCATGCGGAGTCCAGCCGCGAGAGCTCGGCGAGCGTGACGGGCGCCCTGAGCCCCTGCCGTTCGAACGTCTTGGCCCACACGGCGTGGAGGCGGTCGAGACCCAGGTCGTCACGAATCTGGAGCCGCCTGCGGGCCTTGCGGATCTCCCGGCGGATGTTCCCGCGCAGCCCCTCCCACAGGGCCTCCTCGGGCGCGAGCCCTTCGAGCCGGTACGTGTAATGGACCTCGAGCCGATATCCCGCCCAGTAGAAGGGCAGGGCATTGAGCATGGTCGGCGAGAAGTGCTGCACGAACGCGTCGGCGCGTGGCAGCGCGGCCTCGAGCGCGCGCAGCCGGTCCATCTCCGCGCTGAGCGCGCGGGCCGGACTGGCGCTCGACCGCTCCACCCACGGCCCGAGCGTCTGGGTGAGGTGGGGCATCGTCAGCGCCTTCAGCGGGGAGGCTCCTCGGACGACGTAGGGCAGCCGACCGACGACGCGGCCGTCCTCCTCCACGGTGGCCACGCCCCAGCGGCCGGGCGCCACGGCCTCCAGCCACCACGCCTGCTGGAAGATCGCGTTCGCGTACGGCGTGGCGTCCGGTCGCACCCCGGCGCCGTCAGCTGACATGGTCCGCCGTAACGCCGATCGGGGCGCCGGCCACCCTTGGGTCGCAGCAGTGCATGGGAGGGCGGCCGGGCAAGCGTCACGATGGTACGGCTCTACACTGCCCGCCGTGCCGCTCTCCTCGAGGCGTCAGGCGTAGATGCTCGTCGTCGAGGCTCCCGCCGGGTACGAGCAGGAGCGGCGCTACATCCTCGACGTCGTCGTGCGCGACCGCCTCGGCCTCGAGTGGCGCCTCGAGCGCTCGCAGCGCAGCGATGTCCGCCTGTCGTTCGAGGGCGCCGGCGACGGCCGCTCCGTGATCATGCCGGACGTGCTCTTCAGCGTGCCGCCCGACCACTGGCTCGGCCCGGCATCGCTCCCGCGGAGGCCGCTCGCCCGTCGCGAGGGCCTGCCGGTGCTCTTCGGCTCCGACGCGCCGGGCGGTCCGCTCACGCGCGCCGAGGGCGACACGATCGCGCTCGAGGTCGACGTTCTCGGGAGCTGCTTCTTCATGCTCTCGCGGCTCGAGGAGCGTGTGGTGGCCACGCGGGATTCGTACGGACGCTTCCCCGCCTCGGCGTCCGTCGCGCACGGCGAAGGGTTCCTGCGCGTGCCGATCGTCGATCGCTACGTGGACGTCCTGTGGGCGGCGCTCGCCCGCCTCTGGCCGCGCCTCGAGCGCCCGCTGCGCTCGTATCGGGTCATGCTCACCCACGATGTCGACGATCCGCTCGCGTCGCTCGGACGGACGCCGACCCAGCTCGCGCTCCAGCTCGGCGCCGACATGATCGTGCGCCGCGACGCGGCGGTCGCGCTCCGCCGGGTGCGCTCGTGGCTGGGGTGGCGGCGCGGTGATCGCCGGCTGGATCCGTACAACACCTTCGATTTCCTCATGGACGTCGCCGACCGCCACGGCCTCGCCGCCACGTTCAACTTCATGGCCGGCGCCGGCCCGCCCGGAGGCGAGGACATCCGCTATCGGCTCGACGACCCGTGGATCGCCGCGCTCATCGCGCAGATCCATCGGCGCGGCCACGAGATCGGGTTCCACCCCGTCGACCTCGACCCCGGCCGCACCCTGCGCGGATGCCGGGAGCTGCGCGCGGCCGCGCAGCGCGCCGGGGTCGACCAGTCGGTCTGGGGCGGTCGCCAGCACTACCTCCGCTGGCAGAACCCGCTGACATGGTCGACCTGGGAGCAAGCCGGGCTCGACTACGACGCCACGCTCGCGTACGCCGATCAGATCGGCTTCCGGACCGGCACGTGCCACGAATACCGCGCGTACGACCTGCTGGAGCGGCGGCCGCTCCGGCTGACCGAACGCCCGTTCCAGGTCATGGACCAGACGCTGCTCGAGTACATGCGGCTCACCGACGACGAGGCGCTGGAGGCCGCCCTCGGCATCGCGGCGGAATGCCGGCGCCACGGTGGCGTCTTCTCGGTCCTGTGGCACAACAGCTTCGTGCCGGCGAGGCGCCAGCAGCAGGCCTACGCGCGTCTGGTCGGCGCGGCGATGGCCCCGTAGGGTCGACGCACCGGAGCCGGTCAGCGGGCGCGCCCGCCGGCCTAACGGGGTGCTCCGCGTCGGCGGCGCCTCCCGCCGCCAGCGGACGCGGTACGGCTGGAACCCCGCGTGCGTCTTGAACGCGCGCAGGCCGTCGGGCGCGCCGAAGAACATGTCGTAGAACAGGTAGCGCGCCTGCGGCCGCGTGGACTTCACGTGGCCCACGATCCCACTCATGAGCAGGAACATGACCCCGTTGGCGAGGTGATCCCCGTGGCCCATGACCCGTCCGAGGCCGGCGATGTCGCCGACATAGTCCAGCCGGGTGTACGCGACGACCGTGCCGTCGAGCACCACGCCCAGGTGGTCCACGTTCGGGCCCTCCCGTGGCCGCGCGTCGGGATCGAGGTAGTCCGCTGCAATCGGCCGGCCCTGTCGCTCTGGAAGCGACGCGTGGATGGCCAGCAGGTCGGGCTGCCGCTCGACGGCGTCGAAGAGCTCCACGCTGTAGCCGAGCCTGGAGGCGCGGCGGACGCGCCTGCGGACGTACCGCCGGCCGGCGAGATAGTCGTCGACGCCTGCGACCTCGTCCAGGGGCAGCAGCGCGACGCCGATGGTCTTCGCTCCGACGACCTTGTAGCGCGGGTGCCGGCCACCGAACCAGCGCAGCGCCGCGTCCTCGTCCTCGGCTCCCCGTGACAGGACGATGTCGATCCGAGGCATGCGGGCAGCGATCCGCAGGTCGCCGACGATGCGGCGAACACGGGCCGAAGACCGGTTCCGCGTCGCGCTCGGCCGCCCGCGAGCAGCGTCATCGTCGGGGCCCACGTGCCTAGCCACGTCGTCCCCGGCGACGGAGTGCCTGCTGAGCCGACCGCGCCGCGAGCGCCGTCCGTGCCACGCGGCCCGCCTTCCACACGCAGAAGTAGGGCGTCTGGCGGCCGCCGAAGCCACGGAAGAAGTGCTCGATGGGCGGCAACATGGATCCTTCGAAGTCGAAGACGCGCGACACCTCGCTTGCGAGGCGTATCGCCTCCCAGTAGAGCAGCGTGTTGGCGCCCGGCGCCTGCAGCTCGGCATCGCGCGCCCCGATGAGCGCGTACAGCGTACCCGCGTCCCACACAACGTAGAGCGCGGCGTGTGTGCGGCCCTGTGCGTCGACCGCGCCGAGCACGCGCCGCGCATCCCGCTTGGCACACGCCGCGTCGAGCCGTCGCACCGCGTCATGGGTGTGCGGCGCCCGCAGTCCCTGGCGCGTGTACGTCGCATCGTCGAGGCGCAGCAACTCGTCGAGCGGAAGGTCGGGGTTCACCTCCAGCACCTTCCGGGCCTTGCGGATCCCCCGCCGGACGTGCTCCTGGAAGCCGTGCTGGACGCGATCGAGGTCCGAGAGATCCTCGATGCGGTAGGTGTATCGGACCGTCGCCTGGAACCCCGCCCAGTAGAACGGCAGCCAGTTCTTCATGGTCGTCGAGAAGCATTGCCGGAAGTACTGGTACGGCGGGAGAAGCTCGATCAGCTGACCCAGCAGCTTCTTCTCCATCTCCAGCTGCCGCGGGTACTTGGCCTCCGTACGGGCGAGCCACGGCCCGAGCGTCTGGGTGAACGGCGGCTGCGCGATCGCCGTCATCCCCAGCCGGCGCCGGTAGGCGTACGGCAGGCGCGCGATCACCTCGTCGCCACGCCGGACGACGGCTTCCCCCCACGACGCCGGAGCGACGCTCTCCAGCCACCACCGCTGCTCGAAGAGCGCGTTCGTCCACGGGATGGAATCCCTCGGCGGCGCGGGGGACGTCACCGGGACAGGCGAGCGCGGCCGATGCTCCGCCACGTCTTCTCCTTTCCGAGGAGCACGTCCTGGAGAAGCCACCAGGCGGCCGCGGGATTGCGCGCCAGCGCGGCGGTGCTGTACGGGGCGCCGCCCGTGCCGTAGGCGATGTAGACGCGGACCGGCACGCCGAGGTCGCGCGCGAGGCGCAGCGGCCCGGCGAACGGCAGCCCGAGGAACAGCTCGACGGCACAGGGCACCCGAGCCGCCGTGAGGCGGCTCAGCGCCTCGCCGAGCAGCGACACGTCGTGTGTCGCGACGGCGACGCGCCGGGTGGAGTCCCGGAGGCGGTCGACGACCCGGAGGACGCCCTCGGCGGGATCGACGTCCGGCTCGGTCGCGTCGGGCCATTGACCCTTCACGATCCGCACGCGGAGCCCCGCCCCGGTCGCCCGGCGCGCGTCGTCGACGCTGCGCGGCCACCGCCCGGGGAGGGTCGTCCCGAGCCGATCGGGCGGTTGCGTGCGCGCGAGCAGCTCCCACGTGTCGTCGACCGTCTCCGGCCCGAGCGCGTCGACATGGAGCGGCCGCCCCCATCGCGCCGCGGCGCCATCCAGCTCCGCGAACAGCGCGGCATCGAAGCCGAGCGCCGACAGCTTCACCGACACCTCGCCGTCGAGGCCCTCCGCCGCCAGGCGCTCGAAGGCCGCGAGGTGCGCGTCCGCCACCGCCCTGGGACTGTCGTCCGGGGACGCGGAGTACCCCACCACGCAGGCGAGGCCTCCTGCCCGGAGCCTTCGGCAGACGTCGAGAGCGTCGTCGAGCCCGGGGCCCGCGATGTACGCCGCAACGCGCCGCCGCCGCAGCGGCTCGACCCACCTCACGGCAAGACCCACCCCCATTGGTTCATGCGGGCACGATCTTATGGCCCGACACCCGCGCGGGGTCGACCGGCGAGCCCGGAGCTCGCCGGAGATCAGCGCGAGGACGCCACCTCGGTCGCGGATCCGGGCCGGAATGCGCGGCGCGCGGGGCTGGCAGACCGCGTCATCGCGACGGGCGCGACCACACGTTGTGGGTGTCGAGCACGGTCACGCCGGGGCCCTTCTCGAGCCCGATCGCCACGCTGTGGCTGACGTTGTCCCGCACGATCACCGTCTGCGCGGGGACCGATCCGCACGACGTCTGGACGGACGCCGCGGGCGGATTGAACGTCGGCGGGGTCGACCGCCGGGTGAACGCGTTATGGACGATCCTGATGTCGGTCGCCCCATCGCACACGATCACGCCCCAGAACTTCTCGCGGAAGACGTTGTCGGAGATCAGCGCGCCGCGCGTGTTGGGCGCGTGGTACATGTGGACGCCGGCGCCCGTCCCCCCGAGGAACAGGTTGTGGCGGATCGTCAGGTCGCGCACCGGTCCGGCCCCGGTGTAGATGTCGTGGTCCGACTCGTCGTGGCCATTGTGTCGGAACGTCATGTACTCGAACGTGAGGTGACCGGCGTTCGACCCGATCGGCGTGATCGCGCCGTTCCCCCACTGGTTGTTGAAATGCTGGACGGTGAGGCCGCGGAAGACCTGATAGGAGCCGCTGAGGATCAGGAACTCACCGGCGCCGTCGTCGGCACATGCGGTCGAGCAGCCCGTCGCGCCGCCGTCGAACACGGGGGTCTCGCCGGGATAGTTGCGGAACGTCACGGGCGAGCGCGCCGTGCCGCTGGGGGCGTCCCAGTCCTCGGCCTCGTTGCCGTCCGACGCCCGGTACGTGCCGCCTCGCGCGTACAACGTCCGGCCCGGTGCGAGCAGCGAGCTCGCGCGGCGAAGCGTGCGGCACGGCGCAGCGCGCGTGCAGGGGTTGGTGTCGGAGCCGGAGGGCGACATCACGATGGCGTTGCGCACGACCCTCCCGGAGGGCTGTCGCGGCTGTGGCGGCTCCGGCTGCGGCCGACGGACCTGGGGCGACGAAGCGGACGCGCCGGTGCCGACGACGAGTTGGGCCGGGTGCGCCTGGGACAGCGACTCCAGGGTCACGGGCCCGCCGCCGGACTTCGTGACGTAGAAGCACGCACTACCGCCACCGGCGGGCACGGACGCCACGGGCAGCCGGAAGTCGTTCCAGCCGGCGGCCACCGAGGGGCGCGTCGCGAGCACCGTGCTCTGCGGCGGGCGCGTGGTCCACGTGACGCTGAGGTAGTCCCAGCCGCAGCCGCGCTCGTTCTCGCGCACCACCATCGGACCCGAGCTCGCCGCGGTCGCGAACACCCGGAGCGTGACCGATCTGGCGCCTGCAGGGATCCCGGGAAACTCGAACAGCGCACGGGCCTCGCCCGCGCCGGACGCTCCGGGGGCCGCAACCTTCAGCAGGGGCGCGGTGCCGAATGGCGTACTCGGGTCGGCGGCGTCGACGTACGTGTCGGCGTCCGTCGGGATCGTCGCCTCACGGGCCGCCTTCGCCTGGACCGCCGAGATCGCGAGCAGGACCGCGAGCGCCGCGACGGCCCAGCGGACGAGGGACACTCCGGTGTTGGGCTTGCGCGCGCCGGCGACACTCATGTCGTCGGTGGGAGGGAGACCATGCGCCAGACACCTCAGTGTAGTCCTCGTACCCGTTCGGTGCCCCGGCTAGCGGGCGCGCGTGCGAGTGCGAGCGGCGAGCTGGAGCGCGCCTGCGCGCACCGCCAGGGCGGCGCGTGCGCGGGCCGGGGCGCGGATGACGCGAAGGTACGGCGCCTGCCGCGCGCCGAACGTTCGGAAGAACCGCTCCACGGGCTCGATCATCGAGCCCTCGAAATCGAAGAGGTCCGTCACGTTGCGCGCGCGCATGATGGCCTCCCACATCAGCAGACTTCCGGCGGCGCTCGCCCGCAGGGCGGGGTCGCCGCCTCCGAGGAGGTAGTACGCAGCGTGCTCGTCCCAGACGGTGTACGCGACCGCATGGATGCGGCCGGCGTCGTCCTGCGCGAACAGCATCGCCCGCGCGCCCCGCGCCGCGCAGGCGCTGTCCAGCCGCTCGAACGCCGCGAGCGACAGTGGCGGCCGCCGCCCGAGCCGGTCGAACATCCTGGCCCAGACGGCGTACAGCTGGTCGAGCCCGAGGTCCTCACGAACCTCCACCCGCGTGCGCGCCTTCCGGATCTGGGACCTGGCGCTGCTGCGCAGCCCGCTCCACAGCTCCTCCTCCGAGCCCAGCGCGGCGAGCCGGTACGTGTACGCCAGCTCGAGCCGGTACCCCTGCCAGTAGAACGGGAGGGCGTTGAGCATCGTCGGCGAGAAGTGCTGATCGAAGACCTCTGCCGCCGGCAGTCCGGCCTCCAGCTCAGCCAAGAGCACATGCTCCTCGCTGAGGGCATTGGCGGGCTTCGCCGTGGAGGGCTCGACCCATGGCCCCAGCGTCTGCGTGAGCGGCGGCATCGTCAGCATCCGCAATCGTCCCCGCCCGCGCACGACGAAGGGCAGGCGGGCGACGATCCGGCCGCCACGTTCGACAGTGGACTCGCCCCACCGGCCCGGCGCCACCGCGTCCAGCCACCACGGCTGCTGGAAGATCGCGTTCGCGCATGTGGTCTCGTCCGGCCGGCGCGCACCCTCCGAAGGCATCTCGGCAGCATGATGGAATCGCACCGACGTCACCCGCCCCGACCTGCGGTTCACGCCAGCAACCGGCCGTAGAGGTCCGTGAGTGCCGCCTCCTGCGTCTCCCAGGAGTAGTGGCGCTCCGCCGCGCTTCGGGCTCGCTCGCCCATCGCGCGGCTGCGCTCGTCGTCGTCGAGCAGCTCCTCGATCGCCGCGCCGAGCAGCTCCGGACGACCGAACGGGACGGACACGCCGCAGTCGTGGGCCTCGAGCAGGGCGCGCCATCGGGGGACGTCGGTCGCCACGATCGGCAACCCGGCCGCGAGGTACTCGAACAGCTTCACCGGATAGGCGTCGACGTAGTTGGCGATCGGGTGCAACGGGATCACCCCCACCTTCGCTCGCGCCAGCAGCCCGCCGATCGCGCCTCGCCCGAGGCGGCCCGCGTAGCGCACGCGTGCCCACCCCGGGTCGCGCTCGAGCTCGAGACGCAGCGCGGGAGGCAAGAACGGGCCTGCCATGTGCAGCACCCCGTCGACGCGCGCCATCGCCGTGACGAGCTCGTACGCGCCCCGCGTGCGCGTGATGCCGCCGACGTAGCACGCCGCCCGCTCCCGATCGCTCCAGCGCGGCGCTGGGACGATCTCGTCGAGGCGCGGGTAGTTGGCGAGGAGGATCGTGCGTGCCTGGCTGCGCCGAAGGCGTTCGAGCGCGGTATGGCTGGGCGTGACCACGGCGTCCAGGCGCGACACGCACGCCGCCTCGAACGCGGCGAACGCGCGCGCCGCGCGACCGCGCACCCGGCTCGGGATCCACTCCTTGTAGCGCATCTGCACCGGGACGTCCTCGTGCGCGTCGTAGACCACGCGCCTGCCGGCGCGCGCGAGGCGCACGCCGAAGGGCAGGAACTCGGGGTCGTGGAAGTGATAGAGGTCCGCGTCGACGGCCAGCGCGGTGCGGTAGGCGCTGCGCGCCCGGTGCAGCATGCGCTCCAGCCGGTTGCGCGGCGTGCCGCGCAGGGCCACCACGGAGATGCCGTGCACGACGACGTCCTTCTCCGCCGGCGCGATCAGCATGACCTCGTAGCCGGCCTCGCGCAGCGACCGGCACTCCTTGTGCAGGATGCGATGGTCGTCCACCGGGTGGACCGTCGTGATGTGGCAGACCCGAACGCCCATTCCGTGTATCAGGTCCGCGACTGCGCGCGGCGCAGCCGGTAGGTGCAGCCCTCGCGCAGCCTGACGAGGTCCTCGCGGGCGTTCGCGGCCGGCGCCCCGCCCCACGAGCGCGGATGCAGGAGAATCGCCACGACCCGATCGCCGCGAAGGATCGCGTCTGCCGGATCCTCGGGCCGCCATCCGTCGGGAGGCACGCCGTCGGACGCGCGGGCGGTCACGTGCGTCTCGACGTCATAGGCCTCCAGGCGCACCCCGATCTCCTCGCGGAAGGCGGGATCGGCGAGCAGCTCGACGTTCGAGACGCCGCACGCTCGGTTGGCGAAGTCGCCGTGCGCGGCGAGCACGTCGAGCGGCAGCCCGCTGGTCGCGCGCAGCTCCGAGAGCGTCTCGCGCAGGCGGGCCTGGGCGACGCCGATGAGCGCGCGCGCCTGCGCGGCTTCGGCCGCGCCCCGCTCTTTGACCACCGTCGCGAGCTCTTCGTAGTGGTAGCCGACCTCGCACCCGCCGGCCAGGAGCTCGCGCATGAGGCCGAGATCCCACGTTCGGCGGCGGAAGAAGTAGCTGCCGACGACGCCGAGCGCCCGCTCCATCTCCCAGATCCGCCGCGCGCGCGGCAGGTCGGTGTCGATGTCGTGGCGCAGCAACAGGATCCGCTCGCCCGCGTCCGGCGGCGCGGACGCGACGCGCTCGGCGAACCGGGACAGCGTCATCGTCCGGTAGCCGCGCTCGGTCGCGGTGCGCAGCAACGCCTCGAGCTCGTCGAGGCGCTCGCGCTGGACATAGTCGCCGTTCAGCA
>Ga0105243_10004359_pt1 | contig 11209 bp, 12 predicted proteins | sample KBSM34metaG_FD_81525 | JGI IMG/M metagenome (GOLD analysis project Ga0105243, IMG submission 81525) | Miscanthus rhizosphere microbial communities from Kellogg Biological Station, Michigan, USA - KBS M3-4 metaG | ecosystem: Host-associated > Plants > Roots > Rhizosphere > Soil | place...
ACCCTTGGCGGCTCACTGGCGGCGGCGGTGGCCGACGAATCCGACCGGGAGGCGGCCGTGCTCACCTTCCTGATCGCCGCGTCGGGCGTCGGCATCCTCGGCATCGGGTCGGCCTTCTGGGCGCTCGTCGCCGGGCTGGTCTTCCGGCTGGTGGTGCGCGGCGTCAGGCCCCGGCCGCGAACTCCTTGAGGAGCTGGCTGAGCGACGCCGGGTCCTGCAGCATCGGCAGGTGCCCCGTGGCCATCTCGCGCCGCCACCGGGTTCCGAGCTCGTCGGCGTACCGGCCCTGCAGCGCCGCCGGGAACTCCTTGTCCGCCGTCGCCACGAGGTAGCCGGTGCGCGTGGGCAGGGTCCGCGCCGAGACGCGATCCCGGTAGAGGCGCTGCGATTCCGGCGCGAAGTCCGTGACGATGCGCGCGATGTCATCCTCGCCGAGACCGGCGCACAGGCCCGAGCGGATCGCCTTCTCCGGCGGCCGGGTGCCCGCGAGCCGCATGATCAGCCCGACGATGTACCGCTGCGGCGCGGGCAGCGCGCCCAGGAACGAGCGGCCCGCCGACGGCACCGAGGCCGCGACGGCGAGCAGCCCGCCGACGCGCTCGGGGGCGAGGGCCGCGACCTCGCTCGCCACCACCCCGCTGATCGAATGCGCCACCACGGTGAACTCACCGTCGGGTGCCTGCGCCAGCACCGCCTCCGCGTAGTCCCGCAGCGTCGCGTCCGCGCGCTTCGGGTATGACGCGACGACCGAGTCGACGGGCAACGAGGCCCGCACCTCGTCCCAGATCCAGGCCGGAAGCCCTGCGCCGCTGAGGAAAACGATCGGTGTCGACTTCGGTTCGGTGTTCATGCGCACTCCTTGGATGTGAGGGTGAACGCAACAGTAGACAGAGAGCCCGACAAGCAGCTGTCGGCTTCTATAACCTCGTCGCCATGGCCTTCTCGAAGTCCACCGACCCGCACCTGACGCTACGGCGGATCGAACGCCAGCACGCGGTGATCGAGTGCCTACGCGCCCGGTCGCCGGAGTTCACGACGGCACGCGCGCTGGCCGACACCGTGCACGTCACCCCGCGAACCGTCGAGCGCGACATCGCCCGGATGCGCGAGGCAGGCATCCCGATCGAGGTCCGCAACGGGCCAGGCGGCGGGTACGCGATCGACGCCAGGCGGCACGTCGATCCGATCACCCTCACCCCCGGTGAGGCCGCGGCCCTCATCGTCTCGCTGGTCGCGCTGGGGCCCACCGCCACCGACGCCGCCGGTTCGGCGATGACCAAGCTCGTCGATTCGCTGATCCATACGACGCCACCACCGAGGCAACTGTCCCGACACGCCTGATCTAAGGTCGCCACCATGACCTCCGCCCAATCCGAGCCCACCGCCGCCGACTACCCCGTGCTGTGGCCGGTACCCACCCGCTGGGCGGACAACGACCACTACGGCCACGTCAACAACGTCACCTACTACTCGTACTTCGACACCGCGGTGAACGGCTGGCTGATGTCGGCGGTCGGCGTCGACATCCGCGACCTGCCCGCGATCGGCGTCGTCGCCGAGACCTCGTGCAGGTACCACAGCGAGCTGAGCTTCCCGGACCAGCTGCAGGTCGGACTGTCGGTGGCCCGGCTCGGCGCGCGCAGCATCGTCTACGCGCTCGCGATCTTCCGGGTCGGCGAGCGCGGCGCGCTCGATCTCGCCGCCACGGGACGCTTCGTGCACGTCTACATCGACGCGCAGACCCGGAAACCGGTGGCGATTCCCGAGGAGATCCGCGACGCAGTGAGCCAGTTGACCCCGCCGTCCTGAGCCGGGAACTCCCTGCTCAGGTCGGATGATCAGGCGGTCGGTGCCACCGCTCGTTGCAGCTGTTCGGCAAAGTGGACGAAGGAGCCGACCATGTCGACCTCGTCGTCGACCAGCCACTGGTTTTCCAGCCCCTCCACGGCGGCGACCAGCAAAAAGGTGGTCATCCGTGGGTCGACGTCGCGGCGCACCGAGCCCGCCTCGATGCCGCGGCGGAGTGACGATTCGACCAGCGATTGCAGGAACTTCTGCCGGCCGACGACCCACTCGCGGGCGGGGTGTTCCGATCCCGTCGCCTCGGCGGCCGTCAGGTGCGCGAGCTGAACGAGGTCACGATTCTGGACGTTGTGGCGCACGATCCGGATGAGGAAGGCGATCAGCTCGGCGAAGTCCATCTCGGACAGGGTCTCGGGATCCGTGCCAGTCGCGTGCAGATCCTGCACGTCCCGGTCGGCGAGCACCGCCATCAGCAGCGCCGCCTTGGTGGGGAAGTGGTGCAGCAGTCCGGGCTGGGAGATCCCGGCCTTGGCCGCGATCTTCGCCAGGGAACTGCCCCGATAGCCGTGAACCGCGAAGTGCGCCAAGGCGATCTCGAGGATCCGCGCACGCGACAACTTGCCCGAGCGTTCCGCGGAGTCAGTGGTGGCCATGGCGGTGAAGCGTAGTCGCCCCGATCTCGACGCCCCCGAAACGCCGAACGCCCCGCTCTCGGGAAGCGGGGCATTCGATCAGGTCCGAGTATTCACGTCGTGGTCGAGGGCTTCGACGAGCCCGACGTGAGACCGCCCGTGAGGCCGCCGAGCACCGAGATCAGCTGGCTCAGAATGTTGTCCATGTTGTTCCCTTCAGTGTGATTTTTGCCACCGTGTTCCGGCTCACAAAGAAGTGTGCACGCCGATCCCGGATCCGTCTAGCGGATCGACGGTTTCTTTTACAAGATTCTTTTGGTCACGATTTGCATACGATTAGCTACCGGAGGCCCGCCTTGCGCGCGAGCTCCATCGCCTGGGCCACGATGTCGTCGATCAACTTCGTCGACGGTGCTCCCACTGCGGCCGTGTTCCGTGGATCCTCCATCGTCCGCCGGAGCACCCCCTCGGCGATGATCGAGATCTTCCACAGGGCCAGTGCGTGCCAGAACCCGAGCGCGGCCGGATCCCTGCCGGTCTCCTGCATGTAGGCCTTCGTCAGCTCTTCCCTGGTCGGGAAGCCCTCCAGCGTCGACGCCGCGAAAGGACCGGGAACCTCGTCCTCCGCCTGCGCCCAATACGCCAGCAGCGCACCGACATCCGCGAGCGGGTCACCGAGCGTGCACAGTTCCCAGTCCACGACGGCGACCACCCTGCCGTCGTCGCGGGCGGTGATCACGTTGCTCAGGTGGAAGTCGCCGTGCACCAGGGTCAGCTCGGTCTGCGCGGGGATGGACCGGGTGAGCAGCGCCGCCAGCTCGTCGATCGCCGGGATGTCGCGGGTCTTCGACTTCTCCCACTGCCCCGACCAGCGCCGGAGCTGGCGCTCCGCGTAGGGCGAGTGGCTCGCGAGATCGTCGAGGCCGGACAGTTCGAGGTCGACGGCGTGAATGCTGGCCAACGCCTTCGGCATCGACAGCCCGGTTGCCCGTCGACGTTCCGGCGTCAGCTGCTTGGCCACCCCGATGCTGTCGATCACCACACCGTCGACGTAGTTCATCAGCATCAGCGGCGCGTCGGTGATCGCCGGGTCCTCGGTCAGGCCCAGCACCTTCGGCACCGGCACCCCGGTCCCCTGCAGGGCCGACAGGATCCGGTACTCCCGGGCCACGTCGTGCGCGGACGCCAACAGGTGCCCCAGCGGCGGCCTGCGCAACACCCACTGGCCACCCCCCGAGTCGGACACCAGATAGGTCAGGTTCGACTGGCCGTTGCCGATCCGCTTGAACTCGAGCGGCGCGACGGCACCGACCCCCATGTCGGCGATCCAGTTCGACACCGCCTCTTCGTCGAGTCCTACGGCGTTGCTCATCGGGTTCCCTTTCCTGTCACGGACTGTGGTGCGGTGTCTGTCATTTCGCGGCGGCGACGGCTTCTTCAGCTGCGAGCCGGTACGGCCGCAGCTCCTGGCGCGCGATGGTCATTTTGTGTACCTCGTCGGGGCCGTCGGCGAGCCGCAGGGCGCGCAGGTGCGCGTACATCATTGCCAGCGGGAAGTCGTCGGACACCCCGCCGCCGCCGTGCACCTGGATGGCTCGGTCGACGATCTTGAGCGCCATCTGCGGGGCGGCCACCTTGATGGCGGCGATCTCGGTGCGCGCCTCCTTGTTGCCGACCGTGTCCATCAACCAGGCGGCCTTGAGGGTCAGCAGCCGGGCCATCTCGATCTCGATGCGCGCCTCGGCGATCCAGTCCTGGATGTTGGCGCGCGCGCTCAGCGGCCGACCGAAGGTGACCCGGGTCGACGCCCGCAGGCACATCAGTTCCAGCGCCCGCTCCGCCATCCCGACCGCGCGCATGCAGTGGTGGATGCGCCCCGGTCCGAGCCGGGCCTGGCTGATCATGAATCCCGCACCGGCACCGGCCAACACGTCGGCATCGGGGACCCGGACGTTCTCGAACAGCACCTCGGCGTGGCCCTCGCGGTCCTGGTAGCCGAACACCGGCAGCCCGCGCACCACCGTGATCCCGGGGGCGTCGATCGGCACCACCATCATCGACTGCTGGCTGTAGACGGGCCCGGTGGGATCGGTCTTGCCCATCACGATCAGCACCCGGCAGTTGGCGTGCAACGCATTCGAGGTCCACCACTTGCGCCCGTTGAGCACCCACTCGTCGCCGTCGCGGGCCATGGTCATCTGGATGTTGGTCGCGTCCGAACTGGCGACGTCGGGCTCGGTCATGGCGAACGCGGAGCGGATGGTGCCCTCCAGCAGCGGCCGCAGCCAGCGCTCTTTGTGCTCGTCGGTGCCGAAGAGCGTGAGAACCTCCATGTTCCCGGTGTCCGGGGCGGAGCAGTTGCACGCCTCGGACGCGAGGTGGCTCCGTCCCATGATCTCGGCCAGCGGCGCGTACTCCGAGTTGGTCAGCCCCGGCCCGTACCCGGGATGCGGGTGAAAGAGGTTCCACAACCCCCGCGACCGCGCCTCGACCTTGAGTTCCTCGATGATCGGCGGCTGGAAGTGCGGGTCTCCCGACTCGCGCATCTGCTGCTCGTACACCGCCTCGGCCGGGTAGATCCGCTCGTCCATGAAGGCCAGGAGCTTGTCGCGGTACTCCTGACAGCGTTCGGTGGGTGCGAAATCCATCTGCTTCCCTCTCCCTGGATCAGCGTGCCCGTGACGGCCGCGACCGCGGCGGAATTACCCAAGCAGCGATGCTAGTTCGCGGATGCCGTTACCACCTGCGGACGCGGATATCGCCGCCGAGCCGCAACAAATCGGGGCCGATTCGATTTCGCCAGACCACGAAACGTGATCCGGGGCGAGCGCCGATGGGCGACAAATACCCCCGAAGTGCGCGAGAATCAGTCATGGCTCGTCCGCTTCCGGCGATGACCACCGACACGCTGCCGCACCCACCGCATCGGCTACCGGTGCTGGGCGACGTGCTCTCCGGCGACGCCGCCCGTCCCGCGCAGCGGCTGGCCGAGCTCGCCGGGTTCCTCGGCCCCATCTACGAGACCAAGATCTTCAATCGACACCTCACGGTCGTCTCGGGGCCCGCGGCGTACGCGGAGCTCGGTGACGAGAAAAGGTTCGGCAAGCACGTCGGCTTCGCCTTCGCGGCCTCCCGCGAGTTCCTAGGCGACGCGCTGCCCACCGCGTACAGCGACGAACCCAACTGGGCGCGAGCGCACAACATCCTGATGCCCGCCTTCACCCTCTCCGCGATGCGCGGCTACCACGACATCATGCTCGAGACCGTCGGCGAACTCCTTGCCCACTGGGACACCCTGGCCGACTGGGACACCACCGTCGACGTGCACACCGACACCAGCAAGCTGACGCTCGAGACGATCGGCCGCATCGGATTCGGCTATCACTTCGATTCGTTCACTCGCAGCGAGCCCGACCCCTTCGCCGTCGCGGTGGCGCGCATGTTCGCCTATATCGGGCGCGCCGGGTTCCGCATCCCGGTGCACTGGCTGGAGAACGCGGTCCACGGCAAGGACATCAGGCAGAACGCCCGCGATGTCGACTACGTCCGGCACGTGGTCGACGACATCATCCGCGAGCGCCGCCGCCACCCGGACGGTCAGCCCGACGACCTGCTGGCGCTGATGCTCGGCACCGCGGACCCCGAGAGCGGGCAGCGTCTCGAGGACGAGAACATTCGCAATCAGGTGATCAGCTTCCTCAGCGCCGGCCACGAGACCACCTCCGGCACAATCTCGTTCGCGCTGCATCTGCTCGCGACCCACCCCGAGATCGCGGATCGGGCCCGGGCCGAGGTCTCCTCGCTGTGGCCGGCGGGCACGGAGCCGGACCCGGTGTTCGCCGACATCCACAAGCTCAAGTACGTGCGCCGGGTCGTCGACGAGACGCTGCGCCTGTGGCCGATCGCCCCCGGCTACTTCCGGGAACCGAAACAGGACACCACCCTCGGCGGCCACGCGGTCCGGAAGGGCCAGGCCCTGCTGGCGCTCACCCTGCGCGTGCAGCGGGACCCGGTGTGGGGCCCGAACCCGCTGGCCTTCGATCCGGACCGATTCCTCCCCGAGCGCGCCCGCACCCGCCCGACCGGCATCTACAAGCCCTTCGGCACGGGCATGCGCTCGTGCATCGGACGCCAGCTCGCCCTGCACGAGTCCACACTGGCGCTCGCGCTGATCCTGCATCGCTACGAGCTCGCTCCCGTTCCCGGCTACCAGCTGGAGGTCGCGGAGGAGTTCACGCTCAAGCCCGTCGGCCTGCGGCTGGGTCTGCGGCGACGCTGACGAACCCGAAGTCGACGAACCCCCGCGGTTGGGCGCGTTCCGCCGCCCGCGGGCGCGCCGGCACGCCAAGATGGAGCCCATGGCAGTCCTCACGGTCGATCGTCCGTCGATGCCCCACCCGCCGCGGCGGATCCCCCTGCTCGGGGACCTGCTCGACGTCGATGTCACCAAGCCGACGCAGAACGCGATGGCCTGCGCGCGGCGCCTCGGCCCGATCTACCAGCGCAAGATCTTCAACTACGTGTTCACCTTCGTCTCCGGCGTGGACCTGGCCACCGAGCTCAACGACGAGAGCCGGTTCCAGAAGCACGTCGGCGTCGCGCTGCGGAACCTGCGGCCGATCGGGAACGACGGGCTGTTCACCGCCTACAACTCCGAACCGAACTGGTCGAAGGCCCACAACATCCTGATGCCCGCCTTCACCCAGTCCGCGATGCGCAGCTACCACCAGACCATGCTCGACACCGTGCGTGAGCTGATCGTGCACTGGGACGAGCGCTGCGACTCCACACCGGTCGAGGTCACCCCGGACATGACCAAGGTGACGCTCGAGACGATCGGCCGTACCGGCTTCGGATACGAGTTCGGCTCCTTCGACCGAGCCGAGCAGGACCCGTTCGTCGGGGCGATGATCCGCTCACTGAGGTTCGCGCAGAAGGCCTCGTTCACCATCCCGATCCCGATCCTGGACCGGGCGATCAAGCGCACGGCGATCCGCAGGAACCAGGCCGACCTGGCCTACATGGCCGAGGTGGTCGACGAGGTGATCCGCTCGCGCCGCGCGAACCCCGAGGAGCACCGCGACGACCTGCTCGGTCTGATGCTCTCCGCCGAGGATCCCGAGTCCGGCGAGCGTCTCGACGACGAGAACGTCCGCGACCAGGTGATCACCTTCCTCATCGCCGGTCACGAGACCTCCTCGGGCGCCCTGTCGTTCGCGTTGTACTACTTGGCGAACAACCCGGAGATCGCCGAGCGCGCCCGCGCCGAGATCTACTCGATGTGGCCACAGGGCACCGACCCCGATCCGGTGTTCGAGCAGATCCCGAAGCTGCGCTACGTGCGGCGAGTCCTCGACGAGACACTGCGACTGTGGCCGACCGCGCCCGGCTACATGCGCGAGGCCCGCGAGGACACCGTGCTGGGCGGCCGCTATCCGATGAAGGCGGGTGACGCCGCGTTCGTGCTGTTGCCGCAGCTGCACCGGGACCCCGTCTGGGGCGACGACCCGGACTCGTTCGACCCGGACCGGTTCCTGCCCGCGAACGTCCGCACCCGCCCCGGCCACGTCTACAAGCCGTTCGGCACCGGTATCCGCTCCTGCATCGGCAGGCAATTCGCGATCCACGAGATCGTGATGGCCCTGGCACTGCTGCTGCACCGCTACGACCTCGAGCCCGAGCCCGACTACGAGCTCGACGTCACCGAGTTGCTCACCCTCAAGCCGGAGGGGTTCCGGCTGCGCCTGCACCGCCGCTGACAGCGAAGGACACCCATGGAGATCCTCACCATCGTCTGCACCGTCCTTCTCGCCGTCGCCGCGCTCGGCGCGGGGGTGCCCAAGGTGATGCTGCGGGGGCCGGCCTGGACGGCGCTGCGCAGGCGCGGGCTGAGCGCCGCGCGGGTCCGATTCATCGGCGCGGCGGAGCTCGCGGGCGCGGCCGGGCTGATGGTGGGCTTGTACTGGTGGCCGGTCGGGATCGCCGCCGCCGTCGGCCTGCTCGTCCTGTTCGGGTCCGCGGTCGCCTTTCACATCAGGTACGGCGACTTCGGCAACCCCGATTCCGGCAATAACGCCTGGACGGCATTCGCACTGGCAAATCTCTCGGTGATCGTGATCGCCACCCTTCTCGTGACGAACTGATCGTCCATGCAGGTCAGAACGGTGTTGACGGCTCGACGACCGGCTCACTTGCGCCCCGCCGCCAAAGGTGGATGCTGAGAAGTAAGGACACATCGAGCGCCGCCGAGGTCTCACGAGGACCGCCCCGGCACAGCAGCGAGGAGGGTCCGGTGTCCGAGAAAATCGACTATCCGGTCCAACTCATCCAGCCCGACGGGGCCCGGGTACACGGAGCCGGCTACGCGGGCGAGGTCACCGATATCGGCCCCGCGGAGCTGGGCGGCCTGTACGAGGACATGGTGGTGCTGCGCCGCGTGGACGCGGAGGCCACCGCCCTGCAGCGCCAGGGACAGCTGGGGATCTGGGCACCCAGCCTCGGTCAGGAGGCGTCCCAGATCGGGTCCGCGCGGGCCCTCGCACCGGACGACTACGTCTTCACCAGCTACCGCGAGCACGGCCTCGCGTACTGCCGCGGCGTGCCACCCGCGCAGTGGCCCCCGCTGTGGCGCGGCGTGGCGCTGTCGAACTGGGATCCCGCCGAGTACAACCTGACGAACCCGGCCATCGTCGTCGGCTCACAGGGTCTGCACGCCACCGGCTACGCGATGGCCGCCCATATGGACGGCGCCGAGATCGCGGTCATGGCGTACTTCGGCGACGGCGCCACCAGCCAGGGCGACCTGTCGGAGGCGCTGGGGTTCGCCGCGAGCTGGGGCGCGGGTGTGGTCTTCTTCTGCCAGAACAATCACTGGGCGATCAGCGAACCCGTTCAACTGCAGAGCCCGTTCCCGCTCGTGGCCCGGCCCCGCGGGTTCGGGATCCCGGGGATCGCGGTGGACGGCAACGACGTCCTCGCCGTCCTCGCGGTGACGCGCACCGCCGTGCGGCGCGCGCGTGAGGGAGGCGGACCGACCTTCATCGAGGCCATCACCTACCGGATGGGCCCACACACCACCTCCGACGACCCGACCCGCTACCGGACCGGCGCGGAGATCGAGCACTGGCGCGCCCGCGACCCCATCGACCGGCTCCGCCGGCTGCTGCTGCGCGAGGGCGCGATGGACGAGGAGTTCACCCGCGGGGTCGATACCAAGGCCGCCGCGGCGGCCGAGGCCCTGCGGGCGGGCGCCCTCGCCCTGCCCGACCCGGCCCCGCTGACGGTCTTCGATCACGTGTACTCCGACCCGCATCCGCTGATCGACGAGGAACGCGAACAGTTCTCGGCGTACCTGGACGCCCTCGAGGAGGCGCAGCCGTGACCACGATGGCGCTGGGCGCCGCGCTGAACGCCGGGCTGCGCAGGGCCCTCGAACGCGACCCGAAGGTGCTGCTGATGGGCGAGGACATCGGCAAGCTCGGCGGCGTCTTCCGGGTCACCGACACGCTGCAGAAGGACTTCGGCGCCGCCCGCGTGATCGACACCCCGCTCGCCGAATCCGGCATCATCGGGACCGCGTTCGGGATGGCGCTGCGCGGCTACCGGCCGGTGTGCGAGATCCAGTTCGACGGGTTCGTCTACCCGGCCTTCGATCAGATCGTGTCCCAGGTCGCGAGGATCCACTTCCGCACGGGCGGCCGGGTGCGGGCGCCACTGACGATCCGCGTGCCGTTCGGCGGCGGAATCGGTGCGGTGGAACATCATTCGGAGTCCCCGGAGGCGCACTTCGCGCACACACCCGGCCTCCGCGTTGTCACCCCGTCCACCCCGGACGACGCCTTCCACATGATCATGCAGGCCATCGCCACGGACGATCCGGTGGTGTTCTTCGAACCCAAGCGCCGGTACTGGGACAAGGGCGAGGTGGACCTCGACGCACCCGCCGCGCTCGAGCTGCACCAGGCCCGGGTCGCGGCCCCCGGCACGGACGTCACCCTTGTCGCGTACGGGGCGATGGTGGCCACCGCGCTGTCGGCGGCCGAGATCGCCCGGCAGGAGCGGCATTCGATCGAGGTGATCGATCTGCGCTCGCTCTCCCCGATCGACTTCGACACCGTCGAGGCCTCCGTCCGCAAGACCGGGCGGCTGGTCGTCGCGCACGAGGCCCCGGTGTTCCTCGGGCTCGGGTCGGAGATCGCCGCCCGGATCACGGAGCGGTGCTTCTACCAGCTCGAGGCGCCGGTCGCCCGGGTCGGCGGTTTCGCGACGCCCTACCCGCCCGCCAGATTGGAGCGGTACTACCTCCCCGACCCGGACCGCATCCTCGACGCGGTCGACCAGACGCTCGCCGCATGAAGGGACATCCGCCGTGCACCCAGCGAACGAGTTCCGGCTGCCCGACCTCGGCGAGGGCCTGACGGACGCGGAACTGGTCCGCTGGTCGGTCGCGGTGGGTGACACCGTCGAACTCGATCAGGTGATCGCGGAGGTGGAGACGGCAAAGGCGTTGGTGGAGTTGCCCTCCCCCTTCGCCGGGACGGTGTTGGCCCTGCTCGCCGAACCCGGCACCATCGTCGAGGTCGGGGCGCCGCTGATCCGGATCGGCGAGCCCGGCGCGGACGACTCCCCCGGCGGAGCGGCGCCGCGCGCCTCCCAACCACCGGACCATCCGGCCACGCTGGTGGGGTACGGACCGACCGCCGCGCCCGCGAGCCGGAGGCGAAGGCGAAGGGCCATGCCCGCCCCCGGGTCCCCGGACCTCGAACGCGCGCGGC
>Ga0105243_10004360_pt1 | contig 11207 bp, 9 predicted proteins | sample KBSM34metaG_FD_81525 | JGI IMG/M metagenome (GOLD analysis project Ga0105243, IMG submission 81525) | Miscanthus rhizosphere microbial communities from Kellogg Biological Station, Michigan, USA - KBS M3-4 metaG | ecosystem: Host-associated > Plants > Roots > Rhizosphere > Soil | place: Michigan...
CGCGAAGGAGGCGTACCACGCCACGAACGCGGTGATCAGGCCCAGGAAGCCACCGATCTTGGTGATGCCAGGGGCGGCGGCGAACGCGCCGACGGTCAGGAACGCGAAGGTCACCAACAACACGGCGAACAGTGCGAACAGCAGTCCGGTGATCCGCGATGCGACCACCGTCATGTAGAGCGTGAAGATGGTCCAGGCGAGCAGGAAGATGCCGACACCCTTGGCCGAGTCGGCCTTGGCCAGGCCCGAGTGCACGATGAGGTACCAGAGCGACATCCAGAAGGCGCCGTACGAGCTGAACGCCAGGGCGCCGAACGTGTTGCCCTTGACGAACTCCCACATCCCGGCGAACAGCTGCGCGATGCCGCCGTAGAACAGCGCCACGCCGAGGATGGCGACCTCGGCGGTCTTGGGCAGCAGTCCTGCGTTGAACGTGCTGAGCATGAACGTCGTGAGGGCGAACCCCGCCAGGCCGAGCGGCGCCGGGTCGGCGATGTGGGCGCCCAACGAGGGAGCCACCGTGCTCTGGGCGGATGGTTTGTTGGTTGAAACCTGTGCCATGACAGTCCTTTCGCGAGGCGCCACGCCACCCAGGGAACTCACACATTGGAGTCCCCGGGCCGCGGTGGTCCGGAGAACACCTAGCGTAGGCGGGTGAGCACGCGACCGTCAGGCCCTTCGCGCCGCGATACGGCCACCGGGCAGCCTGGCCCGATGTGTGGACATTGTGGGCGTGGAGCCCGCGCCAGGCGGTCAGTTGCGGCGACTAGTGGACGCTCGCCTTCTTGCCCATTGGTGATCATCGACGGGCTCAGACCAGTCTTGGCTGGCCGCCTCGCCGGTCAGCCGGGGGACCGGTTCAGTGCCAGGTCCTCGGGGGTGTGCAGCCGCACCATGGTGCGCGCGGTGCCCTTGGGGATCCGTGAGGGCGTGGCCAACGAAACCATCACCGTGACCAGGAACGCGATGGGCACGGTCCAGGCTGCCGGTTGGGCCAGCAGCGCCCCCACCCACCCGCCTCGCACTCCGCCTGCCACGGTCACGAGGACCGCCGACATGGCCAGCAGGCCGCCGGTGACCAACCCTGTGGCGGCACCGGCCGTGGACAGGCCGCGCCACCAGACTCCCAGCACCAGCAGGGGGCAGAACGTGGAGGCCGCGACCGCGAAGGCCAGGCCCACGCTGTCGGCCAGCCCCACGCTGACGGAGAGCTGCGAGACGGCGTACGGGACCAGAACGGCGCCCACGGCAGCGACCCGGAACCCTTGCACCGCAACGGAGTCGCCGCCGGTGCGCGCACTGATCCACGGATGTAGGAGGTCCTGGTTGAGGACTCCGGCGACGGAGATGGTCAACCCCGAGGCGGTCGAGAGGAAGGCTGCGAAGGCGCCTCCGGCGAGCAGGGCGGACAGCAGCTCGCCGAGCACCCCGGGGCTGATCGCGGTGGGTAGCATCAGCACCACGGAGTCGGCGCTCACTCCCTGGGGCAGGCTGGGCAGGTAGACGCGTCCGAGGACGCCGTAGACAGGCGTGAACACGTAGAACAGCCCGAGCAGCCCGACCACGACCAGGGTCGTTTGGCGCGCCGCCCTGCCATCGGGGTTGGTGTAGAACCTCACCACTACGTGTGGCAGACCCATGGTGCCGAAGCAGAGCGCCAGGAGCGTGCTGTACATGGCGTAGACGGGATGGTCGCGCCCGCCGAAGCCGCTCAGTGGCCGCGACCAGTCGTGCCTCTCTTGGGGCAGTCCGGTTGCCGGGACGTTCGGTTGCGGTGCTCCGTGGCGTAGCCAGAGCCAGAGCAGGACGAACACGGGGATGCTGATGGCCGTGAGCTTGAGCCAGTACTGCATGGCCTGGACCAGCGTGATGGAACGCATGCCGCCCGCGACCACGTTGGCGATGACGACGACCGCCACGATGAGGCCACCAACCCATGACGGAGCGCCGGTGACCGCAGTCAGGGCGATGCCGGCTCCCTGAAACTGCGGTAGCAGATAGAGCCAGCCGATGCTCACGACCAGCAGGGAGCAGAGCCGGCGGACCGGCATACTCTCCAGGCGGGTCTCGGCGAAGTCGGGAAGCGTGTAGGCACCTGACCGGCGCAGCGGAGCCGCCACCAGGACCAGCAGCACCAGATAACCCATGGTGTAGCCGACCGGGAACCAGAGCATGTCGGCGCCCAGCGAGTAGACAAGGCCGGCGACTCCGAGAAACGACGCCGCGGAGAGGTACTCGCCGCCGATGGCAGAGGCGTTCCACCTTGGGCTGACGGCCCGGCTCGCGACGTAGAAGTCGCTGGTGGTCCTGGAAAGCCGCAGACCCAGAGCACCTACGCCGAGGGTGACGACGCAGACGAGGGTGATGGCGACGACCCCAAAACTGGGGTTCACGGTCCACTCACAGGCCGCTCACGTCCACTCATCTGGCTCACCGACGTCCACGAGGTCGGCGAAGTCGCGTTCGATGGCTTCGGCATGTCGCACGTAGTACCGGGCCGCGAGGGCGACGGCGGGATAAACCAGCACCCCAAGAAGGAGCCAGGGCAGCGGAACCAGCCAGATCCGGACCTCACGGGTGGCCGGGATCACCAGGAACAGCACCGGCAGGGTGGCCAGCAGGACCGCCGCGGCCACCAGCACGGAAACAGACAGCCGAAGCTGCGCCCGCATCAGCGCGGCCATGTAGACCTCGCCGAGACCGGTCTGCTCGTCGATCTCGGTGGTGACGGGGCGAGCGGGGCCGCGCCGGGCGGCCCCCCGGCGGGGAGAGGTGACGCGAACCCGTCTGGCCGGCTCGGGGGGGCCTGCGCCCGACATCAGGGGTCCATCAGGGGTCAATGACCTGGGCCGAGCGCAACAGCCGACCGCGCAGATCGCGGGTGTGCCGCCGGCTCACCTGGAGCTCGACCTCGCCGAGCCGGACCGAGCACCGGCCGCGGTCCATACGCACCTCGGTCACCCGGTGGAGCGAGATCAGGGTGCTGCGGTGGATCCGGACGAATCCCGCTGCACTCCAACGCTCTTCGAGGGTGGTCAGCGAGATTCGTAGAAGATGGGAGCCGGTTGACGTGTGCAGGCGCGCGTAGTCGCCGTGGGCCCGGGCGTAGATGACCTGGGAGCGCTGGATGAACGTGGTGACGCCGCCCAGCTCGATGGGAATCGTCTCGTCCGCAGGCTCTGCTGAGGGCCCGGGTCCGGTGGCCTCCGCGCCCGAGGCCTTTTCGCTACGGGCGGCCATGACCCGGCGTACTGCCTCAGTCAGGCGGTCGCCGCGGACCGGCTTCATCACATAGTCCGTGGCTCGAACCTCGAACGCATCGACAGCATGTTCGTCATAGGCGGTGACGAAGACGATCTGCGGGCGCTCTGCATAGCGGGCGAGAACGCGCGCGAAGTCCATACCGTCCAGGCCTGGCATCTTGATGTCGCAGAAGACGACGTCGACCGGGTGGGTGTCCAACACCCGCAACGCGTCCGCCCCGCTGGACGCGGTACGGATCTCCCCGATCCGGTGGTCCTGGCGCAGCAGGAACGCCAGCTCGGACAGGGCAGGCGCCTCATCGTCCACCAGAAGCGCTCGCAACGGTGCGCCACCGGTGGATGACTGAGCCTTCTCGGCCACCCTGGCGTCGTGCGAGGGGGAGGGTGTTTCCGGCATGGGTTACAGGTTACGGCCGGACTACACCGAGGGATGAACACCAGGCGCGTACTTGGGCACCCGGAAGCTGACCCGGGTGCCCGCGCCGACCGCCGTCTCGACCACCAGGCCGTAGTCGTCGCCGTAGACCTGGCGCAGCCGCGCGTCGACGTTGCCGAGACCGACGCTGTCGCCGACCGGATCCCCGGCCAGAACCCGGCGCATCACCTCGGCGTCGGTGCCCACGCCATCGTCCTCGACCACGATCTCGGCCTCGGCTCCCTGGTCCCGGGCCGTGATGCTGACGTGCCCGATGCCTTCCTTGGACTCGAGGCCATGGAGGACCGCGTTCTCCACCAGCGGCTGGATCGCCAGGAACGGCACTGCGACCGACAGCACCTCGGGCGCGACCAGCAGTGAGATCTGCAGCCGGTCCCCGAACCGGGCCTGCTCCAGCGCCAGGTAGCGCTCGATGTTGCCCAGCTCCTCTGCCAGGGTCGTGAAGGCTCCGCCTCGACGCAACGCGTAGCGGGTGAAGTCGGCGAACTCGAGGAGCAGCTCGCGGGCCCGGTCGGGGTCGGTGCGGACGAAGGAGGCGATGGCGGCCAGTGAGTTGTAGATGAAGTGCGGGCTGATCTGGGCACGCAGCGCACGCAGCTCGGCTTCCATGGTGCGGGTCCGCTGGCGCCCCAGCTCGGCCAGCTCGACCTGCGTCGACACCCAGCCGGCCACTTCCGCAGTGGCCCTGGCCAGGCCGGCGGAGGCGCTCGGGCCGTACGCCGCCAGGGCGCCGACGACGACCTCCTCGGAGATTATCGGTGCCAGCACTGCGGCCCGGATGGTGCAGCTCAGGTCTCCACAGGCCACGTCCTCGGCAGCCAGGACCACGGTGCGACCGGAGGCAAGCACGTCGCTGGCGTGCCGCCATACGTGCGGTCGGTGGTGGGAACCTGTTCCGTCCCATGCGAGCGTGGAAGCGGTGTCGCACAAGGCGACTGCCTGGGTGCCCAACATGGCCCGCAGGTGCCTGGCCGCCTTGGACGCACCCTGCGCCGTCAGGCCGTCGCGAAGGTGCGGCGAGGCCAGCGACGCCGTATGGAGGGTGTCGTAGGTCGCGCGGTCGACCGGGGAGCCGAACTCACGCCGACGCTGGATGACTCTCGCGATGGCCCAGGTCAGCGCCATCAGGGCGACCGGTGTGGCGATGACGATCACCAACGTGGAGAGGTCCGTGGCTCGAGGCACGTGGTGAACTCTAGGCTGCGAGGCATGCCCTCCATCGCTGACCACGTCGTCATGCTGTCCGTGCTGCCGGGCGTTCCCGAAGCCACCGACGCTGCGCGGGCGGCCTGCACCGAGCTGCGTTGGCACCAGGCGTTGCGGCGACGCATCCCTGCGGCCGCAGCCGAGTCCCGGGTCCGAGGTGCCCGCGCGAGTGCGGCCCTCGACGGGGTCGAGGTGGACGTTGCTGTCGTTCGGGACCTGATGCGCGGTGCCACGGCATGGCCGGAGAACCCCGACCCCCTCGAGGCCGTGCTGCAGGGAGCGGTGCAGGCCACCGCGGAGACCGAGCACATCCGTGCGTTGGTCGTCACCGCACCGTCCCAGGCCCTCGCCCGGATCCACGCCGCCGCCGCGGCTCGGCTGTTGCCGCAGTCGCAGGTTGGACGCCCTCGACAGGCGGGTCAGATCTCGCGAGAGTTCACAGATCTCGGGCCCGCGCCCGACGAAATCGTTGTCAGACAACGACTTTCGGGGATCGTGGAGCTCTTGCTCGGCGCCTCGGACGCCCCAGCGGTCGTCGTGGCGGCGCTGGTGCATGCCGAGATCGCGACCGTACGGCCCTTCGTGCGCGGCAACGGGCTGGTCGCCCGGGCGATGGAACGGGCGGTCATCCAGGTCAGCGGGCTGGACCCGACCGGGGTCGCGGTCACCGAGGTCGGCCACGGTGCTGGTGGTGGCGCGGCCTACCTGGGTGCGCTCGCGGCATACGGGTCGGGCTCGCCGCAGGGCGTCGCGCTGTGGATCAGGCACTGCGCGCAGGCCATCGTGGCGGGGGCGGACGAAGGCCGCCGTATCGCCGACGCGGTCCTCGTCGGCCGCCTCACCTGAGGAGTCGACTCGGATCAAGGGCGCGACACTGGACCCCGATCCTTTGCAAAGTCAGGACTTCCCTTTCGTCCCGAAATGGAGTAGACAGAGGCCAGCCGACGGACGTGAGTCCGACGACCACCGCGAGACAAACGGGCACCCACGCGCGGGCAGTCCACTGATGGACAGATCGTGGCGGGCTTGTCCCGCTGCGACGAACAGATTCACGCTTGGTAACCCGCAAGTCTCGCGGTCCGATGGCACCCCGTACGCGGGGTGCCATCATCATTTTCGGGGTGCCGCGAGGTGATTCCACGGGGTGCCGCGAGGTGGTTCCACACGTGCCGGGAGGTGCTTCTGCACCAAGTGCCGCGAGTCGTTTGCGTTGGCGCCCCAAAAGGCATAATAATCTGATTATGCACATTCCCCTTCGGGGTTGAGTGTGCCGGCGCCCCGGCTCCTCCCCCCGGAGCTCGGAGCGTCGACGGCCCCCGATGTCCCCCGTCGGGGGCCGTCCTTTATCCACGGCACGGCACGTCCATCCACAGCCCTCGCGTGGCTAGCCCCACCGTCCACAGGTGTTTCGGGCGCGCTGGCGGGCAGCTGACGTCGGGACGACCGTGGTCGCATGGAGACGAAGGCACACATCATCGGAGTGGTCGGAGGGTCCGGGGGAGTCGGCGCGTCGGCGCTCACCGCGGCGATCGCGGTCCGCGCAGCACGGGCAGGACTTCGCGCGGCCTGCATGGACGGCGACCGGCTCGGCGGGGGGCTCGACGTCACCCTCGGCGTGGAACAGGAGGGCGGGGTGCGTTGGCCTGACCTGGCAGCCGCCCGGGGTCGCATCGACGGTCCTGAGCTGTTGCGGCGGCTGCCGTCCGTTGACGGAGTTCGCGTGCTCTCCTTCGATCGCGCACGTGATGTGCTGCTGGCCGCCGAGACCACCCAGGAGGCGCTCCATGCGCTGAGCCAGGCGGTGGACGTGGTCGTGGTCGACCTCCCGAGCCCCGATCACGAGGTCTTCGGCGCTCTGGCGCGCTCCCTCGATGTGCTGGTCCTACTGGCCGGGTCGGGCATCCGCGACCTGGCAGGCGCGAGCGCGGTTTCCGAACACCTGATCCGTGCCTGTTCCGATGCCTGTCCCGACGAATCCCCCGAGATATGGCTCTGCCTGCGCACCAACGGCAGGGGCAGCCATTTCGCGGACACGGTGGCGGGAGCCCTGGACCTGCCCCTTCTGGCGGTGGTTCGCGAGGAGCCGTCACTGGCGGCTGACGTGCTCCATGGCCTACCACCCGGAAGCTCTGCCAAGGGTGCCTTGGCGGCGGCTGCCGACAAGGTGCTGGCGCACTGTGCCGTGGGCGTGCGACGGGATGCCTCGTGAGCGTGTCCCCCACCGTGTGGGCGCAGATCAGGCAGGGCAGGGCCCCCACGCGGGGGTTGGTTGCTCAGGTTCTCGATGGTGAGGCTGTCGTCCTTGGGGAGACAGGTGCCCGTCGCGCCCGAACCGAGCTGGCAGCCCGGGTCCTGGGCGCCGGCCCGCTGGAGCCGCTGCTCGCCGATCCGCAGGTCACCGATGTGCTGGTCAATGCCGGCTCGGCCGGCTCGTGTGTGTGGGTCGATCGCGGCAATGGTCTGGTCCGCACGGACTGCGAGGTGGGTGATGAGCCGGCGGTCCGCCGACTCGCGGTGCGTCTGGCCGGCATCGCAGGTCGTCGCCTGGATGACACCAGCCCCTATGTCGACGGGCTGCTTCCCGGCGGCGTCCGTCTGCACGCCGTGCTGCCGCCTGTGGCTGTGGAGGGCTCGCACATCAGCCTGCGCGTCCCGCGTCAGGTGGCTCCGAGCCTGGCCGAGCTTTGCCGATGGGGGACATTCGGCCCGGGCTGGCTACGGGTGCTCGAGGCTCTGGTGAGCCGCCGCTGCTCCTTTGTCGTCAGTGGCGGCACAGGGACTGGCAAGACCACGTTGCTGGGCGCCCTGCTCGGTGAGGTCGATGCCGGTGAGCGCCTTGTCATCGTCGAGGACGTGCGTGAGCTCGCCATCGAGCACCCGCATGTTGTCAGGCTGCAGTCTCGCCCTGCCAACATCGAAGGCCGGGGCGCGATCGGACTCACCTCGCTGGTGCGCCAGTCGTTGCGCATGCGCCCCGATCGTCTGGTCGTGGGTGAGGTTCGCGGCGCTGAGGTGCGCGAGATGCTCGCCGCCCTCAACACGGGGCATGAGGGCGGATGCGGCACGTTGCACGCCAACGCCGGCGCCGACGTCGTGGCCCGGTTTGAGGCGTTGGGTGCGCTTGCCGGGCTTGCGCCGACCGCCGTCCACGCACAGCTGCTGAGCGCGGTCCAGGTCATCGTGCATCTTCGCCGCGGCTCAGGTGGTCGCCTCGTGGACACCGTGGCCGTCCTGGCTCGCGGAACAGACGGCAGACCTGAGGTGAGATCGGCGCTGAGGAGAGGCGGCGACGGTCACACGGTGATCGGGCCCGCCTGGCCGGACCTTGCCGGGCTGCTGGGCCTTGACCCACTCCTGGTCCCGTGAGACTGGTGATGGCATTGCTTGCCGGCGCAGGGTTCCTGGTGTGGCCCCATGGTTTCGGTCGGGGCTGCCTGGAGATCCTGCCCGGGGTGTCGTCCGTCCCCGTCCTGGTCCCCGGGTCTGTGCGGGGGGTCGCATGGGGGCGGGCCCGTCACTGGTTGTCACGTCGACCCGCCGCAGCGGTGACTGCACAGGACCTGCTCGGTCTGCTCGAAGCCCTCGCCCCCACGCTGGAGGCGGGGATGGCCCCGGCTTCGGCACTGCGGATCGCGGCTGATGCCCGCACGGGCACCGGTCGGCTTGACCCGGTGACCGCACTGGCAAGAGGCATGGCGTCGGCCGCGGCCGACGGTGCCACGCTCGGTCCTCTCTGGCGTGAGGCAGCCCGGTCGGCGGGCTCGGCCGAGCTGTTGTTGCTCGCGCAGGCCTGGTCGCTGACCGAGGACATGGGCGCGCCCCTCGCCGGGGCGGTGCGCACGACCGCCAGCATGCTCGAGGCCCGCATCGCTCATGAGCGACGGCTGGCCGCTGCGGCGGCCGGAGCCAAGGCGACCGTGAACATGCTCACCGTCCTGCCTATCGGCGGGCCCTTGCTCGCGCTGGTTCTGGGCATCGGGCCGGCGGAGCTTTACGCAGGCTCGCAGCTCACCCAGGGCAGCCTGGCGCTGGGGCTTTGTCTGGCGGGCATGGGTCGCTGGTGGTCACGTCGGATGGTACGAGCCGTGGCACGCGGGCCGGTGATTGCGTGAGCATCGCGGTGATGTTGCTCACGGCGGTGGCGGTCCTTGCCTGGCCGGACACGCGTCCCTGGCCGGGCACGCCTCCGGTCACTGCGCTTGGTGCGGGTCCGGCGCCGTCCGGCGTCGACGTGGCAGGCGCCGGCCGGAGCGCTGAGGCCGGATCCGTCAGGGCCGTCGTCCCGGTGGCTGAGATCGCTGGCGTCATCGACCTACTTGCCCTGACCTTGCGAGGAGGCATCGGTCTCGTCGAGGCGATGGAGGCCGTGGCCACTCGTGTCGATGGTCCCCTGGGACTGCACTTGCAGACCGTCGCCGCCGCTGGTCGCTGGGGTGTTGATGAGGCCACAGCCTGGGCCAGCGTCCCGTCGGCGTGGCAGCCGGCAGCCCGGGCGCTGCGCATGGCTGCCACCGCCGGTGTGCCTCCCGCCGAGGTCCTGGTCCGCGCAGCCGAGGAGGTGCGTCGTGCCGAACAGCAGAGACTCGAGGTGGCCACAGAGACGCTGGGTGTCCGCATCGTGCTCCCCCTCGGCCTGGCATTTCTGCCGGCCTTCGTCCTGACCACGGTCGTGCCGATCGTCCTTGCTCTCGCCCGGCAGGTGCTGGTCAACCAGTGACCCGAGGCGCCGAGGTGGCCTCGTTGCGTACAGTGACCGCTGGCACATGACCAACACGAGGCTCACGAGGTGACACATGGCCGAGCAAGCCGGTGCATGGCAGGTGTCCAAGCGGCAGGCAGCGCCCGACGAGAGCGGGTTCTTCGGTGCGTATGGCGGGCAGTTCCTGCCTCCGCAGCTCGAGGCGCCTTTTGCTGAGATCACGACCGCCTACCACCAGATCGAGAACGATGCGGCGTTCATCACCGAGCTGCGCTACCTGCGCAAGCACTTCCAGGGCCGCCCTACGCCCGTCTATCACGCACGCACCCTGTCGATGCACAACGGCGGGGCGCAGATCTATCTGAAGCGTGAGGACCTGAACCACACCGGCGCCCACAAGCTGAACCACTGCATGGGCGAGGGCCTGCTCGCGAAGTACATGGGCAAGAAGAAGGTCATCGCCGAGACCGGCGCCGGCCAGCACGGTGTCGCCTTGGCGACCGCAGCGGCCCACTTCGGCCTCGAGTGCGAGATCCACATGGGCGAGGTCGACATCGAGAAGCAGGCGCCCAACGTCAGTCGCATGCAGCTGCTCGGCGCCACGGTCGTGCCTGTTACCCACGGCCTCAAGACGCTTAAGGAGGCGGTGGACTCCGCCTTTGAGGCCTATCTGGCCGACTACGAGAACTCCATCTACTGCATAGGCTCCGTGGTCGGCCCGCATCCCTTCCCGCTGATGGTCCGCGACTTCCAGCGAGTCGTGGGCATCGAGGCGCGCGAGCAGTTCCTGGAGATGACCGGCAACCTTCCCGACGTGGTGGAGGCCTGCGTCGGCGGCGGTTCCAACGCGATCGGCATCTTCTCCGCGTTCCTTGACGACCCGGTGCAGCTGATCGGCGTCGAGCCGCTGGGGCGTGGCAAGGGCGTCGGCGACCACGCCGCGACGATGACCTACGGGCGCGAGGGCGTCATACACGGTTTCAAGTGCTACCTGCTGCAGGACGCCGACGGCCAGCCTTCGCCCGTGTACTCATGTGCCAGCGGCCTCGACTATCCCGGCGTCGGCCCCGAGCACAGCTACCTCAAAGACGCGGGCCGCGTCGACTACGTGACCTGCTCCGACGACGAGTGCCGCGACGCCTTCTTCATGCTCAGCCGCAAGGAGGGCATCATCCCCGCCCTCGAGAGTGCGCACGCCGTGGCGCACGCACTGGTGAAGGCGCGCGAGATGAAGACTGGCACCATCCTCGTGAACCTCAGCGGTCGTGGCGACAAGGACATGGACTACGTGATCCAGCACTGGGGCATCGGCGATGCCGGCCTGAAGTGAGTGGCCGCTCACTGGGGTGACCGCCTCTGAAGGCGGATATGTCTTTGCCTGCAGCGGGTGGGATACACCGCCAAGAAGGGCTGCCCGGGTCTGCAAGAGCCGGTCGCCTACACCGGGCGGTCGACGGTGGCTGTCCTCCGTTGCCAGGTTGCCAGGCCTGGACCGACCCGTCCCGGACTGTGTCGGCGAGCTCGGCGTGCGCGCACCGGCCGGACTAACCTCGGGCCGGACGGTTCCGGCCTCCCCCTCACCGACATGGGGGCCTTTGGGGGC
>Ga0105243_10004365_pt1 | contig 11202 bp, 11 predicted proteins | sample KBSM34metaG_FD_81525 | JGI IMG/M metagenome (GOLD analysis project Ga0105243, IMG submission 81525) | Miscanthus rhizosphere microbial communities from Kellogg Biological Station, Michigan, USA - KBS M3-4 metaG | ecosystem: Host-associated > Plants > Roots > Rhizosphere > Soil | place...
AAGGCCGATCCGGAGACGCTGATCCGCTGCCCCGAGTGCAACGCGATCATGGTGCGTACCAAGGAATCCGGTCTGTGACTGACCCCGGGGGTCGCTCCGTGGGTCACGTCTTCGTGGAGGCGGACGGCGGCTCGCGGGGGAACCCGGGACCGGCTGGCTACGGCGCGGTCGTCTTCGCCTCCGACCACGACCGGGTGCTGGCCGAGCGTGGCGAGTCCATCGGCATCGCGACCAACAACGTCGCCGAGTACCGCGGGCTGATCGCGGGGCTGACGGCCGCCGCGGAGCTCGGCGCCCGGTCGGTGTCGGTGCGGATGGACTCGAAGCTGGTCGTCGAGCAGATGTCCGGGCGCTGGCAGGTCAAGCATCCGGACATGAAGCCGCTCGCCCGGCAGGCGGGCGAACTGGCCGCCGGTTTCGACCGGGTGGACTACACGTGGATCCCGCGGGCCGAGAACTCGCACGCCGACAAGCTCGCGAACGAGGCCATGGACGGGCAGCCGACGAACCTGACGGCCCCCGCCCCGGCGGTGGTCGCCGCGACGACCGAGAAGCAGGAGTCCGCCCCGGTGTCACCGGGATGGACCGGCGCGCTCGGGAAGCCGACCAGGATGCTGCTGCTGCGGCACGGGCAGACCGCGCTGTCGGTCGAGCGCCGCTACTCGGGCCGTGGCAACCCGGAGCTGACCGATCTCGGTCTGGCGCAGGCCCGCGCGGCGGCGAAGCGGATCGGCGAACGCGGCGGCATCACGGCGGTCCTGTCGTCGCCGCTGGGGCGGGCGCGGCAGACGGCAGAGGCGGTGGCCGCCGAGCTGTCGCTGCCGGTCCGGGTCCACGAGGGTCTGATCGAGACGAATTTCGGTGACTGGGAGGGGCTGACCTTCGGGGAGGCGTCCGCGCGCGACCCCGAGCTGCACCGCCGGTGGATCTCCGACACCTCCGTCCGGCCGCCCGGCGGCGAGAGCTTCGACGAGGTGCGGGCTCGGATCGAGCGTGCGCGCGACGACCTCGTGGCCGAGTTCCCCGGCGCGAACCTGCTGCTCGTCTCGCACGTCACGCCCATCAAGACCCTGCTGCAGATGGCGCTCGATGTCGGGCCGTCGCTGCTCTACCGGCTGCACCTGGATCTGGCTTCGCTGTCCATCGCCGAGTTCTACCCCGACGGTGGCGCCTCGGTGCGCCTCGTCAACGACACCTCGCACCTCTAGTGCGGCCGCGCCGCCCGTGAGTGATCTGTGCCCCGGTCGGGGTGCAAATCACTCACCGGCGCGAAGCGCGTTTCTTAGCGGGAGTAACATGCTCCGGGTGAACTCGCTGCTGACCAGTCGACGGTATGTCGACAACTGTCTGCAGGCGAGCGCTGTCTGTATGCGCTGACCCATCCATTCCCGCCACCCGGTCGACCTCTGTCCCGGGCCCGGCGTCCGTCAGCACTCCCCGCGCACCCACGCTCGCACGAGCGTGCCTGCTGCTGCGCACCCATCACGAAAGGTCCGTCACATGTCGGCCCCCACCCTCGCCCGCACCAGGCGCCTGCCCGGCTGGGCAACCTCCTTCGGTCCCCAGATCGTCGTCGGCCTGATCGCGGGCGTCCTCATCGGTCTGCTGGCCCGCTCGATGCCCCTCGCCGACGACGGCAGTCCCAACTGGCTGACCAGCACCGTCACGACCATCGGTTCGAGCTACGTCGCGCTGCTGACCGTCGCGGTGATTCCGCTGGTCTTCACGGCGATCGTCAGCTCCATCGCCAATCTCCGCCAGGTGGCCAATGCCGCCCGCCTCGCCGTCCAGACGCTGCTGTGGTTCGCGATCACCGCGTTCATCGCGGTGCTGATCGGCATCGCGGTCGGGCTGATCACCCAGCCCGGCGCGAACACGTCCGTCAATCCCGACGACGCAGGGGTCCCGAAGGGGTCCGGCTCCTGGTGGGCGTTCCTGACCGGCCTGGTGCCGCAGAACTTCCTCGCCCTCGGCGCGAAGACGACGGTCACGGACGCCGGTGTCGCGACCACGTCCCTGAGCTTCAACGTCCTGCAGCTGCTGGTCATCGCGATCGCGGTCGGGATCGCGGCGCTCAAGGTGGGCAAGAAGGCCGAGCCGTTCCTGGAACTGAACGCCTCGCTGCTCGCGATCGTGCAGAAGGTGCTCTGGTGGATCATCCGCCTCGCCCCGATCGGCACCGCCGCGCTGATCGCGAAGGCCGTGGCCACCTACGGGTGGGACGCGATCGGTCAGCTGGGCGTGTTCACGTTGGCCGTCTACATCGGCCTGGCGATCGTGTTCTTCGTCGTGTACCCGATTATCGTTCGCGCGCACGGGCTCTCGGTCAAGCAGTTCTTCTCCGGGGTGTGGCCGGCCACTCAGCTCGGCTTCGTGTCGCGCTCCTCGATCGGGACCCTGCCGCTGACCGAGCGGGTCACCGAGCGCAACCTGGGCGTGCCGCGTGAGTACGCGTCGTTCGCGGTGCCGCTCGGCGCGACCACCAAGATGGACGGCTGCGCCGCGATCTACCCGGCCATCGCCGCGATCTTCGTGGCCCAGTTCTACGGCATCGACCTGAGCCTGACGGACTACCTGCTGATCGTCGTGGTCTCGGTGATCGGTTCGGCCGCCACCGCGGGCACCACCGGCGCCACCGTGATGCTCACGCTGACCCTGTCCACCCTGGGGCTCCCGCTCGCGGGTGTCGGGCTGTTGCTGGCCGTCGAGCCGATCGTCGACATGGGTCGGACCGCGCTCAACGTCACCGGGCAGGCGCTGGTTCCGACCATCGTCGCCAAGCGGGAGGGGATCCTCGACGAGGAGCTCTACAACGCGCCCCGCAACGGCGACCCGTTCGCCGACGAGGACCCCGAGCTGCCGCCTGTCGTGGAAAAGGCAAGCGTGACCGTCTGACCGGACCCCGGGAGCTGTCCCCGATCCGAAGCGCCCCGTCTCCCTTGTGCGGAGGCGGGGCGCTTCGTGTTCTCGGGGGACCGCGTCAGGACGCGTCCTGCCCGGTGAGGCGTTCCGCCTGTGCCCGCCCGACGGCCCCAGCGCGGTTCAGGTAGTCGGCGATGACCGCCAGCTCGTCGTCGCGGTAGGTCTCCAGGACTGCGCCGAAGGCCTTCCCCGGCACGTCCCACGCCGCGCCGATCCGCGCCCTGGCCTCGGGGGCAAGCGTGACCAGGGACTTGCGGCGGTCCTGCGGGTCGGCGTGACGTTCCACGAGTCCGGCCTTGGCCATGCGGTCGACCAGGCGGGTCGCCGATCCCGAGGTCAGCCCGGTCAGCCTGGCGATCTCGCCGGTGCTCACCGGTCCCGGCTCGACGTCGAGCAGTGCGACGCACTGCAGGTCGGTGGGATGCAGGCCGAGATGATCCGCCATCGCCTGGTTGAACCGCATGTAGTCGGCGTAGTGCCGCTGGCTGTCGACGGCGATCTTTTCCAACAATTCCGTACGGGTTGACACCGGGGACCTCCCTGCCTAAATTTATCTGCGTGGCGCAGAGAATGCGTCACGCAGAATCTGTGTAGTGCACACAGAATACTCCAGTGAAGGGAACCTCATGACGATCCTCGTCACCGGCAGCCGAGGCGCCGTCGCCCAGCGCCTCATCGCCCTCCTCGACGCCAGGGGGCTGCCGTATCGCGCGGCCTCCAGCAACCCGCAGGACCCGTCCACGATCCGCTGCGACCTGACCGATCCGGCCGACTTCGCCGCCGCGCTGGACGGGGTGACCTCGGTCTTCCTCTACGCCGCGGCCGCGCAGATCGAGGCCTTCATCGCCGCGGCGACGGCGGCGGGCGTCGAGCACATCGTGCTGCTGTCCTCGTCGTCCGTTCTCGCGCCGGACGCCGCCACCGACATCATGGCCAGGTCCCACCTCGACGTGGAGACCGCCCTGCTGGCGTCGCCGATCCGCACGACGCTGCTCCGGCCCGGCGCGTTCGCAGGCAACGCGCAGGCCTGGGCGTGGCCAATCAGGTCCGGCAGTCCGGTGAGCCTGCCGTATCCCGGCGCCCACAACGACCCGATCCACGAGGAGGACGTCGCCGAAGCCGCGCTGGCCGTGCTCACCGATCCCGGCCTCGCCGGTCGCGCGTATACCCTCTCCGGTGCCGAATCCGTCACGTTCGCCGACCAGATCGAGGTCCTCGCCCGAGTCATCGGCACGCCCATCGCCGTCAACCACGTGACCGGTGACGCCTGGAAGGCCGAGATGGCCGAGCACGTCCCCGCGGACTACGCCGATGCGCTCCTGAAGTGGTGGCGGTCCAGCGACGGCACGCCCGTCGAGCTCACGGACCACGTCCGGGTCCTCACCGGCCACGGACCTCGCAGCTTCACGACGTGGGCGCAGGACCACGCGGCCGAGTTCGCCGCAGGCTGATCCGGCCGGACCTGCCCTGTCAGAGCGCCAGCCAGAGCGCGGCGACGGCGCCGACAATGGTCAGGGGTGTGCTGATCACGCCGAGTGCGGTGTAGGTGCCCAGCGTCGGCGGCTGCCCACAGTGGGTCGCGACCCGGCGCCACAGCAGCGTTGCCAGGGAACCGGTGTAGGTCAGGTTCGGCCCGAGGTTCACCCCGATCAGCATCGCCAAGAGCAGCCCGGTCGGTGCGCCGGGCCCGAGGGCGCCGATCATCAGGAGGGTGGCCGGCAGGTTGTTGACCAGGTTGGCGGCGAGCGCGGCCACCGACGCCGTCAGGAGCAGGGCGGTGAACGACTCCGAATGCGGCAGTAGGTCTCCGACCCGGTCGCCGACCGCCCCGTCGGTCAGGGGGGCGACGAGGATCCCCAGCGCGAGGACGAAAACCGCAAAGTAGGGATCGGCCGCGGCGAGCATCGACCGCGGCCTGGTGCGCCCCTCCTTCAGTGCGGGCACGCCGAGCAGGACAGCCCCGGCGACCGCGATCCACGCCGGGGCCACCCCGACGAGGCCGGACAGCGCGAAGCCCAAGAGGGTAAGACCAAGGACCGTCAAGGCCCAGCGCGGCGGCGGCACGATCCGCGCCGGCGTCGGGGCCGGTTCTGGCGGCGCGGCGAGGTCGCGCGCGAAGAAGAGCCGGAACACGGCGAGCTCCACCGCGATCGCGACGACCCACGGCAGTGCCATCAGGGAGGCGAAGTGGAGGAACCCGAGGCCGGTCGCCGAGAAGGCCAGCAGGTTCGTCAGGTTCGAGACCGGCAACAACGTCGATGCCGAGTTGGCCAGGTGCGCCGCGGCATAGTTCACCGGGCGCGCCGAGATGCCCATCCTCGTCGCGGTCGCCAGGATCGCGGGCGTCAGCAGCACCACCGTGGCGTCCAGGCTCAACACAGCGGTGGTGATCGCGCAGGCGGCGAATGCCAGCCCCAGCAGCCGCTTCGGGCGACCCCGGGAACCTCGCCGCAGGACCGACGCGGTCCAGGTGAACACGCCGCTCGCGTCCGCGAGGTGGGCGAGCACGAGGATCGCGGCGAGGAACGCCACGGTCGGACCGAGCGTGCGCACCTCCGCCAGCGCCTGTGCCGGGGTGACCGCCCCGACGGCCACCACGATCACGGCGGCGGGCGCGGCGACGGCCACCTCGGGCAGTCCGTGCGGACGGAGGATCGCGGCGGCCAGCACCAGGGCGACGAGGGCGCCGACAAGCCAGACCATTCGGCGGGTGCCTCAGCCGACCGTCACAACAGCTTGCGCAGCGTGCGCAGGTTCCGGTTGGTGGTCGTCGACTTGTACTTGGCCTTGGCGCTGAGCTTTCCGAACGGGCTCTGCAGCGTCTCGCCTCGTTCGACGTGCCAGTACAGAACGCCGTCGCCGAGCGCGACCGCCTCGTCGCCGAGCGCGAGAGACTGTGCGGCGGCGAACATGTCGTCCAGCGACGCCGGGTCCGAGGACAGCAGCACGTACGGGTGCCACCCGTCCCGGTCGGCCTCGAACGGGAAGCCCTCGACGATCGCGGCCAGGCTCTGGTGGTCCACCAGGACGATCCAGGCGTCGTAGCCGAACCTCTCCCGCAGGCAGGCCTCGATATCGGACTTGATCGCCCCGCGGTCCGCGCGGTCGGAGTCGAAAAGCACATTGCCCGAGGCCAATACGGTCTTGACGTTGTCGAAACCGAGGCTCGAGATCGCGTCCTTGAGGTCCGCCATCTTGATGTTGATCCCGCCGACATTGATGCCCCGCAGCAACGCGATGTATCTGGCCATGGCTAGACCGTAGACAGTCGACGCCGGTCAAACAAGCGTTCGAGTGTCGGAGGTGTGCGCGGCAGGCAGTAGTCTGTAGCGGCGGACGAGTTGGTCGGGCGACCGCGGCTCGGGGAACCGTGCGCTCGCGCGCGCAGGCCCAGAGCCGAGGAAAGTCCGGACTCCACAGAGCAGGGCGGTTGCTAACGGCAACCCGGGGTGACCCGCGGGACAGTGCCACAGAAAACAGACCGCCGGCGCGTGAGCGTCGGTGAGGGTGAAACGGTGCGGTAAGAGCGCACCAGCACCCCAGGTGACTGGGGTGGCTAGGTAAACCCCGCCCGGAGCAAGGTCGAAGGCCGCACCTTCTCGAAGGTGCGGCTGCGCAGGTGTTCGAGGGCTGCTCGCCCGAGCCTGCGGGTGGACCGCTCGAGGTACCCGGCAACGGTGTGCCCAGATGGATGGTCGCCACCCGGCGCCTCGGCGCCGGGGACAGGATCCGGCTTACAGACCAACTCGTCCGCCCGCTTATCGAGAATGTATAAGCCGGCAGTCGCTACTCTCTGCCGATGACATTGCTCAAGTCATCCAGGGACACCCTTCTCACGGTCGCATCGCTCGCCTTCCTGGCGGCCTATGCCCTCCCGATCCTGGTGGTGGACCTGGCGCCGGGAATCCGGCTCCTCTGCGACGTCGCGATGATCGTCACCTGGGCGGCCTTCGCGCTCGACTACGGGGACCGACTCGTGCGGGCTCGCGAGAAGTGGCCCTTCGTCCGGGCCAACCTCTTCGAACTGGTGGCGCTGCTGCTCCCGCTGTTGCGTCCGCTTCGGCTGGTGGTGGTGCTCGCAGCGCTCAGCCGCAGCATGGCCGGATCGTTCCGGGGCAGGGTCGGGGCGTACGTGGTTGGCGGCACTGCGCTGTTGGTGTTCTGCGCCGCCCTCGCGGTCCTCGACGCCGAACGAGCCAATCCCGACGCGAACATCACCGGGTTCGGGGACGCGCTCTGGTGGGGGGTGACAACGGTGACCACCGTCGGCTACGGAGACCGGTACCCGACGACGGCGGAGGGCCGACTGATCGCGTTCGGGCTGATGCTCGGCGGCGTCGCGCTGCTCGGTGTCGTCACCGCGTCGCTGGCCTCGTGGTTCGTCGAACGGGTCGCCGCGGCCCAGGAGGACGGGGCGAAGCACACCAGCGACGAGATCCACCGGCTCACCGCGCAAATCGCGGACCTCAATCGGAGGCTGGCGGAGCAGGCCGGGGCGGCGAGCGCACAAAAAGATGCCCCCGCCGAATCGGCGAGGGCATCTTTGTCGACGTCCGACCTTAGATCGGGTTGACGACCAGGGTCGTCGCCCAGTGCTCGGCGGCGTCGGCTCCGAGATGCGGGAGGAGGGCATCGTAGAGCAGGTAAGACATGGGGGCCATGCGGGTGATTCTCCATTTCATACGGGTTGAGGCGGTGCAGCGCGGAAACTCTCGAATCCTGGGATACGGGTGCGGTGGATGTGACACGCCGTACCCTGCCGCGCGTAAGAGTCTCATGCTTGCGTGCAGTCCTCAAGCGAACGGGCCGAAAAGATTTCGAGGCGGCGGTTCGGATGGTGAGGGTGCCGGGAACCGGGCACACTGAAGACATGAGCGAGGACGAAGAGCACCTCTGGTACTACTGCGTGTCGGACGGTTCGGTGCGTCAGGGCAAGGACGCCCGCGGGCTCGACCGGATGGGTCCCTATCCCGATCGCGAGACCGCCGCGCGGGCGTTGGAGATCGCCGCGGAGCGCAACAAGGCCGCCGACAAGGCCGAGGACGACTGGAACAACTGACGGTCGGCTGCGCGGACGAGCCGAGCCACTACGCTCGGCAATTGTGATGACGCGTATCTCTGCCAGCGGGATCGACTTCGGTGCCATCCGGACCGACTTCTCGCTGACCGCCGACTTCCCCCCGAGGGCCATCGCCGAGGCGGAGTCCGCGGTCGACCGATACGCGGCCGAGCGCGCGGACCGCACCGACCTGGCGCTGGTCACCATCGACCCGCCGACGTCCATGGATCTCGACCAGGCCGTGCACCTCGAGCGCACGCCCACCGGGTTCGTCCTGCACTACGCGATAGCCGACGTCGCGGCCGTCGTGGTCCCCGGCGGCGACCTGGACGCGGAGGTCCGGCGGCGCGGCCAGACCTTCTATCTGCCGGACGGGTCGTTGCCGCTGCACCCGCGGGTGATGTCCGAGGGCGCGGCCAGCCTGCTGCCCGATCTGGTGCGGCCTGCCGCGCTGTGGCGGATCGAGCTCGACGAGCGGGCGGAGCCGGTCTCGGTAGCGGTCTCCCGTGCCCTGGTGCGTTCGGTCGCGCGGTTCGACTACGCAGGGGTGCAGTCGGATTCGGAGTCCGGCTCGTTGCATCCCTCGATCGCGGCGCTGCCCGAGTTCGGCAAGCTGCGGCTCGCCTCCGCGATCGACCGCGGCGCGATCGAGCTCAAGCTGCCCGAGCAGGAGGTGGTCGGCGACGGCGACGGCTGGCGGCTCGAGCTGCAGCCGCGCACCGAGGCCGACGACTGGAACGCGGAGGTGTCGCTGCTGACCGGGATGTGTGCGGCGAAGCTGATGATCGACGCAGGCATCGGACTGCTGCGCACCCTGCCCGCCCCGGCGCCCGGCGCGGTCGCGGCACTGCGCAGGGCCGCGACCGCCCTCGGCATGGACTGGCCGTCGCAGGTCCCGGTCGGTGAGTTCCTCGCGGGCCTGGAAGCGAACACGCCCGCGACGCTGGTGATGATGACCGAGGCGACCTCGCTGCTGCGCGGAGCGGGCTACGCCGCGTTCGACGGCGAGGTCCCGGAGCTGGTCACGCATTCCGGGATCGGCGCCCCGTACGCGCACGTGACGGCGCCGCTGCGGCGCCTCTCGGACCGGTTCAGCACCGAGGTGTGCCTGGCGATCTGCGCGGGAACGCCGGTGCCGCAATGGGTTCGCGACGCCCTACCCTCCCTGTCGGATCTGATGCGGGGATCGGACACGTTGGCCAACAAGGTCGATCGGGCCTGCGTGGACCTCACGGAGGCCACCCTGCTCGCCGGCCGCGAGGGCGAGGTGTTCGACGCGGTGGTGCTGCGCGGGGTGGACGGCAAGCGGGAGGCCGAGGTATTCGCGCCGCAGGCGACGGTGATCGGCAAGTGCCTCGGCGATCCGCCGGAGGGCGAGGCGGTGTCCGTGCGGCTGGTTCAGGCCGACGTCACCGCGCGGACGGTGAAGTTCGGCTACCCGGCTACAGCTTCCGGCTAGCAGACCTGATCTTGCGCACCAGCTTTCGCGACTGCGGCACGGCGCGTCGGACCTGGTCGGCCTCGATGGCGGTCAGCACGCCGTAGGTGAAGGTGTCCTCGCCCGCGCCGCGGGCCAGGTCGGCCGCGGCCAGGAGCCGGGCCCGCGCGACCACGGAGTCGTGGTGGTCGCCGAGCACGGTCTGCAGCTTCTTGGCCGCCTTACCCGCCCGCACGGGCGAGGGACGGGTGGATGCGGCCGCCTCGGCCGCGTACCGGAGCGCCTTGGCGCGCTTGCGGACCGTGTGCAGGCGCTCCGGCGTCGGTTCGCCGGTGCCCCGTGCGGTGAGTCCCGCCTTCCGCGCGGCCTTGCGTAGCTTGCGACGGGCGCGGTGTAGCCCGAATCGGACCGCATCGGTTCGGTACGGGGGCGCCGCGAGCAGGGCGTCCAGCGAGGCCAGCAGCGCCTCGTAGCGAGTGTCGTCGAGCGCGGCAACCGCCTCGATGTGCGCGTCGCGGTAGGCGAGCTCGTTCGTCGCCACCAGGCGATGGCGGACCGGCCCGCGCACCAGTTCGGGCGGCTGCGAGTCGAGGAGGTCGCGAAACTGCTCGGCCATCACCTCGGCGTCCCTGGCATTGCCGAGAACCGTACCCAGCCATCGGAGTTCGGCCCGCACGCCGTCGGTGGCGCCGTCCGGGAACAGCGACTGGTAGCTGCCGAGCACGCTCCGAAGGCGCCGCGTCGACACCCGCATCTGGTGCACCGAGTCGAATTCGTCGCGGCGCACCTCGTCGGCGCGAGAGTCCAGTTCGTCGGCGTGATCGCGTAACGCCGCCAGCACGGCAGCGGTCCCGTCCGGTGTGCGCCCCTTGCCCATACCTCAGGTTTACCCGCCCTCGTCCGTCGCTGTCGAGAGATTCGGGCGTCAGCCGCGAAAGGCGTCGGTCGCCTCGACCAGGTGGTGGGCGATCCCCGGCTCGTTCGCGGCGTGCCCTGCGTCGTCGACGATCACCAGCCGGGCCGACGGCCAGGCCCGGTGCAGGGCCCACGCGCTGGTCGCCGGGCAGACCACGTCGTACCGGCCCTGCACGATCACCGCCGGGATGGTCTCGATCGCGGCGATGTCGCGGAGCAGCTGGCCCTCCGCGAGGAATCCGTGGTTGCGGAAGTAGTGGTTCTCGATCCGCGCGAACGCCAGCGCGAAGCGCGGCTCCGCGCTCTCCTCGACCCGTGCGGGCCGGGGCAGCAGCGAACTGGTGGCACCCTCCCAGGTGGACCAGGCGACGGCGGCCGCCAGCGCGACGTCGTCGTCGGGGGAGTGCAGCAGGCGGTGGTAGGCCTCGACGAGGTCGCCGCCCCGCTCGGCCTCGGGCACCGGAGCGAGGAAGCCTTCCCACAGGTCGGGGTAGATCGCGCTCGCGCCGCCGTTGTAGTACCAGTCGATCTCGCTGCGGCGCAGCAGGAACACCCCGCGCAGCACCAGCTCGGTGACCCGATCCGGTTTGGCCTGCGCGTAGGCCAACGCCAGCGTCGAACCCCAGGAACCACCGAAGACCTGCCAGCGCTGCACCCCGAGGTGGGTACGCAGCGACTCGATGTCCGCGACCAGGTGTGCGGTGGTGTTCACCGCGAGGTCGGCGCCGTCGGCGACGTGCGGAGTCGACCGTCCGCAGCCACGCTGGTCGAAGAGCACGATCCGGTATGTGTCCGGGTCGAAGTACCTTCGAAGGCCGGGCGTGCATCCGGAGCCGGGACCGCCGTGGAGGACGACGGCCGGCTTCCC
>Ga0105243_10004369_pt1 | contig 11197 bp, 13 predicted proteins | sample KBSM34metaG_FD_81525 | JGI IMG/M metagenome (GOLD analysis project Ga0105243, IMG submission 81525) | Miscanthus rhizosphere microbial communities from Kellogg Biological Station, Michigan, USA - KBS M3-4 metaG | ecosystem: Host-associated > Plants > Roots > Rhizosphere > Soil | place...
TAACCCAAGCTCAGGAAATAAAGATTTGGAATAAAGTTTTAAATATTAATATCATACTTCAACAGAACGGAAGTGAGGATAGTGTTTATTTATCAATAGACAGAAAAGAAAATAAGTGGTTGAGTAGAAATGTAAATATAAAAACTGTCAATTATTGGAATAATGCTAAAATAGAGATTATTGCTGGTTGTTGTAAGAAAAATTTATTGACTATTAACGAGTTTTTTTAGGGAATAATATTGTTGTAGATAAATTCTATTTTAAGAAAATAATGATAAATATTATTTCAAAACCCTTAAAGAATTTCAACAAAAAATAGAGAAGGATTTTGAATGATGTAAATTAAGGACTTACCTTATTATAAATCATGATATTTTCTCATTAAAATATACATTAATATAAAATATAGATACTTTAAATATTGGATTTTAAAGAAGGCTAATACATTGGCTAAAAATAGAGCAACCCATGAAGTTGTGAATTCAATAACAGCAAAAATAAATTATGCAACAAAATCATGTAGTAACAGAAGAGAAGCTTTTGATAGAACGGTTAAAATATTTAAAGATGATCAATAAAATTCCCTTACTACTTTTATTTTTAGGTTTGAGCTGTCATTCTCAAACTTCTCAAATGGAATCGTTGTTAAAATCGAATGAAATTGTAGCTCAGTTACATAATGATTTTAACAATGATGGGACACGTGATGATTTATATATTATAACAACAGATGATAAAAAACAGATTGAAGACTTTACTAAAAGAAAGCTTATCATCGTTTTCAAGAATAAAAATAATAAAGAACTTTCAACCTATGAAAATGACAACATTTTCCCTTGCAGAGAATGCAGCGGTAAATCTGATGCTAATATTGATCATTTAAAGTTTGAAAACAACCTGCTTTCATACACAACATCTATCGCACCTTTGGCCTCTGATAAATATTCTGTTGTAGACTTTAAATTACAATTTTCAAACAATAATTTTATTCTTTATCAATACAGAGAAAGTTACTTTGCTACAGAATCTGATGATAATGCATCAGTTTTGTTAGATACAAGTGATCTTCCTAAGATGAAGTTTAATTATTATGACTGGGTAGCAAACAAAAGCTGGTTGGATTACGTTAATATTTCCTCCAATAATATTACTAAAATAAATGATTTAGCTTTTAAACTCGAAAATATTAACCCAACAGTATCGATTAATGTGCTTCAGAAAATAATTCAAAAATATCCTGATAGGGTAGTAGCTTATCTCAATATTGCAAATAGCTATTGGAATATCGGACAAAAAGGAAAAGCCATAGAAAATTATAAAACATATCTTTCTTTAATGAAGTCTCAAAAGAAGGATTTGAAGAAAGTTCCAAGGTATGTACTGGACAGAACGAAATGATAAAAAAATTAATACATACATTACTTATTCTGGTGGCGTTTCATATAAACGCTTTTGCACAAACACCAAAATCTTATACCGCTACTCATATTGTTAATAAAACTATTGATAAGGGAGAATACGTAGATGATAACAGAATTGACAAAAAGGATAAAATAAGTACAGGTAACCTTATTTATATCTCTAGCCCTAAAAATGATAGTATTGCTTTCTATGAGTTTAATGATTCTCCGGTATCGGAAAAGAATGTACCCAATATATGTGCTTTGACAAAAAATCAGAATAGTCTTTTGTTGACTTATAAAAATGAAAGCTACAGTACAAAGCTTAAGATTACATTCAATAATAATGAAAAGACAGTTTTAATCGGAGATAAGGATATCTTTTACTTAAATGATTCTTACTATAAATATATACAGAAAAGTGTTGGCGATAATTTAAACATCCCCGATCTGATTGACTTCCTGGAAGATTTTTTAGCAGGGTATGCACTGGAAGATTTAAAATATATTTCATCATATGAAAAATACAAGCATAAGGATTTCAAAATAACAAAAGCTTATATGGAATCTTTCAGAACCCAGGCAAGTGACTATCTGGATAAATGGAATGTAAAGTTCTCGTATACTAAGACAGGAATACCAAGCTATGTTTTAAAAGAATCTGTAGAAGGAGATCGGGAAATAGAAAAAAAACTGATTTCTTCTAATAAAGGAATTTTTAAATATACAAAACATACCAATTCAGAGAGCAGATTGATTACTGATACCGACATTCGAATGGACGTCAATAATCATAGATACGACGAAAAAGTAACTTCACTTCAGGTAGGATTGGGAAAAGAAACCCGATATGAAAGTAAGCAGATCACCTATAAAAAAATTCCGTTCAAAGAATTGAAGCTTACCGCTGGCAATATTTCCAACATCATATTATCAAAATAAAAAAGAGGTTAGTTGTAATCCTTCTGGTATAAAAGCATATCAGCAATTCATGAGAATGTGATATAAAATTGCATATGTGGTTTATAAATGAGTATTTTTGTTTTGGATTAAAAAATGACCATCTTATGAATAAAAAACTAATTATTTTAACAGCGGCAATCACTACAGTCGTATTATCATGTAACAACGATAGAGATGAGGAAGCGAGAAAAAAAGCCATAGAATCGGTTAAAGCGAGCTCTCAGACCTTAAAAATAAATAATCCGGATAATACAGCATCTGTTCAAAGTGCAGTTAATTCAAATGATAACACCCTGAATCCACAGGATCCGACAGGGCCTGTTGGAGAAGATCCAACAATTGATCCCACAAAGCCGGACAGACCAAGGTAAAATAATAAAATAAAGAAGGGCAGCAATATCGGTATTGTTGCTATTTTTTTACGTTTGCTATAAACTTATAAAAATCAAAAGCCTCTGAAATCATTGATTTCAGAGGCTTTTTGTACCCAGTACCAGAATCGAACTGGTACATCTTTCGATACTAGAGTTTGAGTCTAGCGCGTCTACCAATTCCGCCAACTGGGCTTGTTTTAAATCGGTGTGCAAATATAGAAACTTTTTTTAATGTTCAAAAGCTTTTTGGAATATTTTTTTAAAAATTAATCTCCAAACCATCGTAGGCAAGGTGGATTCCGGCTGGAAGCTGCTTATCTTCAACGTCATGCAGCCCCAGATGATGACTGATGTGAGTGAGAAATAATTTTTTAGGTTGTAGCTCTTCAAACAGCCTGATAACATCCGGAAGGATAAAGTGGGCAGGATGAGGGTCAAATTTTCTGATACAGTTTAAAATCAGAACATCTAAATTCTTCAGTTTTTCCTTTTCCTTGTCCGAAATAAAACCGGCATCCGTTATATAAGCAAGATTTTTGAACTTATACCCAAACACCGTAATTTTAAAATGAATGACCTCTACAGGAGTAATTTCCGTATCCAACACCCGGAACGGCTTATTTTCAATCTCATGAAGCTCAAAAGCAGGAGCACCCGGATACCTTACGTCACTAAAGGCATAAGGAAAACGGTTTCTTATTTCGTGGGCCACTCTCTGATAGCAATAAAGGGGAACATCTTTTCCACTCTTAAAAATCAACGGACGCATATCATCAAGTCCAATGACATGATCATTATGTTCGTGGGTAATCAGTGCTATATCTACGTTATGCTCATGATTAATAAGCATTTGCTGCCTGAAATCCGGACCGCAATCGATCAGTATTTTTTTATTTTCCTCCGTAGTAACCATTACTGAAGAGCGAAAACGTTGGTCTTTGGGATTTTTGGAAGTACACACTTCACATGTACATCCTATAACGGGTACACCTTGGGAAGTACCGGTTCCTAAAAATTTCAACTTCATTTTGTTTTGAGGTTGGTTTAATTTTGGTAAATTTACAAAAAATTTCACGTCCTAATGTATCAGAAACTAACTCCTAAACAAAAAGCATTAACAATTAATCTAGATCCTACTATTTATGGTACTTTCGCAGAAATTGGAGCAGGGCAGGAGACTGTTCGTCACTTTTTTAGAGCAGGAGGAGCTTCCGGTACGATTGCTAAGGCCATGTCTGCTTATGACAAAGATTTTAGTGATGCGATCTATGGTAAAGAGGTTAAAAACAGGTATGTTACCCAAAACAGACTTCGAAAAATGCTTCGCTATGAAGTAGCGTTAATTGAAGAAAGAATTTCACGCGATAATAATCCTGATAGAAAATTTTTTTCTTACGCGAATACTGTAACCACCATTAATTTTGACAAAACAGTAAAAGGCCATGGTTGGGTAGGAATTCGTTTTCAAACCAAAGAAAATGAGGATTATAACGAGATTGTTATTCACGTAAAGTTTAACGAAAATGATGCTACCTTACAACAGGAAACCTTAGGAAATCTGGGGGTAAACCTTATTTTCGGAGCTTTTAATTACTTTGACAATCCAAGAACATTGGTAGAGTCTCTATATGACGATGTCGCAAAAGACAACCTGGAAATCGATATGATTGATTTCAGTGGGCCGGCTTTTGCCTATGTAGATAACAGACTGATGTCATTACAGCTGGTGAAAAATGGAATGACTGATGCTGTCATCTTCAATTCCCAGGGGAGTAATATGCTTCCGGCAGATGTATTATACAAGAAAAATATTTTTGCAGTAAGAGGAAGTTTCAGACCGGTTACCAAAGTGAATATAGATATGCTTCAGAACGGGATGGATATGTTTTTCAAAGACGCTATCTGTACCCATGAAGAAACAGAAGTACTTATCGAGATTACGATTTCAAACCTTAGGGCAGATGGGGATATTGATGAAAGGGATTTCCTGGATAGAGTAGATATTCTCGGTAAGCTGGGGTATACTGTTATCATCTCCAACTTCTCTGAATATTACAGACTAATTGATTATTTTGCATCCTATACAAGTGGAGATATTGGTGTAGCAATGGGAGTAAATAACCTGTTAATGGTATTTGATGAGAAATATTATAAAAACCTTTCAGGGGGAATTCTTGAAGCATTCGGGAAGTTTTTCCGAAACGGAATGAGAGTTTACCTGTATCCATATAAAGATCCCGAAACCCATCAGTTGCTGGATTCTTCCAACCTTAAAGTAGAAGAAAACCTTAAAGAACTCTACAAATATTTTAAACATAACAACCGTATTGTAGACATTACCAACTATAATCCTGAGTTTTTGGAAATCTATTCGAGAGAAATATTAAGAAAAATAGCATGCTGTGTTAAAGGTTGGGAAACTCAGGTTCCGGAAGGCGTAGCTGAAATGATTAAAGAACGTGGAATGTTTGGTTATAAAGAAGAACTTTCCTTAAAACAATTCTCTTAAAAATAAATAAAATGTCAGAATTAAAGAAAAGACTTTCCTCAATTCTTGAAAGTCCTAAACATAATACAGAAGAAAAACTTCAGAAAGTTTGTCACCTGTTGGATCAGGAAATCTCTTATTTTAACTGGACAGGGTTCTATTTTAAAAATGGAGATAAAGATGAGCTGATCTTAGGCCCGTATGTGGGAGCTCCTACAGATCATATCATTATTCCTTATGGAAAAGGAATTTGCGGTCAGGTAGCTGTTTCCAATGAAACATTTGTTGTTCCTGATGTTCAGGAAGAAAGCAATTATTTAAGCTGTTCAATTGATACCAAAGCGGAAATTGTTGTTCCTATATTTAAAGACGGGAAAAACGTTGGCCAGATTGATATTGATTCCCATAAAGTTGATCCTTTTACTACTGAGGACCGTGAATTATTAGAATGGCTTTGTAACGAAGTTTCCAAGGTTTTATAACTGAAAATCAATTCATGATAAAATACAGACTCCAGCTTTTTATAGTTGGAGTTTTTTTTGAATCAAAATGCTGGAAGCCATAATATTTCATAAACCTGATAATTGAAAAATAATCTTTGTCATTCCGTAGGAATCTAAATGATGTAAAGAAAAATAGGTTGTAGAGATTCCTACGGAATGACAAAACAGGCTTTTAACCACCCCGTCAAAAATTCAAAGAATTTTTGCCACCCCTCCGAAGGAGGGGAATGTTACCTCTTTCATTGTAATATACATTATGATATCGGTGAAAATCGTAGATTTTCAAAAACTTAATTGTACTTCTTATGCGCAAAGCTTTTCACTAAAAATAAACTTAAATGTTTAAAAATTTTGCGCCTCTTGGCGACGTCGAATCTTCGATTTGTGGTAAAAAAATCAAATCTGCATCAAGTGTATCTCTGCCAGGAAGTCTTTAAAGTAATTCTCACACTTTGCAATATGGGTTCCATACCACGAAAATGCTTCGCCATCAACAATCATTATTTTTTTATCGGGATAAACCATTTTTAATTCCTCAATATGTTTCTCTTTAAACGGAAATGGCTCGGAAGAAAGCATAATGACATCAGCTTCAGCAAGGTCTTCAGCAGTAATTTCAGGATACCGGGTTTTATCTTTGAAAATATTTTCAAAACCTATTTCTGATAAAATTTTATGAATAAAAGTATCAGAACCAACGGTCATATAGGGGGTTTTCCAGATGAGATAGGCTGCTTTTACCTTGTTTTCCAGCTTTGACTGATTGAGAATGTCATAGATCTTAAGATTAAAAAGCTGCGCCCTTTCTTCTTTATTCAGGATTTTTCCAAGATTTTTCAGAAGATAGTAATTGTCTTCAATTGTTTCAACATTGGTTACAATTACTTTGAATTCAGCCATTAAAGCTTCCACCTGTTCTTTGATGTTTTCCTCTTTGTTGGCAAGGATAAGATCCGGTTGCAGAGCTTTTATTTTGTCAATATTGATGTTTTTTGTGCCTCCAATTATCGTTACATTTTTTACTTTATCCTGGGGATGGATGCAAAATTTTGTCCTTCCGATAATTTCCTTTTCAGTTAGTCCTAAGTCAAATAAAGCCTCCGTAATAGAGGGTACGAGAGAAACAATTTTCATATGGGCATGTTAGATGATGCCTAAAATTACAAAAGTTTTCCGGTTAAGAAAAGTCCGGCTACCGTAAAATAAATGATAAGTCCCGTTACATCTACCAATGTTGCTACAAAAGGAGCGGAAGAAGTTGCTGGATCCAGATTTAATTTTTTTAAGACAAATGGAATCATAGACCCGGATAAAGTTCCCCATAATACAATGGCGATCAGAGAAACAGATACACTGAGTCCTACATAAGCCCAATATTCACCATAGTTGAAGAGCCCGATTTTTTGCCAAAGCATAATCCTGACAAAACCGATAATCCCCAGAATAAGACCCAGGCAAATCCCCGAAATAATCTCCTTTTTCATGACATACCACCAGTCTTTCAATCCGATTTCCTGAAGTGCCATAGCACGGATAATCAGTGTAGCAGCCTGTGATCCGGAGTTCCCACCACTGGAGATAATTAACGGTACAAATAATGCAAGAACAACAGCTTTTTCAATTTCTTTATCAAAATATCCCATCGCTGAGGCTGTTAACATTTCTGAAACGAAAAGAATAATCAGCCAGGTAGCTCTTTTCTTGATCATTTCTGTCCATGAAGTCTGGATATAGGGAAGATCTAATGCGTCCAATCCCCCAAATTTCTGGATATCCTCGGTATTTTGCTGTTCAATTTGGTCAAGAATATCATCAATCGTTACAATACCAACCAAAACACCGGCTTCCGTAATGATAGGAAGAGCACCCCGGTCATATTTCTCGAAGTAAGTTACTGCGTCTTCTTTCGAAGTCGTCGTCATAATGGCTACAAAATGATTATCTGTAATATCAGAAACCAAAGTATCTTCCTCAGCAAGAAGGAGAGTACCGATAGCAAGGTCATCTATCAGACGGTTTCTTTCATCCACCACATACAGATAGTTCATTGTTTCTACCTTTTTTCCCACTTTTTTGATCTGCTGAAGACATCGCTTTACTGTCCATTCCTTACGGATTTGAATATAATAAGGGGTCATCAGACGGGCAATAGAATCAGAATTATAACCTAGAAGCTTCAATGCAATTCTTCTTTCCTGCGGATTAAGATGATTGATAGAATACTTGATAAGCTCATCCGGAAAGTCCTCAAAAAGGGCAGTCCTGTCATCGGGGGTCATTGCATTCAGGATTTCTGAAACTTCGTCACTTCCGATACTTCTGATAGTATCTTCCTGGAAATCAGGATCAAGATGGGAGAATACTTCTGCTTTGTACTCCTTCGGAACCTTCAAAAACGCGAGTAGCCTCTCGTCAGCTGGAAGTTCGCTGAGAGTTTCGGCAATATCGGCGGGATTGAAAATAAGTTGGTATCTAGAGTTCAAAACGTGAAATTTTTTGGATATGCAAAAATAATTCAAATTTTTAAGACTGAGCCATAAACTGGGAAAATTAAGGATTTATTAAAGTGTAAGCTATGAGAAAAGCACAAAAGAACATCTGTATGACAGGCATTTTTCACCATAGTTTTTTCTTGTCCGGTTCATTTTTTATGATAAGCGTTCCCGGAGTAGTTACCATAAAGATTGTTTAATTTAAAATAAGGGTATTTGAACCTGGTTAAAATATAGCTTTATAAAAAAACACCTGCCGGAGCAGATGTTCAAAAAATTAAATTTTAAATTCCAATATTGTTTATTCAAAAATTGGTTCACATTCCGGAGTAGGCGAAAACAGACAGGTACCACCTGTACAGCATTGAAACGGATCGCATTGTGAACTGTCACTGCATTTTTTAATGATTCCACTGCCATTGATCTCTGTTTGTTCCTTTCTGCTCAGCTTTTTTAAATTTTGAGTTTTCATGGGTATTGATTTTAATAATTAAGGATAAAAGTCCTTTTTTAATCTTCAAAACATATATGTTCCATACAAACTCCTTTGCAGCACATCCCAAAAATACATTGTGAGTGTTCTGTACATTTTTTCAGATCTCCACCTTTGATTTGCTTTGTAGCTTCCCTACTAAGTTTCTTTAAATTTTTCATATGATTTAGTTTTAATGTGTAACTAAAATAATATTTTTTTTCTAATTATTCATCATTTAGTGAAAATATTTTATTGAAAATCAGTGTTTTATTTTATATTTTCCATTTGTACATAAAAAAGACACCCGTAAAACAGGTGTCAAAATGCAGTTCTATTGAATGGTATTCAATACTATCTTAAAACTCTATACAGATGTGTGGTGAACAGATCCCGTTACAACACCATCCTACAGAACATGGGTTGTGTTCGCTACATCTTTCGGTGGCTCCGCCGTTAATCTGCTTAGCGGTTTCTCTGCTAAGCTTTTTTAGATTTTTCATATAGGCTAGGTTTTAATGTGCTTCTGAACTGAATCTTATTCGATAGGACACATAATGGGTGTACAAACACCGTCACAACACCATCCGATAGTACAAGGTACTGTATTGCTACATCTTCTGATAGCTCCGCCGTTAATCTGCTTAGCGGCTTCTCTACTAAGTTTTTTTAGATTTTTCATATGATTTAGATTTTATGTCAGACTAAAATAGTAAAAATTTTTAAATTATTCATCAAATGGTGAAAATATTTTACTGGTAACCAGTGTGTTGTTGGATTTTTTTAATTTATGCATAAAAAAGACCCCTCTTGAAATTAGGGGTCTGCATATATTGTTGAAATTTGCTCCTGATTCTGAGAAAAGATCGGAGAAAGGGAAAATTTTGATAAGTAAGCAGTATGAAATGGGCAATCAATGATGTGCTTACAGGAATTTTATTTCTACTGTTGCACTAAAGCTCCGCTTCAGTCGGTTTCAGTTTTCTTAGTTTCTTAAGAATGTCTCTTATAGCACCTTCTGTTCCTATCTTTACAGAATTTACAGTAGACCCCAGCAGACGCATATTTTTTCGGTAGGTATCATAGTCACTCTCCGTAATCAGATTTCCATCGGATGCAAAAAGTTTCATACTGACCACTACCTGATTAGAGAAAACATATTTTCCAATACCTACTTTGAAATATCTTACCTTAGAAATAATGGCAAAATCTGCATCATTATTGACGCAATAATCCATGATCGTCTGTTTATCGATACTATCAAAAGGAATCTGAACCTCTGCTCTGAGCATTTTATTTCTTCTTCCACTGAAACTGTCAGAAACAACATCAAAGAAGGCATTATTGGTAGGCTCTTTTATTTCATCAATATCAGGCTCTACCTCGGGATTGAAGTAAAGAACTTTCTTTATTTTATCATCAGCATTTTTCTGTGCTTGTACTGAAGTAATGCCAATTAATAAGAAAGTAGTAACTGTTGTAAGAAGTATAATTTTTCTCATTTGTAATTCGAATGCAAAATTACTGCCTTTTCGTTGGATTCCATATAATTTATTAAGAAATTTTTAACATTTTTTTCTATCAATTTTGATTTATGAAATCAATAATGTTTGCAGAATCAAAAAATAGTCGTAATTTTGCACCCGTTACATAATAATCATTAAACAATATTGGAATGTACTTAACAACAGAAAAAAAAGCAGAAATTTTCGCAAAACATGGAAAATCTGCACAAGACACAGGAAGCGCTGAAGGACAAGTGGCTCTTTTTACATTTAGAATCAATCACTTATCTCAGCATTTGAAGGCTAATCGTCATGACTTCAATACTGAAAGATCTTTGGTGAAATTGGTAGGTAAAAGAAAAAGCTTATTGGATTATCTTAAGAAAAAAGATATTACAAGATACAGAGCTATCATTGCTGAACTAGGTTTAAGAAAATAATCTGTAAAGATTTTCAACAAAAAAAGCAACTTCGAAAGAGGTTGCTTTTTTTTGTTTGGTGTCAAAAAATGTATCGAAAGAATAATCCTGCAAAACACATGAGCAGAGGTAAGAATTCCCCTCCTCCGGAGGGGTGGCGAAAATTCAAAGAATTTTTGACGGGGTGGTCAACACTACCACTTTTTTATCCTAAAGTTATTCAACAGTCTGTTTGTCATTCCGTAGGAATCTCTACATTGTATTTTTCTTTACATCATTTAGATTCCTGCGGAATGACAAAGATTAGGCTTTAACCACAAATCAAAGATTTGACGTTGCCAAAAGCACAGAATTTTTAAACACTTAAGTTTATTTTAGGTGACAATATTTGTGCATAAGAAGTACACCTAAGTTTTGAAAATCCGCTATTTTCACCGATATTACAATGGAAGAGGTAACATTCCCCTCCTCCGGAGGGGTGGCGAAAATTCAAAGAATTTTTGACGGGGTGGTCAACACTACCACTTTTTTATCCTAAAGTTATTCAACAGTCTGTTTGTCATTCCGTAGGAATCTCTACA
>Ga0105243_10004371_pt1 | contig 11188 bp, 6 predicted proteins | sample KBSM34metaG_FD_81525 | JGI IMG/M metagenome (GOLD analysis project Ga0105243, IMG submission 81525) | Miscanthus rhizosphere microbial communities from Kellogg Biological Station, Michigan, USA - KBS M3-4 metaG | ecosystem: Host-associated > Plants > Roots > Rhizosphere > Soil | place: Michigan...
AAATGGCGAAGATGACACCAATGCGGAGGCTCGCACTCGCCTAACCCGAGAGCGGGGGCCGCTCGCCTGCCATCCGAGCCACAGATCGATCATCGCCGAGAGCGACTTCTTCAACAGAATAAGTCGGAAGCAGCCGTTCGCGCTGATCCGGGTTTGATCCGCCGCTTCGCGCCCCAATTGCCGATGTTTCCGCTGGGTCTCGCTTATCCCGAAAGCCGCCATTCATCCATTGCAGCTCGAAGCGTCAAACTGAACGGCGAGACAGAAGATAGAAAACCAGGTCGCAAAATCTGCATGCGCCTCGATCGCAGTGATGGCGCCGCGTGGAGGCCCAGGGACGTATTCCCCCTGAACGTGCTCGGGAGGCGGTCGGCAGGTGTGTTCTAAGTCCCTAGTCTCGCCCCGAAATACATTATCTCACGGAATAGTGAATGTTGACTCCGGCGCTTTCAAAGTGCCAAATGGTGTCAATCGGCGGACGGTCGAAAAGGAGAGCGATATGAGGCAAGCGAGGGCGACGCGAGGCTCGGAAGCGGGGTTGATCGGGTCAGCGCGATCTCGAATTGCCTGGGCGATGGCCGCGTGTGCAGCCGTTGCGTTGCAAGCGACCCCCGCCTTGGCTGTGCCTGCGACCGCATCGGATACGCCCGATTACGCCAGCCCGGCGGCGTGGCTGTGTCGCCCTGACCAGCCCGGCGACGCGTGCGGCCGTTCCAACCAGGACGCCGTCGTCCTGCAAGCCGACGGCTCCACTACCGTGGAGCGCTTCCGCACCGATTCCAGCGCACCGATCGACTGCTTCTACGTCTACCCCACGGTATCGCGTGATGCCGGTGGCAACGCGTCGATGAAAGCAGAGCAGGAAGAAATCGCCGTCATCAACCAGCAATTCGCCCGTTTCGGGGCGGTTTGCCGGCGTTTCGCGCCGTTGTACCGGCAAGTGACGCTGTCGGCGCTCCATGCCAATATCCGCGGGACGCCAATCCCGGCCGACCGGCAGATGGCCTATGACGACGTCAAGCGGGCCTGGGACTATTACCTCGCCCATGACAATCACGGTCGCGGCATCGTGCTTGTTGGTCATTCGCAGGGGTCGGGCGTCCTGGCCCAGCTGGTCAAGAACGAGATCGACGGGAAACCGGTCCAGCGCCGGATAGTGTCGGTGATCCTAGCCGGCTATCGGTTGCAGGTTCCGGTCGGCAAGGATGTCGGCGGCGATTTCAAGGCGATCCCGCTTTGCCGTGCCGTGGGGCAGATCGGCTGCGCGATCAACTTCTCCTCCTTCCGGGCCGACAGCCCGCCGCCGCCCGACGCCAAGCTGTTCGGTGCCTCGGCGGGGCCGGGGCTCGAAGCGGCATGTGTCAACCCGGCCGCGCTGGCCGGCGGCGATGCGCCGCTCCACGCCTATCTCGGCGCCGGGGCCGAGATGGTGACCGCCAGCGGCGAGCGGCAGGGGCCATGGACCAATCCGCCCAAGACGATCGACAAACTATTCGTCGAAGTGCCTGGCCTGCTGAGCGCCGAGTGCCGCAGCGAGGGCAATCACAATTTCCTGGCGATCACCATCCATCCAACTCCCTCCGGCAAGCGCACCAACGTGATCGTTGGCGACGTCATCATCGATGGACGCAAGCTGCCCGACTGGGGCTTGCATCGTATCGATATGAATTTGGCGATGGGCAATCTGATCGATGTCGTCAGGGCGCAGGCGAAGACCTACGTTGCCGCGAACCGCTAGCGGCTCCGGCCACGAGCAGGTTTCCAGATGGCGGCACGCTGGTCATCGGTCGGGGCGATGCGGTCCGGCATCGGCGAAGGTTCCTGAGCCTCCACACTGGGCGGGCGCCCCGGTGCCCGCCCATTTTCTTTCCCAGGGCACCCGTACTATCCACGTCGAGTCTCGCCCCGGTGCGACGTTGGGTTAAGGGGATCCGATCGCCGCGCTGCGCTTCAAGGTCGCCGATAGGTGGCAGCCCGACGACATCGTGCGAGTGGGCGCCATGCCACTCGCCGCCATCGGGACGATCGACAAGCTCGGCCTTGGTGCCGCCTATGCCGCCGGGATGCTCTGACGCCCGGTGGCATGTCGCCCCCGAACGACGGTTCGGCCGACCCGGTATGTGCAAGGAGAGGGAGCGATGGTGATGAAGCGGCGTGACCTGCTGCAGGGCCTGGGGGCTGGCGCCGCGATCGGTTTGGTCGGTCCGCCAGTGCGAAGCGCGACTGCTCCCTCGCCATTGCTCGGCGCGCCCAACCGGCAGTGGGTCGTCTCGGAAGCCGAGGCGATGGAATGGCATCGCTACAAGGACAGCAAGGGGCCGGCGCTCACCGGCAACGAGTCCTGGCACTCGTTCCTCGAGTTTCTCGAAGCCAGGCTCAAGGCGTTCGGCTGCGTCGACGTCCATCGCTCGCCCTGGACCTTCAAACGCATGGTATCGAGCGTCTGGCCGGACGCGTCCAAATGGGGGCTGGTCTCAAACGGGCGCCGTATCCCTGCCGCCAATTTCGGGGCGAACTGCGGCATTACCGGTCCGGATGGCGTCACCGCCCAAATGATCCTGTGGAATCCCGATGCAAAGCCCGACGTGACGGGCAAGATCGTCGTCTATCGACCGGTGCCGCGCGCGGACGTGCGCGAGGCGTTCAGCGGCAGCGATTACGAATACAGCACGCCATTCGACAGCTGGCCGGTCGAGGGCAAGCCGGTGCCGCAACGCCAGGACGGTACCCATTCCATATCCGACATGGTCTGGGACGATCTGACGGCTTCGGCGACGTTCGTCGCCGCGATGCGCGATCGGAACCCTGCGGGCATCGTGTTCGCGATGAACCTGAACCGGGCGGCGACGGAGGGACTATACACTTTCCCCGTACCTGCCTTGTACGATTTCCCGTCGATCTATGTGAGCCGGTTGTTGGGCGATGCGATTATTGAGGATGCGCGCAACCACGCGACTGCCACGATCCGGGTCGAGGGCGCACTGGTCGACAGCCAAGCCTATCAATTGATCGCCTATCTTCCCGGTCGTGATTACGGCACCGACCGCGACCAGCAGGTCCAGCTGCGGACCCATACCGACGGGCCATCGATCAGCCAGGACGATGGCGCCCTGGGATTGCTCGGTGTCGTCAAATACATGAGCAGGATCCCCAAAGCGGATCGCCCACGCACCCTGATGATCGAACTCGATTGCCGGCATTTCATGCCGGGCGCCGAACGTGCCTGGGCGAGGCAGGATTATTTCGAGAAGAATCCGCATGCGCGCGACAAGATCATCGCGATGGTGGCGATGGAGCATCTCGGTCAGATCGAATATGTGTTCGACGACGACGAGATCAAACCAAGCGGCCGATCGCTGCCGACTTGGATCTATGCCACCACCAATCAGGGCATGATCGACGAGGCGCTGACGGCGGCCAAGGACAATCAGGTCCGGTCGTGCGTGGTCCGGTCGCCTGGGCGACCGGGCATCCACGGCGCGTCGCAGGGCCCCTGGTACGGCATGGGCAGCGGCGCCCGTTATCTCGGCATTCCTGGCTACGGCGTCCAGGGCGACCTTGGTGCCTATTGGGCGTTTTCGGGACGGATCGACCGGTTCGATCCGCGATCTTTCCGGCGACAGGTCGCGATGTTCTGCCAACTGACCGGCTTCCTGATGGCATCCGATCTGACGAGGCTACAGGCGCCCAAGGTCGACCGAGCGACCGAAGCGGCGCCACCGGCTCTGAAAAACTGAGAATGAAAGCGCGTTGCGTTTCTTCTCTATTTCGTTAACTAACGCGATAGTTAATAAGGAGATGAGCATGCAGTTGCGGGATCGTGTCGCCATCGTCACCGGTGCGGGAGGTGGATTGGGCAAGTCCCACGCGCTGCTGTTGGCCAGTCTCGGTGCCAAGGTGGTCGTCAACGATATGAATGCGGCGAGTGCGGATCAGGTCGCCGCCGAGATCGTCGCGGGCGGCGGAGACGCGATTGGGTTCGGCGCTTCGGTGACGGACGAACAGTCGGTCGCGCAGATGGTGGCAGCGGTCCTGGCGCGCTGGGGCAGGATCGACATCCTGGTCAACAATGCGGGTATCCTGCGCGACAAGTCCTTCGCCAAGATGGACCTCGCCGATTTTCGTCTGGTCGTCGACGTCCACCTCATGGGAGCTGCGATCTGCACCAAGGCGGTTTGGGACATCATGCGCGAACAGCAATACGGCCGTATCGTGATGACGACCTCCTCCTCGGGTCTGTACGGCAATTTCGGCCAGGCGAATTACGGCGCCGCCAAGATGGCTCTCGTGGGTCTGATGCAGACGCTCGCGCTCGAGGGTGAGAAATATGGCATTCGCGTCAACTGCCTCGCGCCAACCGCCGCCACGCAAATGACCCAGGGCGTGCTGTCATCCGACGCGCTCACGCAATTGTCCCCCGATCTCGTCAGTCCCGGCCTGTTCGCGCTGGTGAGGGACGAGGCACCCACGCGCGCCATCCTGTGTGCAGGTGCCGGACATTTCGCTCGGGCCAATGTGACCCTGACGGACGGCGTCTATATCGGCGGCGGTTCCGCGGCGGCCGATGCGGTAGCTGCCGCCTGGGACGACATCAGTGACCGCACAGGAGAGGCCGTGCCTGATTATGGATTTGTCCAGGCCGAACGCGAACTTGCCAGCGCAGGTCACGATCTGCCCACGATGGCCGTGCAACACTGATCGTCGATGAGCTGCCTGGGACGCGTGAATGCTTGCCAAGGGCTGGCGGCGTCACCATCGCAGCGCTCGGAGCTTGACGTCTCTGCGGCTAAACTAAAAGGAGCCCGTTCGGGCTAAAGGAAGCAAGCGGTGACCCAGGTAAAATCATCGTCTGCGGGCAGCGGGCGCAGCCGGCCCGTTTCGAGTACCGATCGGGCGAAACGCAAACCGAGCACCAAGGCCGAGCAGCGCGCCGAGACGATCGAGCAAATTCTGGATACGGCGGAGTTTCTTTTTTCGCGTCACGGCCTTTACGGCGTAACGCTGAAGGACGTCGCCAAGCAGGTCGGCGTCCATCACACGCTGCTCCATTATTATTTCGCGGACAAACGTGCGCTGTTTGACATGGTCTTCGCACGCCGCGCCGAGGTTACCAGCGAGCGGCGGATGACGGCGCTGGACGATTACGAAAAGGAGACCGGCGGACGGCCGACGGTCGAGGGCGCGCTCCACGCCTTTCTCGATACCGACCTCGATCTTTACATCGAAGGCGGGGAGGGGTGGAAGAATTACGCCGCCCTAGGAGCCCAGGTCGCCAATACGCCGGAATGGGGGGCGGAATTGATGGATCAGCATTTCGATCCTGTTGTGCTGCGCCTGATCCACCTGTTGAAGCGCGCTTTGCCCGATTGCGAAGAGGATGACATCTTCTGGGGCTACCACTTCGTGACCGGGGCGTTGATGCTGACACTGGCGCGGACCGGACGGATCGACAAGCTGTCCGATGGTCTGTGCAGATCGGACGATTTCGTGGCGGTGAAGAAGCGCATGGCAACGTTCATGGCCGCCGGGTTTCGCGCGGTTTGTGCCGCGCGCCAGGCCGAGCGAGGCGATATCAGATAACGTTTTTCCTGAATTCCATTGGCAGGCGACGGCTTGCCCGCCGCGAGAATGCGAGGCCGGCCCAATAAGGGCGCGTGAGTACCTCATCGGCCATTGCGAACCGTCGTGCCTGACTGCGGTGACATTGGCGGACGGCGCTCGATATTGTCGGACGAAGGCCAATCGAATCGTGAATCCGTGGGCGTCGCTCGCGATTGCCCCGCGGCTGGGATGACAGCGCAAAATGCTACGTGTGCCGGCAGCCAAACGACATTCACTCACGAGTTAAATAGTTATTGCAATTCGCTTGATCGGGCATAATGATCCCACCCATCGCGCCGAAGAGCGCGGTTGCTTGGAGGAGGATGTTCGATGCAAAGGGCAGTTCTGTTGTGCGGTGTTGCGTTCGTCGTTCTGCCGTCAGTGGCGCGGGCTCAATCGGCGCCGACGCCTTCGTCCCCTCAGAGTTCGGCGAGTGCCGACCAATCGACGGCGGGTCAGGATTCCGCCGCAACGCCAGCAGTGCCCGAGAACGATATCGTTGTGACGGGTTCGCGCATCACCGCAAACGGATTTCAGCAACCAACCCCGGTAACTGTCGTCGGCCAGGCCGAAATCAATCGGCAAGCTCCTGCCACGATCGCAAGCTATCTGAATCAACTGCCGTCGTTCGGTAACGCCACGTCGGCGAAGAACCCGGCGATCAATGTTGCCGGCGGCGGGGCCGAATTCGTCAACCTGCGCAATCTCGGCACGACGCGCACGCTGGTCCTGCTCGACAATCGGCGGGTCGTGGAATCGACTACCGCTGGCGGTGTCGATACCGTCACGCTGCCGTTTGGCCTCATCAAGCGCGTCGAGGTCGTCACCGGTGGCGCTTCGGCTGCCTGGGGATCCGATGCCGTCGCCGGTGTGGTGAATTTCGTCCTCGATCGCGATTATCAGGGCCTCGGCCTGAATGTCGAAAGCGGCGTTTCCGAACGGGGCGACGCGGGGTACGTCAAGGCAAACGTGACGGCGGGCCACAGCTTCGCCGGCGGCAAGGGCCATATCGTCGCCGAGTTCGACTATCTCAACCAGCCCGAAGGCGTCGACCTGGTCGACCGCAGCTTCTTCAAGAGCAGAGCCGTGGTCAACAATCCGGCCTATGTCAAAGGCAACGGTCAGCCCCGCCAGATCACCGTCAGCAACGTCGCGCCGGCGAACGTGTCGCCTGGCGGCGTCATCACCTCCGGCCCGTTGCGTGGCATCCAGTTCGTGGGCCCGAATGGAACCCCGGCGCCCTATAATTTCGGCAATCAGTCCGGGCTGGTCCAATATGGCGGCGACGTCGATAAAACGGTGGGTCTCGCCCGCTCGATTTCGACGCCGCTCAACTATGCCAATTTCTTCGGGCACATCGATTATGACGTGCTGCCGGGCGTCACGGCCTATGTCGAAGGTTTTTACGGGAAGACGAATTACAACGAGAACGGCTACCTATATTATCTGCGGCAAGGCAATATCACGATCAACGCCGATAATGCGTATCTCAATCCGACCATCCGCAATCAGTTGCTCGCCGCGGGACAGACGTCATTCAGTCTCGGCAAGGACACGGTCGATTTCGGTCCGCCGACGTCCCATAACAGCCGCGACGTTTGGCGCGCGGTGGCCGGCCTGGACGGCAAGATTGGCGATAGCTGGAAGTGGCACGCTTATTACACGCACGGTGAATCGATCACCAACCTCTATGCCTATAACGACACCATCATCGCCAATTTCAACAATGCGGTTGATGCCGTTCGCGATCCGGGCACGGGGAATATCGTTTGCCGGTCGACGCTGACGAACCCCAATAATGGCTGCGTACCGCTCAATCTCTTCGGTGTCGGCGTGGCGTCGCCGGCGGCGATCGCCTACACGCATGGCACGGCGTTCCAGCGCTCGATCGTCAAGCTCGACGTCGTGTCCGCAGACGCGTCGGGAACGCTTTTCCGCCTGCCGGCGGGTGACGTCTCGGTTGCCTTTGGCGGCGACTATATCAGGAACGAAGCGTCGTCGACGCAGGACGCCCTGGCGCTTGCGCGCGCCTATGCCGTGCAGAATTTCCAGCCCTTTTACGGCAAACGCCATGTCAAGGAAGCATTCGTCGAAACAGTGATTCCGATCCTGAAAGACGTGCCCCTGGCGCAGAAGCTGGAATTGAACGCCGCCGGACGCATCACCGATTATAGCACCAGCGGCAGCGTCAAGACTTGGAAGGTCGGTATTTCGGACCAGGTCTTCAGAGATCTGCGGGTTCGCGGGACCTTGTCTCGCGATATCCGCGCGCCCACGCTAACCGATCTGTTCTCGGGCGGGGTGCTCACTCAGCAGCCGGTCTTCGACACCCTGACCAATAAGACCTACCCGCAATATACCAATGCCAAGGGCAACCCGGCGCTCAGGCCAGAACTCGCGGATACGGCCACGGCCGGCATCATCTATAGCCCTAGCTTCATCCCCGGACTGCAGCTTTCAGTCGATTACTACCGCATTAGCTTGAAAGGAGCGATTTCCTCGGTCAGCGCCGCCCAGGAGCTGGCGTTCTGCAATGGCGGCCAGGCGCAATATTGCCAGTACGTCCACCGCGACGCCAACCAGGCCATCCTTTCGATCGACACGGTGCCCGTGAACGTTGCGAGCCTCAAGACGCAGGGCTGGGACTTCGAAGTCGATTATCGGCACCGGATTGGCCCTGGTGAAGTCAGCTTCCGGGGACTGGCGTCTTATGTCCCGGTGTTCACGCAGGTCGATGCGGTCGGCAACGTAACCAACCTGGCCGGCCAGATAGGTGACCTCAATCCGGGGGAGCCAAAATGGAAAGCGAATGCCTATCTCACGTACGAGCAGGGACCTTTTTCGCTTACGCTGAATGGCCGCTATGTCGGACCGGGGAAGCTGCAGAGCAATTGGGTCAGCGGCGTCGATGTCGATAACAATTCGGTCAAGAGTTTCCTGACCTTCGGTCTAACCGGCATCATGAGGCTCGATGGCAAAGGCGCTTACACCTTGACCTTCGGCATCGACAATCTGTTCGACCGGGATCCGGTCGACCTGCCGGTCATTCCCAACACCGTCCAATATTCCGCACCTGGCCTGGGCGGGCGGTTCGACCTGTATGATCCGCTCGGGCGCAGCTTCCGAATAGGCGTCAGGGCGAAGTTCTAATCCCGGGCGAGGCACAAGAGGGGCGGGAGGGGGCATGCCGGGTCGGTAGTGCCGCCTCCCGTTAAAGCGCCGCGACGCAACGAAGGGGTAGTGATGAAGCATTTTCTGCTCTTCTCGACCGTCTTGGCATCTCTGTTGCGCTCTTCACCTCGCAAAGGGCCGGGCGCTTGAGAGATGAGCATGGCTGAATTCGACATAACGCGCCGGACTGTCGTCGCAGGGTTGGCGGCATCTGCTGCGATGGACGCGCTTCCCGGCCATTCCGCGCCGCGCCGCGCGATGCCCAAGGGGTTCCTTTGGGGCGCGGCGATCTCGGCGCACCAGAGCGAGGGAAACGACGTCCACTCGGACAGCTGGCTGCTCGAGAATCTGGCTGAGACCGTCTACAAGGATCCATCGGGCGACGCTTGCGACAGCTATCATCTCTACGAACGCGATTTTGCAATTGCGCGGGCGATCGGCTTGAATTGCTATCGCTTCGGCATCGAATGGGCGCGGATCGAGCCCGAACCTGGGCATTTCTCGCAGGCTGAACTCGACCATTATGTCCGCGTCCTCGCCTCGTGTCGCGCGCATGGCTTGCTGCCGATCGTCACGTACAATCATTTCACCGTGCCGTTGTGGTTCGCCCAGCGCGGGGGATGGGAAGTGCCCGACAGCGCGGATATGTTCGCCCGTTTCTGCGAGCGCGCGACGCAGGCATTGGGCGATCAGATCGGCATGGCGTCGCCGTTCAACGAGGCTAATATTCATCGGCTCGCCGCGATGCTGCGCAGGTTCGCGACGCCGGAGCATATAGCGAAGCGCCGCGCGATGCTCGCCGCCGCGGCGCGCGCGACGAATGCGCCGGCGTTCTCATCGATCCTGTTCTCCGAAGCCAACAGTATCGACGTGCATCTGCTCAATGCGCAAATGAAGGGATATCAGGCGATCAAGGCGGGGCCTGGTAATTTCCCGGTGGGCGTCACGCTGACGACGCAGTCGATCGAGGGGGTTGGGGAGAACAGCTTGGCCGCCGAAATGGAGCGCGCACTCTATGGCGACTGGTGGGACGCGGTGAACGCGAGCGACTTCGTGGGCGTGCAAGTTTATACCCGGTTCCGCTTCGACGCGAAGGGAATGCTGCCAATTCCGGCCGGCGCGACGATCACGGCGGCGGGGTACGAATATTACCCGCAGGCGCTCGGTCAGGTAATCCGCCTCGCCGCCAAAAAGACGAGCAAGCCGATCTTCGTAACCGAGAGCGGGATTGCCACCGACGATGATGCTCGCCGCGTCGCCTGGCTGGATGCCAGCGTCGCCGAGATCGAAAGTTGCCAGCGCGACGGCATCGACGTCAAAAGCTACATCTACTGGTCGCTGCTCGACAATTTCGAATGGACGCAGGGCTACGGCCAGCATTTTGGGCTGGTCGCGGTTGATCGCCGGAACTTCGTGCGAACCACTAAACCGAGCGCTCGCCATTTCGCACGCCTGATCGCGCAACGGCGGTAACCGGCAGTCGCCTTCCGGAAAGCAAAACGAAGTATATCCATACTCTCCCGAGTGGAGACCAGAACTGCGTCAGGATCACGGAATAGCAAGATGGGCGGTCCGGCCGATCCAGCCAACATGGACATCGCCGATCCGTTGAAACAGGCTTTACTTGCGCGTCACGACCATCACGGCGCCTTCGCTGCCATAGATGCCGCGCAGGTCCTTGATCGCCCCGACGGCCGGGATGGTAGTGCCGTCGTTGCGCAGGAATTCGGTCTCGAACCGCTGCGTGCCGCCATGGCTGAGCACATTCTCGATCACTTCACGCAGCATCACGCGCTGCCCAACCGGCACGAGGTCGACGACGGAGACGTTGGACAGGCGTTCGCGGGGAAGCTGGAGCAAATCGCTCATCGCGGAATCGACCTCTTCGATCCGCCCGCGCACGTTGAACCAGATATAGCCGATCCCGCCATGCGCCAGGATCGCTTCGATCAGCGCCTTCTTCGTATCGGCCAGCCGATAGGCCTTCACGTCGTCGGTAATATCGCGTGCGAGCATCACGACGCCCTGATGCGTCCGGAACGTCTCCATCCGATGCCAGGTGTCCGTCCCGAACAGCCCCGGCAGCTCGAACGAACATGGCTCGCCCGTGCGCTCGGTCCGATTGCAATAGCTCTCGAACATGGTTTCCTTGAGCGCCGGAAAGGCATCGAACAAGCCGCTCCCAGGAAGTGCCCCTTCCGCCTTGCGCGCCATCGCATGCGCGGTCCGGTTGGCCATGATGATATTCCGCCCTTCATCGATGACAACGAGCAATAATGGCAGCCAGTCGGCGAGTTCCTGGTTAGAAAAGAGCGAGTCATGATCGTCGCTCTTCGCGTTAGCGATAAATTCGTGATAATTGGCAATTGGGAGCAAAGCGTGGGTTTCGCGCCCGTGATGCGTGACGAACACTGTC
>Ga0105243_10004374_pt1 | contig 11179 bp, 8 predicted proteins | sample KBSM34metaG_FD_81525 | JGI IMG/M metagenome (GOLD analysis project Ga0105243, IMG submission 81525) | Miscanthus rhizosphere microbial communities from Kellogg Biological Station, Michigan, USA - KBS M3-4 metaG | ecosystem: Host-associated > Plants > Roots > Rhizosphere > Soil | place: Michigan...
CAGCTGCCGACCGGCGGCGTCGACCCGAACGTGACGACCGAGGTCAACGTCGAGATGAACCTCGACTCGCGCCTCGCGACCACTCTGCCGGCCAGCGGCGCGCAGATCGACTTCAACGACGCCGCGACCTACAACAACGCGACCTCGATCTCCGTCTACGACGCCAAGGGCCAGGACGTCGCGGTGACCTACTACTTCCAGAAGTCGGCCACCGACTCCTGGAACGTCTATGCCACGGCGAACGGCGTCACGCTCGCCGGCACGGCCGCGGCGCCACTGCCGGTCACGTCGATCACCTTCCCGTCCGACGGCAGCGCACCGACCGCGCCGACCGGCCCGGTGTCGATCACGATCCCGGCGACGACCAACTCGGCCGGCGCGGCGACGCTGGCGATCCCCGGCGTGCAGCTCGATCTCACGAAGGCCACGCAGTTCGGCTCGCCGTTCGGCGTGACCGACATGTCGCAAGACGGCTATGCCGCCGGCAAGCTCGCGAGCCTGTCGATCGAGAAGAGCGGGATCGTGATGGCGACCTATTCCAACGGCCAGTCCAAGCCGGCGGGGCAGATCGAACTCGCAAGCTTCCGCAACCCGCAAGGCCTGTCGCCGCTCGGCGGCAACGTCTGGGCGCGCACCTTCGCCTCCGGCGACCCGACGGTCGGGACGCCCAGCACAGGCAACCTCGGCGCATTGCAGGCGTCGGCACTCGAAGAGTCGAACGTCGACCTGACGGGCGAGCTCGTCGACATGATCACCGCGCAGCGCGTCTACCAGGCCAATGCGCAGACGATCAAGACGCAGGATGCCGTGCTGCAGACACTCGTCAATCTGCGCTAAGCACGATCACAACGCTTGAGGGCGCGCGATGGACCGCATGATCTACCTGTCGATGTCGGGCGCGAAAGCGACGATGCAGCGCCAGGACACGCTCGCGAACAACCTCGCGAACGTGTCGACGCCGGGCTTTCGTGCCGAGCTGCAGGCGTTTCGCGCCGTGCCGGTGCAAGGCAGCGGCGCCAGCACCCGGGTCTATGCACTCGAGACGACAACCGGCTACGACGGCAGCGCCGGCGCGATCACTGCAACCGGGCGCAATCTCGACGTTGCGGTCAGCGGTGCGAGCTGGCTCAGCGTGCAGGCGCTCGACGGTACCGAGGCGTACACGCGCGGCGGCTCGTTCGACGTGTCCAGCGAGGGCACGCTTGTCACGCGCAGCGGCCTGTCCGTGCTCGGCGATGGCGGCCCGATCCAGATTCCGCCGAACGCAGTCGTCAGCATCGGCGGCGACGGCACCGTCAGCGCAAAGGGGGCAGACGGCAAGACAACCGCGGTCGGCCGCCTGAAGCTCGTCACGCCTGAAGCGCCGCTGACGCGCGGTGTCGACGGGCTGTTCCGCGCTGCCGACGGCGACCTGCCGGCGGACAGCAACGCCCGTGTGCAGGATGGCGCGCTCGAGGGCTCGAATGTGAGCCCGGTCGAGACGATGGTCGCGATGATCTCGGCCGCGCGCCAGTTCGAGGCGCAGATGAAGATGCTGACGACTGCCGAGACCAACGAGAAAGCGGCCGCCCAACTTCTATCGGCGGGCTGAGACACCGGCTCTCAACTGGCGAGCGCGAACAGCTGCCGCGATTCGCGCAGGCCCTTCAGGGCATGCCAGCCGCGGTCGCCGAATGCGAGCCCCGAGCCGGCCACCAGGTCGCGCACGGTGGCGGACACCAGGATCCCCCCGGGCTCGGCAAGCTCCGCGATTCGCGCCGCCACGTGCACGGCGACTCCGCTGACGTGCCGTCCGACCGCTTCACACTCGCCGGTGTGGATGCCCGCGCGCAGTTCGAGACCCGCCTCACGCGATTCGGTGCGGATGTCGTCCGCGCAGCGCACGGCCGCTGTCGGTGTCGTGAAGGTGGCGAAGAAGCCGTCGCCCGCGTTGTCGATTTCGGCGCCGCCGTGCCGCGCGAGCTGCGCACGCACGATGGCCCGGTGCTTCGCAAGAAGCGCTCGCCACGCCGCGTCGCCGAGGCGCTCGACGATCTCGGTCGACGCCACGATGTCGATGAACAGCAAGCTGAGCAAAGCGCGCCCGCCCGCGGCAGGCGCACCCGCCGGATCGAGCAGGGCGCCTGCCTGGCCGAGCGACGCCGCGACCGCCTCGCGCAGCTGGTGCTTGCCCAGCAGCAGGACAGCAGGTTCGTGCTCGCGCCCGCCGTACACGATCGCGCAGCAATCGGTTCCGCACAGCAGCTCGTTCAGCCAGGCCGTCAAAGGACGGTGCTGCGCATCGGCGCTCGATCGCATGTCGTGCCGGGATGCCTGCAGAAAGTGCACGTTCGTGGCCTCGTCAACGGGCGACGCGGCGTCGGCTGGCAAAGGGTCGCGGGTCGTCATGGCGTTCTCCGGGTCGAGCGGCCGATTGCTGGCCGCGTCGTCACTGTCCGCGCCGGCCTGCGCCGCGTCCTTCAACGCCTTGAAGCGCTTCCTAAACGTTCCTAATCAATCGGGAGGATGCCATCGTGCCGGCTCGCTGGACCGCCGAAGCGCCCGGCGTTACAGTGGCCCGCATCTTCACCCCGGGGGAAGACATGGCCAAGAACGCAGCTGCCGCCAAGGCGACCAAGAAGGCGGCGAAGAAGACAGCGGCCAAGAAGACGGCGGCCAAGAAGGCACCGGCCAAAAAGGTACCAGCCAAGAAGGCGACAAAAAAACCAGCCGTCGCGACAAAGGCGCCAGCGAAGAAGGTCGCCGCGAAGCCGCCCCGCAAATCTCCGCCCGCACGCGGCGCCCCAGGCCCGGTCACCTTCACCGTTCAAGTCGGCGAGGGTTCGCTGACGATGGCATACGACGGCAGCGCGGCGCAGGACTACGAGATGGTGCTCTTCGTCAGGGACGAGGAGCAGGCGCGCCGAGCGCAAGAGTGCATCGATGCGATGAGCCTGCGCAAGCTGGTCGTCGCGATCGCCAAGACCTACACAAGACCCTGACAGCCCGGGCCGCCAGCATGGCGCTGTGCCGGCTCAACTCCAGCTACCGGTCGCGGCGGCCAGCGCAGACCCTTGCGATCGCCGAGGCGCTGATGCCCACGTTCGGCATCAGCCGGGTCAGCGACGTGACGCGCATGGACCGCCTCGGGCTTCCGGTCTGCATCAGCGTGCGCCCGCGCAGCGCGACCTTGCGGGTGCATGCGGGCAAAGGCGTCGAGCCGGACGAGGCACGCGTGGGCGCGTTGATGGAAGCCATCGAGTACGCGGCCGCCGAACCGGCGAACAGCGTGTGGCATGCGCAGACGATCTCGGCTGCCGACATCGTTGCGCAACTGGGGGACGGCCTGCGCATGATCGATCTCGTGCCGATGCAAGGTGCCCGGATCGCGCCGCACGACTTGCTGGAGACCCTCGAGTGCGAAGAGCTCGTGCGGCAGCGCCGTGTGCAGGTGCCGGCCGAGCTGGTGTTCGTTCCGTACGAGGCGAGCGGCATGCCGCGGTTGTTCGGCGCCACCACCAACGGCCTTGCATCCGGCAACTCGCTGGTCGAGGCCACGCTGCATGGCCTGCTCGAGGTGCTCGAGCGTGATGCGCTGTCGATGAGCAGACCGGGCGATCCGTCGCGACCGCTCGACAACCGCCGGCTGCCTGAACCGTTTCGCACGCTCGCATCGGCCTGGTCCGGGCGCGGCGTCGAGCTGGCGGTACGCGCCGTCCCGAACGTCTGGGCGCTGCCGTGCTTCGAGGCCTTCCTGCACGAGCCGGCCAGCACCTGCGTGAACCTGGCTGGCGGGTCAGGTCTGCATCTGGAGCGCGATATCGCACTGGCACGCGCGATCTGCGAGGCCGCGCAGTCGCGGCTCAGCCACATCCATGGAGGCCGCGACGACGTCACGAACTTCTACGAGAAGTACGCGCCGCGTCGCGACGCTGTCGCTGCCGAGGCCGAGTTGATCGGCCGCCTCTTCGATCGCAGCCGCCCGGCACGTCTTGAGGCGCTGCCGCACGAATCGCCTGCGGGTCGACCGCTGACGCAGCTTCTGAATACGCTGCTGCAACGGATGGCAAAGGCGGGTTTCGGCACGGTCTATCGGTACCGGTTTCGCGCCGACCTGAACCGCTTGCACGTCGTCAAGATCATCGTGCCGCGCTGCGAAGATGCCGATAGCGCGCCGTCGCGAATCGGTCCGCGCCTGTGGGCGCACGTGCTGCGCGCGGCCTGACGCCATGCGCGACGTGACCCTGTTCGTCGGCCCTACGGCGCCCGCATCGCCCGGCCGCTCGCTGATGCGCCGCGGCGTTCGCCTGCAGCCACCGGCGCGGCGCGGCGACATCGAGCGCCTGGTGGCGTCGAGCGAGCCGGCGGTCGTGGTGATCTGCGATGGCGTGTTCGAGTCCGAGCCGGCCGTGTCGCACGCCGAGATCTGCGCTGCTCTCGACGCCGGCTGGCTGGTGTGGGGCGTCTCGAGCATCGGTGCAATCCGCGCGTTCGAGTTGCGCCACGAAGGAATGCAGGGCTTCGGCTACGTTCATGCGCAGTTCGACCGTTTTGTCGACTTCACCGACGACGAGATGTGCCTGCTTCATGTCCCTGGGCCGCCCTATCTCGCGCTTTCCGAGCCGCTGGTGAACCTGCGTTTCGCGCTCGAGCGCAAGAAGGCGGCCTTCAAGATCAGCGACGAGTCGGAGCGCTGCCTGCTGAGCGCCCTTCGCGAGCTGTGGTTCGGCGAACGGACCGAAGAACGGATCCGGCAACTGATGCTGGAGACCGCTGGCTTCGAACGGCGCAGCGCCGCACGCCTGCTGGCCTGGCTGCGGCTGCATCGCGTGAAGACCCTGGATCTGCTCGAGCTGATGGCTCGTCGACCATGGGACAAGTCATGCGGGCAGCGCGAGGTCGAGCAGATCCGCCGCTGACAGATCCGCCCCGATCCGGCTCAGCTCGTCAAGCCGTTCGGCGCCAAGGCCTTCGCGCATCAAAGCGGTCGTCTCCGCGATCGCGTCGGCCTCCGCCGGGTCGGGGCGTTCGTCTCGTTCGCTGCGGGCGCGTTCGGCGTAGCCTGTCATCAACGCTGCCTCCGACAAACGGCCGTCGCGGGCTGCTGCGAGCGCGAACGTCGCGGCGACCACGTACGACGAGCTCGGCAACGCACGCAGCGCCGCACGCGCCGCGTCGCGGGCCTCGCGCTCACGACCGAGCTGCACGAGCGCCAGCGCCTGATTCAGCAGCATCAGGCCGCGCACCCGCGGGCGGAATTCGCCGGCATCGAGACAACGCTGGGCCGCCGCGACCACTTCGTCGAAGCGGCGCTCGATCAGGAGCTCGTCGGTGATGCGCGCACGGCACACGGCCGCGAGCGCGCCGAAGCCGGAGCGCCGCGCCATGTGCTCCAGCTCCTGCAGCCGCGTGACGCTGCGGGTGCCTCCGTGCTGCAGGCCGGCGGCGATCTCGCAGGTCAGGCGCGAGCGCAAGGGAACGCCGCGGCCGTCGATCCGCTGCAGCTCTTCCCAGGCCCGCTTCGCGTCGTCGAGCGTGCTCGGCCTCGACTCGTACAGCCGTGCCAGCTGCGCGAGTGCGCGGTACTCGCCGGCCTTGTCGCCGAGCGATCGGAAATCGTTCAGCGCACGCAGCGCCAGTTCGGTGCCGATCTCTCTGCTGCCGTCGGTGTAGTGCGCCCAGCTGAACTCCAACCAGGCGACGGCACGCAAGGCTGGCGCTGCGCGCTCGAGCACCGGCATCGGAATCTCGCACTGGACGATCTCGGCCTGCGACTGCACGAACGAGTCGATCAATGCCAGCGCCGCGACGAGCCGGGCCAGCGTATCGGGCTCGGCGGCTTCGCAGGCCCAGGCGAGCGCGGCGCGCACGTTGTGCCGCTCCGACACATAGGTGGCGCCCCATTGCTCGTCGCGCAGTCGCGCGAAGTCGGATGCGGCATTTGCGACGAAGTGGCTCACGACCTCGGCATGCCGCTTGTGCAGCGCCGGCGTCTCGCCGGCTGCTGCGAGCTGTTCGGCCGCATAACTGCGCGCGCTCTCGAACAGGAAGAAGCGATCGGGCGCGTCGGCGCTGCGGTGCACCAGAGACTTGTCGACAAGCGCCCCGAGCGCTTCGAGGGCCTGGGTCGCGTCGAGCGCCGCTTCAGCGGAGTCGATGTCGGCCGTGACCTGCTGCGCCATCGATGCGGTGAACCCGCCGAGGAACGCTTCGAGCCGGCGGAACACGGCTTTTTCGGCGTCCGACAGCAACGCGTGGCTCCAATCGAAGGTGCTGCGCAGCGTGTGATGGCGGGCCGGGCTCTCGCGCGGATCGGCGCGCAGGCGCAGGCACTGGCCGAGCTCCGCATGCACCCCGTGCAGGCCGAGGATCGCGACGCGCGCCGCGGCCATCTCGATCGCGAGCGGCAGTCCATCGAGCTGACGGCACAGATCGATGGCCGTGCCGAGATTGCTTTCGTCGAGCAGGAAGCGGCGGTCTGCCGCTGACGCGCGTCGGCACAGCAGCGCGAGTGCGCCGCATCGCATGGCGTCGGCGAAGCTCGCATCCGGCGCGGGAACGTCGAGCGGGTCGAGCCGGTAGATCACTTCGCCGGCCACATGCAGCGGTTCCTGCGACGTCGCCAGCCAGCGGATGCCAGGCGCCCGCACCTGCGCCAGCCGGACGAAGCCGGCGACTTCCTCGATCAGGTGCTCGCAGTTGTCGAGCGCGATCAGCACGCGCATCTGTGCGAGGGCCGACACCAGGTCGTCGCGCGCGTTCGCGAATCCGACCAGTTCGACGCCCAGCGAACCCGCCAGCAGCGGCACGAACAGCGCGCCATCGCGCAGCGGCGCCAGATCGACCCAGTGCACGTCGTCGTGATGGCGTTGCGCGCGGCGCGCCAGGACGACTCTGGCAAGCGAGGTCTTGCCGACGCCGCCGGTGCCGGTGATGCTCACCAGCGGCAGCGTGCCGACCTGTTCGACCAGCGTGTCGATGTCCGCGTCGCGTCCGAGCAGCTCCGGCGCGATGAGCAGCGGGCGCTCAGAACGCGTCGGGCGAGCTGGGTCGCTCGTGGCATCGGCCTGCGGCGCGGCCGCGAGGCGATAGCCGATGCCGGCGACCGTCGCGATCGTGTGCGCACCCAGCACCTTGCGAAGCGCCGCGATCTGGACCGACACATTGTTCTCTTCGACCACCAGGCCGGGCCACGCGGCGTCGAGCAGCTCGCTCTTCGTGACGACATGCCCCTGGCGTTCGACCAGCGCGAGCAGCACATCGAAGGCGCGCCCGCCAATCGCGGCGACCTCGCCGCGCACCAGCAGCACACGCTCGAGCGGCCGCAGCTCCCACTCGCGGAATCTGGCTGACTGGACGGGGGCGTTCGTTCCCGGCATCGACACAGTGGGCTCCGTCAGGGTGGTGCCACTGTACGCCCGGTCTTGCGGAAAAGGCGCGCCGCCGCCTGCGGGCGGACGACGCGCCGGTTTCGATGAAGCCTGCGTTACGGCCCGTTGTTGATCAGCGGGTCATGCCGCAACAACTCTCCGGTCGAAACCTTCTGCACGGTCACCGTGTACGTGAAGGTGCCGGGCCCGGTGTTGCGATCGAACAGCGTGGCGATCGAGTCGCTCGGTGTTTTCGCGGGCTCAGGGAACTCCACGCCGGGGCTTGCCACGACGACCGCCTCCTCCTGCGGAAAGACATAACCATCGGTCAGCAGCACGAATTTCAGCTTGATGTCCTTGCCGTCTGCCGGCAGCGGGTTCGGGTCGCAGTTGACTGTCCCGGACGAGTCGATCGTGACGTGAACGTGATTGGGCTTCTTGGTGTCTTCCATTGCGGTGGTTCCGTGGCTCATGGGTGAACTGGCGCTGCCCCTGCCGCAGCGGCGAGTCGTTGCTGGAGATCGGCGTAGGCAGGGTGCCGATAGAGGGATGCTTCAATGCGTTTGGCGAGCACGCGCGCATCGTCGATCGCGCCGAGCCGCAGCCGTGCCTGCGCGAGCAGCGTGACCGCCGGCAGCTCGCCGGCAGAAGCCAATGCCTGCAGGCCTGCCGCCGCTGCCTGCCAGTGGGTGCGCGCAGCGCCGACGCCCGAGTCGCGCGACAGCAGGTCGCCCAGCGCAAGTTCCACGGCAGCGACCGTGCGGATCTGCTCGGCGTCCAGCGGCTTGCCGTCGGCCCGCGCCTGCTTCACGGTCGAGAGAAAGGCTTCGAGCTCGGGACGCGGCGCCGTTTGCGGCTCAGCCAGAGCAAGCCTGTGCAGCAGCAGGTTCCCGGTCAGCGCGATGTTCCACTTGTTGCGTGTGGCGTCGGCCGACAGCAGGCGCGCCGTGTCGGCAGCCGCGCGTTCCAGATCGGCGCGCGCGGTGTCGCGCTGGCCCAGCGCGATCTCGACCTCGACGAGGCTCGCGCGGACAAAGGCCAGGTTCACCAGCCACTCGTTGTTGCTGCTGTCCAGCGCGACCAGGGCCTCGAAGCGGGCGAGCCCGTCCCGTACCCACCGCTCAGCCTCGGCGTAGCGGCCGAGCGCGAGTTGGAGGCGGCCCAACTCGTGGCTGGCGTTGGCGAGCAACTGCTGCACGTCGCGGTTCGTGCCGGCATCCGGAATTCGGCCCAGCACCGCCATCTTGGTTCGCTGCGCATCGATTGCGGCATCGAAAGCGCCCAGCGCTTCGTGAGCCTTCGCGATCCACCCCCAGATCCTGGCCAGATCCAGCACGAGATCCGGCTTCGCCGCGACGATGCCGGCCCATGTGTCGCGTGTCTCGACGAAGGACTTCAAGGCCTGGGCCGAGCGCGAGCTTTCCAGATAGATGACGCCGAGATTGCCGCCGGCATAGGCCGCTTCGATTTGCCACTCCAGCTTGTTCGGCTCCAGCCGTGTGAGCCGCCCGGCGAGTTCCTGATACTTCAGGAACGAGGCCTCGGCATCGGCGATCTGGCCACGCTGCCGCGCGACGTAGCCGACCCAGTAGACGCTCTGTGCATGATCGAAGATGCGCCGCGTGTCGCGAGGAAAGCGGGCCATCAATTCGCCGGTGCTGTCGGCGGCTTGTTGGAACACGCGCAGTGCCTCGTCGAGGCTGCCGCGCCGCTCGGCGATCTCGCCGATCAGGTGCAGCGCGCGGGCGCGGCGGCCGAGCGAGTCGGCGTCGAGCTGGCCAGCGTCCTGCGCGGCGTAGTAGGCGAGGGCCTGGTTGCCCACCGCGTCGAGCGCATCGAGCCGACCGACCGGCTGCAGCTTCTTGCGCAGATCGCCGAGCATGAACTCGATCAGGCCCTCGGCCTGCACGCGCTGGCGCTTCGCCTCGTTCGCCTCCCACAGCGCGACCCCGATGCCGATCGTCAGTGCCGTTGCCACGACGGCGCCGGCCGCCACGCCCAGGCGGTGCCGGCGCACGAACTTGGCGAGCACGTAGGCCAGCGTGTCGGGGCGTGCTGCCACCGGCTCGTTGTTCAGGTAGCGGCGCAGGTCGTCGGCCAGCAGCGCCGCGTTGGCGTAGCGCTCGGCCGGCGCCTTCTTCAACGCGCGCGCGACGATGTTGTCGAGGTCGCCGCGCAGGACCCGTGCGAGCTTCGCAGTGGCCGGGCCGCCGATGCCGCTGCGCAGCACCGCATCCGACAGGCGCCGCGGCTGCGTCTCGATCACCGCGCGCATCTGGTCGAGCGGCGCGGTGGTGGTGCCTGTGGTCGGATGCGCGCCGCCGAGCAGCACGTACAGCAGGACACCCAGCGCGTAGACGTCGGTCGCGGTGGTGACATCGCCGTCCTGCAGCTGTTCTGGCGCCGCATATTGCAGCGTGAACGCGCGGCCGGCGGCCTGCGTGATCTCGGTCGCGAAGGCGCTCGCGCCGGCATCGTCGATGAGCTTGGCGATGCCGAAGTCAAGCAGCTTCACCTCGCCCGCGGCCGTGACCAGGATGTTCGACGGCTTCAGGTCGCGATGCAGGATCAGCCGGTTGTGCGCGTGGGCCACCGCGGCCAGCACGTCGAGAAACAGCCGCACGCGGGCCGCGAGGTCGAGGGCCTTGTCATCGCAGTAGTGGTCGATCGGCACGCCATCGATGTACTCGAGCACGAGGTAGGGCCTCGCACCGTCGTTCGTCACGCCGGCATCGAGCAGGCGCGCGATGTTCGGGTGCGCGAGCCGCGCCAGGATGCTGCCTTCGCGCGCGAACCGTTCGGCGCCGCCGCGCGCCATCAGCCCGGCGTTCAGGAACTTGATCGCGACGAAGCCTTCGAAGCGGCCGTCAGTGCGACGCGCGAGCCACACGCTGCCCATGCCGCCCTGGCCGAGCTCGCGTTCGATCGTGTAGGCACCGACCGTCTCGCCGCCCATGCTCGGTTCTCGCAGCAGCAGCGGCGGGCGTTCGAGAAATGCATGCCGGTCGTTGACGGCGACCCTTTCGAGCAGCGCGTCGACCTCGTCGGCGAGCGCTGCGTCCTCGGCGCGCAGGGCTGCCAGGCGCTGCGAGCGAGCGGGCCCGTCGCTGTCGAGGATCTCGTCCAGCAGAGGGCTCAGGCGCTGCCATCGGGCCATGTCCATCGGTTGCATCTCGTGTGGGTGATCGGCTCGCGGCATCCTGACCTGTAGAACGGGTTTCGGCGTCGAAACCCGACATCGGTGCGCGAGCGTCAGCGCAGCGACATCGACAGGAACAGGCGCGCCTTCTGCCAGTCGCGTTGCACGGTGCGCTCGGTCAGGCCCAGGCACTCGGCGATTTCGGGCTCGGTCAGGCCGCCGAAATAACGCATCTCGACGACCTGCGCGAGCCGTGCATCGACCGCGGCCAGTTCGTCCAGCGCTTCGTGGACGCGCAGGATCTCGGTGTCCTCGAGCGAGACCGATTCGCTGATCGAAGTGTCCAGCGTCACATGCAGCGCGTCGCCGCCGCGCCGGTCGGCTTGCCGGGCCCGCACGATGTCGATCACGATCGTGCGCATCGCTTTCGCCGCGTAAGCGAGGAAATGCTTGCGATCCGCGAACTCGGGCTTGCCGGCCTGCTGGATGCGCAGATACGACTCGTGCACCAGCGCGGTGGTATCGAGCAGCGTCAGATCGCCCGAGCGCCGCAGGCGGCTGCGCGCCAGACGGCGCAGCTCGTCGTACAGCAACGAGACCACCTGGTCGGCGGCCTGGCTGTCGCCCGAGTTGAGCGCTTGCAGGAGGGTCGTGATCTCCGTCATCGCACCGCTTTCGGGTGCAGATGTCG